>OKWT01000006.1_pt1 | contig 346931 bp, 324 predicted proteins | sample 1607131 | NCBI WGS metagenome assembly OKWT01 (sample SAMN07501045, study PRJEB24779) | human gut metagenome
GGTGCATCCGGGAGGATTCGAACCTCCGACCGCTCGGTTCGTAGCCGAGTACTCTATCCAGCTGAGCTACGGATGCAAAATGGCGGTGAGGCGGGGATTCGAACCCCGGATGCAGCTTTTGACCGCATACTCCCTTAGCAGGGGAGCGCCTTCAGCCTCTCGGCCACCTCACCACACGCCTCTTGCGAGTGCTTCGAAGAACTTGTTGAAAGCTCATCGTCGCTGCGTGGCGCACATATTACTTTCTGAGACTTATAAGTCAAACAATTTTTCCCGCCCTACAATCGTTTGCACATTTCACAAACAATCCGCCTGCTTTACCAACAAAACGGGGGATTTATCAACGCAAAACAGCGTGACGAATGGGAACGAGGCAAAGGAAAGCAACAAAAGAAGTGAAGGCAGGAAAGAAAAAAGAGCGTGAAGAGGAGGCGCCTCGCCAACGCTCAGCGAGACGCGATAACTCAGTAACTGGACTGTTGCGATTTTTCAGCCTGGATACGCTGGTAGATCTCTTCACGGTGTACAGAAACTTCTTTCGGGGCGTTCACACCGATACGTACCTGGTTTCCTTTTACTCCAAGCACGGTCACGGTCACCTCATCCCCAATCATGAGTGTCTCACCAACTCGACGAGTCAGAATCAGCATTCTTTGCTCCTTGAAAGATTAAAAGAGTCGGGTCTCTCTGTATCCCGGCATTATCCATCATATAACGCCAAAAAGTAAGCAATGACAAACACATGGAGTGTAAGCAGTCATGGCATTACATTCTGTTAAACCTAAGTTTAGCCGATCCAGAAAAATTCAACCCGACTTTATCGTTATAGATAGCGTAGCGACAAAAGCGCCATAACCACAAATCCGTTATGACGCCCCGCTCACGCTTCACTATTATTACAGCTTCGCTGTTACCCAGCCTTCAACGCTTGCCAGTGCCGCAGGCAACGCCTGCGCATCGGTGCCGCCAGCCTGCGCCATATCAGGACGTCCGCCGCCTTTACCGCCAACCTGCTGAGCAACCATACCCACCAGCTCGCCAGCTTTAACGCGATCCGTCACATCTTTCGACACGCCTGCGATAAGCGAAACCTTACCTTCAGAGACAGTCGCCAGCACAATAACCGCCGTGCCTAATTGATTTTTCAGGTCGTCGACCATAGTGCGCAGCATTTTCGGCTCTACACCGCTAAGCTCGCTGACCAACAGCTTAACGCCTTTAATATCCTGCGCTTTGCTGCTGAGCGAAGCGCTTTCCTGCGCGGCCTGCTGTGCTTTAAGCTGTTGCAGTTCCTTCTCCAGCTGACGGGTGCGATCCAGCACGGCGCGCACTTTGTCATTCAGGTTCTGGCTATCGCCTTTCAGCAGTTGGGCAATATCATGCAATTGTTCATTCTGCGCATGCACCATCGCCAGCGCGCCTTCGCCCGTAACCGCTTCGATACGGCGAACGCCTGCTGCGGTGCCGGATTCAGAAACAATACGGAACAGGCCGATATCGCCAGTACGGCTGGCATGCGTACCGCCGCACAGCTCGGTAGAGAAATCGCCCATGCTCAGCACGCGTACGCGCTCATCATATTTTTCGCCAAACAGCGCCATTGCGCCTTTCGCTTTCGCCGCTTCGAGCTCCATGATGTTGGTCTCGATTGGCAGATTGCGACGGATCTGCGCGTTGACAATATCTTCTACTGCCCGAATCTCTTCCGGCTTCATCGCTTCAAAATGCGAGAAATCGAAGCGCAACCCTTTGTCGTTGACCAGCGAGCCTTTCTGCGCCACATGCGTGCCCAGAACCTGGCGGAGCGCCGCGTGCATCAGGTGGGTAGCGGAGTGGTTAAGACGAATGCGCTCGCGACGCGCTTCATCCACTTCCGCTTTTACGCCATCGCCGACTTTCAACGCGCCTTGCGCCAGCTTGCCGATATGGCCGATAGCCTGGCCATATTTCTGCGTATCATTCACAGCGAAGACAAAGCCGTTGCCTTTCAGCTCGCCTTTGTCGCCAACCTGGCCGCCGGACTCGCCATAGAAAGGCGTTTCATCCAGTACGACAACGGCGTCCTGGCCCGCATTAATTTGCTCAACAGCCTTGCCGTCAACAAACAGCGCAGTGACTTTCGCCGTAAGCTCAGTCTGGTCATAGCCTTTAAATTCAGAAGCGGAGTCAACGCGGATCATGGCGTTGTAGTCTGCGCCAAAGCCGCTGGACTCACGCGCGCGGCGACGCTGCTCTTCCATTGCCGCTTCAAAGCCCGCTTCATCCACTTTGATATTACGCTCACGGCAAACGTCTGCGGTCAGGTCAACCGGGAAGCCATACGTGTCGTACAGGCGGAAAGCCGTTTCGCCGTCCAGCGTGTCGCCTTTCAGGTTAGCCAGTTCTTCGTCGAGCAACGCCAGGCCACGCTCAAGCGTACGGGCAAACTGCTCTTCTTCCGTTTTCAGCACCTGCTCGACCTGCGCCTGCTGGCGTTTGAGATCTTCACCCGCAGGGCCCATCACCTCGATAAGCGGAGCAACCAGCTTATAGAAGAACGTCTCTTTCGCACCCAGCATGTTGCCGTGACGAACTGCGCGGCGAATAATACGGCGCAGCACGTAGCCACGGTTCTCGTTCGACGGCATCACCCCGTCGGCAATCAGGAAGGCGCAAGAGCGGATGTGGTCCGCAATGACGCGTAGCGATTTATTGGAAAGATCCGCAGCGCCGGTCACTTTCGCGACTGCTTCAATCAACTTGCTGAAGAGATCGATTTCATAGTTGGAGTTAACGTGTTGCAGTACCGCCGCGATACGCTCCAGACCCATGCCGGTGTCCACAGACGGCTTCGGCAGCGGCTCCATGGTGCCGTCAGCCTGACGGTTGAACTGCATGAATACGATATTCCAGATTTCGATATAGCGGTCGCCATCTTCTTCCGGGCTGCCCGGCGGTCCACCCCAGATGTGGTCGCCGTGATCGTAAAAAATCTCGGTGCAGGGGCCGCACGGACCGGTATCGCCCATCTGCCAGAAGTTGTCGGAGGCGTAAGGTCCGCCTTTGTTATCGCCGATGCGAATAATGCGCTCGCGCGGGATGCCAACCTCTTTTTCCCAGATTTCGTAGGCTTCGTCGTCAGTTTCGTAAACGGTAACCCACAGGCGATCTTTCGGCAGATTGAACCACTGCTCGCCGGTCAGCAATTCCCAGGCATACTGGATGGCGTCATGTTTGAAATAGTCGCCAAAGCTGAAGTTGCCCAGCATTTCAAAAAAGGTATGGTGACGCGCGGTGTAACCGACGTTTTCCAGATCGTTGTGCTTACCGCCTGCGCGCACGCAGCGCTGCGCTGTTGTAGCGCGGGAATAATTACGCTTGTCGAGCCCAAGAAAAACATCCTTGAACTGGTTCATCCCAGCGTTGGTAAACAGCAAAGTCGGGTCGTTGTTAGGTACAAGGGAGCTGCTTGCAACTACCTGATGGCCTTTACTATGGAAAAAATCGAGAAACGCCTGACGGATCTCAGCGGTGCTCTTGCTCATAATTATCCTGAAATCAAGCTAACGAAATGTCGTCGCCCGGCATCACGCATGACGTATGCGTACGTGCCGGGTTTAACGGAAAAAAGTGGGAATAAGATAAGTTTTCTTCACGGGGAAGTAAAATCCCGTATGGCTTCAGGAGGCAAAATTTCGGTATATGTCTTGAATATCTTCCATGTAATAGCCGCGATAAAGTAAAAAACGCTGAACCTTAGCTTTTTCCGGATACTGTTTCGGTAAAGGCGAGCCAAATTTCCGCTCCGCCTGTTCACGCGCAAGCGACGCCCAGTCAATATCGCATTCCGCTAATGCGGATTCGCATTGCGCCCGGGCAATACCTTTTTGTTGTAGCTCCTGGCGAATTCGCTGAGGACCGTAACCTTTGCGGCTACGGCTAGCAACAAACTGCGCAGCGAAGCGTTCATCATCGAGCCAGCGGTGTTCATAACACCAGGCGATAACCTGATCGATTTCTTCAGCGGTAGGTTCGGGAACTGGCTCAGCGGCCGGTCGGGATTCGTGCTGACGGGTCTTAACCGGCGATGGCGCAGCCAGTTTGCGGCGCAGCTCCTGTTCGCTGTGGTCACGCATAGCAAGGATGCGCGTAGCGCGATCGAGAAGGCGGGCATAAGCCGTGCGGCGGGGAGTAGCGTCGGTCATAAGCAATCAGGAAAACAATAAAAGAAAAGGGCTGCATTCGCAGCCCTTATAGCATTAAAACTCTTCGTTTGTCTCTGCGGCGTCGTCGTCGCCCTCTTCGGCGGCGAAGGCCGGAATAGCGTCATGATTGTTAAGCAGCAGCTCGCGCAGCTTTTTCTCAATCTCTTCCGCCATCGGCTTATTCTCTTTGAGGAAATTGGTCGCGTTCGCTTTACCCTGGCCAATTTTCTCGCCGTTGTAGCTATACCACGCACCCGCTTTTTCAATCAGCTTGTGCTTCACGCCCAGGTCAACGAGTTCGCCGTAGAAGTTGATGCCTTCACCATAAAGGATCTGGAATTCAGCCTGTTTGAACGGCGCAGCCACTTTGTTTTTGACCACTTTAACGCGGGTTTCGCTACCTACAACGTCATCACCCTCTTTCACCGCACCGATGCGGCGAATGTCCAGACGAACAGACGCATAAAACTTCAGCGCGTTACCACCGGTAGTGGTTTCCGGGTTACCAAACATCACGCCAATCTTCATACGGATCTGGTTAATGAAGATAAGCAGCGTGTTGGAGTTTTTCAGGTTACCTGCCAGTTTACGCATCGCCTGGCTCATCATACGCGCCGCAAGGCCCATGTGAGAGTCGCCGATCTCGCCTTCGATTTCCGCTTTCGGCGTCAGCGCCGCAACGGAGTCGACAACCAGTACGTCAACTGCGCCGGAGCGCGCCAGCGCGTCACAGATTTCCAGCGCCTGCTCGCCGGTATCCGGCTGAGAACAGAGCAGATTGTCGATATCTACGCCCAGTTTACGCGCGTAAACCGGATCGAGCGCGTGTTCCGCATCGATAAAGGCGCAAGTCTTACCGGCACGCTGGGCAGCGGCGATAACTTGCAGCGTCAGCGTAGTTTTACCAGACGATTCCGGACCGTAGATTTCCACGATACGACCCATCGGCAAACCACCGGCGCCCAGTGCGATATCCAGAGAGAGTGAACCGGTAGAGATGGTTTCCACATCCATAGTGCGGTCTTCACCCAGACGCATGATGGAGCCTTTACCGAATTGTTTTTCAATCTGGCCAAGTGCTGCCGCTAACGCCTTTTGCTTGTTTTCGTCGATAGCCATTTTTACTCCTGTCATGCAGGGTGAAGCACTATGCGCCACGCTGCCTTTGTTTCTGTTGCAGCCATTATACTGTATGGCTATACAGTATCAAGCTTTTTGTCGAATGTTTTGCCACAGTATTTCTAAGGCGAAAACCGTGGCCTGGCGCCGCACCGCTTCACGATCGCCAGAGAAATTTTGCAGGTAGGCTCGCACCTCGCCCTGACTGTTTGCAATGCCAAACCAGACGGTGCCGACAGGCTTTTGCGCGCTGCCGCCATCCGGCCCGGCGATACCGCTGACAGACACCGCCCAGGTGGCAGCGGCGGCATTCAATGCGCCCTGCGCCATTTGCCGAACAACCGGCTCGCTCACCGCGCCATGCGCTTCAAGCGTAGCGCCATCAACGCCGATCATCTGCTGTTTGGCTTCATTACTGTAGGTGACAAACCCGCGTTCAAACCAGGCGGAGCTGCCGGCGATATCGGTTATGGCCTTTGCTATCCATCCGCCCGTGCAGGATTCCGCTGTCGTCACCGTTGCGCCGAGCTGACGTAACGTTTCGCCAAGTTGCTGACTTAACTGCATCATTTCGCGGTCGTTCATGTCGGCTCCGATTGTAAACATATCCTCTGTTTCACCATAGCACTTCCCCCCGGTTGCAGAGGATTACATTGCGTTTTTCGAGATAAATTCAAGGTGTGAGGATAAAAGAAGAGACTCCCGCGCCGAAGCGCGGGAGGGGTTATTACTGAACGCGAGCCAGCGAGACCGCCTGACCCAGTTGCCAGACCGCCATCGCATAATGCGTACTGTGATTGTAGCGGGTGATTGCGTAAAAATTTGGCAGCCCGTACCAGTATTGATAGCCGGTGCCGATATCCAGACGCAGCAGGCTGGCTTCCTGATGATTGCCTATCGGCTGCTGCGGCGTCAGCCCCGCTACCGCCAGCTGACTGACGCTGTATTTGGTTTTAAAACCGTTCTCAAGACCCGGCGCCTGGCCGTTTGCCGGAACGGCGACCACGTCGCCTTTCACCCAGCCGTGTTCTTTAAAGTAATTCGCCACGCTGCCGATGGCGTCGACCGGATCCCAGAGGTTGATATGGCCATCGCCGTTAAAGTCCACAGCATATTCTTTATAAGAAGACGGCATAAACTGGCCATACCCCATAGCGCCGGCAAAGGAGCCTTTCAGCGCAAGCGGGTCGTCGCCCTCATCACGCGCCATCAGCAGGAACGTTTCCAGCTCGCCGGCAAAATAGTCCGCGCGGCGCGGATATTCAAAGGCAAGCGTGGCAAGCGCATCCAGAATACGGGTTTTCCCCATAACCCTTCCCCAACGGGTTTCCACGCCGATAATGCCGACGATAATCTCCGGCGGCACGCCGTAAACCTGCCAGGCGCGGTTTAACGCATCCTGATACTGGTTCCAGAACACCACGCCGTTTTGCACGTTATCTGGCGTAATGAACTTGCTGCGATAACGCAGCCAGGCGCCGTTCGGCCCGGTCGGCGGTTGCGTGGTCGGCGCCTGTTGGTTCATCAGGCGCAGGACGTAGTCCAGTCTTTTCGCCTGCGAGAGAATTTCGTGCAGTTGCTGACGATCGAAACCATGCTTGCTCACCATTTTATCAATGAACTGCTGGGCGGCGGCGTTATTCGCAAAATCGCCGCCCGGCATAAGCATATCGTGCTGCGGCTGCAACAGGAATCCGCCAGAAGGCGCCGCGGCGGCAGGCGCGCCGGTTGTCGCGGCGGCGGCTTCCGTTTTTGGCTTGCTGCTGCAAGCGGAAAGCAGAACAAGTGTCGATAATAAGGCGGCGTAGCGACGCGTAAACATGAAATATCCCTATGGTATTCGAAGACAAGTGGCACTAATGGTAGATCATCTTAAGCCAGGCGAGAAAGCGCATTCCCCTTCTGTGAAGAGGCTTTACCGGGCAGTTGAACGCCGGGAAGAAAAAGTCATTTGATCTTGCAGGCTTTATCCGTGTTTTGAAGCGCAGGCAGAATGCGATTGCGCTCGCAGAAAAAGGCCAGCGGACGTTACTGTGCTCTTAATGTTTGCGAGATGTCTCGTGGCGTTCACATTTTCCTCTCCCCTTTTCTTCACAGTACCGCTAATGTCGCCCGCATTCAGGGTGGGCAAGATGGCCCTCTTCACGGATGAAAGCGGGGGATTAACAATGGTAAGATGGCGCATTCCACAAGGCATTACAGGCCGTACCTCGCTTCAAGAAATGAGCAAAATCAAATGACTGAGTCTGTTGATAAGGACCTATCCGATCACACCCCAATGATGCAGCAGTATCTGAAGCTTAAAGCGCAGCACCCGGATATTTTGCTGTTTTACCGTATGGGCGATTTCTATGAGCTCTTTTACGACGACGCGAAACGCGCCTCTCAGCTTATGGACATTTCCCTGACGAAACGCGGCGCGTCGGCCGGTGAACCCATTCCGATGGCGGGCGTACCGCATCATGCGGTGGAAAACTATCTGGCGAAGCTAGTCAGCCTTGGCGAGTCAGTCGCCATCTGTGAACAAATCGGCGACCCGGCGACCAGTAAAGGCCCCGTAGAACGCAAGGTTGTGCGTATTGTTACGCCAGGCACCATCAGCGATGAAGCGTTGCTACAGGAGCGTCAGGACAACTTGCTGGCGGCTATCTGGCAGGACAGCCGTGGCTTTGGCTACGCAACGCTTGATATCAGCTCCGGCCGTTTTCGCTTAACAGAGCCGCAAGATAAAGAAACCATGGCGGCGGAGTTGCAACGCACCAACCCCGCAGAGCTGCTTTACGCAGAAGATTTCGCAGAGATGGCGCTTATTGAGGGCCGCCGCGGCCTGCGTCGTCGTCCGTTATGGGAATTTGAAATCGATACGGCTCGCCAGCAGCTGAATTTGCAGTTCGGCACACGGGACCTGGTAGGGTTTGGCGTGGAAAACGCCGTACGAGGCCTTTGCGCCGCCGGCTGTCTTTTGCAGTACGTGAAAGATACACAGCGCACCTCCCTGCCTCATATCCGTTCTATCACAATGGAACGTCAGCAGGATGGCATCATTATGGATGCCGCCACGCGTCGTAACCTGGAGATAACCCAGAATCTGGCAGGTGGTATTGAAAACACCCTCGCCTCGGTGCTCGATTGCACCGTAACGCCCATGGGCAGCCGTATGCTTAAGCGCTGGCTGCATATGCCGGTTCGTGATGTCACCGTACTGGCGCATCGTCAGCAAGCCATCAGCGCGTTAATGGATCTGGCTGGAGACTTACAGCCGGTACTGCGCCAGGTAGGCGACCTTGAGCGCGTCCTGGCGCGTCTGGCGCTGCGCACCGCCCGTCCCCGCGACCTGGCGCGTATGCGCCATGCCTTTCAGCAATTGCCCGCGCTAAGAGAGATCCTCACCGGAAGCGACGCCAGCTACGTACAAACCCTGCGTGACAACATGGGCGAGTTCAGCGAGCTTCGCGAGCTGCTGGAGCGGGCTATTATCGAAACGCCGCCCGTGCTGGTGCGCGATGGCGGCGTCATCGCGCCGGGCTACAATGCAGAACTGGACGAGTGGCGCGCGCTGGCGGATGGGGCGACGGATTATCTCGACAGGCTGGAAATTCGCGAACGCGAAAAGCTGGGCCTTGATACGCTAAAAGTCGGCTTCAACGCCGTACACGGTTATCACATTCAGGTCAGCCGCGGGCAGAGCCATCTGGTGCCGATCCACTACGTTCGTCGCCAGACGCTAAAAAACGCTGAACGCTATATTATTCCTGAGCTTAAAGAGTACGAAGACAAGGTTCTTACCTCCAAAGGCAAAGCGCTCGGCCTTGAAAAACAGCTGTACGACGAGTTGTTCGATCTTCTGCTTCCACATTTGCCGGAACTGCAAAAAAGCGCCGCAGCGCTGGCGGAGCTGGATGTTTTAGCCAACCTTGCCGAGCGGGCTGCCACGCTGAACTATACCTGCCCGATATTTACAGATAAGCCAGGCATTCGTCTTGTTGAAGCGCGCCATCCTGTAGTGGAACGCGTATTGAATGAACCGTTTATCGCTAATCCGCTGAATCTGTCCCCGCAGCGACGCATGCTCATTATTACCGGTCCGAACATGGGCGGTAAGAGTACCTATATGCGCCAGACAGCCCTGATAACCCTGATGGCTTATATCGGCAGCTTTGTTCCGGCGCAGCAGGCGGAAATCGGTCCAGTTGACCGCATTTTTACCCGCGTAGGCGCAGCGGACGATCTCGCCTCCGGGCGCTCTACCTTCATGGTAGAGATGACCGAAACGGCAAACATTCTGCATAACGCTACTGAACACAGCCTGGTGCTGATGGACGAGATCGGACGCGGCACCTCGACTTACGATGGGCTTTCGCTCGCCTGGGCCTGCGCGGAAAGCCTGGCGAACCGTATTAAGGCGCTGACGCTTTTCGCCACGCATTACTTCGAGCTCACCCAGCTGCCGGAAAAAATGGAAGGCGTCGCGAACGTGCATCTGGATGCTATTGAGCACGGCGACACCATCGCGTTTATGCACAGCGTGCAGGATGGCGCGGCCAGCAAAAGCTACGGCCTGGCCGTGGCGGCGCTGGCGGGTGTGCCGAAAGAGGTGATTAAACGCGCGCGGCAGAAATTGCGGGAACTGGAAAGCCTTTCCGGCAATGCCGCTGCTACGCAGATTGACGGTACGCAGATGTCGCTGCTGGCGCCTGCTGAAGAGACGTCGCCTGCGGTGGAAGCGCTGGAAAATCTTGACCCGGATAGCCTGACGCCGCGCCAGGCGCTGGAGTGGATCTACCGGTTAAAAAATCTGCTGTAATAAAAATCCGCCTTCATAGAAGGCGGCATTGATTACGCCCTGGAAGGGCGTACCAAAACCCTTAAAAAGAAGTCTCTGCCAGTTCTGTGAGATTTAAATCCAAAGACAATAAGGCAGAGCCAAAATCAGTTGATGACTACGCCCACAGGACGTGGTTTTCAGTTGGCAATAAAAAGGCGGGTGGCGCTTTGCTCACCCGCTTTCCCCGCTTTCCCCGCTTTCCCCGCCTTCCCCGCCTTCCCCGCCTTCCCCGCCTTCCCCGACTTCTCCGCCTTCTCCGCCTTCCCCGACTTCTCCACTTTCTCCGCCTTCTCCGACTTCTCCGCCTTCTCCGCCTTCTCCGCCTTCTCCGCTTCCCCCGCCTTCTCCGCCTTCTCCGCCTTCTCCGCCTTCTCCGCCTTCCCCGCCTTCTCCGACTTCTCCGCCTTCTCCGCCTTCTCCGCTTTCTCCGCCTTCCCCGCCTTCTCCGCCTTCTCCGCTCTGCAATGCGGTTTGCATGATGCGCAGCACGCTTTTGCGCTGGCTAAAAAAGAAAAGACGGGCCGCACATTGTGCCCGTCTTTTTATAACGCCTCATTCAGCGCGCTTTTAACGCTTTGATTCCGCCAGCAATGGAGGCACGCTCGGGACTTCCGGCGCCTCATCAATATCTTTCTGCGTCATGCGAAATGCCTCAGGATAATGTTCACGGCTGGTACGGCGCAGCGGCTCCGTATCTCGCCAGGTATAGAGACAATGCTGGCACTGGTAGACCGTCCAGACCCCCTTTACGGGTGAGGTCGCCATTATTTCAATCTGTTCGTCAGCGCAACGTGGGCAAATCATTTCCCTCTCCTTATTTACGGTTAGCGAGCATAGCGGTGAGTTTTTCCACCCACTGCGCGGTTTCCGGCAAATCTTTCACCGGCTGGCTGTAATGGCCACGGTTATCCGGCGCAACCGGCGTCGTGGCGTCGATGATGAGCTTATCGGTGATCCCCGCCGGGCTTGAGCCAGGATCAAGCTCCAGCACTGACATATTCGGCAATTGCACCAGGTCACCTGCCGGGTTCACTTTAGAAGAGAGCGCCCACATCACCTGCGGCAGATCGAACGGATCGACGTCTTCATCCACCATAATCACCATCTTCACATAGCCAAGCCCGTGCGGCGTGGTCATGGCGCGAAGCCCTACGGCGCGGGCAAAACCCCCGTAGCGTTTTTTGGTGGATATGATGGCAAGCAGCCCGTGGGTGTACATCGCGTTCACAGCCTGCACTTCAGGAAATTCCGCTTTGAGCTGCTGATAGAGCGGCACGCAGGTAGCCGGGCCCATCAGGTAGTCGATTTCAGTCCACGGCATGCCGAGGTAGAGCGATTCGAAAATCGGCTTCGTGCGGTACGACACCTTATCTATGCGCACAACCGTCATGTTGCGGCCGCCCGAGTAGTGGCCGGTAAACTCACCGAACGGCCCTTCAATTTCACGTTTGCGCCCTTCAATTACCCCTTCCAGGATCACTTCAGAACCCCAAGGTACATCGAAGCCAGTCAGCGGCGCAGTGGCGATGGGATAGGGGCTTTCCCGCAGCGCCCCGGCCATTTCATATTCCGACTGATCGTATTTAAGCGGCGTTGCGCCCATCAGGGTAATGACAGGATCGTTGCCAAGCGTAATGGCAACGGGTAGATCCTCGCCCCGCTCTTCGGCCTTATGCAGATGCAGCACGATATCATGCATCGGCACCGGTTGCAGGCCGAGCTTGCGTTTGCCTTTTACCTCCATGCGGTAAATGCCCACGTTTTGCTTGCCGAAATGGTTGGGATCGAGCGGATCGCGGGACACCACGCAGGCTTTATCGAGATAAAAACCGCCGTCGCCGTCGTTCAGGCGGAACAGCGGCAGAATGTCGAACAGGTTGATGGCATCGCCGTCGACGCTGTTTTCTGCCCACGGCGGATTGTCGCGGCGCTCCGGCGTAACCGGAAATTTATCCCAGCGACGAATAAATTCAGCAATCTGCTGCTTTACCGGCGTCGCAGGCGCAAGCCCGAGTGAAATGGCGTGGTTTTGCCACGAGCCGATGGTATTCATGACCACCCGCGCATCGGTAAATCCGCGAATGTTATCAAACCAGAGCGCGGGCGCGCCTTCGCCAATCCGGCCGGTGGCGTTGGCCGCGGCGGCCAGATCCGGCTCTGCCTGTACTTCTTCGCTTATTTTCAGCAGCTGTTTTTGCTCATCCAGCGCATTTAAGAAGCTGCGTAAATCGTCAAAAGCCATAGGTAAATCCCCTGTTATGCGTTATCTGTACTCACCGCGCCGCGTAAACCTTCCCAGCGACGCGCCTGTGGATCGTTAAGCCCAAACTGATCCAACACCCGTGCAACGATATGGCGGGTAATGTCTTCGATAGTTTTCGGCTGGTTATAAAAGGCGGGCATGGGCGGCACCATGGCGACCCCCATGCGCGAGAGCGCCAGCATATTTTCCAGATGGATCGTGCTGAGCGGCATTTCACGCGGCACTAGTACCAGCTTGCGCCCCTCTTTCAGCACCACGTCAGCGGCGCGTCCAACCAGCCCTTCGGCGTAGCCGGCGCGAATACCCGCCAGCGTTTTCATGCTGCACGGAATAACGATCATGCCGTCGGTGCGAAACGATCCTGAGGAGATGGTCGCTGCCTGGTCCGCCGGGCTATGCGCCACATCCGCCAGCGCAGCGACTTCACGGGCGCTATAAGGCGTTTCCAGCTCTATAGTGGTTCTCGCCCACTTCGACATCACCAGATGCGTCTCTACTTCCGGCATTTCCCGAAGTGTTTTTAATAGCGCCACGCCAAGCGGCGCGCCGGTGGCGCCTGTCATGCCAATAATCAGTCTCATCTTCACCTCAAACATTGTTCGTATACGAACATTTATAATGAGGCTACCTTCTCTTTTTGCCGGTAACAAGCCCGGAGGGGAAAAACCGCACGATTGGCACATTAAGACAAAGGTTATAACACGCAAGGTAAGGGGCTATGATAGGGAAAGCGACGATAAAAACAGGAGCCACCATGCATCTTAGTGAAGAGGCTTTTCACCTGCTGCGCCAGTTATTTCAAAAACATACTGCGCGCTGGCAAAGTGAACTGCCCGAATTGACCAAGCCGCAATATGCGGTGATGCGCGCTATTCATGAACATCCTGGTATTGAACAGGTGGCGTTGACGGATGCCGCCGTCAGCACCAAGGCAACGCTTGCAGAGATGTTAAGCCGCATGGAAAGCCGCGGCCTGTTGTGGCGTGAAAGCGACCCTGCGGATAAACGGCGGCGGTTTATTTACCTGACGACAGAAGGCGAAGCGTTATTAAACGCCGCCATTCCAAAGGGGAATGCAGTGGACGCCGCCTTTCTTGGCAAGCTGAATGCCGATGAACAGGCTCTTTTTACCCGGCTTATCGACAAAATGATGCGCGAGGCATAAGCAGGCGCCTGGCGCCGTTGGTAAGGCGCTAAAAGAAAAAGGCCGGTCGTATGACCAGCCTTTTTTTGAAAACTACGTTTCGTAGCTTATTCGCGGAACAGCGCTTCGATGTTCAGCCCTTGCCCCTGCAAAATTTCACGCAGGCGACGCAGACCTTCAACCTGAATCTGACGAACACGCTCGCGAGTCAGACCGATTTCACGGCCCACATCTTCAAGCGTTGCCGCTTCATAGCCAAGCAGACCGAAACGACGAGCCAGCACTTCACGCTGTTTAGCGTTCAGTTCGAACAGCCACTTAACGATGCTCTGTTTCATGTCATCGTCTTGCGTGGTGTCTTCCGGGCCGTTTTCTTTTTCATCGGCCAGAATGTCCAGCAGCGCTTTCTCTGAATCACCACCCAGCGGGGTATCAACAGAGGTAATACGCTCGTTCAGACGCAGCATGCGGCTCACGTCATCAACCGGTTTATCCAGCTGCTCTGCGATCTCTTCCGCGCTCGGCTCGTGATCCAGCTTGTGGGACAGCTCGCGTGCGGTACGCAGATAAACGTTCAGCTCTTTCACAATGTGAATCGGCAGACGGATCGTACGGGTTTGGTTCATGATAGCCCGTTCGATGGTCTGGCGGATCCACCAGGTCGCGTACGTTGAAAAACGGAAACCGCGTTCTGGATCGAACTTCTCAACTGCGCGGATAAGGCCCAGGTTGCCTTCTTCAATCAGGTCCAGCAGTGCAAGACCACGATTGCTGTAACGACGGGCAATTTTCACCACCAGACGCAGGTTACTTTCGATCATGCGACGGCGTGAGGCGATATCACCACGCAGCGCGCGGCGTGCGAAGTAAACTTCTTCTTCTGCTGTTAGCAGAGGAGAGTAACCGATTTCTCCCAGGTACAGCTGAGTCGCATCCAACACACGCTGTGTGGCACCCTGCGACAACAACTCCTCTTCTGCCAGGTCGTTATCACTGGGTTCCTCTTCTATCAAGGCTTTTTCATCAAAAGCCTCTACTCCGTTCTCATCAAATTCCGCGTCTTCATTTAAATCATGAACTTTCAGCGTATTCTGACTCATAAGGTGGCTCCTACCCGTGATCCCTGAGCAAAGCACCTGACAGAAGCATGCTTTGCCGATTTATCGCTGCGGCAAATAACGCAGCGGGTTTACGGATTTCCCCTTGTAACGAATTTCAAAATGCAAGCGTGTAGAACTGGTTCCGGTGCTACCCATGGTAGCGATTTTCTGCCCCGCCTTAACTTCTTGTTGTTCCCGGACCAGCATTGTGTCGTTATGGGCGTAGGCACTCAGGTAATCATCGTTGTGTTTTATGATGATAAGATTACCGTAACCGCGCAGAGCATTACCGGCGTAAACGACGCGACCGTCAGCGGTGGCGACGATAGACTGGCCTTTACTTCCTGCGATATCGATCCCTTTGTTGCCCCCTTCGGAAGCAGAAAAGTTTTCGATAACATTGCCCTCAGTAGGCCAGCGCCATGCTGCTATCGGCGCACTGGTGGACGTACTGCTGACTGTCGGTTCGGCGGTTGTGTTAACAGTTGGCGCGGTAGCCGGTGCCGTTACAACGGTCGTGTTATTCCGGTTACCAGGCAACATTTTGTTATCACTTTGTTCACCTGAGTCCTCAGAATAAATAATTGTCGGTTTCGACGCAACCACCGTGCTGGAATTTTGTGCAGGTTTTGAGACAATTCCTTGTGCAGTTGCATCAGCCTGTGTAATTGCATTTCCACCTGTGATCGGTGTACCGGAAGCATTGCCTACCTGTAGCGTCTGGCCGACATTCAGGCTGTACGGGGCCGGAACGTTATTACGCTGCGCCAGATCGCGGAAATCGTTCCCGGTAATCCAGGCGATATAAAAGAGGGTGTCGCCGCGCTTCACGGTATAAGTGCTGCCGCCGGTATAGCTGCCTTTCGGAATGTTCCCATACTTGCGGTTATATACAATACGGCCGTTTTCGGTCTGCACCGGTTGTTCGATAACCGGTTGCGCCTGTCGGGGCTGCGAAACGGGAGGCTGTACGGGCTGAATTTGCGGCGTGGCCGCAGGGGCTGAAACCGGAGCGGCGGCAGAACCGCCCATTTTAGGCGGCGGCGTAATTAACATACCGCTGCTGGTATTGCTGCTTGCGGCCGCTCCGCTATTGCCGTCTACGGAACTTATCGGCGCCTGCGAAGCGTCGTTAGAGGAGCATCCCGCCAGCCAAAGTGAAATGAATGTTGCTGTTGCTACCCGGCGTGCTGTGAATTTTGGGCTTCCCGCGCTCATTTATCCCCCAGGATTGTTATCTGTCATTGACTACTACGACGACCGTGGCTCTGCACGTCCGGCAGGCTCAAAATGAGCCCACCATACGCGGATAACGCCTGAAAGTAACAGGAAAAACTCCTGGATTACGCCAGATCCCCTTTCACCAGAGGAACAAAACGCACGGCTTCCACGGTGTCGATAATAAACTCTTCTCCCCGCCGACGAACCCGCTTTAACAGCTGATGTTCGTCCCCTACGGGCAGTACAAGAATGCCGCCGTCAGCCAGCTGCGACATCAACGCAGGCGGAATTTCCGGCGGCGCGGCCGTCACAATAATAGCGTCAAACGGGGCGCGTGCTCGCCACCCCTGCCAGCCATCGCCATGACGGGTAGAAATATTATGTAGATCGAGCTGCTTCAGGCGACGACGAGCATGCCATTGCAGACTTTTAATGCGTTCAACCGAGCAGACGTGGTGCACCAGATGCGCCAGTATCGCCGTCTGGTAACCTGACCCTGTGCCTATCTCCAGCACCCTTGAGTCGGGCGTCAGTTCAAGCAACTCGGTCATCCGCGCCACCATGTAGGGCTGGGAAATGGTTTGCCCGGAGCCGATGGGCAGCGCCACGTTTTCCCAGGCTTTGTGCTCAAGCGCTTCATCGATAAATTTTTCGCGCGGCACGCGGGCAAGCGCCTCGAGCACATGCTCGTCGCGTATGCCCTGAGCACGCAATTGATTGAGAAGAGTTTGAACGCGATTGCTTACCATTGCCCGTTCACTCCGGCGCGATCTAACCAGGTTGAGACAACATCATGCGCACTGTGCGCTGTTAAATCCACATGCAGCGGCGTAACGGAGACATAACCTTCATCTACCGCAGCAAAATCGGTGCCCGGCCCGGCGTCGTGCTTCTCGCCAGGCGGCCCTATCCAGTAAAGCGTGTTGCCGCGCGGATCTTCCTGCGGGATCACTTTATCCGCAGGATGACGGCTGCCGCAGCGCGTTACGCGAATGCCTTTAATCTCCGCGAGCGGCAGATCCGGCACGTTGACGTTCAGAATACGGCCAGTACGCAACGGCTCGCGCATCAGCGCCCGTAAAATAGTGCAGGTGACGGCAGCGGCAGTGTCGTAATGCTGATAACCGTTGAGCGAAACCGCCAGCGCTGGAAAACCTAAATGCCGCCCTTCCATGGCCGCCGCGACGGTGCCGGAATAGATAACGTCATCGCCCAGATTCGGCCCGGCGTTAATGCCGGAAACCACGACGTCGGGGCGCGGGCGCATCAACGCGTTTACGCCAAGAAAGACGCAGTCGGTCGGCGTGCCCATCTGCACGGCGATATCGCCATTTTCAAAGGTGAAAGTGCGAAGAGAGGATTCCAGCGTCAGGGAGTTGGAAGCGCCGCTGCGGTTACGATCGGGAGCAACGACCTGCACGTCGGCGAATTCGCGAAGCGCTTTCGCCAGGGTCTGAATGCCCGGCGCGTGGATCCCGTCATCGTTACTCAGCAATATCCGCATAATCACCCGTTGTGTTCATCAGTTCACGTACTACGCTTGTGGCGAAACTGCCCGCCGGCAGCCAGAAACGAAGCTCGACCGTTACGTCATCCCACCATTCCCAGCTCAGCGCCTGCGGAAAGACGAGCATCGCCCGGCGCGCCGCTTCTACTTTTTCACGCACCAGCAGCGTCTGAAGCGTTGTCTCTTCAGCAATAGCCTGTTGTTCGTTAACCAGCGCTTCACGCTGCGTTCCCCATTCCCCGCTACCCGGCAGCGCGGCGGTAATCAGCAAGCCTTTAGCGTCGACGCGAGACTGGAGTTCTGGCAGCTCATCAACCGTGGCGACGAACCAGCTGCCGCGGCCCGCTAATTGTAGCGCATCGCCATCGACAACTTGATTAAATTCTCTTTTTTTCAGACGGTTGCTGACAATCTGATTAAACAGCGCGCTGCGCGCCGCAGATAAAGCAAAACTGCGTTTGTTACGCTCGCGCGGCGGCTTAGCGGTTTCTCCCCAGCGCTGCGCCTGCAACAGATTGCTGCCGCCAATCCCGAAGCGCTGCGGGCCGAAATAGTTCGGCACGCCCTGGTCGCGCACGGCCTGCAAGCGGTTTTCCAGCTCTTCGCGATGGGTCACTTCACGCAGCACCAGCCTGAAGTGGTTGCCTTTAAGCGCGCCTAAACGCAGCTTGCGTTTATGACGGGCGTACTCCAGCACCTGGCACCCTTCCAGCGAAAAGGCGCTCAGGTCCGGCATCTCTTTGCCCGGCAAACGAACGCAGAACCACTGTTCCGTCACCGCGTGCTTATCTTTTTGCCCGGCAAAGCTGACTTCCCTGGCATGCACCTTGAGAAACTTAGCGAGCGCGTCCGCTACAAAGCGCGTATTGCAGCCGATTTTTACTATGCGCACCAGCAGATGCTCGCCTTCGCCGTCCGGCTCAAAGCCTAAATCTTCCGTAACGACGAAATCTTCCGGATTCGCCTTCAGCACGCCGCCGCCTTGCGGCTTGCCGTGCAGGTAAGTCAGTTGATGAACGTCGATCATGCGCCAGCCTTCATCAGAAGCGCCACCGCCTCACAGGCGATGCCTTCGCCGCGGCCGGTAAAGCCCAGCTTTTCCGTGGTGGTGGCTTTCACGTTTACCTGTTCCATATGGCAACCTAAATCCTCGGCGATAAAGACGCGCATTTGAGGAATGTGCGGCGCCATTTTTGGCGCCTGGGCGATAATCGTAACGTCTACGTTGCCAAGCGTATAGCCTTTGGCCTGGATGCGACGCCAGGCTTCACGCAGCAGTTCACGGCTGTCGGCGCCCTTGAAAGCCGGGTCGGTATCCGGGAAGAGTTTGCCGATATCGCCAAGCGCCGCAGCGCCCAGCAGCGCATCGGTAAGCGCATGCAGCGCTACGTCGCCGTCGGAATGCGCCAGCAGCCCTTGCTCATAAGGAATACGGACGCCGCCAATAATAATCGGGCCAACGCCTCCAAAGGCGTGTACGTCGAAACCATGTCCGATACGCATTATGCATTCTCCATAGGGGTTAACCGGGTAAGATAAAACGCCGCCAGCGCCAGGTCTTCGGGGCGCGTCACTTTAATATTATCCGCACGCCCGGCAATCAACTCAGGGTGAAAGCCACAATATTCAAGCGCAGAGGCTTCATCGGTGATAGTGGCCCCTTCGTTGAGGGCGCGCGTCAGGCAGTCGAGCAAGAGCTCGCGGGGAAAAAGTTGAGGAGTGAGCGCATGCCAGAGATCGTCTCTGTCGACCGTGTGGGCGATGCGCGCTTTGCCCGGTTCGCCGCGCTTCATGGTGTCGCGCACTGGCGCGGCAAGGATGCCGCCAACGCGACTGGTTTCAGTCATCGCGAACAGGCGTTCAAGATCGTCGCGATGCAGACAGGGGCGCGCGGCATCGTGCACCAGCACCCACGGGCACGCCTCTGCCTGCTTAAGTCCCGCCAGCACCGAGTCGGCGCGCTGGGCGCCGCCCTCCACCACCTGCACGCGGGGATGAGAAGCCAGCGGCAGCGTCGCGAAGCGCTCATCGCCCGGGCTGATGGCGATAATGACTTTGCGAACGCGCGAATGCGCCAGCAGCGGCGCCAGCGCATGTTCGAGGATCGTTTTTTCACCAATGGTGAGATATTGTTTCGGACATTCCGTTTGCATGCGGCTGCCGATCCCGGCAGCCGGCACCACGGCTATCACGTCCGTAAGGGAAGGCGCCATGAGTTAACCCGAGTCTGGTTAGCGATTATTTTGTCCTGACCCGTTAGGACGCTTTGAAGCGTCCGGCACCAGGCGATAAAACGTTTCGCCCGGTTTGGTCATGCTTAATTCGTTGCGCGCGCGCTCTTCAATCGCTTCCTGACCGCCGTTGAGATCGTCAATTTCGGCGAAAAGCTGATCGTTGCGCGCCTTGAGTTTAGCGTTAGTAGCCTGCTGTACGGCAACGTCGTCGGCGACGCGGGAGTAATCGTGAACGCCATTTTTGCCAAACCACAGCGAATACTGTAGCCAGACCAGCAAAGCCAGCAATAGCAGCGTTAGTTTACCCATTCCGCCCCCTGAAAAAACGGCCTTATCATCCTATAATTTCCTGCCAGGCTCCACGCCCGACACAGTATCCAGGCGCAGCAGCAGCGCCAAAACAGCGGCAGAATGTACCACAGAACGCACTGAGATGCGTACTGCACATATTTGTAACATATTCACCGAAAAACGGCAGGCTCAGCCTTGCCTCAGCCCATCAGCCAGAAAAACAGTAACCCGAACATCAGGACGACGGTTAATAAGGTCGCGATGCTGCTGTAGAGGAGCTTGCCGTTGAGAAGAGAGTAAAGCGCGATGCCCACCACAACCGCTACGGGCATTAATGCCAGAAAGAAAGGCCAGGTATACAGAAAGAAAAACAGCGTGTTAGAGCCGTAAACCAGGAAGGGCGGGCCGAGCGCTATCAGCCACGAGATAAACCCCAGCACGGCGCCAGGCCACGACCAGGTTGTTTCTTCAGCAGGTGGCGTTTGAGCCTGTGAAATGATGATATTCGTGCCGTTGCGCATAACTTATCCTGTGACCTGACATGCCGGGAAGCGTCTTCCCGGCGCCGTCTCAGGATTTGATGATATCGTCCTGGCGCAACATATCTAACAATTGCGCAATCAAATTTGTTACCAATTGTTGGCCATCGAGGTGGATTTCCGGCTGTTCCGGCGCCTCGTAAACCGAATCGATACCGGTAAAATTGCGCAGCTCTCCGGCGCGGGCTTTTTTATAAAGCCCTTTCGGATCCCGCGCCTCGCACACCGCAAGCGGCGTATCGACAAAAACCTCGATAAACCGCCCTGCGCCAACGCGCTCGCGCACCATCGCCCGTTCGGCGCGATGCGGCGAGATAAACGCCGTCAGCACCACCAGGCCCGCATCGACCATCAGTTTCGCTACTTCGCCCACGCGGCGAATGTTTTCTTTGCGGTCGGCGTCGCTAAAGCCCAGATCGCTGCACAGCCCGTGGCGCACGTTGTCGCCATCCAGCAGATAAGTGCTGACGCCAAGCTTATGCAGCGCCTCTTCTAAAGCCCCGGCGACCGTCGATTTTCCTGAACCTGAAAGCCCGGTAAACCAGAGCACAACCCCACGGTGGCCGTGGAGTTGCTCGCGCTGTTCGGCGCTAACGGGATGGGCGTGCCAGACGACGTTTTCGTCATGCTGCGCCATTATTTGCCTCCCAGCAGGTCGCGTGCGCCCCAGTGCGGGAAGTGACGGCGAACAAGCTGATTCAGTTCAAGTTCAAACGCGCTGTAGGCAGACGGCTCCTGGTAAACATTTTCCTGCGGCTCGCGCACCATGCCGGCGCCTACGGTGACGTTGCTCAAACGGTCGATAAAAATCATCCCGCCTGTCACCGGGTTTTCCTGATATTTGTCGAGATTCAGCGGCTCGTCGAATGTCAGATCCACAAGACCGATGCCGTTCAGCGGCAGGTTTTCCACCACGCGCTGGGTCAGGTTGTTGATATCCACCTGATACTGAATGTTGTCGACGCGGGCGCGCGTTTTCTTGCCGGCAATTTTAATGTCATAGCTCTGGCCGGGCGTCAGGGGCTGTTCTGCCATCCAGACAACATCCACCGACGCGCTCTGCACCGCAGGCACATTCTGCGACGCGTCAACCAGCAGGTCGCCGCGGCTGATGTCGATTTCATCTTTCAGCACCAGCGTTACCGCCTCGCCTGCGCCCGCCTCGTCTAAATCGCCGTCAAAGGTAACAATGCGCGCGATGGCGGATTCAACGCCCGACGGCAGCACTTTCACCCGCTGGCCCACTTTGACGATGCCGGACGCGATGGTGCCCGCATAGCCGCGGAAGTCGAGGTTCGGGCGGTTAACGTATTGCACCGGGAAGCGCAGCGGCTGCGCGTCAACGTCGCGGTTAATCTCTACGGTTTCCAGCACTTCCAGCAGCGTCGGGCCGGTATACCAGGCCATATTCAGACTGGAGATCGCCACGTTGTCCCCTTCCAGCGCAGAAAGCGGTACAAAGCGGATATCCAGATTGCCCGGCAGCTGAGCGGCGAAGTTAAGGTAATCCTGTTTGATCTCCTCGAACCGCGCTTCGCTGAACTCCACCAGGTCCATCTTGTTCACCGCAACCACCAGATGCTTAATGCCCAGCAAGGTTGAGATAAAACTGTGGCGACGAGTCTGATCCAGCACGCCTTTACGGGCGTCGATAAGCAGAATAGCCAGGTCGCAGGTAGAGGCGCCGGTCGCCATATTACGGGTGTACTGCTCGTGCCCCGGCGTGTCGGCGATAATAAATTTGCGCTTCTCGGTGGAGAAATAGCGGTACGCCACATCGATGGTGATGCCCTGCTCGCGCTCGGCCTGTAAGCCGTCCACCAGCAGCGCCAGGTCGAGCTTCTCGCCCTGGGTGCCGTGGCGCTTACTGTCGTTATGCAGCGAGGAGAGCTGGTCTTCGTAGATCTGGCGCGTATCGTGCAGCAGGCGGCCTATCAGGGTGCTTTTCCCGTCATCCACGCTGCCGCAGGTCAGAAAGCGCAGCAGGCTTTTGTGCTGCTGGGCGTGCAGGTAGGCCTCCACGCCGCCCTCTTTGGCGATTTGTTGTGCGATGGTCGTGTTCATGACGGCTCCTTAAAAATAACCCTGGCGTTTTTTCAGCTCCATCGAGCCTGCCTGGTCGCGGTCGATAACGCGACCCTGACGTTCGCTGGTGGTCGATACCAGCATCTCTTCAATGATTTCCGGCAGCGTCTGGGCGCTGGATTCCACCGCGCCGGTCAGCGGCCAGCAGCCGAGAGTACGGAAACGCACCATGCGCTGCTTGATCTCTTCGCCCGGCTGCAAGTCGATACGATCGTCGTCGATCATCATCAGCATGCCGTCGCGCTCCAGCACCGGGCGCTCTGCCGCCAGATACAGCGGAACGATCTCAATATTTTCCAGATAGATGTACTGCCAGATATCCAGCTCGGTCCAGTTAGAGAGCGGGAAGACGCGGATGCTTTCGCCCTTGTTAATCTGGCCGTTGTAGTTGTGCCACAGCTCCGGGCGCTGGTTTTTCGGGTCCCAGCGGTGGAAGCGGTCGCGGAAAGAGTAAATACGCTCTTTGGCGCGGGATTTCTCTTCATCGCGGCGCGCGCCGCCGAAAGCGGCGTCAAAACCGTATTTGTTAAGCGCCTGCTTCAGCCCTTCGGTTTTCATGATATCGGTATGCTTGGCGCTGCCGTGCACGAACGGGTTGATGCCCATCGCCACCCCTTCCGGGTTTTTATGCACCAGCAGCTCACAGCCGTAGGCTTTGGCGGTACGGTCGCGGAACTCGTACATCTCACGGAATTTCCAGCCGGTATCGACGTGCAGCAGCGGGAACGGCAGCGTGCCCGGGTAAAAGGCTTTACGCGCCAGATGCAGCATCACGCTGGAATCTTTGCCAATGGAATACATCATCACCGGGTTAGCGAATTCTGCCGCCACTTCACGAATGATATGGATGCTTTCCGCCTCCAGTTGCCGCAGGTGAGTGAGTCGTTTTTGGTCCATAACCTTTCCTTAAGCCAGATTCACCACGGAAGAGCGGAACTCCCCCGTCGGGTTGGAATGTTGATACCAGGCCAGTTGCGGGTGAAGCTTAACCACCTCCCCGATAACCAGCAGAGCCGGCATCGGCGCCTGTTTAGCAAGCGCCTCGAGTTGTTGTAGCGTGCCGGTAAAGACCTGCTGGTCTTCCCGCGTGCCGCGGCTGATGACCGCCACTGGCGTATCAGCGTCCCGGCCGTGTTGAATTAGCTGCTCGCTTATCTCTGCGGCTTTCATCGTGCCCATATAGATAGCGAGCGTCTGGCGGCTTTTCGCCAGCAATGCCCAGTCGAACGGCGCGCTGTCGGGCTTGTAGTGCCCGGTGACGAAGACCGCGCTCTGGGCATAATCGCGGTGCGTTAGCGGAATACCCGCGTAGGCCGTCGCGCCGGAAGCCGCCGTAACGCCTGGCACCACCTGAAAAGGCACCCCCGCCGCTTTCGCCGCCTCAAGCTCTTCGCCGCCGCGCCCAAAAATGAACGGGTCGCCGCCCTTCAGGCGCACCACGGTTTTTCCTTCCCGCGCAAGATCGACCAGCATCTGGTTGGTTTCATGCTGCGCCACCGCATGCGAACCGGCGCGTTTGCCTACGCAGATGCGTTCGGCGTCGCGGCGCACCAGGTCCAGCACCGCCTCGCTGACCAGATGGTCATAAAGCACTACGTCCGCCTGCTGCATCACCTGCAAGCCGCGAAGCGTCAGCAACCCCGCATCGCCCGGCCCTGCGCCGACAAGAATAATTTCGCCCGGGGCGCTTTCCGGCTCTGCCAGCGTTTGCGCCAGCGTTTCCTGCGCCGCCTGTTCATTGCCTGCGGCCATCTGGCTTGCAAAGCGTCCGCGGAAAGCGCGCTCCCAGAAGCGGCGGCGCGCATCGGTCGTGGTTAGCCGCGCCTTGATTTTCTCACGCCAGCTGCCCGCCACTTGCGCCATGCGCCCCAGGTTCGCAGGCAGCAGCGCTTCAATTTTTTCCCGCAGCAGACGCGCCAGCACCGGCGCGTTGCCGCCGGAGGAAATAGCGACCACCAGCGGCGAGCGGTCAACAATGGAAGGAAAAATGAACGAACAGAGCGGCTGATCGTCCACAACATTCACCAGCCGCTGACGGGCGTTCGCCGCGTCATATACCCGGCGGTTCAGCTCGCTGTCATTCGTGGCGGCAATCACCAGAAAAACGTTATCCAGCTGCGCTTCATCAAACGCCTGCGCGAACCAGTCTATGGTTTTCGCCTCGTTAAGCTCCGCCAGTTCCGGGTGCAGCTTGCGCGCCACCACCCGGACCTGCGCGCCCGCGCGGGTCAGCAAAGCAATTTTACGCGCCGCCACTTCGCCGCCGCCGACAACAAGGACGGGGCGATTTTTCAGCGCGGCAAAAAGGGGGAGATAATCCACAACGGCAAGGCTCGCAAATAACAGGGACTACGGGGGACTATAGGGGGCGCTTGATAACGAATGAAATTACGAATTGGCATGAGTAGTTCCACAAAGGAATAAGTCGCTGAGAAAGCAAATATCAAAAAGTGCTTAAGACGTGGTTTTTCGGGCGTTTGGGATGAAATGAAATTGTGTAAGCTTCATCACAGTTTCATACTAAGCGGGAAAATTTTTCCGCTCTTTTTTGATTAAGGATTATCTATGCTTTCCGCAGTGCGCCGCTTAACCCTGGGCCTGGCGCTGAGCGTATGCTTTACCCTTCCTGCCGCGGCGCGCGCGCCCGCGCTGGGGGAAACCGCCAATCAACAGACTCGCTATATCGCTACCTATTTTCCCGGCCGGATGACCGGCACCCCCGCAGAGATGCTTTCAGCGGATTATTTGCGTCAGCAGTTTGCGCAGTGGGGCTACCAGAGCGATATTCGCGCCTTTCACAGCCGCTACGTCTACCTTACGGATAATAAGCATGCCAACTGGCATAACGTGACTGGCAGCACGGTCATCGCTGCGCACGAAGGCAAGGAGCCGCAGCAGATAATCATCATGGCGCACCTCGACACCTACGCGCCGCAAAGCGATAACGATGTGGATAACAACCTGGGCGGGCTAACGCTACAGGGCGTGGACGATAACGCCGCCGGGCTTGGCGTGATGCTGGAGCTTGCACAGCGCCTGAAAGATGTTCCCACTCGTTACGGCATTCGCTTCATCGCCACCAGCGGCGAAGAAGAGGGCAAGCTTGGCGCGGAAAACGTGCTTAAGCGCATGAGCGATAAAGAGAAGAAAAATACGCTGCTGGTGATTAACCTGGACAACCTGATAGTGGGCGACCGGCTCTATTTCAACAGCGGGCAAAGCACGCCCGCCGCGGTGCGCAAACTCACCCGCGACCGCGCGCTGGCTATTGCTCGCCACCAGGGTATTCCTGCCGCCACCAATCCTGGCCTTAATCCCAAATATCCGCAGGGCACCGGCTGCTGCAACGATGCCGAGGTGTTTGATAAAGCCGGCCTGCCCGTGCTTTCGGTAGAGGCGACAAACTGGACGCTGGGCAAGAAAGACGGTTATCAGCAACGCGCCAAAAGCAAAGCGTTTCCCGAAGGGAGCAGCTGGCATAGCGTCCGCCTTGATAACCAGGACTATCTGGATAAAGCGCTGCCCGGGCGCATTGAGAAACGCAGCCGCGACGTTATGCGCGTCATGCTGCCGCTGGTCAAAGAGCTGGCGAAAGCGGGGAAATAAAAAACGCGACCTGTTGTCGCGTTTTTTCTCTTAACCTTCGTGCAGGCCGCATTCGCGTTTCAGCCCGAAGAAGCGGGTTTCCTCTTCCGCCATGCCCGGCTCCCATTTGCGAGTCGTATGGGTATCGCCTACGGAGAGATACCCTTCGTCCCACAGCGGGTGATATTTCAGACCGTGTTTTTGCAGGTACTGATAAACGGTGCGGTTATCCCAGTCGATAATCGGCAGGATTTTAAACACGCCGCGCTGAACGCCAACCACCGGCAAATTAGCCCGGCTGCCTGACTGCTCGCGGCGAAGCCCGGCAAACCAGGTGCCGGCGTTAAGCTCCTGCAACGCCCGGTTCATCGGTTCGACTTTATTAATGTCGTTGTACTTCTCAATGCCCTCCACGCCCTGCTCCCACAGCTTGCCGTAGCGCGCCTCCTGCCAGGCCGGGCTTTGCGCGGCGCGGTAGATTTTCAGGTTCAGGTTGAGCTTTTCCGTTAGCTCATCAATGAACCGGTAGGTTTCCGGGAACAGATAACCGGTATCGGTGAGGATGACGGGGATATCCGGACGCTCGCGGGTCACCAGATGCAGACAAACCGCTGCCTGGATGCCAAAGCTTGATGAAAGCACAAACTCGCCGGGCAGATGCTCCAGCGCCCAGCGCACGCGCTCTTCCGCGCTAAGCTTTTCCAGCTGCGCGTTGGTTTCGGCGAGCGCCGCCGCGCGTTCTTCTTTCGTCTGAGCATTCAGCGTATTCAGATCGAATTGAGACATGTTGACCTCGCTTGTTGACTATTTTCACCCTCCCCCTTCTTTCTCAGGGAGAAGCTGAAAAGCGCGCCGGGTTGCCATAACCCGGCACACGTTCTCCGCCCGGTCCCCTTATCGCGAAAGGGGGAGCGTCAGCGGCTTATTCCCAGAAATCCCGCGCCGGATCGAGCACCGGACGGATGATCCCGGCGCGCACGGTGAAATCGCCAAAGCCTTCGCCCGCTTCGCGCTCTTTCGCCCAGCGGCCTACCAGTTCATCGATAGCGGCCAGAATTTCCGGCTCGGTGATGTTTTCACGATACATACGCGGAATGCGCGTGCCGATGCGGTTGCCGCCAAGATGCAGGTTATAGCGCCCCGGCGCTTTGCCAACCAGCCCCAGTTCCGCCAGCATCGCGCGGCCGCAGCCGTTCGGGCAGCCGGTTACGCGCAGAACGATATGTTCATCCGCTACGCCGTGCTTTGCCATCAGCGCGTCGACTTTATCGATAAACGTCGGCAGGAAACGCTCCGCTTCCGCCATCGCCAGCGGACAGGTCGGGAATGACACGCAGGCCATGGAGTTTTCGCGCTGCGGCGTGACGGCGTCCATCAGGCCGTGCGCCCGCGCCAGCTGTTCAATCTTCGCTTTATCGCTTTCAGGCACGCCCGCCACGATAAGGTTCTGGTTAGCGGTAAGCCGGAAATCCCCTTTATGGATCTTCGCAATTTCCAGCAGGCCGGTTTTCAGCGGACGGCCCGGGAAATCCAGAATACGGCCGTTTTCGATAAACAGCGTCAGGTGCCATTTATTGTCGATGCCTTTTACCCAGCCGATGCGATCGCCGCGGCCGGTAAATTCATAAGGGCGAATCGGCGCGAATTGAATGCCTGCGCGACGCTCCACTTCCGCTTTAAAGACATCCGGCCCCACGCGCTCCAGCGTATATTTGGTTTTGGCGTTTTTACGGTCGGTGCGGTTGCCCCAGTCGCGCTGGGTGGTCACTACCGCTTCCGCCACGGCAAGGGTATGCTCCAGCGGAATATAGCCAAACTCCGTCGCGGTGCGGGCGTAGGTTTTCTTGTTGCCGTGCTCAATGGAAAGCCCGCCGCCCACCAGCAGGTTGAAGCCCACCAGTTTGCCGTTTTCAGCAATCGCGATGAAGTTCATGTCGTTTGCGTGCAGGTCGACATCATTCTGCGGCGGCACCACGACCGTGGTTTTGAATTTACGCGGCAGGTAGGTCGCCCCAAGAATAGGCTCTTCGTCAGTGGTCGCCACTTTCTCCTGGTCAAGCCAGATTTCCGCATAGGCGCGGGTGCGCGGCAGCAGATGCTCGGAGAGTTTTTTCGCCCACTCGTAAGCTTCAGCGTGCAGCTGCGATTCCACCGGGTTGGAGGTGCAGAGCACGTTACGGTTCATGTCGTTAGCGGTCGCCAGCGCGTCCAGGCCAACGGAGTGCAGCATCTGGTGCGCCGGCTTTACGTTTTTCTTCAGCAGGCCGTGATACTGGAAGGTCTGGCGGTTGGTCAGACGGATGCTGCCGTAAATGGTGTTTTCGCCTGCGAATTTATCAATGGCTATCCACTGCTGCGGCGTCATGATCCCACCCGGCAGACGGCAGCGCAGCATCATCGCATGACGCGGCTCAAGCTTCTGTTCGGCGCGTTCGGCGCGAATATCGCGATCGTCCTGCTGGTACATGCCGTGAAAGCGGATCAGCAGAAAATTATCGCCATTAAAGCCGCCGGTCAGGCCGTCATGTAAATCTTCGGCGATGGTGCCGCGCAGGAAATTACTTTCGCGCTTCATGCGTTCCGCGTCGGTAAGTTTTCCTTCGACCACCAGAGGCCCTGGGTATTTTTCGCTCATTAATAGACGTCTCGCTGGTAACGGCGCTCTACGCGCAGCTCACTTAAATATTCGTCTGCCGCCTCGGCATCCATCGCGCCGTGTTCGGCAATCACTTCCAGTAAAGCCTGGTCGACATCTCGCGCCATGCGAGTCGCGTCGCCGCAGACATAAATGTGCGCGCCGTCGTTGATCCAGCGCCACAGCTCCGCGCCTTGCTGGCGCAGTTTATCTTGTACGTAAATTTTTTCTTTTTGATCGCGCGACCAGGCAAGATCGATGCGGTTCAGCACGCCTTCTTTAACGTAACGCTGCCACTCCACCTGGTAGAGGAAATCTTCAGTAAAGTGCGGATTCCCGAAAAAGAGCCAGTTCTTGCCTTCGGCGCCTTCGGCGGCGCGCTGCTGCATGAAGGCGCGGAACGGCGCGATGCCGGTGCCTGGGCCAATCATGATCACAGGCGTTTGCGGGTTGGCAGGCAGACGGAAGTTGTCGTTATGCTCGATGAAAACGCGCACTTCGCCCTCTTCTTCCAGACGATCGGCCAGGAAGCTGGATGCCCCGCCCGCCCGCGCGCGGCCTTCGATGTCGTAACGCACCACGCCAACGGTGATATGCACTTCGCTTTCCACTTCCGCCTGCGAAGAGGCGATGGAATAGAGACGCGGCGTTAGCGGGCGCAGCAGGCCGAGCAGTTTATCGGCGTCCAGTTGCGCAGGGGCGAAACGGACCATGTCCACAATCGGCACCGTGGCGGCATAATGTTGCAGCTTCGCTTTATCGCCCACCAGCGCCAGCAGTTGTTCATTGCGGGTCAGCGTGGCGTAGTTTTCCACAATGTTGGCGGTGTTCACGGTCAGCTCGAAATGCCACTGTAGCGCTTCGCTGAGCGGCAGCGTTTTGCCTTCCACCACCACCTGCTCGTCGCCTTTCAGCCACAGCAACTCGACAAGTTCCTGCACCAGAGCGGGATCGTTCTGATACCAGACGCCCAGCGCATCGCCCGGCTGGTAGCGCAAGCCGGAATCGCCTAAATCAATTTCCAGATGGCGAACATCTTTCTCGGAGCCGCGGCCGGTAATTTTTTGGTTAACGGAAAGCGTCGCCGTCAGCGGCGCTTCTTTGGTGTATGGCGTGGAGTCGACAAGATTCACCGCGCCCTGTGCGGCAACGCTTGCCTGAGCCGGCGCGGCAGGCGCGCGGGCTTTCAGCGCTTCCACTACGCGGGCGCGCCATTCCTGCGCCGCCGCCTGATATTCCACATCCGCATCCACGCGGTCGAGCAGACGCTCGGCGCCCAGTTCCGCCAGCTTGCTGTCGAAATCTTTTCCTGCCTGGCTGAAGAACTCATAAGAGGTGTCGCCCAGACCAAATACGGCGAAGGCGGCGCCGTTCAGCTTCGGCGCTTTTTTCGAAAACAGGAACTTATGCAGCGCGACGGCCTCTTCCGGCGGCTCCCCTTCCCCTTGCGTGGAGGTGACGATCACCAACAGCTTCTCAGAGCCGATCTGCTTGAACTTATAGTCCCCGGCGTTAACCAGCTTCACGTTCAGCTTCGCCGCCAGCAGATCGTCTCGCAGCGCTTCCGCCACCCGGCGCGCGTTGCCCGTCTGGGAAGCGGAGATAAGCGTAATGGCTGGCGCTTCGGCGACAGGCGCGGAAGCTTGCGCCGCTGCGCCCGGCTGGTTTGAGATCCCCCAGAAATAGCCTGAAAGCCAGGCGAGCTGGGTGGGCGTTAAGTCGTGGGTCGCCGTCTGAAGGCGAGCCAGCTGCTCCGGGCTCAGCGGGAGCAAAGCGCTTGATGGGGCCTGCGTCGTCATGCGTCGTTATGTTCCAGTAGCAAAGCTGTTTTTTATTGTAAAAACAGAAGAGAAAGTAAGGTTAACGGGCGGCATAGTAACAATTAAAGAAGGGATGGAAATAATAAATAACCAAAAGCACTAACCGCTTTTATCACTAACGCTAAACGGTAAAACTGGTTAACTATAGCTTTGATTAAAAAGCGTTATTTTTATCAGCAAAGCCTTAGCGCAGCGCTTATCGTTAACGGCGGTTTTAGTTAATGCTAAAAACGGTCAATTCCGGTACTATGCGGCGGTTTTTTGTCAGACTGAGACTGCGTTATGCCTACCACCCTGTTTAAAGATTTTATGTTCGAAGCCGCCCACCGCCTGCCCCATGTTCCGGAAGGCCATAAATGCGGGCGTCTGCACGGGCATTCTTTTATGGTGCGCCTGGAAGTGACGGGCGAAGTGGACCCGCATACCGGATGGATAATTGATTTCGCCGAACTGAAAGCGGCGTTTAAGCCGGTTTATGACCGTCTCGACCACTATTATCTCAACGATATTCCGGGCCTTGAGAACCCGACCAGCGAAGTGCTGGCGAAATGGATTTGGGATCAGATGAAGCCCGTGATGCCGCTACTGAGCGCGGTGACTATCAAAGAGACCTGCACCGCAGGCTGCGTATACCGCGGCGAATAAGCGCGACGCCCGGTTGTTAACGAACAACGACGGCTTTGGCAGCAGATAAAAAAGGGGCTTACGCCCCTTTTTTCATGCAATGTTCAGATACTTATGCGTTTGCATAGAGAGCCGCCAGTTGCGGGCGATACAGGTTTCAATACACAGACGCGTGGCGTCTTCTTTCTGGCTGATGGGTTGCAGGGCAATCACGCGCTGTTTGTCATCGTGAACTCTTGCCAACAATTCATCCAGCGCTTCTATATCGCGCATCCGTCCTACCGGGTGTTTGACTTCATCAGCACGTTGCAGCGCCTGGTCGAGCACTTCATAGCCGCCGCGCATATTCACTTTTGGCGAAACGGTCACCCAGGTTGTTGGCGTGCAGCGCACTTCATGGGTGCCGCTGGTTTCAATCTGGCAACTGAAGCCGTTTTTTTCCAGCAGGTGAGTGAGCGGCAGCAGATCGTGAATGCACGGCTCGCCGCCGGTAATGACAACGTGGCGCGCGGTATAGCCCTGGCGGCTAATCACAGCGAGTAAATCTTCGCTGCTGGCGGCGCCCCATTTATCGCTCTCTTTCGTCTTGGCTATTACGCTGTAAAGCGACACTTCCCGATCGGCGAGCTTATCCCACGTGTGTTTGGTGTCGCACCAGGCACAGCCAACCGGGCATCCCTGCAAACGAATGAAAATAGCGGGAACGCCGGTAAAGTAACCCTCGCCCTGTAGGGTCTGGAACATCTCATTAATCGGGTACTGCATGATACTCTCTGCAAATGATGTAAACCGTAATTATTGCAGAAGTTACGTTCGGGGTCATGTCTTGCGGCGCCTGCATGGATGGCACAGGCGCCGCGGCGGTTTTCCAGCGAGAGTTACTGCGCAGCTTTCCGTTTAAAATCAATAACCATACGGCCTTTGATTTTGCCCTCCTCCATTTCGTGGAAGATGGTATTGATATCTTCCAGCGGGCGCAGGGTGACGTTTGGCACCACTTTGCCTTCAGCGGCAAACTGGAAGGCTTCCGCCAGATCCTGTCGCGTGCCGACCAGCGAGCCGACCACTTCAATGCCGTCCAGCACCAGGCGTGGAATGTTAAGACTCATGGATTCCGGCGGCAAACCGACCGCCACCACGCGCGCGCCAGCGCGAACCGCATCCACCGCCGAGTTAAACGCCGCTTTCGCCACCGCCGTCACCACTGCCGCATGCGCGCCGCCGGTTTTTTCCTGAATAATTTTTGCCGCATCTTCGTTACGTGAGTTGATGGTCAGATCGGCGCCGCTCTCTTTGGCGAATTCAAGCTGCATGTCGTTCACGTCTACGGCGATGACTTTCGCGTTGAACACATTTTTCGCATATTGCAGCGCCAGGTTGCCAAGGCCGCCAAGGCCGTAAATGACAATCCACTGGCCGGGGCGGATATGAGAAATTTTTACCGCTTTGTAGGTGGTAACTCCGGCGCAAGTGATACTGCTGGCCGCAGCGGAATCCAGTCCGTCCGGCACTTTCACGGCGTAATCCGCCACAACGATACACTCTTCCGCCATGCCGCCATCCACGCTGTAACCGGCATTTTTAACGTTGCGACAGAGCGTTTCATTGCCGCTTGAGCAATATTCGCAGTGCCCGCACCCCTGGAAAAACCAGGCAACGCTTGCGCGATCGCCAGGCTTGAGCGAAGCGACGCCCGGGCCAATGGCTTTAACCACGCCGATGCCTTCGTGCCCCAGCGTTCTGCCGGTAACATCACCGAAGTCGCCATTTTTCACGTGCAGGTCGGTGTGACAAACTCCGCAGCATTCCATAGCGAGCAGGGCTTCGCCATGCTCCAGCGGGCGCATGGTTTTATCGATAATTTCAACAGAATGATCTTTACTGACGACGGCGGCTTTCATGGTCTCTCCTCATAAAAAAATCGTGATTTTGTGATTTTCTACTTCTTTAGGGTGACGCATAACGATCTGCCGTTAAGTATGGAAGAAGGCGGTGTGAGCGCAAAAAAGAGGCATAAAAAAACCCGCCGGAGCGGGTTTTGATTACTTTACAGGAGAGGATTACGCCTGCCCTTTGATCTCTTTACGACCGTTGTACGGCGCTTTTTCACCCAGCGCTTCTTCGATACGAATCAGCTGGTTGTATTTAGCAACGCGGTCAGAACGGCTCATGGAACCGGTTTTGATCTGGCCTGCTGCGGTACCTACTGCCAGGTCGGCAATGGTCGCGTCTTCAGTTTCGCCAGAACGGTGAGAGATAACGGCAGTGTAGCCAGCATCTTTCGCCATCTTGATAGCCGCCAGGGTTTCGGTCAGAGAACCGATCTGGTTGAATTTGATCAGGATGGAGTTAGCGATGCCTTTCTCAATACCTTCTTTCAGGATCTTGGTGTTGGTAACGAACAGATCGTCGCCAACCAGCTGGATTTTGTCGCCCAGTACTTTGGTCTGGTAAGCAAAACCGTCCCAGTCAGACTCGTCCAGACCGTCTTCGATAGAAACGATCGGGTACTGTTTGGTCAGATCTTCCAGGAAGTGGGTGAATTCTTCAGAAGTGAACGCTTTGTTGCCTTCGCCAGCCAGAACGTATTTACCGTCTTTGTAGAATTCAGACGCCGCGCAGTCCATCGCCAGCGTGATGTCTTTGCCCAGCTCATAGCCAGCAGCTTTAACCGCTTCTGCGATAACAGCCAGCGCTTCGGCGTTGGAACCCAGGTTCGGCGCATAGCCGCCTTCGTCGCCTACAGCGGTGTTCATGCCTTTGCCTTTCAGCACTTTCGCCAGGTGATGGAAGACTTCAGAACCCATACGGATGGCTTCTTTAACCGTCTTCGCGCCAACCGGCTGAATCATGAATTCCTGGATATCAACGTTGTTGTCAGCGTGCTCGCCGCCGTTGATGATGTTCATCATCGGAACCGGCATGGAGAATTTGCCCGGGGTGCCGTTCAGCTCAGCGATGTGCTCATACAGCGGCATGCCTTTAGCGGCAGCAGCGGCTTTAGCAGCAGCCAGAGAAACCGCCAGAATGGCGTTTGCACCGAAGTTGGATTTGTTTTCAGTACCATCGAGGTCGATCATGATTTTGTCGATGGCAGCCTGGTCTTTAGCGTCTTTACCTACTACAGCCTGAGCGATCGGGCCGTTCACCGCAGCAACTGCTTTGGTTACGCCTTTACCCAGGAAACGGGATTTGTCGCCATCGCGCAGTTCCAGCGCTTCGCGGGAACCCGTAGAAGCACCTGACGGTGCAGCGGCCATACCTACGAAACCGCCTTCCAGGTGAACTTCGGCTTCAACAGTCGGGTTACCACGGGAGTCGATGATTTCACGACCGATGACTTTAACGATTTTGGACATTAGGTTTTCCTCAGTACAAGTTAAACTAAAACTCCAGACAAACAACGCGCGATAAATTCGCGCGTTGCCGTTCTAACTCTGCTTACTTCGCCTGACGTTTCTGGTAATCGCTCGCGGCTTTTACAAAGCCGGCAAACAGCGGATGCCCATCGCGCGGGGTGGAAGTAAATTCCGGGTGGAACTGACAAGCGACAAACCACGGGTGATTCGGCACTTCGATGATCTCGACCAACTGATCATCGCCGGAACGGCCCGCAACACGCAGACCTGCTGCTTCAATCTGTTTCAACAACATGTTGTTGACTTCGTAACGGTGACGGTGACGCTCGACAATGGTCGGCTCGCCATAAAGCTGGCGCACCAGGCTATCGTCGCTGAGCTGACATTGCTGCGCGCCAAGGCGCATCGTGCCACCGAGATCGCTTTTTTCCGTACGCGTCTCAACGTTGCCATTTTCGTCGCGCCACTCCGTGATCAGCGCAACGACTGGGTATTTACAGTCTGGCACAAATTCAGTGGAGTTGGCGTTGTCCATACCCGCAACGTGACGGGCATATTCAATCAGCGCAACCTGCATACCGAGGCAAATGCCGAGGTAAGGAATATTATTTTCGCGGGCATAGCGCGCGGTGGCGATTTTGCCTTCCACGCCGCGATAGCCGAAGCCGCCCGGGATAAGAATGGCATCCAGCCCTTTCAGCACTTCTTCGCCGCGCGTTTCGACATCCTGCGAATCGATAAGCTTGATGTTAACCGTCACGCGGTTTTTCAGCCCGCCATGCTTCAGCGCTTCGATAACCGATTTATACGCATCCGGCAGTTCAATGTATTTGCCGACCATGCCGATCGTGACTTCGCCTGCCGGGTTAGCTTCTTCATAAATAACCTGTTCCCATTCAGACAGGTTTGCTTCCGCACAGTTCAGGCTGAATCGTTTACAAATATAATCGTCGAGCCCCTGCGATTTCAACAGGCCCGGAATTTTATAGATGGAATCGACATCTTTCAGCGAAATCACCGCTTTTTCCGGTACGTTACAGAACAACGCAATTTTGGCGCGTTCGTTCGCCGGCACAGCGCGATCGGAGCGGCAGATCAGCACGTCCGGCTGAATACCGATAGAGAGCAGTTCTTTTACGGAGTGCTGCGTCGGCTTGGTTTTCACCTCGCCTGCGGCCGCCATGTAAGGCACCAGCGTCAGGTGCATAAACATGGTGTGTTCACGGCCCACTTCTACCGCCATCTGGCGGATAGCTTCAAGGAACGGCAGGGATTCGATATCGCCCACGGTGCCGCCGATTTCCACCAGCACCACATCATGGCCTTCGCCGCCTTCAAGAATACGCTCTTTGATGGCATTGGTGATGTGCGGGATAACCTGTACGGTCGCGCCCAGATAGTCGCCGCGACGTTCTTTGCGCAGGACTTCAGAGTAAATACGGCCGGTGGTGAAGTTGTTGCGGCGCGTCATGCGAGTACGGATGAAACGCTCGTAGTGACCCAGGTCCAGGTCAGTTTCAGCGCCATCTTCAGTAACGAACACTTCCCCGTGTTGAATAGGGCTCATGGTGCCCGGATCGACGTTAATGTACGGATCCAGTTTCATGATAGTTACGTTGAGGCCACGGGCTTCGAGAATGGCTGCGAGGGAGGCTGCGGCAATGCCTTTACCCAGAGAGGAAACGACCCCGCCGGTCACAAAAATATAGTTCGTTGTCATGCTGAACCTGAGAAGTTAGGTTTAAAGACGATGGAATAACCAGGACGGGAAAGCAGTATACCCGAACACGACAGGGCTCACAAACTTTCATTCTGTGCGTTCAGCGCCAGGTCTTGCCAATCTCAAGCCGTGAGAAAATAGCCGCTTTGCATGAAATGTTTTTGACGTAAATCAAGCGCTTGTTAAATAAAATTTTCCACAACAAGCGCTTTAGCGCAAAAAAGCCTTAGCGATCAGTTTCCTGGCGTTTTACTTCCTGCCACGCCGCTTCCATCTGTTCAAGCGTCGCCTGCTCAGGCTTTAACCCTTGCGCAGCAAGAATCGCCTCAACTTCACGGAAGCGGCGTTCAAATTTACGGTTCGCTTTTTGCAGCGCGATTTCCGCTTTGCTGCCGAGATGGCGGGAAAGGTTAACCGTCGCAAACAGTAAATCGCCAATCTCCTCTTCAAGCTTCGCCTCATCCACGACGGCCTGCTGCGCTTCATGCATCACTTCGTCAATTTCTTCATGCACCTTTTCCACCACCGGGCCAAGCGAGGTCCAGTCAAAACCCACCGCCGAGCAGCGCTTCTGAATTTTATGCGCGCGCATCAGCGCGGGCAGGCTTTCCGGAATATCGTCCAGCGCTGAATGTTGCGCTTTTTCGGCCCGCTCCGCGCTTTTGGTCTTTTCCCAGTTAGCCAGCACGGCTTCGCTGTCGCCGAAATTCGCTTCGCCGAAAATATGCGGATGGCGGCGCTCCAGCTTATCGCTAATGGCGGCGCAGATATCGTTAAAATTGAATCGCCCCTGCTCCTGCGCCATCTGGGCGTAAAACACCACTTGAAAAAGCAGATCCCCCAGCTCGCCGCGCAGGTCGTCAAAGTCTTCGCGCTGAATGGCATCCAGCACTTCATAGGTTTCTTCCAGCGTATAAGGGGCGATGGTGGCGAAGGTCTGTTCTTTATCCCACGGGCAGCCGTTTTGCGGGTCGCGCAGGCGCTGCATAATGCCAAGCAGGCGGTCGATCTGATTCATGATAAGTCCTTGCAAATTCAGGGGTGGCGCCTCTCCTGAGGAGGAGAAAAGAGAAGTAAGGTCGGCTTTGCGGCGGTCGATGTCAAGGGATGCGACGGCTTAAAAAACGCAGGGGCGGCTTGCGGCGCCCCTGATGATTGTCGTTAACCGTGCAGGCGGCGGGCGTCAATGACATCCGGCACCTGATTTAGTTTGCCGAGCACGCGGCCCAGCACCTGTAGGTTATAAATCTCGATATCCATATCAATCGTGGCGAGCTGCTGGCGCGTATCGCTGCGGCTGGTGACCCCGAGCACATTCACCTTTTCGTTGGCGAGAATCGTGGTGATGTCGCGCAGCAAGCCGCTGCGGTCGTTAGCGGTAACGCGCACCACCAGCGAATAGCCCGCCGAGTAGCTTTCGCCCCAGACGGCGTCGACGATGCGCTCCGGCGCGTGCGACTGCAACTCTGCAAGCTGGTCGCAGTCGGCGCGGTGAATGGAGATGCCGCGCCCCTGCGTGATAAAGCCGACAATATCGTCGCCGGGAATAGGCTGGCAGCAGCGCGCAATGTGGTGCATCAGGTTGCCGACCCCTTCCACCACTACGCGGCCATTATCTTTACTGCGCCCCTGCGGCGAGTAGCTTTTCTGCGTGAGCTGGCGCAGCGCCGCCGCATCCTGTTCTTCCGCGCTCGGCTTGTTGAACTGCGCCTGCAAGAAATTCACCATCTGGTTGAGGCGAATATCGCCGCCGCCAATCGCCGCCAGCAGTTCGTCGATTTCGTTGAAGTTGTAACGCGGCAGCAGATGCTTTTCCGCTTCTTTCAGGCTGATGCCGAGGTGCGCCAGCTCGTCATCGAGGATTTGCCGTCCGGCGAGAATGTTTTTATCGCGGTCCTGCTTGCGAAACCAGGCGTGAATTTTTGAGCGCCCGCGGCTGGTGGTGACGTAGCCCAGGTTCGGGTTCAGCCAGTCGCGGCTCGGGTTCGGCTGCTTCTGGGTGATAATTTCAATCTGGTCGCCCATCTGCAACTGATAGGTAAACGGCACAATGCGCCCGCCTATCTTGGCGCCGATGCAGCGGTGCCCCACATCGCTGTGAATGTGATAAGCAAAGTCGAGGGGGGTGGAGCCTGCCGGCAGATCTACCACATCGCCTTTCGGCGTAAAAACGTAAACCCGATCGTCGAAGACCTGGCTGCGCAACTCGTCGAGCATTTCGCCGGAGTCGGCCATCTCTTCCTGCCAGGCGATAAGCTTACGCAGCCATGCGATGCGGTCTTCATGGCCGGTGCGCGCGCCGCTGGTGGCGCCCTCTTTATATTTCCAGTGCGCCGCCACGCCAAGCTCGGCGTCTTCGTGCATCTGTTTGGTACGAATCTGGATTTCGACCGTCTTGCCGCTCGGGCCTAACACCACCGTATGAATAGACTGATAGCCGTTCGGTTTCGGGTTAGCGACGTAATCATCGAATTCATCAGGCAAATGACGATAGTGAGTATGCACAATCCCCAGCGCGGCATAGCAATCCTGCAAACGCTCGGCGACAATGCGCACGGCGCGCACGTCAAACAGCTCGTCAAAAGCGAGATGCTTTTTCTGCATTTTGCGCCAGATGCTGTAGATGTGCTTCGGACGGCCGTAAACTTCCGCCTTTACGCCCTCTTCTTTCATCGCCTTGCGCAGATGCGCGACAAACTCGTCAATGTAATGTTCGCGATCGATACGCCGCTCGTGCAGCAGCTTCGCAATGCGCTTGTACTCCGCCGGATGCAAATAACGGAAGCAGTAATCTTCCAGCTCCCATTTAAGCTGACCAATGCCGAGGCGGTTGGCGAGCGGCGCATAGATATTGGTACATTCTTTCGCCGCCAGCACGCGCTCATCTTCCGGCGCGTCTTTTACCTCGCGCAGGTGAGCGATGCGCTCGGCAAGCTTAATCACCACGCAGCGGAAGTCGTCTACCATCGCCAGCAGCATGCGGCGGACGTTATCTACCTGATCGGAAGAGACGGCGTCGGTATGCGTGGCCTTAAGCTGGCGAATCGCCGCCATGTCGCGCACGCCGTGAATAAGAGTGACCACCGCGCTGCCGACGCTCTGCGTCAACACCTCTTCGCTGACCACGCCGCTGTCTACCAATGGAAAGAGCAACGCGGCGCGCAGGGTGTCGATATCCATGCTGAGCATTGAGAGGATCTCCACCATCTCAACGCCCCGCCACAGTACCGCTTCCGCCTGCGGATGACCGCTGGTCTGCTGTTCGCAATATCGCCAGGTTTCGGTTAAGCGTTCACACGACTGCTGACTGGCGATGCCAAGGCTCGCCACCCACTTTTCATGGTCAAATTCGCCAGCTTTATTGAGATGCGCACTTCTTACCGCAACCATCGTCCTCTCCTTAAGGGACTGGCCGTCTCGCCCGCAGGCGTACGGCTATGACTCTCGAACAAACAGCACCATCGATTCCAGATGACCAGTGTGCGGGAACATATCCAGCATTGCCAGCCGTCTGATTTGGTAACCCGCCGCCAACAAGGCTTCGCTGTCCCGGGCAAGTGTGGTGGGGTTACAGGAAACATAGACCACGCGTTTGGGCAGTAATTTCACAATGTGTTGCATTACGCCCGCCGCGCCTGCCCGCGCCGGGTCAAGCAGGACTTTTTCAAACCCCTGCTTCGCCCAGGGCTGGCGGGTGACGTCCTCTTCCAGGTTTTCATGAAAGAAAACGACATTATTCAGGGCGTTAAGCCGGGCATTATAATTTCCTTTCTCCACCAGCGCAGCTACGCCTTCCACGCCGACCACGCTGTCTGCGCGCTTTGCCAGCGGCAGCGTAAAATTGCCCATGCCGCAGAAGAGGTCGAGCACCCGCTCCCCTGGCTCTACCGCCAGCCACGCCAGCGCCCGCGCCACCATCTGCTGGTTCACCGCGTCGTTGACCTGAATAAAATCACGCGGGCTGAAGCTTAAGCGTAGTTCGTCTGAGGTGTACCAGGGCGCTTCTCCGCTCACCTGTTCAAGGGTATCGCTTTGGGCGGCGAGGTACAGCGCAACGCCTTCAGAATGCGAAAAGCGTTCCAGTTTTTGTCGGTCGCGGGCGCTAAGCGGCGCAAGATGACGCAACACCAGCAGCGGCCCGTTATCCGCCAGCACCAGCTCGACGTGGCCTGGGTTGCGGATAGTGTCCAGTTCGTTCAGGCAGGCGCGCAGCGGCGCGAGCAACGCCTCAAGGCGGGGCGCCAGAATAGGGCAATGGTGAACATCCACCAGCTCGCTGGAGTTCGCTTTGCGAAAACCCATCTGAAGTTTTTGCGTGCGCGGCGTAAAAGCAAGGCTCAGACGCGCGCGGCGGCGATAGCCCCACTCCGGCCCGGCGATCACCTCGTCGACATCGCGCTTCATCATGCGCCCCAGCGCCCGCGATTTACTCTCTTGTTGCAGGCTGACGCTGGCGTGCTGCTGCTGGCAGCCGCCGCATACGCCAAAGTGCGGACAGCGTGGCGCCACGCGCTCCGGGCTGTCGGAAAGCCGTTTTTTGACCGTGCCGCGCGCAAACAGGCGCTTCTCTTCAGTCAGCGTAACCTCGCCCGTTTCGCCCGGCAGCAAGCCCGCCACGAACAGCGCTTTGCCTTCATGACGCGCCACCCCCTGCCCGAAGGGGTCAAGATCGGTTACTTTAACGGTTATGATCTGACGCGTCGTCACGCGTCGCTTTGCAGAGTAGAATTGCGCCATCGCCGAGATATTTCTCAATCAACCATATTTATTGATGCTGATTGTCCCATAACGGAACCCCATGACCAACTACAGCCTGCGGGCACGCATGATGATCCTCATACTGGCCCCCACCGTTCTTATTGGCTTGCTGCTGAGTATTTTCTTTGTGGTTCACCGCTACCATGATCTTCAGCGCCAGTTAGAGGATGCTGGCGCAAGTATTATCGAACCGCTGGCGGTGGCGAGCGAATATGGCATGAGCCAGCAAAACCGCGAGTCAATCCGTCAGCTTATTAGCGTTCTTCACCGCCGCCATTCCGACATCGTTCGCGCTATTTCTATTTATGATGAGGAGAACCGGCTGTTTGTAACGTCGAATTTTCATCTCGTCCCCGATGGGCTAAAAATGCCGCGCAACGCCGTTTTGCCTGGCGGCGTCAGCGTCAGCCGCCAGGGCGACCAGATGATCCTGCGCACGCCCATCATCGCTGAAAGTTATTCACCAGATGAATCAGAAGTGACCGACGCTAAACCGGAAGGAAACCGGCTCGGTTACGTGGCGCTGGAACTCGATCTCAAATCTGTACGCCTGCAACAGTACAAAGAGATGTTTATCTCAGTGATGCTGATAATGATTTGTATCGCCTGCGCCCTGCTCTTCGCCTGGCGGCTGATGCGCGATGTCACCGGGCCTATTCGCAACATGGTGAATACTGTCGACCGCATCCGCCGCGGCCAGCTCGACAGCCGCGTGGAAGGTTTTATGCTCGGCGAGTTAGATATGCTGAAAAACGGCATTAACTCGATGGCGATGTCGCTTGCCGCTTACCATGAAGAGATGCAGCACAATATCGATCAGGCGACGTCAGATCTGCGGGAAACGCTGGAGCAGATGGAGATCCAGAACGTCGAGCTGGATCTGGCGAAAAAGCGCGCCCAGGAGGCGGCGCGTATTAAGTCTGAATTTTTGGCGAACATGTCGCACGAGCTGCGAACGCCGCTTAACGGCGTCATAGGCTTTACGCGCCTGACGCTGAAAACAGGCCTGACGCCTACCCAGCGCGACCATCTCAACACCATTGAACGCTCGGCGAACAACCTGCTCTCTATCATTAACGATGTGCTGGACTTCTCCAAGCTGGAAGCCGGCAAGCTGCTGCTGGAAAGCATTCCCTTCCCGCTGCGCACTACGCTTGATGAAGTGGTGACGCTGCTTGCGCATTCCGCCCACGATAAAGGGCTTGAGCTGACGCTGAATATCAAAAACGACGTGCCGGACAGCGTAATAGGCGATCCGCTGCGTTTTCAGCAGGTCATTACCAATCTGGTGGGCAACGCCATTAAGTTCACCGAAAGCGGTAACATCGATCTCTTTGTGGAAAAGCGCTCCATCAGCAGCAATAAGGTGCAGATTGAAGTGCAAATCCGCGATACCGGAATCGGTATTCCGGAACGTGACCAGTCGCGGCTTTTCCAGGCGTTTCGCCAGGCCGACGCCAGTATTTCACGCCGCCACGGCGGCACCGGGCTTGGCCTGGTGATTACCCAGAAGCTGGTGCATGAAATGGGCGGCGATATCTCTTTCCACAGCCAGCCGAACCGCGGGTCGACCTTCTGGTTCCATATCAGCCTGGATCTCAACCCGAATGCCATCGTTGATGGTCACGCCACCGACTCTCTGGCCTGCAAACGCCTCGCCTATGTGGAAGCGAACGCGGCGGCGGCGCAAAGCACCCTCGACCTGCTGGCCGCCACGCCGCTGAAAGTCATCTACAGCGCCACCTTCGCCACGCTGCCGGATGAGCATTACGACATGCTGCTGCTCGCCGTGCCGGTAAACCAGCGCGAGCCGCTCTCCATGGAGCACGATATGCTCGCGAAGGCCGCGACGCTCACCGACTGCCTGCTGCTGGCGCTGCCCTGCCACGCGCAGGTCGATGCCGAAGTGCTGAAGAAAGAGGGCGCGACGGCCTGTTTGCTTAAGCCCGTCACCTCTGCGCGGCTGCTGCCGCTGTTGATTGAGCACTGCCAGAAGCAGCAAGCGCCTCATCGCCTGGCTGACGCGCGCGGCAGGCTGCCGATAAAAGTGATGGCGGTGGACGACAACCCGGCTAACCTCAAGCTTATCGGCGCGCTGCTGGACGATCAGGTGCAGAGCGTCGTCTTATGCGACAGCGGCCAGCAGGCGGTAGACTGCGCGAAGCAGCAGCAGCTCGATATTATCCTGATGGATATTCAGATGCCGGAAATGGACGGCATTCACGCCTGTGAGCTGATCCGACAGCTTCCTCACCACCAGCAAACGCCGGTGGTTGCGGTAACCGCCCATGCGCTGGCGGGGCAGAAAGAGAAACTGCTCGCCGCTGGCATGAATGACTATCTTGCCAAGCCGATCGAAGAAGAGAAGCTGCACGCGCTGCTTTTACGTTACCAGCAGGGCATGCCGCTCATCACCTCGGCGCTCTCGACGCCCGTGACGCCCGTGACGCCCGTTTCGCCAGAAGCATCAAACGACGTGACGCTTGACTGGTCGCTGGCGCTACGTCAGGCGGCGAATAAAACCGATCTGGCGCGCGATATGCTCAGTATGCTGCTGGAATTCCTGCCGCAGGTGCGTAATACCGTAGAAGAACAGCTGGTGGGCGAAGAGCCGCCCGGGCTGCTGGAGATTATCCACAAGCTGCACGGTAGCTGCGGCTACAGCGGCGTGCCGCGCCTTAAAAACCTCTGCCTGCTGATTGAGCAGCAGATGCGCAGCGGCGTCGCGCCGCAGGCGCTGGAGCCGGAACTGCTTGAACTGCTGGATGAAATGGATAATGTGGCGCGAGAGGCGCGGCGCATTCTCGGCTAACGCTTGTGAAAGCCCTCTTATGAGGGCTTTTTATCGCGCGCTACTTCAGTTGCTGCCCGACACGCAGCGCGGCGGCGATATTCCGCGCCGCTTTTTGCAGGTTATCCCCCGCCTCGCTCAGCGCCTCTTCTAAGGTGCAAAGCCGATAAAGCACGCTGAATACAGCGTCGATGCCGTGCCGGTGCACCACGCCCACATCCGCCGTCAGGCTGCCCGCTATACCAATCACGGGAATGTTATGTCGACGCGCCACGCGCGCCACGCCTACCGGCACCTTGCCATGTACCGACTGGCTGTCGAGCCGTCCTTCGCCGGTTATCACCAGGCTCGCCCCGCGCACCGCCTCTTCAAAACCAAGCGCTTCGGTCACAATCTCTATGCCTGGCCGCAGTTGCGCGCCGCAAAACGCGAACAGCGCCGCGCCCATGCCGCCTGCCGCGCCGCCCCCTGGCAGCGTCAGCACCTCACGCTGCACGTCGCGTTTAATCACCTCAGCGTAATGCGCGAGATTCTCATCAAGCTGTTTAACCATGTCAGGCGTGGCGCCTTTTTGCGGCCCGAAGATGGCCGATGCGCCCTGCTCCCCCGTCAGCGGGTTGTTGACATCGCAGGCCACATCGATACGGCAGGCGGCCAGCCGCTTATCAAGCCCGCTCAGGTCAATGCGCGCCAGGCGCTGTAGCGCGCCGCCGCCCTGGCCGAGCGGTTTGCCGTCTTTATCCAGCAGCTTTGCGCCCAGCGCCTGCGCCATACCTGCGCCGCCGTCGTTGGTGGCGCTGCCGCCGATGCCGATAATAAGGTGCCGGGCGCCGGCGTCCAGCGCGTGGCGGATCAGTTCGCCAGTGCCCCACGAAGTAGTGATAAGCGGGTTGCGCTGCGCCGGAGGGACGATTTCAATACCGCTTGCGGCGGCCATTTCGATAAAAGCGCGCCGCCCTGTGCTGTCCAGCCCGAAAAAAGCGTCGATCTCCTCGCCAAGCGGACCGATAACCGGCACCGTGACTTTACGTCCGCCCGTGGCGGCCACCATCGCTTCTACGGTGCCTTCGCCGCCATCGGCAAGGGGAATAAGCTGATACTCCGCCTCTGGAAAAATTTCTCTGAACCCCTGCGCGATGTGGTTTGCCACTTCCAGCGCCGTCAGGCTCTCTTTCCATGAGTCCGGTGCGATTACAATTTTCATTAACGCTCCTTAGTTCAGGTAAAAAGCGCATGATGCCTGCGGCGTGACGAACGGACAGACTCAGCAATGCGAAAGGGCGTGTTTTCAGAATAGCCCTTTGGTTGATTTCCCAAAAAGAAACGGCGTCTGTGGACGCCGTTTACAACCTGCCGGAAATAGATTAGCGCACCATGCAAGGGCGCTTATTGTCGAACGTCCAGCCCGGGATCAGCGCCTGCATCGCCATCGCGTCATCGCGCGCGCCAAGGCCGTGCTGCTGATAGAGCTCATGGGCTTTCATGATCTGGTCCATATCCAGCTCCACGCCAAGTCCCGGCGCATCCGGCACCTGCACCATGCCGCCTTTGATTTGCAGCGGTTCTTTGGTCAGACGCTGGTTCCCCTCCTGCCAAATCCAGTGGGTATCGATAGCGGTAATGGTTCCGGGCGCTGCGGCGGCCACATGGGTAAACATGGCGAGCGAAATGTCGAAGTGGTTATTAGAGTGCGAACCCCAGGTGAGGCCGAACTCGTGGCACATTTGCGCGACGCGCACAGAGCCCTGCATGGTCCAGAAATGCGGGTCCGCCAGCGGAATATCGACAGACTGTAGCGACAGGGTATGCCCCATCTGCCGCCAGTCGGTGGCGATCATATTGGTCGCGGTCGGCAGGCCAGTGGCGCGGCGAAACTCCGCCATGACTTCACGCCCGGAGTAACCCTGCTCGGCGCCGCAGGGATCTTCCGCGTAAGCCAGCACGCCTTTCAACTGCTTACCGATGCGGATAGCCTCTTCCAGCGACCAGGCGCCGTTCGGGTCGAGCGTGACGCGCGCCTGCGGGAAGCGCTTCGCCAGCGCCGTTACGGCTTCCGCTTCTTCCTCGCCCGCCAGCACGCCGCCTTTGAGTTTGAAATCGTTAAAGCCATATTTCTCATAGGCCGCTTCGGCGAGGCGCACCACGGCGTCTGGCGTCATCGCTTCTTCATGGCGAATGCGGTACCAGTCGCAGCGCTCGTCGGGCTGGCTCTGGTAAGGCAGGTTAGTCAGGTTGCGGTTGCCAACGAAGAACAGATAACCGAGCATTTCCACTTCGCTGCGCTGCTGCCCGTCGCCGAGCAGGCTGGCGACGTTAACGCCAAGGTGCTTGCCGAGCAAATCAAGCAGCGCCGCTTCAATGCCGGTTACCACATGAATGGTGGTGCGCAGGTCGAACGTTTGCAGCCCGCGCCCGCCTGCATCGCGGTCGGCAAACTGGTTGCGCACGGCGGTCAGCACGTTTTTGTATTCGCCCAGGGTTTTGCCTACCACCAGCGCCGCCGCATCTTCCAGCGTCTGGCGGATCTTCTCGCCGCCCGGGATCTCGCCCACGCCTGTCTGCCCGGCGTTATCTTTGATAATCACAATATTGCGGGTGAAGAAAGGCGCATGCGCGCCGCTCAGGTTCATCAGCATGCTGTCGTGCCCGGCTACCGGGATCACTTGCAGGGATGTCACGACGGGGGTCTGTTGTGTACTCATGATCTCAATCCTTTTCTTCGGTCAATCAATGACGGCCAAAAGCGGGTCGCTTGCGGTCGAATGTCCAGCCGGGCGCCAGATACTGCATTGCGGTCGCGTCGTTGCGCGCGCCGCCTGGCAATGATTTGTAAGCCTCGTGCGCCTGTTGCACCCGGTCCCAGTCCAGCTCCACGCCAAGCCCTGGCGCATCCGGCACGGCGATTTTCCCGCCCTCGATGCGCAGCGGTTCTCGCGTAAGCCGCGCGTCGCCTTCCTGCCAAATCCAGTGGGTGTCGATGGCGGTCGGCTTGCCGGGCGCGGCCGCGCCCACATGGGTGAACATGGCGAGCGAAATATCAAAATGGTTATTGGAGTGGCAGCCCCAGGTCAGGCCCCAGTCGTCGCACAACTGCGCCACGCGCACCGCGCCGGAAAGCGTCCAGAAGTGCGGGTCCGCTAGCGGGATATCTACCGCGTTCAGCATTACCGCATGGCCCATTTCGCGCCAGTTGGTGGCGATCATGTTGGTGGCGACCGGCAGGCCTGTAGCGCGGCGAAATTCCGCCATCACTTCACGCCCTGAATAGCCCTGCTCCGCGCCGCACGGGTCCTCGGCGTAAGTCAGCACATCCTGCATGCCTTTACAAAGCGCGATGGCTTCATCCAGCAGCCAGGCGCCGTTCGGGTCAACGGTAATGCGCGCATCGGGGAAGCGCTTTTTCAGCGCCTGCGCCGTTTCTATCTCCTGCTCGCCCGGCAAGACGCCGCCCTTGAGTTTGAAATCTTTAAAGCCATATTTGTCCTGCGCCGCTTCGGCAAGCCTGACCACCGCCTCGCTGGAGAGCGCTTCCTGATGGCGCAGGTGATACCAGGGGTGCGACGCGTCTGCGCCGTCCAGATACGGCAGGTCGGTTTTGCGACGGTCGCCAATATAGAAGAGATAACCCAGCACCGTCACCGCGTCGCGCTGTTTGCCCGGCCCAAGCAGTTCGCAAACCGGCACGCCAAGCGCCTGGCCCAGCAGATCGAGCAGCGCCGCTTCCAGCGCCGCCACCGCGTTCACGCGCAGTTCAAACGTCCATGCGCCTTTGCCGAAAGTGTCGAAATCAGCCGCCTGGTTGCCTTTGTGCACGTTCTGCACCACTTTGTTCAGGCGCGCCACTTGCTGCCCCACCACCTGGGGAATCGCTTCCTGTAGCGTTTTCAGGATAGTCTCGCCGCCGGGCGCTTCGCCGACGCCGGTATGCCCGGCGTCATCGGTCAGCACCACAATATTGCGGGTAAACCAGGCGCTGTGCGCGCCGCCGATGTTCAGCAGCATGCTGTCGCGGCCAGCCACGGGAATGACTTTCATATCGGTAATAATCGGGCTTGCTTGCGTGGTCATTATTTTGTCTCCGCAACCGGTTTGAGTTCGATTCGCTTGATATCGCCCACCAGGAAGAGGTAGCTCAGCACGGCCACCAGCGCATGGACGCCTACGTAAATCAGCGCGCCGTTAAAGGAGCCGGAGACGCCGACGATATAGCCGATAGCAATAGGCGTAACGATGCCGGAAATATTGCCGAACATATTAAACAGACCGCCGGAGAGACCGCTTATCTCTTTCGGCGCGGTGTCCGCCATTACCGCCCAGCCCAGCGCGCCGATGCCCTTGCCGAAGAACGCCATCGCCATAAAGCCGATAATCATCCACTCAACGTCAACGTAGTTGCAGAACACCATCGTCATGGAAAGCAGCATGCCCAGCACGATAGGCGTTTTGCGGGCAATGTTGAGCGAGCCGGTGCGACGCATCAGCCAGTCGGAAATCACCCCACCCAACACGCCGCCGATAAAACCGCAGACGGCAGGAATGGACGCCACAAACCCCGCTTTCAGGATAGACATGCCGCGCGCCTGTACCAGGTAAACCGGGAACCAGGTGATAAAGAAGTAAGTCAGCGCGTTAATGCAGTACTGGCCGATATAAACGCCGATCATCATACGGGAAGCGAGCAGCTGCTTGATCTGGCCCCACTTCTGGCGCATCGGCACTTTCGTCTGCGCTTTTTTCTGATCCATGTTGATCAGGCCGCCGCCCTGCTCAATGTATTCCAGCTCACGTTTATTGACGCCCGGATGCTGGTTCGGCTCGTGGATAACTTTCAGCCAGATAAAGCTGATAACGATGCCAAGTCCGCCCATAAAGAAGAAAACGTGCGACCAGCCTACCTCATGCGTCAGCCAGCCCATGATGGGCGCGAAGATAACGGTGGCGAAGTATTGCGCGGAGTTGAAAATGGCCACCGCCGTGCCCCTCTCCTGCGCCGGGAACCAGGCCGCGACGATGCGGCTGTTGCCAGGAAAAGATGGCGCTTCGGCAAGCCCTACCAGGAAGCGCAGCGTAAAGAGCGCCACGATAATGCCGAAACCGCTGAAGATATCGACGAAGCCCTGCAACAGCGTAAACAGGGACCAGATGAAGATAGACCAGAAATAAACGCGTTTGGAGCCGAAGCGGTCGAGCAGCCAGCCGCCTGGGATCTGCCCGATGACATACGCCCAGGAGAAGGCGGAGAAAACGTAGCCCATGCCGACCGGATCAAGCCCGATGTCCTTCGCCATTTCTGAACCGGCAATGGATAAGGTGGCGCGGTCACCGTAGTTAAACGAGGTGACGATAAACAGCATCACCACAATCCAATAGCGGGCGTTAGTGCGTTTTTCCGCCACGCTCGCCGCCTGGCTTAATGTATTCATTGTTGCACTCCTGAATCATAGCGGTTGGCTACATTCATTCTGAACAGCACAACCTGTAGGGTAATCAGAATGACGGGGTAAGGGTTGTCGCAGTTCTCGCGCCGGGAAATCCCCCCTTTGCTGCTGCTTTTTTATCTGACGGATTGAGTATATCGGCGCCTTTTCAGGCTCTCATCGTGCAGCGCCCTAACATTGACGGCGCAATCAGCTGTCTATTTTTGGCATTCGCCCAGGCGTATGGGAGTTATTTCACACAACCGTAAATGAAAAGCGGTTGCGCCCTGAGAGAAGCAAATTCTGTTAAAGGAGTGTGAACTTTGTCGCTTGACGGCGCAGCGGGAGAAGAAAAAGCGCAGATAAAATGGAATTGATGACAACGTTGCCCGGCGAACCGGGCATAAAGCGAGTTACTGCAACAGCGCGCTCCAGCGCTCTACCCAGGGGTTAGAGAGCGCTTCAGGCTCTGGATAGTCGCTGGCGTCGATAGTCAGCACCTCGCCCACGCGGGTCGCGTGCTGTTCCTGGAGCAGCGCGTCAAACTTTTTGCCGCCGCCGCAGAAATTAGCGTAAGTGCTGTCGCCAAGCGCGATCAGGCCGTAACGGAGATCGGGCTGGTAGCCCAGTTTGTCTTTAATGCCTTCATATAAAGGCACAATGCTGTCCGGAAGATCGCCCTGCCCGGTCGTGGAAGTGACCACAAGCACATAAGCTTCGCGATAGCTCTCCCAGTCCGCCAGTTCCGGATCTTCATAAACGGTCGCGTTATGGCCATGGCCTTTCAGAATAGCCTCCGCCTCTTCCGCCACCAGCAGCGAGTTTCCGTACATAGTCCCTACAAAAATCCCTACTTTCGCCATCGTTATACCTCTTACTTGTCAGGCTGATTTAGCTCATCCTGAACGTCAGGCGCAGTAAACTCAAGGTCCTCATTCATCGGCACAATTCCCCGCCAGCCGAAATGTGACAGCGCCTGCATCCAGGTGGCGTCAAAGCGCGCCCGCAGTTGTAACGGCTCGCCGGTAACCGGGTGGTTCAGCGACAGTTCGCTCGCGTGCAGCATCAGGCGGTCGCAGCCGAAATGTTCCGCCGCCGCGCGGTTCTGGCGCAAGTCGCCATGTTTTGAATCGCCGATGATGGGATGGCGCAGGTGCGCCATATGACGGCGCAGCTGATGCTTGCGCCCGGTTTTCGGCAGCATTTCCACAAGGCTGTAGCGCGCGGTAGGATAACGCCCCACCGCAACCGGCATTTCGCTTACCGCCAGCCCGCGATAATGCGTAACGGCAGGCTGCGGGCCTTTATCGGCCCTGGCGTATTTATCGCCGATTTTATCCAGCTCTTCAGTGAGGGCGTAATCCAGCTCGCCCTCCTCCTGCAACCAGCCGCGTACCACAGCGTGGTAACGCTTTTGAATCTGATGCTGTTCAAACTGCTGCGACAGCAGGCGGCCAGTTTCGCTGGATAGCCCCATCAGCAACACGCCGGAGGTGGGCCTGTCGAGACGATGGGCGGTAAAAACGTGCTGACCAATCTGGTCGCGCACCGTCTGCATCACCACCACTTTTTCATCACGGTCGAGCCAGCTGCGGTGCACCAGCCAGCCGGAAGGCTTATTCACCGCCACCAGCCATTCGTCCTGATAGATAATCTCCAGGCTCACGCGTTATCCCCTGTAAACAGCGCATCCAGCTCCAGCAGTAAGGCCAACACAGCCTCACGGCCCGGGTGCTGCGCTTCCAGGGCAATTTCATAATAGGGCGCAACCGCGAAAGCGCCGGGGAGTTCGCCGCCGGCATCCAGCAAGGCGTGCATACGCGGGATTAACACCCACTGCAACCATTCGTAAGGCTCCAGCGTGTCCATACAAAAAGGCTGCGTGCTGTTGAATGCCTCCGCTTGCGGCGGGGAGCTTTGCCAGAGCTGATGCTGGCGGAGCGTCGCTTCAACGCGCAAAAGCTGCTGACGAAGTTGTTCTTCGCGTGTCATGAGGACCTCGATTGGGTAGTTAGCCGGGGGCGAAGCATAGCATTGCGTGGCGCAGAGGAAAAAAGCATAAAAAAAGGGAGCACTGTAAAAACAGTGCTCCCGGTTCGTTTCGCAGCAGTCCGGCTACTTTTAGTGCTCCCTGCTCGTCCATGACAACTTTTCCAGCGGCCTTGCGACCTGTCATCCTTTTTAATGCATCCTGCATCACATCATCCTGACGTTTACTTTGCGCCCCCCTGACGCATCGTCCTTAGTCATCCTGACCCACCGTTCATCCTGATCGGCTCTCATTCTCCTTCCTGGAGGTGTCCCTTAGCGCTCCTGCGCTCTCCTCTTGCTCCGTTCCTGAAGCTTTTCCTTTACGCTCTCCAGCGTGTCCCCTCTTGTGAAGCCCTATCATCCTGACAGCCACTTCACCGCGCGACTCCTTGTCGACGCAGATAGAATCGCTTATTGCCCGATGTCTTACAAGGCATCTTAACTACGCAATTCCACTTAAGTTTCATTCGCAAGTTGTAGATTTTTGCTTAAGCGGCTAATAAATAAAGAAATAATAAAAATGCCTTATAAGGAAATCCCGAAACGTTGCACGGATGTCTTACACGCCTGTGAGAGATCTCTTACAAAGCGAGGAGCAAAAACGGCTTACACGTCCGGCTCCAGCGCTTGCAAAAAGGCGGCCAGGTCTGGCGACAGCACGCTTTTCTGCTTTGTTCCCACCCTTTCACGCACCACCTGGCCGGTGAGGTTACAGAGCGAAATGACCTCCATTTCATCTTCCAGCGTGGCGAGAAAAAGCGTGGGCGAAAGCTTCAGGCGCTTTTGCATCACCAGATGCCCAATCAAATTCTCCTGTACGCGCTGAAAATCGTCTTCACTCCAGGCCTGTAGCAACGTCAGAGAAAGGTCGCTGAAGCGCGCCGGCATGTCGCCTGCAAGCTGCGATGCATAAAAGGCGTGCGCCGAGGGCTGCAACCGGATATCCAGCGCCCGCTCCACCGCCTCCAGCGTGGCGAAAGAAGAAAAAGGCTGCGGCTGCCATTCGACAGTTTCGCCCCGCGTAGTGATAACGCAAGGCGACGGCACGCCGTAAAGCGCCTCGCTTTGCGGGCCGGTTCCCGCTTTTTTTCGCCAGGCTTCGCAGTAGCGGTCAGTAAAAGCGGCGAGCGCCAGTCGTACTTCGTTATCCACCAGATTCTCTCTCTTTACCAGGTACGGTACACTTAGCGCCATATTGTACCCGTATTATTGATGGTGACGCATGTCTTATGAAAACCACCAGGCGCTGAGCGGCCTGACGCTGGGTAAAACCACAGATTACCGCGACGAATATGACGCCTCCCTGCTCCAGCCTGTTCCGCGCAGCCTGAACCGCGACCCGCTCGGCCTGCGCGCTGAGAGCCTGCCGTTCCACGGCGCGGATATCTGGACGCTTTACGAGCTTTCCTGGCTTAACCAGAACGGTTTGCCGCAGGTCGCCGTCGGCGAAGTTTCCCTGGATGCCCGCAGCCGCAACCTTGTCGAGTCAAAAAGCTTTAAGCTTTATCTGAACAGTTTCAACCAGACGCGCTTTTCCTCATGGGAACAGGTGCGGGAAACGCTGCAACGCGATTTAAGCGCATGCGCCGAAGGCGATGTGGAGGTGCGCCTTTACCGTCTTAGCGAGCTTGAAGGCGAGCCGGTGGCGCATTTTCATGGCGAATGCATCGACGAGCAGGAAATTGTGATTGAGAGCTATGAGTTTGATGCAAATTACCTGCAAGGCGCAGCGGGCGAAAAGGTGGTGGAAGAGACGCTGGTAAGCCACCTGCTCAAATCAAACTGCCTTATCACCAACCAGCCGGACTGGGGTTCGGTGCAGATTGCCTATCGCGGTCCGCAGATAGACCGCGAAAAGCTGCTGCGTTATCTGGTTTCTTTCCGCCACCATAATGAGTTTCACGAGCAATGCGTGGAGCGCATCTTTAATGACATCCAGCGTTTTTGCCAGCCCGAAAAGCTGAGCGTTTACGCGCGCTACACTCGCCGCGGCGGGCTGGATATCAACCCCTGGCGCGCCAACACCGTTTTCCACCCCGCCACGGGACGCCTGGTTCGCCAGTAAAGCGCCGCCCGCCAGGACATTTTCTCCCGGCGGGTTGTTAAACCGAACAGCCGGGGGCTATTGTAATCAGAGGGAGCGGCGTTTCTCGCCCCGTAAGGAGCTCACTTGATTACACATATTAGCCCTCTTGGCTCAATGGATTTATTGTCGCAGCTGGAAGTGGACATGCTCAAACGCACCGCCAGCAGCGATCTTTATCAACTTTTCCGCAACTGTTCGCTTGCGGTGCTCAATTCGGGAAGCCAGACCGACAACAGCAAAGAATTGCTGTCGCGCTTTGAGAGTTTCGATATCAACGTGCTGCGCCGCGAGCGTGGAGTGAAGCTTGAGCTTATCAATCCGCCGGAAGAAGCCTTTGTGGACGGGCGCATCATCCGTTCAATTCAGGCGAACCTGTTCGCCGTGCTGCGCGACATCCTCTTCGTTAACGGACAAATCTACAACGCCGGACGCTTTCAGCACCTCAACCTGGAAGACTCTATTCACATTACTAACCTGGTCTTTTCCATTCTGCGCAACGCCCGGGCGCTGCACGTTGGCGAAGCGCCGAACATGGTGGTGTGCTGGGGCGGCCACTCCATTAATGAAACCGAATACCTGTACGCTCGCCGCGTCGGCACCCAGCTTGGCCTGCGTGAGCTGAATATCTGCACCGGCTGCGGGCCGGGCGCGATGGAAGCCCCGATGAAGGGAGCGGCGGTAGGCCACGCCCAGCAGCGCTACAAAGACGGGCGTTTTATCGGTATGACCGAACCGTCTATTATTGCCGCCGAGCCGCCAAACCCGCTGGTTAATGAGCTGATCATCATGCCCGATATCGAAAAGCGTCTCGAAGCCTTTGTGCGTATCGCCCACGGCATTATCATTTTCCCGGGCGGCGTGGGCACAGCGGAAGAGTTGCTTTATCTGCTCGGCATCCTGATGAACCCGCATAACCGCGAACAGGTACTGCCGCTTATCCTCACCGGCCCTAAAGAGAGCGCCGATTACTTCCGCGTGCTGGACGAATTTATTGTTAGTACGCTGGGCCATCAGGCACGCGAGCATTATCGCATTATCATTGACGACGCCGCCGAAGTGGCGCGGCAGATGAAAAAAGCGATGCCGATGGTAAAAGAGAACCGCCGCGAGACGGGCGATGCCTACAGCTTTAACTGGTCGATTCGCATTGCGCCCGATTTACAGGTGCCTTTTGAGCCTTCGCACGCCAACATGGCGAACCTGAAACTTTATCCTGACCAACCGACGGAGCTGCTGGCCGCCGACCTGCGCCGCGCTTTCTCGGGTATTGTGGCGGGTAACGTGAAAGAGGTGGGCATCCGCGCCATTGAGCAGTTCGGGCCGTACAAAATCCACGGCGACCCGCGCATGATGAAGCGAATGGACGACCTGCTACAGGGCTTCGTCGCCCAGCACCGTATGAAACTGCCCGGCTCCGCCTACATTCCCTGTTACGAGATTTGCACCTGATAGACCCGACTCATAAGGCGGCTCAATAGCCGCCTTTTTTATTGCGTAAATTCGCCTGCCGAAACCGTTTGCTTCGTTTTTATCCCCGCCAATAATCATTTGAATTTATCTATTAGCAAGGTTAAACGCTGTAGCGCGTCGTTTTTGCAGAGAAAAATGATCTATTCGATTCCCTTATGTTTACCTCCCGCGCCGCAAATGGCAGGCTTTGCACGCCTAAATACTGATTAATGTTTTGAAAGTAGACAGATGCCCTAAAAAACGCCCTTTATATAGGTGGATTATTGCATTTGGGATCGCGATCACTGATGCATTCGTAACATGAATGTATCTTTCCGCCCGCCAATAGTTACGGGGAAAAATTATAAAAAACCCGCTATCAACAGCGTTTCATTTTACAGTCAGGCGATTTTTCATTGGATATGACTAAAAACCTGATATTTAAGCTTCCTTCAGGAGATACAGATGGAAACCACTCAAACCAGCACAGTTGCTTCCGTTGAAGCACGCAGCGCCTGGCGCAAAACCGACACCATGTGGATGCTGGGACTTTACGGCACCGCTATTGGCGCAGGCGTACTTTTTCTGCCCATCAACGCAGGCGTAGGCGGCATGATCCCGCTTATCATCATGGCAATCCTTGCTTTCCCGATGACCTACTTCGCGCACCGCGGCCTTACCCGCTTCGTGCTTTCCGGTAAAAACCCGGGCGAAGACATCACCGAAGTTGTGGAAGAACATTTCGGCGTGGGCGCGGGCAAGCTCATCACCCTGCTCTACTTCTTCGCGATTTACCCGATCCTGCTGGTTTACAGCGTGGCGATCACCAACACCGTTGAAAGCTTCATGACGCACCAGTTGCAGATGACAGCGCCGCCGCGCGCTATTCTGTCGCTGATCCTGATTGTCGGCATGATGACCATTGTGCGCTTTGGCGAGCAGATGATTGTTAAAGCGATGAGCGTACTGGTCTTCCCGTTTGTCGCCGCGCTGATGCTGCTGGCGCTTTATCTGATTCCGCAGTGGAATGGCGCCGCGCTGGAAACCCTCTCTTTGAGCAGCGCAACGACCGGCAACGGCTTGTGGATGACGCTGTGGCTCGCCATCCCGGTAATGGTCTTCTCCTTCAACCACTCGCCGATCATCTCTTCTTTCGCCGTTGCGAAGCGTGAAGAGTATGCAGAGGGCGCCGAGAAGAAATGCTCCAGCATTCTGGCTCGCGCGCATGTGATGATGGTGCTGACCGTCATGTTCTTCGTCTTCAGTTGCGTACTGAGCCTGACGCCGGAAAACCTGGCGGAAGCGAAAGCGCAGAACATCTCCATCCTCTCTTACCTGGCGAACCACTTTAACGCCCCGATCATCGCCTGGATGGCGCCGATTATCGCGATTATCGCCATCACCAAATCCTTCCTCGGCCACTATCTGGGCGCGCGCGAAGGCTTTAACGGCATGGTTATTAAGTCGCTGCGCGGCAAAGGAAAAACCATTGAAATCAACAAGCTGAACCGCATTACCGCCGTGTTCATGCTGGTGACCACCTGGATTGTGGCGACGCTCAACCCAAGCATTCTCGGTATGATCGAAACGCTGGGCGGACCGATTATCGCGATGATCCTGTTCCTGATGCCGATGTACGCCATTCAGAAAGTACCGGCGATGCGCAAATACAGCGGCCACATCAGCAACGTCTTTGTGGTTGTCATGGGCCTTATCGCTATCTCCGCTATTTCCTACTCCCTGTTTAGCTAATTGCTCTTCTGCGCCGTCTTCACGGCGGCGCACGCTCTTCCCGGCACAAGCAACGGACGCATCATGATCAGTGTTTTCGATATTTTTAAAATTGGCATTGGCCCTTCCAGCTCTCACACCGTGGGGCCGATGAAAGCGGGCAAGCAGTTCACGGACGATCTTATCGCGAAGGGATTACTGCTGCGCGTAACGCGTGTGGTAGTGGATGTTTACGGCTCGCTGTCGCTAACGGGCAAAGGCCACCATACCGATATCGCCATTATTATGGGGCTTGCTGGCAACCTGCCGGACACGGTAGACATCGACGCCATCCCGCACTTTATTCAGGACGTGAATACACATGGCCGCCTGCTGCTGGCGCAAGGCCAGCATGAGGTAGAGTTCCCTGTTGACCAGTGCATGAATTTTCATGCCGACAACCTTTCGCTGCATGAAAACGGCATGCGCATTACTGCGCTGGCGGGCGAAACGGTGCTCTACAGCCAAACTTACTACTCCATCGGCGGCGGCTTTATTGTGGATGAAGCCCATTTCGGGCAGACCAACGCGGCGCCGGTCGAGGTGCCTTATCCTTACCGCAACGCGGCCGATTTGCAGCGCCACTGCCAGCAGACCGGGCTTTCACTTTCGGGCCTGATGATGCAAAACGAACTGGCGCTGCGCAGTAAAGCGGAGCTTGAAGCGCACCTTGCTGGCGTCTGGGATGTTATGCGCAGCGGGATCGAGCGCGGCATTACCACGGAAGGGGTGTTGCCGGGCAAACTTCGCGTACCGCGTCGCGCCGCAGCGCTTCGCCGTATGCTGGTCAGCCAGGATAAAACTAACGCTGACCCGATGAACGTGGTGGACTGGATAAACATGTTTGCGCTGGCCGTTAACGAAGAGAACGCGGCAGGCGGCCGCGTGGTGACGGCGCCCACTAACGGCGCGTGCGGCATCGTGCCGGCGGTGCTGGCCTATTACGATAAGTTCATTCGTGAAGTCAACGCCAACTCCCTGACCCGCTACCTGCTGGTGGCGAGCGCCATCGGCTCGCTCTATAAAATGAACGCCTCTATTTCCGGCGCGGAAGTGGGCTGCCAGGGGGAAGTGGGCGTCGCCTGCTCAATGGCGGCGGCGGGGCTTGCCGAACTGCTTGGCGCCAGCCCGGCGCAGGTTTGCATTGCGGCTGAAATCGGCATGGAACATAACCTGGGGCTAACCTGCGACCCGGTAGCGGGCCAGGTACAGGTGCCCTGTATCGAGCGTAACGCCATTGCGGCGGTGAAAGCGGTCAACGCGGCGCGCATGGCGCTGCGGCGCACCAGCGAGCCGCGCGTCTGTCTCGATAAAGTCATTGAAACCATGTATGAAACCGGCAAAGACATGAACGCGAAATATCGCGAAACCTCCCGCGGCGGACTGGCGATGAAAGTCGTCGCCTGCGACTAAGGCTTCATCATTTTTCCGCCCGGCCCCGGGCGGATTTTTTTGCGAGTCACCTTCCTGATTTCCTCCCTTTTCTGGCCCGCATCCTGCTGAAATGGTAGGGTTAGCCCATCTTTTACAGCGGGGTAAGCCAGTGGCCCATTTATTAATCGTCGACGCGCTCAACCTGATTCGACGCATTCATGCGGTGCGGGGTTCCCCCTGCGTTGAAGCGTGCCTTCATGCGCTTGACCAGTTAATTTTGCACAGTCAGCCCACCCACGCGGTGGCGGTTTTTGATGACGACGCGCGAAGCCAGGGCTGGCGGCATCACTTGCTGCCGGACTACAAAGCGGGGCGCCCGCCGATGCCGGAGGCGTTACAGGCGGAAATGCATGGCCTGCGCGACGCCTTCACGCGTCACGGCGTTGCCTGCTGGGTAAGCGAAGGCGATGAAGCCGACGATCTTGCGGCAACGCTTGCGGTAAAAGTGGCGGCGGCGGGCCAACAGGCCACCATCGTCTCCACCGATAAAGGCTACTGCCAGTTGCTCTCTCCCGCGGTTCGCATTCGCGACTATTTTCAGAAACGCTGGCTGGATGCGCCGTTTATCGCCGCGGAGTTTGGCGTTGAGCCGCAGCAGTTGCCCGATTTCTGGGGGCTTGCCGGCATCAGCAGCAGTAAAATTCCAGGCGTTGCGGGTATCGGGCCTAAAAGCGCGACGCAGTTGATTACGCAATTCGGCACGCTGGAATCGCTTTATGAAAGGCTCGACGAAGCGCCGGAGAAATGGCGCAACAAACTGGAGACGCATAAAGAAAGCGCCTTCATTTGCCGCGAAGTGGCGAGGCTTAAAACGGATTTGCAGCTCAACGGCAATTTACAGCAGCTAAGGCTGGCGGGAAGGTAAGCGCGGCGCCGATCATACGCGGCTTAGCGGCTGGCGGGCGCAACGTTTCACTGCTCTTGTCTGTCTGGTTCGCGCGTTAAGCGTACAAAAAAGGCAGGTACGCGCCCTGCCTTATTCACTTTTAACCTTTGCGGTTAACGCCTTAACGCCTTAACGCTCGTCGCGACGGCCGCCTACCGCTGCCCACCAGCGGCGAACGTGAACGGTGACTTCCTCGCGGTCATGATAAAGCTGACGCGCCTGGATTTCTGCGTTGATGCCGTTCGCTTCCAGTTGCTCGCGGATAAAAGCGATATTCTGGGAAACCTCTTCATAGCGCTTTTTCATCGGCAGCTTCAGGTTGAAAATCGTCTCCCGACACCAGCCATTGACCAGCCATTGCGCCATCAGCGCCGCCACTTTCGCCGGCTTTTCAACCATGTCGCACACCATCCAGGAGATGTTGTTGCGGTTCGGGCGATAGCGGAAGCCATCTTCGCGCAGCCACGTGACCTGCCCGGTATCCATCAGGCTTTGCGCCATCGGGCCGTTGTCCACGGAAGAAACCCACATGTTGCGTTTTACCAGCTGATAGGTCCAGCCGCCAGGGCAGGCGCCCAGGTCAACCGCATACATCCCGTTCGCCAGCCGCTCGTCCCACTCATCGGCAGGAATAAAAACGTGAAACGCCTCTTCAAGCTTCAGCGTAGAGCGGCTCGGCGCATCCGCCGGGAACTTCAGGCGCGGAATGCCCATATAAAAAGGCGAATTGTTATTCGTGTAAGAGTAACCGGCGTAGCAGCAGCCCGGCGCAATAAAGAATACGTGCACTACCGGGCGCTTAGCCGTTTCAAAATTCGCCAGGATTTTCGCTTCGCGCAGCGCGGCACGAAGCGGCACCGTAAACTTACGGCAGAACTTCATCAGCTCTTTGCTTTCGTTGGTGTCCGCCACTTCCACGCGCAGCTCGCCGCCTTTTTCCACTGCGCCCTGTAGCATGCCGACAATCGGCGTCACGCGGTCTTCAGGCGGCAAATCGGTGAGCAGCTCGCCCGCCACGATCATCTGGCGGGCAAAAATCAGCGAGCTGAACGGCAGCTCGCGGCCAAGCTTATCCGCCTCTTCTGGCTGATAACACTCAAACACCACATAACCAGACTGCTCTTTAACGCGGGCGAACCCGTAAACGCCAAGCTGCGCGGCTTTATCGGTTATCTCCGCCGCGCACTCTTTTTCAAAACCCTGGCGGCAGTACAAAATGACTTTATTCATGAACCGAACCTTTACGCTTCAGACGCACCGCGCCAATTAACATCAATACCCAACCTGCAAGGAAACTTACGCCGCCCACCGGCGTGACAAACGCCCATAGCCTCAGGTGCGAAAGCGCCAGACAATAAAGGCTGCCGCTAAAAAGCACCGTGCCGAGCGCGAGAAAAACGCTGCTCCAGTAAAACCAGATGCTGATGCGGCGTTGCATCGCCACCGCCAGCCCAAAGATGGCAAGCGTGTGGAACGCCTGATATTCAAGGCCGGTTTGTATCCAGCCCATTTCCACAACGCCTAATGATTTGCTTAAAACGTGCGCCCCAAAAGCGCCGAGAGCCACAAAAATAAAGCCACTAATCGCGGCGAAAATCAGCATAAAACGGCTGGTCATGTTGTAACCCTAAAAGTCAGGCGCGCCGGGGCGCGCAAAATGGTGTTATTGCTCGTAGCGAAAACGGAATTTTTCTTGCTCGCTGGCCGCTTTCGCCAGTATCCATTGACGAAAGGCCGCTATTTTACCCAGTTCTGCCTGGCTGTCATGACAAACCAGATAAAATGCATTTTTACTGACCAGCACATCATTAAAAGGACAGACCAGCCGGCCTGCTTCGATCTCTGACTGCGCCATCACATTATTGGCGAGCGCGATGCCCTGCCCGTGAATAGCCGCCTGCAATACCATGGCGCTGTGGCTGAAAATCGGCCCCTGCTGCACATTGATATGATTAAGACCAAGCTGGCGCGTATAAGTTTGCCAGTCGCGGCGAGAAGCATCGTGCAGCAGCGTGTGCTTTTCCAGATCCTGCGGCGTTTTTAGCGGCTTTTCGCCGGTGAGCAGCAGCGGAGAGCAAACCGGCAGCAGATATTCGGCGTACAGCTTTTCCACTCTGAGCCCGGGCCAGTTGCCGCGCCCGTAAAAAATCGCCACATCCACATCGTCTGCAAGCTTGTCTTCTTCACGGTCCACCGCCTGAATACGCACATCGATGCCCGGGTAAGCCGAGTTAAAGCTGGAAAGCCTCGGCACCAGCCAGTGAATGGCGAAGCTTGGCAGCAGGCTTACCGTCAGGGCGCCTTTGGCGCTGCGGGCCTGAAGTTTGCGCGTCGCTTCCGTCAGCTGGGAAAAGATCTCTTTGATGTCGAGGAAGTAGCTTTGCCCCTCTTCAGTCAACAGCAGCGAGCGGTTGCGACGGCGAAACAGCTTCAGGCCCAGAAAATCCTCAAGCGACTTGATTTGATGACTTACCGCCGCCTGGGTGACAAAGAGCTCGTCTGCGGCTTTGGTAAAGCTTAAATGACGCGCGGCGGCGTCAAAAACGCGTAATGCGTTTAATGGGGGTAATCGCTTGGACATGGTTGCTGGGTTTCGTGTTAATGCTCATTAACAAAAAGGATAACAAGACGTCACCTATTAGTTTTTTTTATCTGAGACATTATAAATTGTCCGTTGAGGTTGCACCAGCAAATACCTATAGTGGCGCCACTTCCTGAGCCGGAACGAAAAGTTTTTCGGGATGAGCGTTCTGAGGGACTTTTGGCTTACGGTTGTGATGTTGTGTTGTTGTGTTTGCATTTGGTCTGCATTTCAGACCATGGTAGCAACGCTACCCTATTTCACTTCCTGTACATTTACCCTGTCTGTCCATAGTGATTAATGTAGCACCGCGAATTGCGGTGCTTTTTTTTGCCTGATACCGGGCTTATTTCTCCAGCGCAACCATCTCTTTCACGTCAGAACGGTTGATCTGCTGCTGGTTGCCGTTGGCGTCTTTATACTTAATCATACCGGTTTCATCGTCAGTCTTTGGTTTACCGTCGGAGACGATAGAACGGCCATCGTTTGTGTGCATCACATAATTCGGGCCAGAACACGCACTCAGAGCGAAGGCCATCATACAAGCGGATACTACAGCGGCTGTCTTTTTCATCTTCTTCTCCTTGTAGAGTTTAATGCTATATAAACTTCTTCTACTGACAGGCTTAAATGTTCACCTAACATTATTCAGCATAACCTTCCCTCCCTGATTTGCCAGAATAAACAGACTAATCCGATGGTTATGAACTTCCTTGTACGGACGCGATAAATGCGCGACGATCGGGCTCTATTATGAGGAGCATTATGAAAGCATTTAATCCCGCCCGTTTTCGCGGGCAGTTTCCGGCGCTGGCCGATGCGGGCGTCTATCTTGACAGCGCCGCCACCGCCTTAAAACCGCAGGTGGTGATTGAAGCGACGCAGCAGTTTTACAGCCTGAGCGCAGGAAATGTGCACCGCAGCCAGTTTGCCGAAGCGCAGCGCTTAACGGCGCGCTACGAAGAGGCCCGTAGCGCGGTGGCGCGCTGGCTGAATGCGCCAGAAAGCAAAAATATCGTCTGGACGAAAGGCGCGACCGAAGCGCTGAATCTGGTTGCGCAGTGTTACGCTCGCCCGCGCCTGAAGGCGGATGATGAAATCATCGTCAGCGAAGCGGAACATCATGCCAACCTTGTTCCCTGGCTGATGGTGGCCGAGCAAACCGGCGCGCGCGTGGTGAAGCTGCCTGTCGGCGCCGATCGCCTGCCGAACCTTGCCAGACTTCCCGATCTGCTTAACGAACGCACCCGCATTCTGGCGCTGGGACAGATGTCGAATGTGACCGGCGGCTGCCCGGATCTCGCCCGCGCCATTACGCTTGCTCATCAGGCAGACGCCATCGTGGTTGTAGACGGCGCGCAGGGCGTGGTGCATTGCCCGCCGGACGTGCAGGCGCTGGATATCGACTTTTACGCCTTTTCAGGCCACAAACTTTACGGCCCGACCGGCATCGGCGTGCTTTATGGCAAAGGCGAATTGCTGGAGCAGATGTCGCCCTGGCTTGGCGGCGGCAAGATGATCACTCACGTCTCTTTCGACGGTTTTAAAACGCAGCCGGCGCCTTACCGTTTTGAGGCAGGAACGCCAAATGTCGCGGGCGTTATCGGTCTTAGCGCGGCGCTGGAGTGGCTGGACGAGATAGATTTAGTGAAAGCGGAAAGTTATAGCCGCGGCCTGGCCACGCTGGCTGAAGCCGGGCTGTCAAAACGACCGGGTTTTCGCTCGTTCCGCTGCCAGGATTCCAGCCTGCTGGCCTTTGATTTCGCCGGTGTGCATCACAGCGATATGGTGACCCTGCTGGCGGAATATGGCATTGCGCTGCGCGCAGGCCAGCACTGCGCGCAACCCCTGCTGGCGGCGCTTGGCGTCAGCGGCACGCTGCGCGCCTCTTTCGCGCCTTACAACACCCAGAGCGATGTCGAAGCGCTGATTGCCGCCATCGACCGTGCGCTCGCCATTCTGGTGGATTAAATGACAACCGCTTACCTTGCCGGACACCCTTTCGGCGCCTCTGTTACCGCCGACACGCTGCGCCAGACTTTCGGTTCGCTGACGCAGTGGGAAGAGAAATATCGCCAGCTTATCCTGCTGGGCAAACAGTTGCCCGCCCTGCCGGATGACCTGAAACGTGAAGAGATTGAGATCCCGGGATGCGAAAACCGCGTCTGGCTCGGTCACACCCACCAGCCAGACGGCACGCTGCATTTTTACGGCGACAGCGAGGGTCGCATCGTACGCGGTCTGCTGGCCGTGCTGCTGGTGGCGATAGAAGGCAAAACGCCGCAAGCCTTGCTGTCGCACGAGCCGCTGGCGCTCTTTGATGAACTGGGGTTGCGCGCGCAGCTTAGCGCATCGCGCAATCAGGGGTTAACGGCGCTGGCCGACGCGGTGAAACAGGCGGCCCGCGCCGGGTAATTACCGCGCCTCGCGCGCGGCTTTCGCCATCATTTTTTTCAGCGCATGGGAGACCGCCACAAAGCCGAACGTGGCGGTAACCATGGTCGCTGCGCCAAAACCGGAGGCGCAATCCATCCGTTTTGGCCCTTCCGCCGTGCTTTTCATCGCACATACCGTGCCATCCGCCTGCGGGTAAACCAGCGCTTCGGTGGAAAAGACGCAATCGACGCCAAGCTTGCCTTTGCTGTTCTTAACCACGCCAAAATCGCTTTTCAGCCGCTCGCGCAGTTTTGCCGCCAGCGGATCCTGAATCGTTTTCGCCAGATCCGCGACCTGGATTTGCGTCGGGTCAATCTGCCCGCCCGCCCCGCCGGTGGTCACCAGCGGAATTTTATAACGACGGCAATAAGCAATAAGCGCCGCTTTAGGCCGCACGCTGTCGATGGCGTCAATAACGTAGGTGAAACCCTGATTAAGATGCTGCGCTACGTTATCCGCTGTAATGAAATCATCCACCACCGTAACGCGGCACTCCGGGTTTATCTGGCGAATGCGATCCGCCATCACCTCTGCCTTCGCCAGCCCTACGTTATCGCGCAGCGCATGGATTTGCCGGTTGGTGTTAGTGACGCAGACATCATCCATGTCGATAAGCGTGATGGCGCCTATACCGGTGCGGGCCAGCGCTTCCGCCGCCCACGACCCGACGCCGCCGATGCCAACGACGCAGAGATGGGCGTTAGCGAAAAGCTCCAGCGCGGTTTCGCCATATAAACGGGCGGTGCCGCCGAAACGGCTTCGCCAGGCATCAGTAAGAACGACTGCCATGATAACCTCGGGTAATTCAAATGAGCGGGCGGCGTGACCGCCCGCAAAAGGCAGGGATTAACCGCTGAAGACATTGCCTGCGCCCGGCGCTGTTTTCAGCACCCAGACGCGACCGTAGTGATTATACCAGCCTGCGCGGTGCCCCGCTTCCGGGCCGATCCCCTGGTAAATATCGAAGTGCTGGCCTTTGATGGCGCCGCCGACATCCAGCGCTACCATCAGGCGTAGCTCATATTGTCCGTTGAACTTGCCGTTATTGTCCAGCAGCGGAACTTCCGCCAGCAGCGTGGTGCCCGGCGGGATAATTGAACGGTCAGAGGCCACCGAAGCGCGGCCGATAAGCGGCACCGCGCTCGCACCTTTCACCGGCGCATAAGATTGCGGTTTAAAGAACACAAACGACGGGTTCTGCTCAAGCAATTCGCGCACTTCCGCTTCGCTGTGGGTTTCGCCCCACTGGCGGATCGCCTGCATCGACATGTCTTCTTTTTTCACTTCGCCGCGGTCGATCAACACTTTGCCGATGCTGCGGTAAGCGTGACCGTTTTTGCCTGCGTAGGCGAAGAAGTTAAGCGGGCGTCCGTCGCCAAAATCGATATAACCGCTGCCCTGCACGTCCATAATGAAGTTATCCATCAGGGAATTGCTGTAAGCCAGGACGTAATTTTCACTCAGCGCGCCTGCGTAAATTTCGGCGCGCGACGGCAAACGACCACGCTTAGGCGGCATGCGGTAAATCGGGTACTGGAATTCGCCCTGACGGGTATAGCGCGCCTGCACGACCGGCGTGTAGTAACCGGTGAACTGTACGTTGCCATAATTATCGGCCCCTTCCATCTGCCAGGCGTCAATACCGAACTGGCGCAGCGAGCGGGTATCGCCGCCCGCGCGCAGCCACTCCTGCACGGCGCTGTAAACGCTGCTCTGGCTACCGTACAGACGCGGCGAGGCGTTGCGGATTTCGCTCACCTGCTTTGAAAAATCGCCCGCATTAATGGGCGCGCCCACGGCATCCGGCTGATTGACCAGTGAGAACGGCTGATGAAACTTGCCGTCTTTATATTGTTGACCGCGATCGGTCGGTTTAGAAGAACAGGCCGCGAGGATCGCCACCATCGCTCCTGTCGCCAGATATTTTGCCAGACGCCCTTTCATTACTCTCTCCACGTTACCGCATTCCGCAGGCGAAGATAGCAAACACGCGGGTTCAATGAAACGGCTGCGCCTTAAGCAGAATCAAATAAGGATAAAAAATAAACAGATGGCGGGATATTTCAGCAAGTGCGCCTGATGATGGCGGTTTGTTTTAAAAAAAGGTTGCAACGAAAGCTCAGCGGAGTATAGTGCGCTTCCACGGACGCGGGGTGGAGCAGCCTGGTAGCTCGTCGGGCTCATAACCCGAAGGTCGTCGGTTCAAATCCGGCCCCCGCAACCAATCATAAAATGAACACCCTGACGGGTGTTTTTTTTTGCCTGAAATAAGGCAAAAGGCGCGTTAACCGCGCCTTGCCAGCGTCCCGCCATCGGCGAAATAGGCTTTAATGCCCGCCAGAATCGAAACGGCCACCTCCTGCTGAAAGGCCGCCGTGCGCAACTTTTTCTCTTCCTCAACGTTACTGATAAACGCTGTCTCGACCAGTATCGAGGGAATATCCGGCGCCTTCAGTACGGCGAAGCCCGCCTGATCGACGCTGTTTTTATGCAGTTTGTTAACGTTGCCAAGGCGATTCAACACCTCTTTGCCAAATTTCAGGCTGTCGGAAATCGTCAACGACTGCACCATATCGAACATCGTATGGTCCAGGTAAACATCCCCGCTTTTGCTGACGCCGCCGACCAGGTCGGCCGCGTTCTGCGTTTGCGCCAGATATTTCGCCGCGGTGCTGGTGGCGCCTTTGGTGGAAAGCGCAAATACCGACGAACCGCGCGCCGCCCGGCTGGTAAAGGCATCGGCGTGAATAGAAACAAAGAGATCGGCGCGCTGCTTCTGCGCCTTCGCCACACGCACTTTCAGTGGGATAAAAATATCCTCGTTGCGCGTCATATAGGCTTTCATATTGCTCTCTTTTTCAATGAGCGCCCTTAATCGCCGTGCGATTTGCAACACCACATCTTTTTCACGCGTTTTGTATTTCCCTATGGCACCGGGGTCTTCCCCACCGTGGCCCGGGTCTATCATGATGACGATAGGCCGATCGCGCCCCGCTTTGCCAGGCTGCGGGCCACCCTGCGGCGCTTTTTTATCCAGCTCGCCTTTGTTGTAATCTTCCAGCAACGCCAGCAGCGGATCCTGCTCGCTGGCGCTGTCGGCCGGATAGAGATCGATAACCAGACGCTCTTTAAATTCCGCCACCGGAGCCAGGGCAAACAGATGCGGTGTGACGTTCTTTTTCAGCTCGAAAACCATCCGCACCGTTTTGGGATCAAACTGCCCGACGCGCGCAGATTTAATAAAGGGATCGTTATGGCTTATCTGGTTGCCCAGTCCTTTCAGCACAGAGTTAAGGTGCACGCCTTCAATATCCACCACCACGCGCTCAGGATTACTAAGCGCAAACTGGCGATATTTCAGCACGCGGTTCGATTCGAGCGTGACGCGGGTATAGGCGGAAGCGGGCCAGACGCGCACCGCAACCACCTGGCTTGAAGCGGCAAAGCCAATCTGACTGACGCTTAATAACCACATGGCGCCCGTCCCCTGCAACAGCTGACGACGGCTTAAAGATTTACTGGAACCAGACATGCCTCTCCCGAGCAAAAAAACGAAACCCTGACATAACATCGTAAAAACAGGCGAAAAACTTTAGCGAATGGTGCCCTGACTGTCATCTATAAAAGGGTAAACATTCGATTTACGCTTTTTTTGCGCCATGTTTAATGCTCGTGCTGAGTGAAATTGTTGCTTGCATGGCTGAACAGAAAAGAATAAAAATACATAAATTACGAATAATAATTCATTGAGAGGTTTAGCCGTGGTGAAGGAGCGTCGAACCGAGCTGGTCCAGGGATTCCGTCATTCCGTTCCCTATATTAATGCTCATCGGGGAAAAACGTTTGTCATTATGCTTGGCGGCGAAGCCATTGAGCATGAAAATTTCTCCAATATTGTCAACGACATTGGTCTGCTTCACAGCCTTGGGATCCGGCTGGTGGTCGTCTATGGCGCGCGTCCGCAAATCGACGCTAATCTCGCCGCTCATCATCACGAACCGCTTTATCACAAGCATACCCGCGTCACCGACGCCCGCACGCTCGATCTGGTTAAACAGGCGGCCGGCCTGCTGCAACTTGATATCACCGCCCGCCTTTCTATGAGCCTTAACAACACGCCATTGCAGGGCGCGCATATCAACGTGGTAAGCGGCAACTTTATTATTGCCCAGCCGCTTGGCGTGGATGACGGCATAGACTACTGCCACAGCGGCCGCATTCGCCGTATTGACGAAGAAGCCATTCATCGCCAGCTCGACAGCGGCGCGATTGTGCTGATGGGGCCGGTGGCCGTCTCCGTTACGGGTGAAAGCTTTAACCTGACCTCAGAAGAGATAGCGACACAGCTGGCTATCAAACTTAAAGCGGAGAAGATGATCGGCTTTTGCTCTTCGCAGGGCGTAATGGATGAAAACGGCGAGATTGTTTCGGAGCTGTTCCCGAATGAAGCCCAGACGCGCGTAGAGGCGCTGGAAGCGGCGGGAGATTACCATTCCGGCACGGTACGTTTCCTGCGCGGCGCAGTGAAAGCCTGCCGCAGCGGCGTGCGCCGCAGCCACTTAATTAGCTATCAGGAAGATGGCGCATTGTTGCAGGAGCTGTTCTCGCGTGAAGGCATCGGCACACAGATTGTTATGGAAAGCGCAGAGCAGATCCGCCGCGCTACCATTAACGACATCGGCGGCATTCTTGAGCTTATTCGCCCGCTTGAGCAGCAGGGCATTCTGGTGCGTCGCTCCCGCGAACAGCTGGAGATGGAAATTGATAAATTCACCATCATCCAGCGCGACAACCTGACTATCCCCTGCGCTGCGCTCTACCCTTTCCCCGAAGAGAAAATCGGCGAAATGGCCTGCGTGGCGGTGCATCCTGATTACCGCAGCTCCTCCCGTGGCGAAGCGCTGCTGGAGCGCGTGGCGAGCCAGGCGAAGCAAATGGGGCTTAGCAAGCTTTTTGTGCTGACGACCCGCAGCATTCACTGGTTCCAGGAGCGCGGCTTTACGCCAGTAGACATCGATTCGCTGCCGGAGAGCAAAAAGCAGATGTATAACTACCAGCGGCGCTCAAAAGTGCTGATGGCGGACCTCACCTGACACGGCCAGGCCGCGCAAAAGCGCGGCATTTTTATGCCCTGAAGCTTTCCATCAGCCCGCTGCGCCGCTCGGTGCGGGTCGCTATCGCCTGCTCAAACACCCGATCGTCGGCATAAAGCGACAGCCTGCTGCGCGCACGGGTTATGGCGGTATAAACCAGTTCACGCGTTACCACGGGAACAAACTGACCGGGGAGAATTAGCGCCGCGTGGTCAAATTCCGACCCCTGCGATTTATGCACCGTCATTGCCCAGGCGGTATCATGCGCGGGAAGGCGGCTTGGCTGCACGGGTTTTACCGAGCCATCAGGCATTGGGAACCAGACGCGAAGCCCCTGCCCCCTGTCGAGCGCAATGCCAATATCGCCGTTAAACAGCCCCAGCGAGCTGTCATTACGGCTAATCATTACCGGTCGGCCTTCATACCAGCGAGAAAGCGGCGCGCGCTTGATAAAACGCCGCTGCGCCAGCGCCTGCTCCAGCCGCTCGTTTAATCCGCCCACGCCAAACGGCCCTTCACGCAGCGCGCAGAGCAATTGAAAGTCGCCAAACGCCTGCAATACGGTTTGCGGCTCTGCGCCTTCACGCAACGAACTGAGAAAACGCTCGTAGCCCTCCAGCGCATCGACAATCATTTGCGCGTAATCGTCGCCGCTTTGCAGCGGTTTTTTGGCGATATCCGTAAAGTTCTGAGTAAACGCGCTATGCGCCGCCCGGTGGTCGCTGCTGTTAACGGCGAAAGCCAGCCGCCCAATGCCGGAATGGCTGCCGAAGCGATAGCTTTTTTGCAGCAGACAAAGACAATCCCGCAACTCAGCGGCGTGCTCGCTTTCCCCTGCGGCTATCTGGCAGCCGGTGATGCGGCTCAACTCTTGCGCTCTGGCGGCAGTAAAACCGTGGCTGACATAGTGACACACATCGCCGAGCACCGCGCCGGCCTCCACCGAGGCGAGCTGATCGCGGTCGCCTAAAAAAATCACCCGCGCATGAGGCGGAAGCGCCGCGATTAGCCGCGCCATCATCGGCAGGTCAATCATTGACGCTTCATCCACGACCAGCACGTCCAGATGCAGCGGATTGCCTTCATGGTAGCGCAGCCGCTGGCTGCCAGGCTGCGCCCCCAACAAGCGGTGCAGCGTGCTGGCTTCATCCGGCAGCGCCTCTTTTTGTTTTTGCGCCAGCGGTAAACGGCGCAGCGCGCCGCCAAGCGACTCGGTCAGACGCGCCGCAGCTTTGCCGGTAGGCGCGGCAAGACGAATACGTGGCGGCTTTTCCCCCGCCAGCCGGACTAACGCCGCCAGCAGTTTGGCGACGGTCGTTGTTTTTCCCGTGCCCGGGCCGCCGGAAATCACGGAAATACGGCGAGTCAATGCCACCGCTGCCGCGACTTTCTGCCAATCCACCTCATCGGCGGGCGCGAACAGCTCATTCAGCACCTCGTTCAGCTTCGCCTCATCTGCCGCGATAACCCGGTTTTGCTGGCGGAAAAAAGCGGCGACCGCCTGTTCGTGACGCCACATGCGGTTGAGATAAAGCCGATCGCCAATAAGCTTGAGCGGCGTTGGCGCGCCGTCATCGCTTACCGCCCGGGAAGCCAGCAGCACTTCATGCCAGTTTTGCGGGTTTCCCGCCGCGTCGAACAGGGTTTTTGCAAATGCTTCCTGCGGCCTGCCGGAAAAGCAGTGTTCGACGCACAGGCGGCTCACGGGCAGACAAACATGCCCTTCGCCTGCGTCACGGCTGACCAGCGCCGCAGCCAGCATAATGGCCGGCTCGTCATTGCTCGCCACCATCATGGCGAACTGCGCATCCAGCGGCCGCAGCAGTTTCTGCTCTACCGCCTGTCGGATAAGCTCCTGCATTTTCATATCGTTGCCTCCTGTTCACCGGCAAATAGCGCATCCATGCCCTCTACCAGTTCCAGCGCCGGACGGGTGGTGAAAATGCCTTGCGAAGCGTCATCACCCGAGACCCCGCGCAAAAAAAGATAAATGACGCCGCCGAAATGGCGTTCGTAATCGTAATCCGCCAGCCGGTGGCGCAAGTAGCGATGCAACGCCAGGGTGTAAAGCTGGTATTGCAAATCGTAACGGTGCGTCTGCATCGCCTGCGCCATCGCCTCGCGGGTATAAGCCTGCGGGCTGTCGCCAAGCCAGTTGGACTTGTAATCAAGCAGGTAGTAACGCCCCTGCCAGCGGAACACCAGGTCGATAAAGCCTTTCAGCATGCCGCGCACCTGACGGAAATCGAGCGGCGGGCAGGATGCGGAAAGCGGGTCGTGGCGGCGAATAAGCGCATCCAGCGCCTCGGGGGCGAGCGTGGCGTTGATCGGCACATAAAACTCCAGCTCCACCTGCTTCTCTTTCGGCCCGAGCTGGTTAAGCGATACGCCGCTTTCATTAAGCGGCGCGCGCAATATGTTCTCTATCCACTCCGTCATTACCGGCTGCCAGGCATCGTCAAAGCCGCCCAGTAAGAGTTGCTCGCTGACCCACGTTTTTTCTACCGGCTGCGTGAAATCGAGATTTTCAAACAGGCCATGCAAAAAAGTACCGGGCGACGCGCCGCGAGGAAAAGTATGCGGCGTCTTTTCAGGCTCGTCTGAAGATTCCCGGTCGCCCGCAGCATCGATATCCAGTTTTGGCACCCAGTCCTGCGCAAAAGAGGGGCCATGCTGCTGCAATCCGGAATAGCTGGTGACACGCCATTCATCAACGATACGGCGTTGCAACTCGCGCGCAGCGAGGCTTAACGCCTCGCCAGGCGGCGGCGCCCAGGGCTGGTTGTCCGGCTCTGTCGGGAAATCCAGCGCGATGGCCTCATCGCATAAGGCTTCAAGGCAACGTTTAAGGCCAGCGGCATCCAGCGCCTCGCCTTTCTGGATAAGCCGGCCAAGGGCGCTGCGATGCAAATCCGTTTCGCCATTTTTTGCTCCCCGGCTACGGAAGAGCGGTGCGATGCCCAGGCTGCAATGCCAGACCGAGCGGGTAAGCGCCACATAAAGCAGGCGTAAATCTTCCGCCAGTCGTTCCGCTTCCGCAAGCTCGACGCTGCTGGCGTCGTTGCTTAAATCCAGCACCGCCGCGAAGGTTTCGCGATCGTGGTAAAAACCGGTCTTTTGTTCGCGGAAATCGGCGATAAAAGGCAGCCAGACCAGCGGATACTCCAGGCCTTTGGATTTATGGATGGTGACTATCTGCACGAGGTGCTTATCGCTTTCAAGGCGCAACTGCTGACTGGCGGCATTGGCGTCTGGCTCGGCGATATGCTGGGCCAGCCAGCGTACCAGCGCATATTCGCTGTCTGCCTGGGCGGAGGCCTCCTGCAATAATTCGCTCAGATGAAGGATATCCGTCAGACGCCGCTCGCCGCCAGGCGTCGCCAGCAAGTTTTCTGCCACATGTCGTTTTGTCATTAGCATACGCAACATAGGCATTACGCCGCGCTTCAGCCAGATTTGCCGGTAGCCGTCAAACTCTTCCACCAGGTTATCCCAGGCGTTCTCATCCTGGTTGAGCGCTTCGATGGCTTGCGCATCCAGTCCCAGCATGCTTGCCGCCATTGCGCTGCGCAGGCGAGTCTCGATTTCAGGCGCCAGCACCGCCTGTAGCAACCAGAGCAGCTCAAGCGCTTCCTGAGTGGCGAAGACGCTGTCACGATTGGAAAGATATACAGAAGGAATATTGAGCGCATTCAGCGCTTCGCGCACGACCGACGCCTCGATCCGGTTACGCACCAGCACGGTAATATCGGATGCCCGCACCGCTCTTGTTTCGTCTCCTTTACAGAGCAACGCTTCGCCGCGCAACCCCGCCGTCAGCCAGTCGCGAATCTGGTGCGCGCAGACCCGCGCCATGTATTGTTGGTAATCGCTTACTCCGGCTCCTTCGCCTTCCATTAGCCAGAACTTCATCGCCGGTTGCGTTTTTCCCTGCACAATAAAGCGCAGCGACTGGTTACGCGACGCCGATTTCACCGGCAGAAAAGGGATATCCTGAAACAGGAAAGGATTGTCCAGCAGGCCGAACAACCGGTTTACGCTTTCCACCATCCCGGGCGCCGAACGCCAGTTAGTGTCGAGAGTATAGTGAGCGCTAACTTCGCTACGCGCCTTCATATAAGTGAAGATATCGGCGCCGCGAAAGGCGTAAATGGCCTGTTTCGGGTCGCCTATCAGCAGTAGCGCGGTTTCAGGCTGACCAAGCCAGATACGGCGGAAAATACGATATTGCTGGGGGTCGGTATCCTGAAATTCGTCGATCATCGCGGCCGGATAGCGGGTACGGATAGCCAATGCCAGGGCGTCGCCGCCCGGCTGGTGCAACGCTTCATCCAGCCGACTTAGCATGTCATCGAAGCCCAGCTCGCCGCGACGGCGTTTTTCCTGGGCGACGGTAGCGCGTATTTCCGTCATCGCCCGCGCCATCACCAGGTCGCGAATAGTCAGCGGCTCCAGCAACAGTTCATCAATCGCTGCAAATAGCGGATGGCGCGGCGGCTCGCCTTTTTTTGTCTTTTCAATCAGGTTTGACTGCGCAAATTTAGCAAGCGCTTCCGGCAACTGATAAGACTGCGTCTCTTCCTGAGCCCAGGCATTAACTTTATCGAGCCAGTTGGGCAGGTTTTTACTGCTGAAACTGCGTTTATCAACACCGGAGCTGGCGATCATGGCGCCGATTTCGCCCGCAAGAGAACGCCACTGCGCTTTTATTTGATCGATGCGCTCAATGATGCGCTGATGGCGTGCTTCAAGCGTCTCTTCATCAGGTGGCGGCGTTTTAATTTGCGGCGCTTCGCCGTGCAAAAAACCGCTGATATCACGCAGCAGGGATTCCGGCCCGTCCCACAATTCGCTGATAGCACGGGCGACCGCTTTCGGCAGCGGGTAACAGTGGCGCCGCCAGAAATCCGCACACGCCTGGTAGCGCAGCAGAGATTCATCTTCAATGAGCTGTTGTTCAAACGGCATGCCGGATTCGAAGGCGTTCAGGCTAAGCATGCGCTGACAAAAACCATGAATGGTAAAAATCGCCGCCTCATCCATTTGCCGTTCGGCCAACAACAGCGTTTGCGCCGCGTGGCGCTTATCCGGGATCTCATCAAGCAGCCGCTGGTAGAGCGCATCGTCGGTGCGTTCGCGCAAGCAGGCGACGCGCAGCTCGTGAATATTGCTGCGAATACGTCCGCGCAGCTCTTCCGTGGCGGCTTCGGTAAAGGTTACGACCAGCAGCTCTTCAACAGACAGCGGCCGGGTATGGGCGTTTTCGCCGCCCAGCCCCAGCAATAACCGCAGATAAAGCGCGGCGATAGTAAAGGTTTTCCCCGTCCCGGCAGAGGCTTCTATCAGCCTTTCACCCAATAACGGCAAGCGAAGGGGATCAAGGGACTCTGCTCGTTCATCGGTCATTCTTTGTCACTCATCAGGGGTAAAGATTGTTGCAAACCGCTGACGCTCTCCTGTACTTCCCAGCCCTGCGGCGCAGCATAGTCCGCTTTGCCGTCGTGCGTGCCGGACACCTGAGATAAAACCGCCATGCCGGTTGGGGCAATCACCGCCTGGTGAAAGAAGTCGGCCAGTTTTTGCGGCGTCAGCTTTTTAATTTCCGCGACGACTTTATCACGTGAATCAAAAGCCATATTACCCCGGTCGAAATCTTTACTGACCCGCGAGGCTTCTTCTGAAAGCGTCTGCGGCGCCTGGAGCATCTGATTAATCACCCCTTGCTGCGTCTGGGCGAACTCCTGCGGATCAAGCTTGCGCAGTCGTTCCTCTACCGCAGGGAAGAACGCTTTATAGCGCTCCCACAAGAAAGCGGGCTGTTTATCGCTGCTTTGCAGCAGGAACCCTATGCCCCACTGGCGCCCGATACCCATCGGGAAGGCGAAAACGGCATACCCTAGCTGCTCCTGGGTGCGCAGCTGGTTGTAAAACCAGGGCTGAACAATCTGGCCGAGCAGCGCGCTGTAAGCCGAACTGACGGTTTCGTCATACCCTTTCGGCACAAACACCGCCGCCAGCGCCGAATCGGTGCTGCCGCCTGCTTTGTTGAAGATAACCTGCCGCTTTTTGTCTACCAGCACATCTTTATTGCGACACCATTCGTTGCCGTTCGCGCCAAGCGACGTCTTCACCGCGTGGGCAAGTTTGCCGGCCTGCTCCGGGGTTATATTGCCAAGCATCAAAAACTCAGGACGCCCCCCGGTCTTGAGGTTGCTGCGGTAGTCCATCACCTCCTGCAATGTAATGTTATCCAGCAACGCCCGACGCGCTTCGCGCTGGAAATAAGGCACCTGAGACACCATCTGCACCGGCATAATAGCCTGTTCGTAGGCCTTGCCTTTTTCCGCAGACTCCAGCATGCGGCTGTACCAGGATTTTGCCTGCTGTAGCTGCTCTTCCGTCGCGGTATAGGAGAAGTACCCATTCAGTAAGGCCTGGAAAAGCTGCGGCAACCGCTGCGTATAGCCATTGGCGTTCAGCATCAGTCCGTTGTTGGCATTGGTAGAGAAACTGATACCGCCCACCGCCGCCTGGTTGCTCAATTCATCCAGCGCCACGCCAGCCAGGTAATCATTGAGCGCAAACAGCACCTGATTTTTCGCGCTGTCCATTGCCTGCGGGTTACGCAGCACCATCGTAATATCTGCTCTCGGTTCAAGACCAAAATAGCGGCTTGGGCTATAAAGTACGCGCAGTCCCGGTTCATTAATCAGCAGTTCCGGGTGAAGGTACGCTTTTTCCGGCTTAATGAGCGTGAAATCATCCGGAATATAGGGGTTCAGTTGCGGTAATTTAAGCGCGATCTTATCCGCCTGCTCGCGCCAGCTTTTAAACGTAGCGGCAGGGATTTTATCTACCTGATAAGGCGCATCGACAAAGTAAGCCGTTTTGTTATGCGGTTCGTCAGGGCTGATATACCAGATACGCGCGTTCTCCGGCGTCATCATCGCCAGACGCGCTTTTATCGCCTGCGGATCGTACCTGTCAGCAATGTTCACTACATCGAGCGTATGCGCGATCGGCACGCGGATCATCGTATCCGCCAGCCATTCCACATACTCCATATCGCGCGTAATAGAGGGATAGCGAAAGTCGAGATCGAGCACGTTCGCCAGCTCATCGAAATAACGCTTGTCGATGCCTTTTTCACGTAGCGTGTTCAGATAACTAAAGACGGCGGCAACGACGCTATCGCGCTGCGCCAGCCCTTTATCCGTCAGCGTGACGGAAATAGCGAGCACGCCGCTATTGCCGTTGACGACCGGGTCTGAGTCGGCGCGCACGCCTTCGGCCAGCCCCTGCTTTTGCAACCAGTCGGAAAGCGTATCCGCGCTGCGGTTGCCAATGAGATAACCGATCAGCTCATCCGTTTTGCTGCGAAACTGGTCGCTGTTGTTTTCAATACGAAACTCTATGCGCACCACTTTTCGCGGCATCACCGGCACATAATGAATAACGATCCCCTTTTGCGCATCAGTGACTACAGGAACGTTAATAGCGGGCTTTTCAATATTTTTATTCGGTACGCGACCATAGGTCTGCGCCGCGAGCTTCGCCAGTTCCGGCAACGGACGGTTACTGTAAATGACCGCTTTCATCAGGTTGGCGGAGTAGTATTTATCGCGAAAAGCCACCAGCGCCTGCTGTAACGGGCTGCCCGGCTTATCGCGCAGCGTTTCCAGATTACCGCCAGAGAAACGGGAGCCAGGATGAGCCGGGTTAAGGGTTTCCGCGCTGACCTGCGCCATGCGCATACCATCGCGGGCGCGGGCCATTGTCAGTTCAGCGTTCACCGCATTGCGCTCGCGATCGGCGTAGACTTTTGCCAGGGTCGGCGCGGCAATGGCGTCCGCCAGCCTGTCTACCGCGCCGTCCAGCGCATCGTTTTCCACTTCCAGGTAGAACGCGGTGCGATAAGGCGCCGTGCTGGCATTATGGCTGCCGCCGTGCATTTTCAGATATTCAGCAAGGCTGTCTGGCTGCGGATACTTCTTCGACCCCATCAGCGTCATGTGCTCAAGGTAGTGAGCAAGACCGAGATGGTCGTCAGGATCCTCAAGCGAACCTACCGGCAACACCAGCGCTGACAAGGACTTAACGGCCTGCGGATCGCTAACCAGCATGACCACCATACCGTTATCAAGACGAATAGCCTGGTACTGGCGGTTATCTTTTTCGCTTTTGCGGATGGTTTCCTTTATGGGTTGCCAGCCAATATCTGCCTGAGTGAGAGGAGCCCAAAGGGCCACGGAGAAACAGAGCGCTTTAAACCAGGTCTGGCAATCAGGCATTTACGAACCTCTTAATCACAAAAACTCCTGAGCTTTTCATCATTAACAACCGCTTTCCCGCAACGGGATCGTTTTGTCGTTTTTTGCATCGGCCCTGAGCAAGATGCGCATCATAAAGGAAACGGATCCGGCTGCGCAATTTTTATACAGTAACGTTATTTTTGATTGAATCTGAAAAGCGGCAGCAGGTAGCGCTGCGCTTCGCGGATAATCGCCTCGTAATATTCCGGCTCCAGGCTACGCCAGAGACGCTGATACCAGATATCCGCGCCTTCGCCTTCCACCATCTGGTTGCCTGTCCAGGCCTGCAACAGCTTGTTGCGCGCTTTTTGCTGCGTTTCTTCATCCCAGGCGATGGTGTCGCTGGCCGGGTCGTAACACGCCTTCAGCCATTCGCCGCCGCTCTGCGAGAGCAAAACCAGCGGGCTGCTCATTCCTTGCTTATACCCTTCAATCAAGTCGACGAGATAACCTCGCGCCTCTTGCGCCTCAAGCGCAGGAAAACGCCACTGGGTCTCTTTCCGCCCGTAAAGGCGGCTGGTTCCCTTACCGCCGCTGGCACAGTAGACCAGATGCTCAAGCCAAAGTTGCATTCCATGCTCAACCCTTAGCAGAGAAGGCCGCCAGCGTAGCAGCCCATCTTCCTGCACATGCTGCAACCAGCCGGTAAGCTGTACGTTGTTTAGCGTAAGGTCGATCTCCTGGCTTTCGCTGGTGCTGCGCTCGGCGGTGACTCTGTCCGCCAGCGTCTGCATCTCCAGCAACTGACTTTCCCAAAAAATTTCGCCAAAAGCGCCGTAGGGCAACTCCCCTGCCGCGCGATAGCGGCGGTAGAGCATATCGGGATCTTCTTTTTCAACCAGCGTATTTAATAACTGCTGATTGAGCTGATAACGGCCCAGGCTATCCAGCGTGAAGGGCTCGGCATCCGGCAGCTCGCTCTCTTCGGTACGAAAATTTACCTTAAGGCGCATCTGGAAAAATGCCCTTACCGGGTGGCGCCAGAAGCGCTGCAACTGCTCGAAAGGCAGCTCTTCTACGGGTGCCGGCGCCAGCGGTTTAATAAACTCCGGGTGCGCCTCGCCCTGCTCGCTTGCCGCAGGCAGCCACTCGCGGGCATAGCTTTGTAATTCACGGGCCGGCAGGAAATTTTCCGCGTCAAACGGCGTGCGGGGATGCAAACGCGTAAGGTGCGCTTTAACTCTGCGGGCGCTTTCGTCGCAGTTAAGGGCTTCGTCTCCGGGCAGATAGTGGCTCTGCGCCAGATAATCGATAAGCTCCTGCACCAGTACCGAGGGATATTTCTCGCTGTTATCCTGAATGGAGCGGCCGATATAGCTGATATAAAGGCGCTGTTGCGCTGATATGAGCGCTTCCAGAAAAAGGTAGCGGTCATCATCGCGACGGCTGCGATCGCCGCGCAGCGGCTTCTGGCTCATTAAATCAAACCCCAGCGGCGAGAGCGTGCGGGGATAAACGCCATCGTTCATCCCAAGCAAACAAACCACTTTGAAGGGGATAGAGCGCATCGGCATCAGCGTACAAAAGTTAACCGGCCCGGCCAGAAAACGCTGGCTGATACGCTCCTGATCGAGACGCTGCGCCAGTTCATCACGCAGCAGGTTCAGCGGCACGCTGCCATCATAATGGCCTGCCATGCCCTGCTCTATCATCTCTTGCCATTGCTGCTCAATGAGCGCTAACGCCGCTTCGGTCTCTTCATCCGGCGCGAAGAAGCTTTCCAGCATATCCCGGCAAACAGGCAGCCATTCCGCCAGCGGTCTCGGCTGAGAAAGCCCTTTACGCCAAAGGTTAAGCTGCATCAACAACTCGGCAAGGTGCCCTACCAGTTCGGCTATCAGCCCGCTGGACTCATCGTAGGGCAATACCTCCTGCCATTCGCCGACATGGCTTTCCATGGCGTAACCCAACAGCATACGCGTCAGGCCGAACTGCCAGGTATGCTGGCCTGTCGCAGGCAAAGCCAGTTCACGCACGTTGTCATCATCAATGCCCCAGCGTACGCCTGATTCATTGACCCACTGGCGCAGGTAAAGCAGGCCTTCTTCATTGATGGAGAAGCGGGCGGCAAGCGCAGGCACCTCCAGCAAAGCTAATACATCTTCCGAGACGAAACGGCTGTCCGGCAGGGAAAGCAAAGTGATGAAAGCTTCTAGCGCCGGATGCGCCTGCCGCGCTTTACGATCGGAAATCGCCCAAGGCAGCCAGCGTTCATTACTGGCGCTACCGAAAACGGCCTGAATAAAAGGGCTGTAGCTGTCGATGTCCGCCACCATCACGATGATATCGCGAGGCGTGAGTTCCGGGTCAGCCTCCAGCATGCGCAACAGCTGGTCATGCAATACTTCCACTTCACGTTGCGGACTATGGCAAACATGCACAGCCACACTGCGATCGTCAGGATCCAGCGGCCTTTTATTTTCGCTTCGCTCAAACTCTTCCAGCGTAACGCCTGCCAGCGCGTTGTTGCGCAGCTCCAGCAAGTCATATTGCAGGCTGTGCAGCAAATTATCAGGCTCGACATCGACGAAAACGTCGAGTTCTTCAAAGTGCTCAAGCCCTGAGAGCAGGTAAGAATAGTCGCGTCCAAGCTTGCCCCATGAAGCAAGCAGCGGATTGCCGACTTCCTGCTCGCCCTCTTCATTAAAGAGCGAAAAAGCCGTCTCGTTGTCTTTAAACAGCGGCGAGGTGCCCGCCTGCGCATGCCGCTGCCGCTGACGGCTCATGAGACGCGCCAGAAATGCCGGGTCTTTAATATCGCCCCAGTAGTAGCGGCAGGGGTTAGTAAACAACAGGTGAACATCAATATGCCTGCCGAGCGCCTGTAACGCCTGCAAATAGACCGGCGGCAAGGCCGAAATACCGCAAATAAAAACGCGGGCGGGCAGCCCAGCCGGGCGTTCAGTGGCGTTTTCCAGCTTTTCGATAAAACGTTGATAAAGATTGGCGCGGTGCCACTGTGGCTGTCCCAGTTGCGCGGTATGCTCCACTAACGCTTTCCACAGCGGCGCCTGCCACTGTTGCGCATCGCCAAGTCCTTCGACCTCCTGCCCCGCCTCCCAGCGCGTCAGCCACTCCGGACGGTAGACCAGATACTGGTCGTAGAGATCCGCCACACGTGAAGCGAGCTGAAAAAGCTTACGCTTGTCGTCATCATCATTGAGGTAATGACGCAACATCGCAAACTCAGGACGCGGCAGCATCCCCGGCAGCAGCGTCATGAGCTTCCAGCTCATATTCTGTTTAGTAAACGCGCTCTCTTCCGGAATATTGTGCAGCACGCGCACAAACATATCCCAGATAAAACTGGCAGGCAGGGGAAACGTTATGTTGGCGGCAATACCAAACTTCTGTGCGAGGGTCATCTGCAACCACTGGGCCATACCGGTGCTCTGCACCAGCACAACTTCAGGCTCGAAAGGATCGTCGAGCGGCTGGCGTTCAACGATAAACTCCATGATCGCTTCCAGCACATCCAGCCGGTTGGAGTGGTAAACCCGTAACATAAAATCTCCTGACTACAGACCGGACGGGCAGTGTAAACGGGCTAATTGCCCTTGCCTGCCTGTTGGGCTGGTAACAATAACCGAAATGCTGACACATCCGACCAAGGATGTCTCCACCCTCGTCGCTTTCCATCCTTGCGGCAGCCCCGGCGGTGCGATTTCTGCTTGCTGACTCGCAAAACGCCACAGCTGGCGCGCCTGCCACTGCGACTGAAACCCCATCGCCAGCGCCCGGTAAAACCCGCTTAGTGAGACGATAACCACCATAAAGAGCATCATAGCAACAAGCACTTCCGGCAGGCTAAAACCCGCTTCGCTCATGGCGCGACGGGAAGCTGACATTGCGAAGCCTCCAGTGGACAAAAATCCAGCCAGCCGCGAGCGCGGTATTTTATCCCCGCCGTGTCGGGTTCAGCTCTGCGCCAGAGAATTAACGCATCGCTATACTCTGTATCCTGCGCGGCCACAACGGCTTCGCCTTTTCCTGTCTGCTTCACGCAAGCGCGCCCCTTATATGCGGTAAATGCCTGGCACTGCCACTCCCAACTTAGCGTCCAGCGCTGCTTTTCAGCCCACGCGAGAGTAGAGACAGCCGCAGAAAATTGTTTCAGCGCCCGCCTCTCACTTGCCACCGAAACATACCGGGCGTTGAGTTGTTGTTGCAATCCGCCCAACATAAGCGACCCCAACAGCAGCAACATCAAAACCGCTGAAAGCGACGACACGCCTTTTTGTTTGTTGGTCATAAGTTGTATCCAACAACGCTATGTTCAATATTGATCTGCGAACCGCCATAGCTAAGCGGCGTAGCCGCCAGGCGGATAATCATCAGCGGCGGCAGCCGCTGCGCGCCTGCTGTTTTACAGCGAAGGCATCAACGCGCATTTTTTGCGGATCGGTGATTTTCTCCCACCCTTTGCCATCGCACTGCGTGGCGCCTCGCTGCGTTTCCAGGCTTTTCTCCCGCAAGCGGTAACCGGTTTGCTCCGCCTCCGCTGAAAAAGTCTCCCATTTGCCATTGCTGTTAGCATCCCACTGAATGATGACGCACTGCCCCTGCGAGGCGATTTTCAGCGGCTCACCGGAACAACTGCCATAGCAATATCCTGCACGCTGTAGCTGCTTACCCACAGCAAAAGCGAGTTGCCATAATTCTTCCTGCATGGCTGCCTGTTGCGTCTGGCGCAAGACGCCAAAGTGCAATGCGGGCAACATTCGCACCGCTCCAAGAAGCAATCCGCTGCTGATCGCTAAGGCAATCAGCGTCTCCAGCAAAGAAAAACCTTTTGTTTTTACTGGCATGACGCGCTTCCCCCCGCCGGGCAGAGCCGTATGCGTCCCCACACGGAGACAATAATGCGCCACTCTCCCGCCGGGCTGCTCAGCAAAATATGGCCGGGCCATGCGGTATTTCGCATGCCGTAAAAGGCGAGGTCTGGCGTGATTTCCGCAACAGTCACCTCGCTCCAGCGCGGCGAAAATTGCCGCTTGTCGCCCGGCTTACAGGTTTTCTCCTGTTCCGCTTCGCTGCCTGTGCACCACGTTTGCCCTTCCCGCTTCAACCAGAGCTTGTGGTCGCGGTTGTGCCAGTTAGCGTCTTCACGCAACTGCTCAAGGTAATCTCTGAGCTGACACGCCGTTTGCCAGAGCCGCTGTTGCTGCTGCCAGCGTTGCCAGCCATAAAGCCCGCCCGCGCTCACCATAGCGGCAATCGTTATTACTAACATCATTTCAATCAGGCTATAGCCCTGCTCGTTTCTGTTCATTGCGGCAGTCTGCCAGTCGCCAAAAAAACCACGAGCGCCGTTTTACAGTTTCTGAAGTCATCTCGTAAGAAACTTTACGGCTTGCACGCTATTGCATGAACGCTGGAAGACAGCTCGGGAGAATGAAACGAGGGGAAGAAAAACCGGCGCGCAACGGCGCCGGTTATGGCAGCCTGTTTAAATCGCGACAGGTGCTTTGATAGCGGGATGCGGGTCGTAACCTTCTATTTCGAAGTCATCGAAGCAGTAGTCGAAAAGCGACGCCGGCTTGCGCTTGATAATAAGCTTCGGCAGCGGACGCGGTTCGCGGGTCAACTGCAAACGCGCTTGCTCCAGGTGGTTGCTGTAAAGGTGTGTATCGCCGCCGGTCCAGACAAAATCGCCCGGCTCCAGGTCACACTGTTGCGCCATCATATGCACCAGCAGAGCGTAGCTTGCAATATTAAACGGCAGACCGAGGAAGACATCACAGGAGCGCTGGTAAAGCTGGCAAGACAGTTTTCCATCCGCCACGTAGAACTGGAAAAAAGCGTGGCAAGGCGCCAGCGCCATTTTATCCAGTTCGCCGACGTTCCATGCGGAAACGATGATACGGCGAGAATCCGGATCGCTCTTCAACTGGTTTAATACGGTGGTGAGCTGGTCGATATGGCGGCCATCAGGCGCAGCCCAGGCGCGCCACTGCTTGCCGTACACGGGGCCTAAATCGCCCTTTTCATCCGCCCACTCGTCCCAGATGGTGACGTTATTATCGTGGAGGTAAGCGATGTTGGTGTCGCCTTTTAAGAACCACAGCAACTCATGAATAATGGAGCGCAAATGGCAACGTTTGGTCGTCACCAGCGGAAACCCTTCGCGCAGGTTAAAGCGCATCTGGTGACCAAAAATAGAGAGCGTGCCGGTGCCGGTACGGTCGTTTTTCGGGGTGCCCTCATGGAGCACCTTATTCATCAATTCAAGATACTGTTTCATTACGTCTCACGAAATTTGCTGCTGCGGGCGACGGTAAGCCCAGACCATCATAGCGATGCCGGCAATAATCATCGGAATAGAAAGGATCTGCCCCATGCTGATGTACTGCACCCATGCGCCAGTAAACTGCGCGTCTGGCTGGCGGAAGAATTCGACGATGATACGAAACGCGCCGTAACCGATCAGGAACAGCCCCGAAACTGCGCCGGTTGGGCGAGGTTTACGGATAAAGAGGTTCAGAATGATAAACAGCACGATGCCTTCAAGCGCCAGTTCATAAAGCTGGGAAGGATGACGCGGCAGCACGCCATAGGTGTTAAAAAGCGATTGCCACTCCGGGTGTGCTGGCAACAGCGCCATATCTTCGCCGCGGGAGTTTGGGAAAAGCATCGCGAACGAAAAATTCGGATCGACGCGGCCCCAGAGCTCGCCATTGATAAAGTTGCCAAGGCGACCGGCGCCCAGACCAAAAGGTATCAACGGCGCGATAAAATCGGACACCTGGAAAAAACTGCGCTTAGTGCGTTTCGCGAAGACAATCATAACCACAATCACGCCGATAAGGCCGCCGTGGAAGGACATGCCACCGTCCCAGACCCGGAACAGATAAAGCGGATCCTCAAGAAACAGAGGCAGGTTATAAAAGAGGACATAACCAATACGGCCGCCGAGAAACACGCCCAGAAAACCTGCATACAGCAAATTTTCCACTTCGTTTTTCGTCCAGCCGCTGCCGGGACGATTAGCGCGACGAACGGCAAGCCACATCGCAAAAACAAAACCTACCAGGTACATCAAACCGTACCAGTGCAACGAGATCGGCCCAATAGAAAAAATTACCGGGTCAAAATCGGGAAAATGCAGATAGCCACTCTTCATCTGTCACCACAAGTCGTTGTTATTCCGCTGAAAGTGGACAGCGGTAATATGCTGCGCACCTTATTCCGGGTGCTCCCAAAGAGCCGAATCATAGCATAAAGCCCGCCAGGAGACGGCGGTAAGTTGTAAAAGATGTGTAAGAGTAAAAGCCGTTACAAGCCGCCGCGAATCAGGCCGCCCATGCCGCGCCGTTCCATAAACGCCGCCACCTGATGGCGCACTTCTGCCGCCAGTTGCGCCTCCAGGCTGCGTTGCGCCAGGGCTTGCGCTTCTTCAAGCGTAATATGACGCAGCAGATATTTAACGCGCGCCACGGAGCGACCATTCATCGACAAATGATGGAACCCCATACCTACCAACAGCGCAACGCACATCGGATCCCCTGCCATCTCCCCGCACAGGCAGAGATCGATATTATTGCGCCGCGCCTCAATCGAAATAATATTGAGCGCCCGCAACATGCCGGGGTGAAGGCTGTCGTAGAGGTTAGCCACGCGGGTATTGTTGCGATCTACCGCCAACAAATATTGCGTTAAATCGTTAGTGCCGACCGAGATAAAATCGACCCGGCTCGCCAGTTGCGGCAGCATGAAGATCATGGAAGGAACTTCCACCATTACGCCGACGCGCGGTCGGGGAATGGCGTAGCCCAGCATCTCTTCCACTTCACGCCCGGCGCGGTCAATCAGACGGCGCGCTTCGTCCACCTCGTCAATGCTGGTGATCATCGGCAGCAAAATGCTGAGATTGCCCGTCGCCGCGTTAGCGCGCAGCATGGCGCGCACCTGGATCAAAAAGATCTCGGGCTGATCAAGCGTAATGCGAATGCCGCGCCAGCCAAGACAGGGGTTTTCTTCGCTTATAGGCATATAAGGAAGCTGTTTATCCGCGCCGATATCCAGCGTGCGCAGGGTAACGGGCTTATCGATAAACATCTGCAACATGCCCTGATACTGCGCAACCTGCTCTTCTTCGGAAGGAAAGCCGCTTTGCAGCATAAAGGGAATTTCAGTGCGGTAAAGACCAATGCCGTCGATACGGCTGCCAAGCTTTTGCTCGTGCTCCGGGCTGAGACCCGCATTAAGCATGACCTGCACCCGCTCGCCGCTTTTCAGCTCGCCTGGCTGCTCGACATCCCCTTCGGCAAGGCGGCTTAGCTCATTTTCTTCCGTTACCAGCCGCTGGTATTCCTGCAACAGTACCGGTTCCGGATCGACCAGCAACTCGCCGCGGTAGCCATCCACCACCAGCATACGATGATGCAATACCGAAGGCTGAATATCTGCGCCCATCACGGTGGGAATACCCAGCGCGCGCACCATGATGGCGGCATGGGAGTTGGCTGCGCCGTCGCGAACCACGACGCCTACCAGCCTGTCCTGCGGCAGTTCGGCCAGGGTCGTCGCGGAAAGCTCATCAGCGACCAGCACGAAACGCTCAGGCCATGTATTTGGCCCCTGAATGTTGTCATCAAGATGAAACAGCAGACGCTGGCCGAGGGTGCGCAAATCGCCGGCGCGCTCTTTAAGGTAGCCGTCAGTCAGCGCCGCAAACTGCTCGGCGAATTTCTCAATAACCTTTTTTACCGCCCACTCGGCCACCGAGCCTTTATCGATTTCGTTATAAAGCTCCCGGCGCAGACGGGCGTCGGAAAGCAGGTGCGAGTAGAGATCGAAGATAGCCGCCGTCTCTTTTTGCGCGCCGACGGCGAACCGTTTGCTGTAGCGGCGAAATTCGCCCGAAGCTGCTTCCAGCGCCGCGGTAAGGCGCTCTCGCTCAAGCGCGGTATCAAGGGTGGACGCTTCGTAAACCTGCTCCATCAAAGGGAGCGTGGTGTCCATCCATCCCTGCGCTATGGCGACGCCCGGAGAAGCAGGCAGCGCCCGGATACGCGTCTGGCGATACTGACCAAACAGCGCAGCAAGCTGAGATTGGGAAAGGATGGCCGCCATTTGCGTGGCGAGCGTGACGAGAAAAGACTCTTCGCTTTCATCATACTGGCGCAGCTCGCGCTGCTGCACCACCAGCACGCCCAATAGCTGGCGACGCTGAATAATAGGCACGCCAAGAAAAGCGCGATAGCGTTCTTCTTTAACGGAAGGAATATATTTAAAGCTGGGGTGCTTCTGGGCATCCGCAAGGTTGATAGGCTCAGCCAGTCGCCCGACTAAACCTACGATCCCCTCATCAAATGCAAGCGTAACGGTACGGCCACGCGGTTTTTTCAACCCGCGCGTCGCCATCAGGTAGTAACAGCGCCTGTCGTGATCGGCTAAATAAACCGAGCACACCTCGGTGTCCATCGCAAGACAGATGTCATTTACCAGGATGTTCAGCGCCTCGCTAAGGCGCGGGGCGCTGGCCACCTTCTCAACTATTTCTCGCAACCGGGTGAGCATGATTTGCGTGGCTTAACCTCTTTTACGTCGCCAGGCAGGGGAAGCGCTTCTTGTGGGCGGCGCCGCTTCCTGCAAGGGCATCACTACGCTTGCGAACTCTTTCATCACCCGACGATAGACATCGCGCTTAAAGGAGACAACCTGACGTACCGGATACCAGTAACTGACCCAGCGCCAGCCATCAAACTCCGGTGTGCTGCTGGTCTGCATATTGATATCGGTGTCGTTGCTCACCAACTGCAAAAGAAACCATTTTTGCTTCTGGCCGATACAAACCGGCTTTGTGTCCCAACGCACCAAACGTTTTGGTAATTTATAACGCAACCAGTTGCGGGTGGTGGCGAGGATGCGGACATCTTTTCGTTGTAAACCGACTTCTTCGAAAAGCTCGCGATACATCGCCTGTTCCGCCGATTCGCCAGGATTGATGCCACCTTGCGGAAACTGCCAGGAGTGTTGACCAAAACGCCTGGCCCACATTACCTGCCCCTGACGATTACAGATCACGATACCAACATTCGGGCGGTAGCCATCATCATCGATCACCGGACTACCTCAAAATAAACCTGGATAGTAACGATTGTTTCATACTCCTTTGTGACGGTAAACCACTCTGTTAAGCGCACCGTCAAGGAATAAACATTGAATAATTCACAAAAACACTACGACTTATAAACAGCGTTGCGCCAGCAAGGCGGTTTTTATTCACTTTTTCTGTGGATATCATTGTGCAGAAGTAGCGGATTTCCCAGGGAAAACGCAGGACTATTCTGTACAGCCCGGATATGTAATTTTACATATAACTTTATTTTTCATAGTATTAAAATAAAAAAACGGTCTCCCTGGCAGTGAAACGTGATGATCATCACATATCTGATCCCGGGAGTGATGAAAGATCGACCAGAGCCGATTTTATCCACAGATTGTGCCAATAAGTTAGTCACAACCTGACGAAAAAGTGCAAAAACTTGCCTCGTCAAGCCTGTAAATCGAACCAGTAGTCCTGACTTTTCACAGTTATCCCATTTTTCTGTGGATAACATGGTGTAAGATCCTGTTCATTGTCAGTGACCAGATTGGTAAAACCGGCTTTACGCTGAAAATAACTGCTGCGGTATTAGCTAAAAAATCAATTGAATCAAATAGCTGTGTTATTTGCTCACAGCCGGGCCTACACTGTCCACAAGCGCCTTTTTTACTGTTCATTTTTTAACCTAACGGAAAAGCTATGTTGTCACCCACCCCCTTAGGCCATCCGCCGGAAAATGAAGCTCAACTGCTTGCGCAGGCAGGCGTGCTGGCGGGCCGCACGCTCGGCGAGCTTGCTTCGCTTGCTGGTTTGCCTGTTCCCCCGGATTTAAAGCGTGATAAGGGTTGGACTGGCGTCTTGCTGGAGTTGTGGTTAGGCGCCAGCGCGGGCAGCAAGCCTGAGCAGGATTTCGCCGCGCTTGGCGTGGAGTTGAAAACCATCCCCATTGACCGCCAGGGGCGTCCGCTGGAAACAACGTTTGTCTGCGTCGCGCCGCTAACGGGCAATTCTGGCGTGGTGTGGGAAACCAGCCATGTGCGCCACAAACTAAAGCGCGTGTTGTGGATCCCGGTGGAAGGCGAGCGCGCCATCCCTCTTGCCGAACGACGCGTAGGCTCGCCGCTGCTCTGGAGCCCGTCGCCGCATGAAGAGGCGCAACTGCGTCAGGACTGGGAAGAGTTAATGGATCTTATTGTGCTCGGGAATGTTGAGCGGATCACCGCCCGCCATGGCGAAGTGTTGCAGCTTCGCCCTAAAGCGGCGAACAGCAAAGCCCTTACAGAAGCTATAGGCGCACATGGCGAAACCATTCTCACGCTGCCGCGCGGCTTTTATCTGAAGAAAAACTTTACCGGCGCCCTGCTGGCGCGGCATTTTTTGTTATAAAGAGATTAAATTTTTTGCCCGGTCGACCCACATGCATATAATTAGCGTTTTCTTTATAAGCAGGACTTTTTAGATGTTATTTGCATGGGTAACAGATCCCAACGCCTGGCTGGCGCTCGGTACGCTGACGCTGCTGGAGATAGTGCTTGGGATCGATAATATTATTTTCCTCTCTCTGGTTGTCGCAAAACTGCCTAAATCGCAGCAAGGCAAAGCCCGAAAACTCGGCCTTGCCGGCGCCATGATCATGCGTCTGGCGCTGCTGGCGTCCATCGCCTGGGTCATTAAACTCACCCAACCGCTGTTTACCGTGATGGGACAGGAGATCTCCGCGCGCGATTTAATTTTGCTGCTCGGCGGTCTGTTCCTTATCTGGAAGGCGAGCAAAGAGATCCATGAATCTATCGAAGGTGAAGAAGAAGGGCTTAAAACCAACGTCCACTCTTTCTTCGGCGCGATTTTCCAGATAATGCTGCTCGATATTATCTTCAGCCTGGACTCCGTCATTACCGCAGTTGGCCTCTCCGATCACCTGTTCATTATGATGGCGGCGGTAGTCATCGCCGTAGGGGTGATGATGTTCGCGGCGCGTCCGATTGGCGAATTTGTCGAACGCCATCCTTCGGTGAAAATGCTCGCCCTCTCGTTTTTGATCCTGGTAGGCTTTACGCTGATGCTGGAAAGTTTCGATATTCACGTACCTAAGGGCTATATCTATTTCGCCATGTTTTTCTCCATTGCGGTTGAAAGCCTCAATTTGATACGTAACAAGAAAAATCCTCTTTAAACTCAAGCGCTCCTTCGGGAGCGTTTTTTATTTCTCTTTAAGAATTGGCTGCTTTTTTGTCGCGCTTCGCTGGTTTTTACTAGAATGAGTTAGTTAATCATTCCCAATCCATACGAGGCGAATAACGATGAATAAATGGGCTGTGGTAATTTCCGCTGTGGGTCTGGCTTTTGCGGTTTCCGGCTGTAGCAGCGACTATGTTATGGCGACAAAAGATGGGCGTATGATCCTCACCGACGGCAAACCGGAAGTTGACGATGATACGGGCCTGGTAAGCTACCGCGATCCGCAGGGCAATGAACAGCAAATCAACCGCGATCAGATTTCACAAATCATTGAACGTTAAAGTATAAAAGGCCAGCTGACTCACTGGCCTTTTCGTTTTTTGTGCGGCCTCCTCTTCCCCTTTCGTCCCCCCTCTGCCATGTTTATATTCCTTTGTCGGGAAGTGCCTGACGCAGTCTGAAGAATAAGGAAGCCGGCTATGCATTATCACCGTATCCCTCATAGCTCACTTGAGATAAGCACACTGGGACTGGGCACCATGACCTTTGGTGAGCAAAACAGCGAAGCCGAGGCGCATGAGCAGCTTGACTACGCGGTAAGCCAGGGAATCAACCTCATCGACGTGGCGGAAATGTACCCGGTCCCGCCGCGCCCCGAAACCCAGGGCCTGACCGAAACCTACGTCGGCAACTGGCTAAAAAAGCGCGGCAATCGCGAAAAGCTGATTATCGCGTCTAAAGTCAGCGGTCCGAGTCGGAACAACGACAGCGGCATTCGTCAGAACCAGGCGTTGGACCGTAAAAATATCCGTGTCGCGCTGGATGAAAGCCTTAAGCGCCTGCGAACCGACTATCTTGACCTTTATCAGGTGCACTGGCCGCAGCGCGCCACTAACTGCTTTGGCAAGCTGGGTTACAGCTGGACAGAGAGCGCGCCTGCCGTAACGATCCTGGAAACGCTGGAAGCGTTAACCGAGTACCAGCGCGCCGGGAAGATCCGCTATATCGGCGTTTCCAATGAAACCGCCTGGGGCGTAATGCGCTACCTGCATCTGGCGGAAAAGCACGACCTGCCGCGAATCGTGACGATCCAGAACCCCTATAGCCTGCTCAACCGCAGCTTTGAAGTGGGCCTGGCGGAAGTGAGCCAGTTTGAAGGCGTTGAACTGCTCGCGTATTCCTGTCTCGCCTTCGGCACGCTCACCGGCAAATATCTTAATGGCGCGAAGCCTGCGGGCGCGCGCAATACGCTGTTTAGCCGCTTTACGCGCTACAGCGGTGAACAGTCGCAAAAAGCGGTGGCAGCCTATGTGGAGATCGCGAAGCGCCACGGGCTTGACCCGGCGCAGATGGCGCTGGCCTTCGTTCGCCGTCAGCCTTTTGTCGCCAGCACGCTGCTTGGCGCCACCTCGCTTGAACAGCTGAAAACCAATGTGGAAAGCCTGCATCTGGAATTGAGCGAAGAGGTGCTGGCGGAGCTGGAAGCGGTGCATCAGGTATATACCTACCCGGCGCCGTAAGCGCGGCGCTTAACCGCCCTGCAAAAGCCCTTGCTCTTAAGACAAAAAGACCCGCCGAAGCGGGTCTTTTTTTATTGCTTACGCCGCCAGATCCAGAGGCCAGCAATAGCCAGCGCGAAGATAGCGCCGAAGCCGACGCCAATGCCCACCACCGGCGCGCCAGCTTTTACCGCCAGAGAGTAAAGGCCCAGCATCAGCAGCATGGCCGTGTTCTCGCCAAGATTTTGCACCGCTATCGCATTGCCCGCTCCCACTGAGCGCTTGCCGCGTTCCTGCAACAGAGCATTAAGCGGCACCACGAAAAAGCCGCCGAAAATACCAATCAGCATCAGCAGCAGATAAGCGGGCAACAACGCCTGCTGGAGCGCGAACGCGATAACCGCGAGGCCGATCAGGATCCCTGCCGGCATGCAGCGCGCGACGGTTTCCAGGGTAACCAGTTTCGCCGCCGCGCCTGCGCCAAGCACAATGCCAATCGCCACCATCGCATTAAGGTAGGTGGGCGTCGCGTTATCGGTAATGCCAAGCGCAACCGGCACCCACAGCACCAGCAGAAAGCGCAGCGTAACGCCAGCGCCCCAGAACAGGCTGGTGCCAACCAGCGAAAAACGCGTTTCATCGTTTTTCCATAGCACCCGGCAGGCGTTAAAGAAGCTGCGGGTCATCAGCGCAAAATGCCAGGATTGCCCCGGACGCGCCGGCGCCAGTTTGGGAATAAACAGGTTGGCGACTACCGCCCCTGCGTAAACCAGCGCGCACACCGCAAGCGCTGCGCCGATATGCCAGTCTGCCAGCACGCCGCCCGCCACCGAGCCGACAAGGATTGCGGCAATGGTGGATGACTCCATCAGGCCGTTGGCTTTTACTAACCGGTCGCCGGTAGTCAGTTCGCCGAGAATGCCGTATTTGGCAGGCGAATAAGCCGCCGCGCCAATCCCCACCAGCGTATAGCCAATAAAGGGGTTAAAGCCGAAGCCGATGGCTGCCGCGCCAATAAGTTTCAGGCTGTTCGCCACCATCATGACGCGTCCCTTGGCGAAGCTGTCGGCCACCTGGCCGACAAACGGCGCGAAAAGAATATAGGCGGCGACGAACACCATCTGTAGCACCGGCTGGCTCCAGTCCGGATAGACCTGCGCTTTCAGCACGGCGAGCGTGGCGAAAAGCAGCGCGTTATCGCCAAAGGCGGATAAAAATTGCGCGGCGATAACCGCCAGCATGCCGCGGGAAAAGAGCGACGGAGAAAGTTGGGCGTCATGCATGCGTCTGTTCTTCCTGGTCGACCATTGATTTCAGGGTGACGAAATCGGGCTTGCCGCTGCCCAGCACCGGCAGTTGCTTGAGGTAACGAATATCGCGCGGCACCGCCAGCTCCGGCACGCCGTGCGCCCTCGCCTGCTGCTGGAGTTTTTCGCGCGTGAGTTCGCTGTCGGTTGTAAACAGCACCAGCGCCTCGCCTTTAGCGGCATCGCTCTTGATAGCGGTGGCGTGCATTTTTTCCGGCGACACCGCCAGCGCCAGCTGTTCCACCATCTCAAGCGAAACCATTTCGCCAGCGATTTTCGCGAAGCGTTTGGCGCGTCCCTGAATCACCACATAGCCCTGTTCGTCGAAGGTGACGATATCACCGGTGTCGTACCAGCCTTTCTCGCTTTCACCGCTGGCGTTTTCCGCCGTCGGCTCCTCCAGCACACCCGGTTTTTCCACGCGCAGGTAGCCTTTCATCACGTTCGGGCCTTTCAGTTGCAGGCGTCCGCCTTGCTCAATGCCCGGCACTGCCAGTAAACGCGCGTCCATAGCCGGCAAAATGCGGCCCACGGTGCCAGGCTTCGCCGCCATCGGCACGTTGATGGACACCACCGGCGCGCATTCGGTCACGCCGTAACCTTCCAGAATGCGCAGGCCGAATTTGTCCTGCCAGATTTGCTTTGTGCTCTCCTGCAATTTCTCCGCGCCAGCCACTACATAGCGCACGCGGTAGAAGTCGTACGGATGCGCAAAGCGGGCATAGTGACCAAGGAAAGTGGACGTGCCGAACAGCACGGTGCAGTTGCGGTCATAAACCAGTTCAGGCACAACGCGGTAATGAAGGGGGCTGGGGTAGAGAAAGACTTCCGCGCCGGTTAAGAGCGGCGTGAACAGCCCTACCGTTAAACCAAAAGAGTGAAACAGAGGCAGCGCCGACATAAAGCGGTCGCGCGCGGTGAAGTCGGCAATAGTGCGGATTTGCTCAACGTTCGCCAGCAAACTTTTATGGCTGTGCACCACCCCTTTCGGGTTGCCTTCCGAGCCGGACGTGAAAAGCACCATCGCGGCGTCTTCCGGCTGCTGCGCCACTTGCGCCAGACGCGGCGCCAGCAGGTGGCCGAAAATCCAGAGTTTATCGGCGGTGGTGATTTCACCGCGCAGATCTTCCAGGAATACCCAGCGAACCGAGTCGATCTGCTCGATCAAATGGCCGAGCTTGCCTTTTTCAATAAACTGGCGGGAGGTAAAAATGGTGTTGATCTGCGCAGCCGTAATGGCGCTGTTCAGCCCTTTCACCCCGGCGGTGTAGTTCATCATTGCCGGAATGCGGGCGCGCATAGAGGCGCCGAAAATCACGGCGGCGCTGATGCCGGCATTCGGCAGCATCAGGCCGATGGTTTCGCCAGGCTTGCTGTACTTATCCAGAATCCGGCCGACAAAAAGCGTTTTCTTGAGCAGGCTGCGGTAAGTGTCTGGCTTGAAGTTAATATCTTCGACGCAATTTTTGCCCTCGCCGTAGCGATGCGCCGCCGAAAGCAGCGCTTCAAACAGCGTTTCGCGCGGGCGCACCGCCATTCGCGCTTCCATCATGATCTGGTGCAGCATTTCGCCCGCCAGACGACGGCGGTCGCGGGCGCGCGGCGCATCCGGCATCGGAATGGTCGTCGGCGGCAGGATATGCAGATCGATTGCCGGGAAGAGGCGGCGCTTCACCAGCCCTTTCAGACGGCTGGTAAAGGTAAGCTCCGCGCCTTCGATACGCATCGGCACCACTGTCGCGCCTGATTTCGCGGCGACGAAGCCCGCGCCGTCATAAATTTTCATCAGCGAGCCGCTGACCGAGATACGCCCTTCCGGGAAAATCACGACCGGCCTGCCCTGGCCGATTAACCGCACCAGCTGCTTAACAGACATCGGTTTTGTCGGATCCAGCGGCACAAAATCGATAAACGACGTCAGGGCGCGCATATACCACTGGTTGCTGATAGAGGTATAGACCGCAAACACCGGGCGCACCGGTAAGAAAAGCGCGAGCAGCACCCCGTCCATAAAAGAGACGTGGTTCGGCGTAATCAGCACGCGCGGCTGGCTCAATGCCCGGATGTCGCCGTGAAGCTGTACGCGGAACAGTATGCGAAAGAGGCTGCGGAAAAATCCAAGAAGCATCTCAACTCCCTTTGTCTTCAGTTATCAACGATGAAGTATAGTCGCGGCAGATTACACGAGTTGTCGGGCGTGAGCGACAGCTGAAGAACACACAGGGGGCGCGACGTCCGGATCTGGAAGCAAGATTCAGAATGCAAAAATAGGGGGTTTGGTATGAGAAGCAGAAAACCTGCGCATCCGCGAAGGCCTGGTGTCATGCTTGTGGTCAGCAGTTAACTGACTCCACCTGGCAATACTTCTGGTTATGTTCACTTGGGCATCGCCCGAATCGCAAAATCGCAGGCAAAAAAAACCTGCGCATCCGCGAAGGCCTGGTGTCATGCTTGTGATCAGCAGTTAACTGACTCCACCTGGCAATACTTCTGGTTATGTTCACCCGAGCATCGCCCTGAATCGCAGGCAAAAAAAAACCTGCGCATCCACGAAGGCCTGGTGTAATGCTTGTGGTCAGCAGTTAACTGACTCCACCTGGCAATACTTCTGGTTATGTTCACCCGGGCATCGCCTGAATCGCAAGATCGCAAAATCGCAAAATCGCAGGCAAAAAAAAACCTGCGCATCCGCGCAGGTTGGTGTAATGCTTGTGGTCAGCAGTTAACTGACTCCACCTATCAATACCTCTGGGATCTCAAATCTAGCAGCAGCGGTTTACCCGCCGCTACACGGCAATCGCAACAGCGCATCGCAAAGTGTAACCAAAGGTTTTGTTTGACATTATTGCCCGTTTTTCAGTTACACATGACAAAACGGCGTGCCATGTAACGATTACACTCAGCTTTTGGATACCGTCCACAAAATACAGGCATGTTTAAGGGCACTTGCTTGAAGTGATGCGCCTTTTCCGTAACACTTAACGGTGTGTAAACGTTTACCCATGCAGAAGGTGTTTTATGGCGACTATTAAGGATGTTGCGCGGCTTGCGGGAGTCTCTGTCGCCACTGTGTCTCGCGTCATTAACGATTCCCCTAAAGCCAGCGATGCATCGCGTCAGGCGGTGACAGAAGCGATGGAAACGCTCAATTATCACCCCAACGCCAATGCCCGCGCGCTTGCCCAGCAAAATACCGAAACGGTAGGCCTTGTGGTCAGCGACGTCTCCGACCCTTTTTTCGGTGCGATGGCGAAAGCGGTGGAACAGGTCGCCTATAACACCAACAATTTTCTGCTTATCGGCAACGGTTATCACAACGAACTCAAAGAGCGGCAGGCAATAGAACAGCTTATTCGCCACCGCTGCGCCGCGCTGGTTGTGCATGCCAAGATGATCCCGGATGAAGAACTCGCCCCGCTGATGAAGCAAATTCCAGGTATGGTGTTGATTAACCGCATCCTGCCTGGCTTTGAGCGCCGCTGCGTGGCGCTCGACGACCGTTACGGCGCCTGGCTTGCCACGCGCCATCTTATTCAGCAAGGCCATACCCGTATCGGCTATCTCTGTTCAAACCATGCTATCTCCGACGCTGAAGACAGGCTGCAAGGCTATTACGACGCGCTGAAGGAGCATGGTTTGCCCTGCAATGAAAGGCTGGTGAGTTTTGGCGAGCCGGACGAGAGCGGCGGCGAGCAGGCGATGACCGAACTGCTGGGACGAGGTAAACAGTTTACCGCCGTGGCCTGCTATAACGACTCAATGGCCGCGGGCGCAATGGGCGTGTTAAACGACAACGGCGTAGACGTGCCGAAAGAGATATCGCTTATTGGCTTTGATGATGTGCTGGTTTCACGCTACGTGCGGCCAAGGCTTACCACTATCCGCTATCCGATAGTGACAATGGCGACCCAGGCGGCGGAACTGGCGCTGGCGCTGGCCGATAACCGCACGCCGCCGGAAGTCACCCACCTCTTCAGCCCAACGCTGGTAAGGCGCCACTCGGTCGGCGCGCCGCCGGAGAATCAAAGCCCGTAGCGATAAAGATGAACAGACTTATCGGGGTACTCCAGCCCGTCGCCGATATACTGCCAGCCGGAGCGTTCATAATAGCCTTTGCAGGCGGAATAAAGATAAAGCTCGCCAAAGCCTAACTGGCGGGCATAACCAATAACCGTTTCCTGCAACATTCCGCCAAGCCCCTTGCCGCGCTGCGATTCATCAATATAAAGCGCGGCGAGCCATGGAAAGAGATCCTGGCGGCTGATTAAATCGCAGCGCCACAGCCCAACGGTTCCCAGCAAGGTTTCCCCTTCGACGGCGATAAAGGTCAGCGGCAGCGCGCCTGGCTTCTGGCTGTGGTCGACGATACTGGCGAAAAAGTCGCGCGGCTGGGCGGGGCCGAACGCCTGCCAGAGCCAGTCGGTAACGCGCTCCGCATGCTGCGGGGCTTCATAAAGCGGCTGGATAATCACTGCATTTTGCCCTGAAAAATGGGTACGGATTCAAACAGGTAGCCGTCGAAATCGGGCGCATCGGCATCCGACAGCTCAAGCAGGCTGTTTTTGGTGTTTTCAAGATGCTGCCACATCGCCTGCCAGGCGCCCATGACATCGCGGCGGCGCAGGGCGGCAAGAATAGTCTGGTGTTCGCCAAGCCACTTCAACCGGTAGCTGCGGCTTTCAATATGGGCGTGCAGCTGTTGCCAGAGCGGGCTGCTGTCCATATGACGCCAGATGCTCTCGACCGTAGCGAGCAACATCTGGTTTTGCGAAGCGCCCGCCAGCACCAGGTGAAACAGCTTATAGTTATCCTGGCTGCTGTCGTTCATGGCGATGGCGCGCTGTTCCTGCTCCAGAATGCGCTTAAGGTTATCGATATCGGCTTTGGTAGCCATTTTCGCCGCAAACGCGGCGATATTGCTCTCCAGCAACTGGCGCGCCTGAAGCATCTCAAACGGCCCGATATCGCTGTTAAAAAAGCGCTCTTCTTCAGTCTCGTTTTCGGTGGGGATGCGCATCACGTAGACGCCGGAGCCCTGGCGGATATCCACCGTGCCCTGCAACTCCAGCATTAACAGCGCCTCGCGCACAATGGTGCGGCTAACGCCATATTTCTCTGCGATATTTCGCTCTGGTGGCAGCCGCGAACCGACAGGATAGTGGCCCTGGATTATCTGCTCCCTGAGGTCCTCACCAATCTCCTGGTACTGCTTTTTTTCGGGCGGAACAGCCACCTTATCCACGATATCACCTGTGTACTGAATTGAGCCTGAGAAGCTTTTCCGCCTGAAAAGCGGAAAAAACGCGCACTAGATTACCAGACTCAGCGCCTGATCGAGAACTTTCGCGCCGTTTAAGGTGCCATAAGCCATCGTATCGATAACATCGATAGGGATGTGGTGTTCATCGGTCAGCTTTTTGTTCTCGGCAAGCTTGAAGCGCACCTGCGGCCCCAGCAATACCGCCTGAATTTCTGCGCCGTGGCTTTGCAGTTCATCGCGCAGGTTTTGTTCCGGGATAGCGTAAATGTGGTATTCAAGCCCCCGCTCCGCCGCCGCCTTCTCCATTTTCGTCACCACAAGCGAGGTGGACATGCCTGCTGAACAGCACAATACGATACGTTTCATGATCGCTCCTTATTTCCACTCGTCATCAATATTCAGGTTAAGGGTGCGGGTTTCGCGAAGCGCTTTGTACCAGCTGGCTGATTTCTTCGCGCGCCGCGCCCGGTTGTTTTGCAGGTCGATTTCAATCAGCCCGTAGCGGTTTTTGAACGCATTCATTGGCGAAACGTTGTCGGTAAACGCCCAGAGCATGTAGCCCTGGCAGTTTGCTCCCGCTTCGCGGGCAAGCAGCGTCTGGTAAAGATGCTCGCTGATAAAACCGATGCGGTAGTCATCCTGGATCACCCCTTCGGCGTCGCGGAACTGCCCTTCGTTCTCAATGCCCATGCCGCTTTCGGCGATAAACCAGGGAATGTTGCGGTAATCGTTTTTAATGCGCATCGCCATATCGAAAATGATGCGCGGATAGATTTCCCAGCCACGGGATTTATTCATACGCCGGCCCGGCAGTTCGAACGCTTCGTAGTAATAGGCCGGGTGAAACGGCGTTTGCGGGTTCCAGGCGCGCGACGGCGCTTTCACCCGATGCGGGTAATAGAGATTGATGCCAAGCTCATCGACGGTGTTATCGCGAATGAGCGCCAGCTCGTCAGCGGTGTAATCCCATTGCACGCCGTGCTGCTCCAGCAGCGCCACCAGCGCCTGCGGATAGCTGCCCTTGACCATCGGGTCGAGGAACACGCGGTTATAGAAGAGATCGTAGATTTCCGCCGCTTTTACGTCATGCGGCGCGCTGGAGCGCGGGTAGGTGACTTCCGGGTTCAGGATAGCCCCCACGCTGCCCTTGTAGCCTTTTTCGCGAAACAGTTTCACCACTTTGGCCGTGGCGAGGTTTTTATGGTGGTTCCACTGCATCCAGGTGGAGGTGTTCTGCTCATAAGGCCAGCGCAGCGCGTCCAGATAAACGCGCGTTTGCACTACAACAGGTTCGTTGAAGGTAAACCAGCGCGACACTTTCTGGTGGTAGCGTTCAAAGACCTTTTCGGCATAAAGCACAAACAGCTCTACTACTTTCTTTGACGCCCAGCCGCCATAATTTTCAAACAGATAAGCGGGCAGTTCGTAATGCTCAAGGCAGATCATCGGCTCAATGCCAGCCGCCACGATCTCATCGATAAAATTGTCGTAATAGCGGGCGTACTCTTCGTCCACCACGCCGTTTTCATAATCGGTAAAAAAGCGCGACCAGTTGATGGAGGTGCGGTAGTGCGTCAGCCCCGCCTGCTTCATCAGCGCCACCTCTTCCCGGTAGCGGTTATAGAGATCGGTGGCGACCGCCGGGCCGTAGCCGTCGTGCCAGACGTGGCGGTCGTTTTTGTACCAGATATCCATATAGGAATCCTGACCTTCTTTCTTGCCGCTCCAGCCTTCGGTCTGCCAGGCGGACGAGGCCGCGCCCAGAATAAAGTCCTGCGGAATAGTAATGCTTTTTTGACTCATGCTGTCCTCACGCGTTTTTGGCCATTTCCGGGTTGGCGGCCTGCAACTGCGCCTGCTCGGCGCGACGGGAAGCCACTTTCACAAACGGCAGATAAATCAGGATTGAAACCAGGATACAGACCAGCTGCGTGACCACGGCGCCCATAGAGCCGGCGGTGGAAAGCCAGGCGTTGATCAGCGGCGGCGTAGTCCAGGGCACCATGACCACCGCTTTGCCGGCAAAGCCCATCACAGTGGCGAAATAGCCAATCGTGCCGGTCACCAGCGGGGTGATGATGAAAGGAATGGCCAGGATCGGGTTGAGCATGATCGGCATACCAAATATCACCGGCTCGTTGATGTTAAAGATGCCCGGCCCGAAAGAGAGTTTGGCTATCTCTTTCATCTCTTTGCGTTTAGTGGCGATCATCACCGCAATCAGCAGACCAATGGTGAGGCCCGAACCGCCGATGCTCATATAAACATCCCAGAACGGCATGGTGATGATATTCGGCACCTCTTTGCCCTGCTCGAAGGCGCTCATGTTGACGGTTATCGCGCCAAGCAGCAGCGGCTCGCGGATAGGCTTAATCATCTGGTTGCCGTGAATGCCGATAACCCAGAAAAGTTGCGCCACAAACATCAGCAGCAGGATCCCTGGCAGGCTTTGCACCACGCGCTCCAGCGGTTGCTGCACCACCTGGTAAACCGCATCGTAAAGGTACATGCCGGTTAACTGATGGAAGACAAAGCCGAAGGTCGCGATAACCGTGGTGGTGATAATGGCCGGGATCAGCGCGGAAAAAGAGGCGGAGACGTTAGGCGGCACGGTGTCCGGCATTTTGATGCGCAAACCCGGACGGCTTTCCAGCCAGCAGTAAATCTCAACGGAAAGAATGGCGATAAACATGCCGAGGAACAGGCTGCGGGTATCGGAGAACTGGCGCGCCAGCACATCTTTCACCACATGCATCTGCCCGTCGATCATCATCTCAAGCGTGGTGGGCGTGACGCAGATAAAGCAGATCACCGCCAGCAGACCGGGAAAGAGCGTTTTAATGCCGTTAATCCGGCCAAGCTCAATACCAATCAAAAAGACCGCGCCGATATTTAAAAAATTGAGCGTCGCGTAGTTAATGGCGCTGGTAATGGGCTTGAGCGCGGCGAGAAAAGAGAGCGCCTGGAAGCTGGCCAGACCGTTTTTCGGATCCAGCACCATATTGGAAATCAGAACGGAAAACGCGCCGACGATAATCACCGGCATCAGGGTAATAAACGACGCCTTGATCGCCATAATGTAGCGGTAGCTGTTGAATTTCGTGGCGAAACTGCCCAGCGAGTCAATCAGCTTTTCCTGTAGTGCCATAGGGTATGACCTCAGTTAGGGGTTATTGTTATGGTGGACGGAGACCGCGAACTTCCGTTTTTTGGTATGCCAAAACATAGATTCCGCCGCGGTAATTATCTGTGACCGATCTCGCACTACCGATGATTGGTATTCCGCAACGGCGGTTCACAGGCAATTTGGCATACCACATTCCCTTTTCTTTAGCAGGGTATTTACCTGTGGTTAAAATTACCGCCTGAAAGCGTGATCGCGCCGGAGCTATTGGCGTAAGCTCGCCCCGCCCCGCTCAACAAACGGCGCGCTGTGATAAACTGCACAGCAATAAGCGACAGGAGAGTAATGAATGGCAACGATGCTGGATGTTTCATTGCGTGCGGGCGTTTCGAAGGCCACCGTCTCGCGCGTGCTGAACGGCACCGGGCAGGTGAAGGAGAGCACCCGTAAACAGGTGTTCCGGGCGATGGAAGAGCTGGGCTACCGGCCTAATTTTCTCGCCCGATCGCTTGCTCACCGCACCAGCAACAGCATTGGCCTTGTGCTCTCCACTTTCGACGGTTTTTACTTTGGCCGCCTGCTGCAACAGGCGTCGCGCCAGACGGAAACCCACGGCAAGCAGCTTATTGTCACCGACGGGCACGACACGCCCGCCCGCGAGCTTGAAGCGGTGCAGATGCTGGCCGACCGCCAGTGCGACGCCATCGTGCTTTACACCCGCCATATGAGCGAAAAAGAGATAATGTCGCTGATTGACGCCATTGGCGTGCCGCTGGTGGTGATTAACCGCGACGTTAGCCAGGCGCGCGAGCGCTGCGTGTTCTTCGAACAGCAGGATGCCGCGTTTCAGGCGGTGGATTACCTCATTCAGCAAGGCCACCGGGAGATTGGCTGCATTACGGTGCCGATCAACACGCCAACGGGCAAAGCGCGGCTGGCGGGTTACCGTAAAGCGCTGGAAAAACACGCCATCGCGTGGGACGAACGGCGGGTGAGATACGGCGATTCAAAAATGCAGAGCGGCTATTCGCTTTGTCAGGAATTGCTCCAGAGCGGCGCAACGTTTACCGCACTGTTCGCAGGCAATGACGATATGGCGCTCGGCGCCTCGAAGGCGCTGCACCAGGCGGGGCTTCGCATTCCGGACGATATTTCGCTGTTCGGCTTTGACGACGCGCCCAGCGCCGCGTGGCTGGAGCCGGGGCTTTCCACCGTCTATTTGCCTATCGACAACATGATCACCACCGCCATCGACCAGGCTATCCGGCTCGCCAATGACGAGCCGCTGGAGCCTATTCCGCCTTTTACCGGCAAACTGGTGCTGCGCGATTCGGTAACGAAAGGGCCGTACTATGACGGCCCGCAGGGTTCAGAGTAACTCAAGCGCCAGCAGCTCTTCGATAGTCTGACGACGGCGAATCAGCCGCGGCTCGCCATTATCAAACAGCACTTCCGGCAGCAGCGGACGGCTGTTGTAGTTGGACGACATCGAGGCGCCGTACGCGCCGGTATCGTGAAGCACCAGATAATCGCCAGGCTTGACCTGCGCCAGCGCGCGGGTTTCCACCTTGCCGCCCTCCTGCTGGGTAAAGACATCGCCCGATTCGCACAGCGGCCCGGCGACAACGGTATCGATAAGCGGGCTGTTGCTGAGATCGCGCCCGTCTGCCGCCAGCGCTGAAATATGATGATAGCTGCCGTACATAGAGGGCCGCATCAGATCGTTAAAGCCCGCGTCGATCAACACAAAATGGCGGGATCCCATCTGCTTCACGCTACGCACCTGCGCCACCAGCACGCCAGATTCCGCAACCAGGAAGCGCCCGGGTTCGATCTCAAGCTTCACCGGATGGCCGAGATGGTCGGCGATTTTTTCCCGCGCCGCATTCCACAGGCCAAAATAGTGATCGGTGTCGATAGCTTCTTCACCATAGCGATAAGGAATGGAGAGACCACCGCCTGCGGAGATAGCCTCCAGATCCTGGCCGAACTCCACAACCTGACGCACCATCGCCCCGCAGACCTGTTCGAGGTGGCCGTAATCCACGCCGGAGCCGATGTGCATGTGGATGCCCACCAGCGTCAACTGATGGCGCTGCATAACGGCCAGCGCCTGCGGCAGATCGCTGTACCAGATGCCGTGCTTGCTATTTTCGCCGCCGGTGTTGGTTTTCTGGCTGTGACCGTGGCCGAAACCCGGGTTCACGCGCAGCCAGACGCGATGCCCCGGCGACACCGCGCCAAGTTGCTCCAGCATATCCACTGAACCGGCATTCACCGGAACGCGCAGTTCGCTTACGCGCGCCAGGGTCGCCTCATCAATCACATCGGCGGTAAAAACCACGTCATCCGGGTTGTTCTGCGGATCGTAACCCGCCGCCAGCGCGCGTTCGATCTCGCCGAGCGAGACGGAATCAACCTTCACGCCCTGCTCGCGCATCAGGCGGAGGATATGAATGTTAGAGCACGCCTTCTGGGCAAAACGCACCACGTCGAACTGCTGCAACTGCGCAATGCGCTCACGGATAATCTGCGCGTCATAGGCCCAGACCGGGCAGCCAAACTGTGCAGGCAGGCGGCTGAGGTTGGCGGCATTGAGTGCGGTTTCGGTGTTGTCTAACGGACGTGGCATAGCTGGCTCCTTATTCGCTTTTCCTCATTACGCCATAACGGGAAGTGAAGAAAAAATATCGTTTTCTCGGGAGTCTATGCAAAACTGATATAGTTAAGCGCGTTTGCGCCTCGTCCTTTTCCTCGCCTGGGGAAATGCTGTGAAAAGAGATAAATGACCTCGCGGTTTTCCTGGCATAACAGCAGGCGGCGGATCTGGCTGATGAATAAAAGGAAACCAGCATGCCTGGCGTTACGTTGCGTCATATCGAAATTTTTCATGCGGTGATGACCGCCGGCAATCTGACCGAAGCGGCCGGGCTGCTGCATACTTCACAGCCTACCGTCAGCCGGGAGCTGGCGCGTTTTGAAAAGCTGATTGGCCTTGAGCTTTTTACCCGCAGCCGCGGCAGGTTACACCCGACCGTACAGGGGCTGCGGCTGTTTGAAGAGGTTCAGCGCTCCTGGTATGGCCTGGACCGCATAGTCAGCGCCGCCGAAAGCCTGCGCGAATTTCGCCAGGGCGAACTCTCCATCGCCTGCCTGCCGGTTTTTTCGCAATCTTTTCTGCCGCTGCTGCTGAACCCTTTTCTCACGCGCTACCCGGACGTCAGCCTGAATATCGTCCCGCAGGAGTCGCCTTTGCTCGAAGAATGGCTTTCCGCCCAGCGTCACGATCTGGGACTGACGGAAAACATCGCCACCCCCGCAGGAACGGAACGCCTAACGCTGCTGACCTTAAACGAAGTGTGCGTGCTGCCCGCCCGTCACCGGCTTGCGAAAAAAACGGTGCTGACGCCGCAGGATTTCGAAGGAGAAAACTACATTAGCCTTTCGCGCACCGATAGTTATCGCCAGCTGCTCGACTCGCTGTTTCAGGAGCATGAAGTGAAACGGCGGATGGTGCTGGAAACGCACAGCGCGGCATCCGTCTGCGCGATGGTGCGCGCAGGGGTGGGCATTTCGGTAGTGAATCCGCTTACCGCGCTGGATTACGCCGCAAGCGGCGTTGTGGTGCGGCGCTTCAGCGTGGCGGTGCCTTTTACGGTCAGCCTGATACGTCCGCTGCACCGTCCCGCTTCGGCGCTGGTGGAGGCGTTCAGCGCCCACCTGCAACAGCAGATGGGCCTTTTCACCACGCCGCTGGAAGCGTTACTGGCGAACTGATCAGGCTTCGTCCAGCATAAATTTCACCGCTGCGGCGGCATGGATAGCGGCAGTATCAAAGACCGGCAGCGGGCAATCTTCCTGCGCCAGCAAAAGGCCTATCTCGGTACAGCCGAAAACAACGCCCTGCGCCCCTTGCGCCGCAAGCTTAGCGATCTCCTGCTGATAAAACGCTTTTGAAGCAGAGGTGAACTGGCCGCAGCAGAGCTCGTCAAAAATAATCTGGTTGATGCGCGCCCGCCCTGCGTCGTCTGGAATAAGCGAGTGAATGCCATACTCGCTGGCGAGCCGTCCGCGATAAAAGTCCTGCTCCATGGTGTAGCGCGTGCCCAGCAGCGCCACGGTTTGCAGGCCAGCTTCGCGAATGGCGCTGCCCGTCGCCCCGGCAATATGTAAAAACGGTAGCGCGCAGCGGGTTTCGATATGGTGCGCCACCTTATGCATGGTGTTGGTGCACAGCACGATGCCCTCAGCCCCTGCCTTTTGCAGGCCCAGCGCCGCCTGCGCCAGCATCTCCCCTGCCCGGTCCCATTCGCCGCTCGCCTGGCAGGCTTCAATTTCATGGAAATCGACGCTGTGAAGAAGGATTTTTGCGGAGTGCAGGCCGCCCAGCCGCCCTTTCACCCCTTCGTTTATCAACCGGTAATAAGGCACGGTCGATTCCCAGCTCATGCCGCCCAGCAAGCCAATGGTTTTCATATCGCCTCCGTGAATATATTTCCAACGTTATACCAGACAGCCATAGCAAATGTGATCGGCTTTCCACTTCCCGCGTCTCGCGTTTCCTTTATCTCCCGGCCAGGATAGATTATTTGAAACGTTGTTTTACTTATTAAGAGGCGGCTTCATGTTTACCTTTCATAAAGAGACCCGGCTTGAAGATCTCGGCAATGGCGTTTCGCGCCGTATCCTTGCCCACGACGGCAAAATGATGGCGGTAGAAGTGCATTTCGAGGAGGGCGCCGTGGGCCCGATGCATAACCATCCCCATGAACAATTAACCTATGTGCTCTCTGGCGAATTTGAATTTACCATCGGCGATGAAACGCACCGCGTCAGCGCTGGCGACACGCTTTATAAAAAGCCGCACGTTATGCACGGCTGCGTTTGCCTGAAGCCCGGCACGCTGCTCGATACCTTTACCCCCATGCGGGAAGATTTCCTGAAATAAAAGCGCCACCGGCTCGCCTTACGCGCGTTCGAAAACGACATTATTCATGGCGAGATAATTTGACGGGTTAATAGAAAATAGCCGCCGATTATTATCTCGCTAATGATTACATTAATTCTGGTAGTCGCTTTTCCATCTCATTAATGGCAAAACTTCTGCGGGCAAAAAAGTGAGGCGCCGTACAGGCAGCCTGGCATTTTGCTTTTTTACCGTTTCCCTTGTTAAAAACGCGGGCGCAGATTTTTGCTGGCGCCTTAAAACCCTACCCGCTTCAAATTTCCAAAACAGCGTTTCGACTCTGATCACATTTCCGTTATTTATCGAATGACGCCGAAATAAATAGCAATAAAATAAATTAAAACGTCGTTTTACAAAAAAGAAACGGCAGTTCATTTAGTTGACACGCCCGCGTTTAGCTTCACCGGCGCCGTGGCGAAAACTTGCTTCACATATCAATAAATACAAAGAGATAGCCAGAGTTCGCTTTCTGAAAGGCGGCTCTCGCTTTCGTCGTGGCACGTATCCGAACCTCTGATTTTTAACCCTTGATTGCCAGGTAGGTATGTATGAATGAAAACAAGCTGCTGGGACTGGCCTGGATATCGCCCTACATAATAGGGTTGATAGTCTTTACGGCCTTCCCTTTTGTTTCTTCTTTCTTACTCAGCTTTACCGAGTATGACTTGATGAACCCGCCCGTATTTAACGGTATTGAAAATTACCGCTATATGCTGACGGAAGATGATCTGTTCTGGAAATCAATGGGCGTCACTTTCGCCTACGTATTTCTGACGATCCCGCTGAAGCTCGCTTTTGCGCTGGGCATCGCTTTCGTGCTCAATTTCAAACTGCGCGGCATCGGCTTTTTCCGCACCGCTTATTACATTCCGTCAATTCTTGGCAGCTCCGTCGCCATCGCCGTGCTCTGGCGCGCGCTGTTTGCCATCGACGGCCTGCTGAACAGTTTTATCGGCGTGTTTGGCCTGGATCCTGTGAACTGGCTGGGCGAACCTTCGCTGGCGCTGATGTCGGTAACGCTGCTGCGCGTCTGGCAGTTTGGATCGGCGATGGTAATTTTCCTGGCGGCGTTGCAAAACGTTCCGCAGTCGCAGTATGAGGCGGCGATGATCGACGGTGCGTCAAAATGGCAGATGTTTATGAAAGTCACCGTGCCGCTGATTACGCCAGTGATTTTCTTTAACTTCATCATGCAGACTACGCAGGCATTCCAGGAATTTACCGGACCGTATGTCATTACCGGCGGCGGCCCGACCTACTACACCTATCTTTTCTCGCTCTACATCTACGACACGGCGTTCAAGTATTTCGATATGGGCTACGGCGCGGCGCTGGCGTGGGTGCTGTTCCTGGTGGTAGCGCTGTTCGCCTCCATAGCCTTTAAATCCTCGAAATACTGGGTCTTCTACTCCGCCGATAAGGGAGGCAAAAATGGCTGACATTCAACAGGAACAACTCTCTTCACGGCCTGAAGCAAGCAACGCCGACCGCGAAGTGGCGCGCACGCTGCGCCGGGAGAAAATAAGCCGCGCAGTACGCTACGTTATTTTGCTGTTTGTCGGTCTGCTGATGCTCTATCCGCTGGCGTGGATGTTTTCGGCCTCCTTCAAGCCAAACCATGAGATTTTCACCACGCTGGGCCTGTGGCCGACCCACGCGACCTGGGATGGCTTTATCAACGGCTGGAAAACCGGCACGGAGTACAACTTCGGCCATTACATGCTGAACACCTTTAAGTATGTCATTCCAAAAGTCTTGCTGACGGTTATCTCCTCCACCATCGTGGCGTACGGCTTTGCCCGCTTTGAGATCCCCTGGAAGAAGTTTTGGTTCGCCACGCTTATCGCCACCATGCTGCTGCCTAGCACCGTGCTGCTTATCCCGCAGTACCTGATGTTCCGCGAGATGGGCATGCTGAATAGCTACCTGCCGCTCTGGCTGCCAGTGGCTTTCGCCACCCAGGGGTTCTTCGTCTTTATGCTGATTCAGTTCCTGCGCGGCGTGCCTCGCGACATGGAAGAAGCGGCGCAAATAGACGGCTGCAACTCGTTCCAGGTGCTCTGGTATGTGGTGGTGCCCATCCTTAAACCGGCAATGATCTCGGTGGCGTTGTTCCAGTTTATGTGGTCGATGAACGACTTCATTGGGCCGCTGATTTATGTCTATAGCGTCGATAAGTACCCCATCGCGCTGGCGCTCAAAATGTCTATCGACGTCACCGAAGGGGCGCCGTGGAACGAAATTCTGGCAATGGCGAGCATCTCCATTCTGCCGTCCATCATCGTCTTCTTCCTGGCCCAGCGCTACTTCGTGCAGGGCGTGGCCAGCAGCGGAATTAAAGGTTAACGAGGGAATATCATGGCTGAGGTTATTTTTAATAAGTTAGAAAAAGTCTATTCCAACGGCTTTAAAGCGGTTCATGGTATCGACCTGAAGATAGCGGACGGCGAGTTCATGGTCATTGTCGGCCCTTCGGGCTGCGCTAAATCCACGACGCTTCGCATGCTCGCCGGGCTTGAAACCATCAGCGGCGGTGAAGTGAAAATCGGCGAAAAAGTGGTGAATAACCTGGCGCCGAAAGAGCGCGGCATCGCGATGGTGTTTCAGAACTACGCGCTTTATCCGCACATGACGGTGCGCGAGAACCTCGCCTTCGGCCTGAAGCTCAGCAAGCTGCCGAAAGATCAAATCGCCCGCCAGGTGGACGAAGCGGCGAAAATCCTGGAGCTGGATGAACTGCTCGACCGTCTGCCGCGCCAGCTTTCCGGCGGCCAGGCGCAGCGTGTGGCGGTGGGTCGCGCCATTGTAAAAAAACCGGATGTCTTTCTTTTTGACGAGCCGCTTTCCAACCTTGACGCCAAGCTGCGCGCCTCCATGCGCATCCGTATTTCCGACCTGCACAAGCAGTTGAAGCAGAGCGGCAAGCCTGCCACCACGGTTTACGTTACCCACGACCAGACCGAAGCGATGACCATGGGCGACCGCATTTGCGTGATGAAGCTTGGCCATATCATGCAGGTGGATACGCCAGATAACCTTTACCACTTCCCGAAAAACATGTTCGTGGCGGGCTTTATCGGCGCGCCGGAAATGAACATCAAGCCTGGCAAAGTGGTGGAACAAGCGGGACGCCTGTTTGTAACGGTAGGCGGCGATACGCTGGCGCTGACTGAACGCCAGCAGGAAAAGCTGGCCGGTTATGCGGGTCAGAATGTCTTTTTCGGCGTGCGTCCGGAGTATGTCTCTGTCTCCGATACGCCCTATGCCGAAGCATGCGGCACCGGCGAACTGGTGCGCGTAGAGAATATGGGGCATGAGTTTTTCGTCTACCTGAAAGTGGCGGACTTCGAACTCACCTGCCGCATTCCTTCCGATGAAGCTAAGCCCATGATTGAAAAAGGGCTTAATCGCAAGGTGTACTTCAAGTTCGACATGAATAAATGTCATATTTTTGACGCAAAAACAGAACAGAACCTCTCTCTCTGACAGGAGTCCCATAATGAAAAAATTACTACTGGGCGCAGCGATTACCTCTACCCTCACCCTCTGCGCGTTTCCTTCGCTGGCGGCGGAAAACGTCGACCTGCGTATGTCCTGGTGGGGCGGCAACGGCCGTCACCAGGTCACGTTAAAGGCGCTGGAAGAATTTCATAAGCAGCATCCGGAAATCAGCGTGAAGCCGGAATACACCGGCTGGGACGGCCACCTCTCCCGCCTCACTACTCAGATAGCAGGCGGCACCGAGCCGGATGTGATGCAGACCAACTGGAACTGGCTGCCGATTTTCTCGAAAAACGGCGACGGTTTTTACGACCTTAACCAGGTTAAAGATGTTATTGACCTTAGCCAGTTTGACGCCAAAGAGCTGCAATCCACCACCGTTAACGGCAAGCTCAACGGTATTCCGATTTCCGTTACCGCCCGCGTCTTCTATTACAACAACGAAACCTGGAAAAAAGCGGGCGTGGAATACCCGAAAACCTGGGATGAGTTAATGGCGGCTGGCAAAGCGTTTGAAAGCAAGCTCGGTAAGCAATACTACCCGGTCGTGCTGGAACATCAGGATGTGCTGGCGTTGCTTAACTCGTATATGGTGCAGAAATACAACCTGGCGGCCATTGATGAGAAAACCAAAAAGTTCGCCTACAGCAAAGAGCAGTGGGTGGAATTCTTCGGCATGTACAAAAAGCTCATCGACAGCCACGTGATGCCGGACACCAAATATTACGCCTCATTCGGCAAGAGCAACATGTATGAAATGAAGCCGTGGATCCAGGGCGAATGGGCGGGCACCTACATGTGGAACTCCACCATTACCAAGTATTCCGACAACCTGAAGCCGCCGGCGAAGCTTGAACCAGGCGCCTACCCGATGCTGCCGGAAGCGAAAGACGCCGGGCTGTTCTTCAAACCGGCACAGATGCTCTCTATCGGCAAATCCACTAAGCACCCGAAAGAGGCAGCGCAGCTGATTAACTTTCTGCTGAACAGCAAAGAAGGTGTGGCGGCGCTGGGCCTTGAGCGCGGCGTGCCGCTGAGCAAAGCGGCGGCGGAACAACTGACGAAAGAGGGCGTGATTAAAGATGAAGATCCCTCCGTCGCCGGGCTGAAGCTTGCGCAGTCGCTGCCGACGACGCTTGCCGTTTCGCCTTATTTTGACGACCCGCAGATCGTTTCGCAGTTCGGCACCGCGTTGCAGTACATCGACTACGGTCAGAAATCGGTGGAAGAGACCGCCGCTGAGTTCCAGCGCCAGGCGGAGCGTATTTTGCGTCGCGCCGCACGCTAAGTCTGTTATTCGCCTGCTGATACCCTGCCCTTTGCGGCAGGGTATTTTTTTCGTTTTATAAGGAACGTGAGCTTAGCCGCCCACAGCCTACAGCGTGCAGAGCGCAGCGCCAGCCGCCTTCTGTAAATAAAAAAGCCTCCGCGAGGGAGGCTTTTTTAACAGCGAATAACGCTTAACGCGCCAGCCAGCCGCCGTCTACCGCGACGGTGTAGCCGTTGATGTAATCAGAGGCGCTGGACGCCAGGAACACAACCGGCCCCATTAAGTCGCTCGGCAGACCCCAGCGGCCCGCCGGGATGCGATCGAGGATTTCTGCGCTGCGCTGTTCGTCGGCGCGCAGTTGTTGGGTGTTATTGGTGGCCATATAGCCAGGCGCGATAGCGTTAACATTAATGTTGTGCTTCGCCCATTCGTTCGCCATCAGGCGAGTAATACCCATTACGCCGCTTTTGGACGCAGTATAAGAAGGCACGCGGATACCGCCCTGGAAGGAGAGCATAGAAGCGATATTGATAATTTTGCCGCCGTTGCCCTGGGCGATGAACTGCTTCGCCACGGTCTGAGACATAAAGAACACGCTCTTGATGTTCAGGTTCATTACGTCGTCCCAGTCTTGCTCGCTGAAGTTGATCGCATCTTCACGGCGGATAAGGCCTGCGTTATTCACCAGCACGTCAATATGACCGAACTCCGCTACCGCGCGCTCAATAAGCTCAGGAATGGCGTCGATTTTACGCAGATCGGCGGTCAGGCTCAGGAAACGGCGGCCCAGCGCGGTGACGCGCTCGATGGTTTCCGCAGGTTCGACAATGTTAATGCCAACGATATCGCAGCCCGCCTCGGCAAGCCCAATAGCCATGCCCTGACCCAGACCGGTGTCGCAGCCGGTCACTACAGCGACTTTACCTTGAAGAGAAAATGCATCCAGAATCATGTGTGTTTCCTTGTTAATCGAGCCTGTCACGAACAGGCGTGACTGTCATTACGCTGTCCGCAGCTCGCGCCGTTTTATGACAGCAAGGGATAAAACAGCGGCAGCACGGACTTATCGTTGCCTGCCTCATCAACAAAACATCGTTTCGTTTTCATCAGTGGCATCATCTTAAACCTACCGAAACACGTTTTCAATTATACTTAAAACAATGTTTCAATTTTTTGACCTGTTCATTCCAAATTTGATGTTGCGATCACGCTTATTCTTAATCCTGTTAAAATCGCGTTCATTGCATTTCAAAAAAATCCATTTATAAACAGCAAGATAAAAATAAAATGTGATAACGCACAAACAGAGGAATACAAGAACTACGGGATGTTGAAGCCGCGCATGAACACAAATTGGCGCCTGGTTAAATGCGCGCAACGGCAAAACAAAGGCGCGAAAAAAGGACTTATGAAACAAAAGTGCGCCAGCAGTCACACAAGATGAAACGATGTTTTGATAAATTATTAATCTATTTTTGAAAATAACTTACGGAACGATAACCGAGGAGCGCACTATGGCGAAAGGCATGCGGGTTAAACTGAATTATGAGGTCAGCCGTGACCCGGATACGGGGGCGGAAGTGACGCGCTTAACGCCGCCGGAAGTGACCTGTCACCGTAACTACTTTTATCAAAAGTGCTTCTTTAACGATGGCAGCCATTTGCTGTTTGCGGGCGAATTCGACGGGCACTGGAACTACTATCTGTTGAATCTGGAGAAAGCGGAAGCGGTGCAACTGACCGAAGGCGCTGGCGACAACACATTTGGCGGGTTTCTCTCGCCTGACGATGCCTTCCTCTATTATGTGAAAAACGATCGCGCCCTTTACGAAGTGAACTTAAAAACCCTGGCCGAACGTGAAGTTTACCGCGTGCCGCCGGAGTGGGTGGGCTACGGCACCTGGGTTGCCAACAGCGACTGCACCAAACTGGTGGGCATTGAAATTGCCGCAAGCGATTATGTGCCGCTGAGCGACTGGAAAATCTTCCACGATTTCTTTCATAAAGGCCCGCATTGCCGCCTGCTGCGCGTGGATCTGCAAACCGGCGCGAGCCAGACTATCCACGAAGAGAAGCTGTGGCTCGGCCACCCTATTTATCGCCCGTTCGACGACAATACTGTCGCGTTCTGCCATGAAGGCCCGCACGATCTGGTGGATGCGCGCATGTGGCTGGTTAACGAAGATGGCAGCAACATACGCAAAGTGAAAGAACATGCAGAAGGCGAAAGCTGCACCCATGAATTCTGGGTGCCGAATGGTTCCGCGCTGGTCTATGTCTCTTACCTGAAAGGAAAACAGGGGCGTACCGTTTATCGCTTTGACCCGGAAACGAACCTTAACGAAGAGATCATGCCGATACCTGCCTGCTCTCACCTGATGAGCAATTTTGATGGTACGTTGCTGGTGGGCGACGGCTCCGGTACGCCGGTGGATGTAAAAGACACTGGCGGTTACACCATCGACAACGATCCTTACCTCTATGTCTTTGACGTTGCGAAAAAGGCTTACTATCGCGTCGCGCGTCACGATACCTCCTGGGCCACCTTCGCCAACAGCCGCCAGGTCACCCATCCGCATCCTTCTTTTACACCAGACGACAGCGCCGTGCTTTTTAGTTCAGATAAAGACGGCAAGCCCGCCATCTATATTGCGAAATTACCTGAGCAGCGGGAAATGCTGCAAGCCTGATTCAATGAGTGGCTCCGTAAGTGGTCTTGCCCTCTCTGTACGAGAGGGCTTTTTTATTTCTGTCGATAATAAATAAAAAAAAGCCGTCCACAGGACGGCCAGCCATTTCGGAGATAAGCACAACAGAAATAATATAAAAGCACATCTGAAAAACCCTGACAGTGTTAGCAGGGTTTTAATCGAGGGTTAAAACATTATCAGAAGCTGTAAGCAACGCCAACGCGTAAACGTGTCTGGCGTTCGTCGGTGCTTTTCACGCCCACGTTACCCACTTCAAAATAAGGCGACCAGTTTTTATCGATCTTATAAGCGACCTTGGCATTATATTCGTTGGAATAGTTTTTATTATTATTACGCGCAAAGCCCTGATCGCTTTTTGCGTAGACATAGTTCAGTTCAGTACGCCATTCACCGAGCGCGAAACCAACCCAGGCATCGCCGCGGTTTACGCGGTCGTCGTCCTCAGCGCCGTCCGGCACGCGGGTATATTCATAACGGTAACGCGCCGCCAGATAAATACCATTGTCGAAGCTGTACTGCACATGAAGGTTCGGCTTATAAATGGTTTTGCTGTCGCCGCTTTCCAGCGTGAAACCTGGCGTAATGGCAATATTATCCGTGGCTTTCCAGCGCCAGCTGATGTTGTCTTCATGGCCGCTGCCTACCACTTCATTAAAGGGGCGGGACTGCTCGTCGCCGCCGGAACGCCATTTGGCCTCCACGCCAAAGCCAAATCCATTCTCGAAACGATGCGACACGGCGACGCGGTCGGCGTTAGAACCGCTGTCGATATATTCATGACGAAGATCCACGGTAACGGCCTGCGCCGTAAAGGTTGCGCCACATAAAACCGCCAGACCCAGAGCTTTCTTAAACATAGAGTACCCTTAGTAAAATGATGTTTCGTTTTTATGGAACTGCATTTTATTTTTAAGAAATGATTATTTAAGTGATCCGGATCGTAATTGGTTGTTTCAAAAATAACGAAAAAAGACCGCGTGATGGCGCGCAATAAAAAAGGCGTAAAAGCACAGGCAAAACCGTTTTCGATCACAAAAAAAAGCCGTTTCTGCTTTTTATTTTTTATTTAATTTTGCAGGGGATGCTTTGTTTCAAAAAGAGTGAAATAAAAGCTTTTCTAATAATAAAGTGGGTGACTGGTTGAGACGGTATTATTTAAATAAAGCGTAATGCGGATACTCAGCAGCAGCAGGCGGCGCACGTAATCAGGCATCAATGCGTAATCAAATAACTATTTCCCCCAAATAAAAACGCCTTCACGAGGAAGGCGTCATTTATTCCAGGGTCTTATTACTCACGGTCGATAGCCAGCGCTACGCCCTGACCACCGCCTATGCAGAGCGTAGCGAGTCCTTTGCGCGCCTGCCGTTTTACCATCTCATGAACCAGCGACACCAGAATGCGACAGCCGGAAGCGCCAATCGGATGGCCCAGCGCAATAGCCCCGCCGTTGACGTTAACTTTGTGCTGATCCCATTCCAGCACTTTGCCGACGGATAGCGCCTGGGCGGCAAAAGCCTCGTTCGCTTCAATAAGATCCAGCTCGTTAAGCTGCCAGCCTGCCCGTTCAAGGCATCGCCTTGTGGCGTAAACCGGTGCAATGCCCATAAGCGCCGGATCCACCCCAACGCTTGCGAAAGCGCGAATGCGCGCCATTACCGGCAGATTCAACTCTTCCGCTTTGCTGGCGCTCATCATCATGACCGCCGCCGCGCCATCGTTAATCGAAGAGGCGTTGCCCGCCGTTACGCTGCCGCTTTTTTCAAAAGCGGGCGCGAGCCTTGCAAGCCCTTCCGCGCTGGCGTCGGTGCGAGGTTGTTCATCGGTATCCACGATGATCGACGCGCCGCGCGGTCGCTCAACGGCGACCGGAACGATTTCATCGCGAAAGCGCCCGCTGTCGATGGCGGCGCGCGCCTTTTGCTGCGAAGCCAGCGCCCAGGCATCCTGTAATTCACGGCTGATGCCATATTCACGCGCCAGGTTTTCGGCAGTAACGCCCATGTGATAATCGTTGAAGGCGTCCCACAGGCCGTCATGCACCAGACTGTCGATAAGCTGGCTGTTGCCAAGCCGCGCCCCGGTGCGGCTGTCGATAAGCACATGCGGCGCCCGGCTCATGTTTTCCTGCCCGCCGGCAATCACGATATCGGCTTCGCCGCACTGAATAGCTTGTGTCGCCAGATGGAGCGCTTTTAGCCCCGAACCGCAGACATCGTTGATGGTGATAGCGGATACGGTGTTCGGCAAGCCGCCTTTAATCGCCGTTTGCCGGGCCGGGTTCTGCCCTGCGCCTGCGGTGAGCACCTGGCCAAGTATCACTTCATCAACCTTGTGCGGGCTTACGCCCGTGCGGGATAACAATGCTTCTACCACCAGGCTGCCCAGCTCTACCGCGGAGCGGGAGGCCAGCGCCCCCTGAAAACAACCGATGGGCGTACGCGCAGCCCCGACGATCACCACATCTTTCATGTTTCACACTCCCCTGACAGAACCGGCCTATAGTAGTCGATTGTTAAGAAGTGTTATCAAGCTTGTATAAAAAGAGTGAATACAATCACGGCTTATTTGTAGAGGGTTGTCAGACAGATAAAAGAAAGGGCGCCTGATGCGCCCTTTTCTTATTCTGTTGTCGCCAGCGGTTTGACCCTGACCGCCAGCAGCACCGTCGCCATCGCGGCAAGTAGCAGTAATGCGCTACCGGTAAAGACGCCGGTCGCGCCGTTCATATCAAAGATAATGCCGCCGCCTGCCGCCCCTGCGCTGATAGCCAGCTGGATGGACGCCACCAGCAGGCCGCCTGCGCTTTCGGCTTCATCCGGCACCGTACTGGCAAGCCAGGTGGACCAGCCCACCGGCACCATGCCGAACGCCAGACCCCACAGCGCCACCAGCACGCCGTCCAGCAGCGTCAGATGACCGAAGAGCGTTAACAGTAACGCCAGCACGCCCATCAGACCCGGCGCCAGCGCCAGCGTATGGCGAAGGCTGCGGGAGATAAAGTGCCCGGCAAGAGAGGTGCCGATAAAATTCACCACGCCGAAAGCGAGCAGGATCAGCGAAATAGCGTCAACGCCCGCTCCGGCGACTTTCTCAAGAAACGGACGCAGGTAGGTGAAGAAGGCAAAGTGGCCGCTGAAAATCAGAATGGTCGACAGCAGACCCGCCACTACGCCGGGGCGCTTAAGCACTTTTATCAGCGTATGCAGGCTGCTGACATTCTCCGGCTTCATGGCCGGCAGTACCCAGAGCTGCCACAGCAGCGCCAGTACGCCCGGCAGCGCCGTCAGCGCGAAGACCGCTCGCCAGCCAATCAGGTTGCCAAGGAAACTGCCGAGCGGCGCGGCAACTACCGTCGCCATCGACACGCTGGAAAATATTATCGCCAGCGCTTTCGGCACCTGCGCGGCGGGAACCAGACGCATCGCCGTTGCAGTAGACATCGCCCAGAAGCCGCCCAGCGCCACGCCAAGCAGCAGACGCCCGACCAGCAGTAAATCAAACGAGGGCGCCCAGGCCACCATTACGCTGGAAATGGCCTGTAAAAAGGAGAAGAAAATCAGGACCCAGCGGCGGTCAATGTTGCGAGTGGCTGCGGTTATCAGCAAACCGCTGAAAAGCGCCACCAGCGCCGTGGCGGTAACGGCCTGGCCCGCAGTGCCTTCGCTAATGCCAAGGCTGCTTGCCATCGGGGTTAACAGGCTTGCCGGCAGGAACTCCGCAGTAATCAGCCCAAATACGCCAAGCCCGAGCGACCATACGGCAGGCCAGGCGGCTTTTGCAGGTGCCGACGTCGCGGCAGCGGCGGTGCAGGAATTCATTAACTTATCTCCAGCAATATATTTACACAGGCGGCAAGGATAGGCAGTTCTGCCAGGACGATCTATGACATATAATCCTCATCTATTGATAATTCGTCCGGAGTTGCCGCATGACCACCCACGCCCCCGATCTCACCAGCGAACTCTTGCGCGGTATGCGTCTTTCCGGCGTTAACTACCGGCGAATTGAAGCCTGCCGTCCGTTCGGCGTGCACTTTAACTACGCGCCGGGTCGCGCGCAGTTTCATTTTGTCAGCCGCGGGCCGCTGCTGCTGCGCACCGCCAGCGGCAAGATCTATGAGCTGGAGAGCGGCGACGCGCTGCTGATGCCCAACGGCGACGCCCACACGCTGCTTTCTGAACCCGAAGCCAGCGTGGTGGAAGTGGCGCAACTTGCAACCGAACCGTTGTGCAAAACGGTGTGCGAAATTAGCAAGGCAGACGAGAACGATCTTCCCCAACCGCCTGCCGTTGTATTCAGTGCTTGTATGGATTTTGAGTTGGGTGGCATGCAACCCCTGGTCAACGCCATGCCGGAAGTGATGCTGATAAGCCGCTTACAGAAGAGCTGGCCGGAGATCCAGCCGCTGCTCGCCGCGATGGAGCGCGAGTCGCTGACGCGACAGGCCGGTTACGCCACGATCCTGGCCAGGCTTGCTGACGTGGTAGCGGCGCTGATCGTTCGCGCCTGGGTAGAGTGCGGCTGCGGCAAAGCCACTGGTTGGGTGGAGGTTTTGCGCGACCCGAAGCTGAGCCGCGCCATCTATGCTATGCACCGCAAGCCTGGCGAAAACTGGACGGTGGAGAAGCTGGCGCGCGAGGCGGGCACCTCCCGCTCGGTTTTCGCCGAGCGCTTTCTTGCCGCCACTGGCAGTTCGCCGGCACGTTACCTGACCGAGCTGCGCATGCGCCTTGCGGTGCAGTACATCAGCGAGGCGCGCCAGCCGCTGGAATCTGTTGCGTTTGAGCTTGGTTACAGTTCGCTCGCCGCCTTTAGCCGGGCATTTAAGCGCATTACCGGTAAATCGCCGGGTGCGGTACGGGAGCCGGTGGGGCTGGACGCGCTTTCCGGTCAAAGAGCCGTGTAGTTGCAAAGCGAGCGCCGGTTGTGGCGGGCCGTCAACAAACGGCGCAAGGCTTCAGGCCCCTGCGCCATCACCCTTAAAAAGTTAGAGCAACCGTTTATTACGCGCCGCTTTTCACTCATATTTTTAGCGACGTGTGAACGCCAACCTGACGCCCAATGCAATAAATGTCGCGCCGACAATGCGATCCAGCAGCTTTTGCAGAGATCTATTCTGCGAAACGGCGCTCGCCGCGCTTCCGGCCAGAAAGGCAAAAGTCATGTCCGTTAAGTACGCAATCATGGCATAAACCAGCCCCAGGACAAGAAACGAAACGGCATGATGATGGCCTTCAGGCGTAACAAACTGCGGAAAAAAAGAGATAAAAAACAGCAAGACTTTTGGATTAGTGAGGGTGGTGATAAAGCCTTTTGCAAGCAGATTACCGGAATCGAGCCTGCGCCTGGCCAGTGGTAGTGCATCGCTACCGGATCCTTTTTCGCTAACGGTACCGACAATCATTTTGACGCCCAGGCAAACCAGGTAAGCGGCTCCGGCATACTTAATCAGAGTGAACATCCATGGAGAAGCCGTGATCAGCGCCGTTAACCCCACCGCGCTTGCTACTGCATGGGTGCAGCTTCCTAACGCGACGCCAGTTGCAGAAATCACCCCGGCGCGCCTTCCATTCGCAACGCTTTGCCCTACGACATAGGCAATATCAGGCCCTGGAGTAATGGATAAAAGCAAAACAGAAAGAGCGAAAAGCCCAAAATGAGTAATATCAAGCACAGCTACCTCTCTTCATTCATGCGTAAATACCAAATCTCATAAAATCAACATGCATGTTAACAATGTATTATTATGCATTCTATGAATATATTTATTCAGCAAGGGATGGTGGAGAGAAAACTGAACGATGCTTGCTTGTTAGCGAGGCCATGCTTTTTATCACCGACGATGCAGTGGATAACGACGGTTACTGATAAATAACAGCGCGGCAGGAACAGAAATATTCAATGGCGCATTGAACGAGAAGCTGACACAGGGATTGAGTTTTGAAGGCAAGCGATGCTGGAGCGGGCGAAGGGAATCGAACCCTCGTATAGAGCTTGGGAAGCTCTCGTTCTACCATTGAACTACGCCCGCTTTGAGGTGCGTATGGCATTATAGCCCTTCACCTTGCGATGGCAACCCCCGCCTTTTACTAACTGACGGAATAATAAGCAGTTGCCATTTTCATTAGCAGAAAGGCGATTTCCCCTGGGGCGGCAAATAACGCTGCGGATCCAGCGCCGTGGCGCGATAGCGGATCTGGAAATGCAGCCGCACGGAGTCCGCTCCGCTGCTGCCCATGGTGGCGATTTTTTGCCCCGCCTTAACCGACTGGCCGTTATTCACAAGCGTCGTGTCATTGTGCGCGTAAGCGGTGATGTAATCGTCAGTGTGCTTGATCATGATGAGATTGCCGTAGCCGCGCAGCTGGTTGCCGACGTAGACCACTTTACCCGCCGCCGATGCGTAAATCGGCTGTCCCCGCTGGCCTGCGATATCTATCCCTTTGTTGCCGCCGTCCGACGTTGAATAACCCATTATCACTTTACCGCTTGTCGGCCAGCGCCAGCAGCGCTGCCCTACTGGCGGCGCATCCACTTTCGGCAAAGCGGCAGGCTTGCGGGAAGCTGTCGTCGTGCGGGAAGCCGTACGCGAAGCGCCTGAACTTGCAGAGGATTTCACGCGCAGCCGCTGTCCGACTTCTATCGTATAAGGAGGAGAAATGTTGTTAAGCCGCGCCAGTTCGCCAACGCTGCTGCCGGTCATTCTTGAGATGCGGTAGAGCGTGTCGCCGCGCTTAACCGTGTAGGTCGAGCCGCTGTAGCTGCCTTTCGTCGCGTTCGACACCCCTGCTTTATTGCTGGAACAGGCGGCAAGAAAAAGACAAAAAATCAGGCAACAGGCTTTTTTCTTCAGTAAGGCGGACGACCAATCCGTGCTCAAAACAGCTCCTCGTTACAGACGTTAATCAATTGACGGCGCTTATCTTAGCAGCTCCGTTTCGTTCGCCCAAACCCGCTAAGGCTGTAAAAAAGAAAAAGCCGCGCGCTCTTTGCGGAACGCGCGGCTTGATGGCAAGCGTGACGGGTTATTTCACCGGACGCATCGCCGGGAAGAGGATCACGTCGCGAATGGTGTGGCTGTTGGTAAAGAGCATGACCATACGGTCAATACCGATACCGAGACCGGCAGTGGGCGGCAGCCCGTGCTCCAGCGCGGTTACGTAATCTTCGTCATAGAACATCGCTTCGTCGTCGCCAGCATCTTTTGCGGCAACCTGATCCTGGAAGCGCTGAGCCTGGTCTTCCGCATCGTTCAACTCGCTAAAGCCGTTGCCGATTTCGCGTCCGCCGATAAAGAACTCGAAGCGGTCGGTAATTTCCGGGTTCACGTCGTTGCGGCGCGCCAGCGGAGAAACTTCGGCCGGGTATTCAGTGATGAAGGTCGGCTGAATCAGGTGCGCTTCGGCGACTTCTTCGAAGATTTCGGTCACAACGCGGCCAAGGCCCCAGCTTTTCTCGACTTTGATGCCAATGGACTCGGCAATGCCTTTCGCCTTCCCGAAATCATCCAGATCCGCCATTTCGGTTTCCGGGCGATATTTCTTGATGGCTTCGCGCATGGTCAGCTTCTCGAACGGCTTGCCGAAGTCGAACACTTCATCGCCGTACGGCACTTCGGTGGTGCCCAGCACATCCTGCGCCAGCTGGCGGAACAGAGACTCGGTCAGCTCGATCAGATCTTTGTAGTCCGCATACGCCATATAGAGTTCCATCATGGTGAACTCAGGGTTATGACGAACGGAAATCCCTTCGTTGCGGAAGTTACGGTTGATTTCGAACACGCGCTCAAAACCGCCCACCACCAGACGCTTCAGGTAAAGCTCCGGCGCGATGCGCAGGTACATGTCGAGATCCAACGCGTTGTGATGAGTGATAAACGGACGCGCGGAGGCGCCGCCCGGGATCACCTGCATCATTGGCGTTTCCACTTCCATAAAGCCGCGGCCAACCATGAACTGACGAATGCCAGCCAGAATTTGCGAACGTGCTTTGAAGGTATTGCGGGATTCTTCGTTGGCGATCAGGTCAAGATAACGCTGGCGGTAACGCGCTTCCTGATCCTGCAAGCCGTGGAATTTATCCGGCAGCGGGCGCAGCGCTTTGGTCAGCAGACGCAGCTCGGTGCAGTGGATAGACAGCTCGCCGGTTTTGGTTTTGAACAGTTTGCCGCGCGCCCCCAGGATATCGCCAAGGTCCCACTTTTTAAACTGCTCGTTGTAGACGCCTTCCGGCAGGTCGTCGCGTGCGACATAAAGCTGGATACGGCCGCCCACATCCTGAAGGGTAACGAAGGAAGCTTTACCCATGATGCGGCGCGTCATCATACGCCCCGCCACGCTCACTTCTACGTTCAGCGCTTCCAGATCTTCATTGGTTTTTTCATCGAACTCAGCGTGCAGATGGTCTGAGGTCTGGTCGCGGCGGAAGTCGTTCGGGAAAGCGACGCCCTGCTCACGAAGCGCAGCCAGCTTCTCACGGCGCGTTTTCAGCTCATTATTAAGATCGACTGCCGCTTCTGCGCCCTGTGGTTGTTGTTCAGACATGTTGGTTCCTCATAACCCTGCTTTCAAACTTGCTTCGATGAATTTATCCAGATCGCCATCCAGCACCGCCTGGGTATTGCGGGTTTCCACCCCGGTGCGCAGATCTTTGATGCGGGAATCGTCCAGCACGTATGAGCGAATCTGGCTGCCCCAGCCGATATCGGATTTGGTATCTTCCATGGCCTGCTTTTCAGCATTTTTCTTCTGCATTTCCAGCTCGTACAGCTTCGCTTTCATCTGCTTCATGGCCTGGTCTTTGTTCTTATGCTGCGAACGGTCATTCTGGCACTGTGTAACTATACCGGTCGGGATATGGGTAATACGCACCGCCGATTCGGTACGGTTAACGTGCTGACCGCCCGCGCCCGAAGCGCGATAGACGTCGATACGCAGATCCGCCGGGTTGATTTCGATATCGATGTCGTCGTCCACTTCCGGATAAACGAACGCGGAGCTAAACGAGGTGTGACGACGGCCGCCGGAGTCAAACGGGCTCTTACGCACCAGGCGGTGTACGCCGGTTTCAGTACGCAGCCAGCCGTAGGCGTAATCGCCGGAAATTTTAATGGTGGCGGATTTCAGGCCAGCCACTTCGCCTTCAGACTCTTCGATAACTTCCGTTTTGAAGCCGCGCGCTTCCGCCCAACGCAGGTACATGCGCAGCAGCATGCTGGCCCAGTCCTGCGCTTCGGTGCCGCCGGAGCCTGCCTGAATATCGAGATAGCAGTCGGCGCTGTCATATTCGCCAGAGAACATGCGGCGAAACTCAAGCTGCGCAAGCTTCGCTTCCAGCTGATCCAGCTCGACGACGGCCTCGTTGAAGGTCTCTTCGTCGTCGGCTTCCACAGCAAGTTCAAGCAGACCGGACACGTCGTCCAGCCCCTGCGCCATCTGATCCAGCGTTTCTACGATAGCTTCCAGAGAGGAACGCTCTTTACCGAGCGCCTGAGCGCGTTCCGGTTCGTTCCAGACATCCGGCTGTTCAAGCTCGGCGTTTACTTCTTCCAGTCGTTCTTTCTTGGCATCGTAGTCAAAGATACCCCCTAAGAACGTCGCTGCGCTCCGTGAGGTCCTGAATGCGGTTTTTTACCGGGTTAATTTCAAACATGGTCTGTAAGATCTTTTAGTGATGACGAATGTCAAAATGCGGTCGTAAAACGGAAAGTCTACCGGATTTACGCCGCCTTTTATAGCGAATCCTGGCGTTAAACTGGCCAGAGATAGTCGATGATTAACTGCACGTTACGGTTGCCGCGAAACTCGTTTACATCAAGCTTGTAAGCCAGTTCCACTTCACGCACGCCCTGATCGGGCCAGCGGGTGGTATCAATGTTAAACGCGATACCATCAAGCAGAGGACCGCCGCCGACCGGCTCCAGCATAAGCTTCAGGTGGCGCTCGCCCACCAGACGCTGTTGCAGAATGCGAAAACGTCCGTCAAACAGCGGTTCGGGGAACATTTGTCCCCAGGGGCCCGCTTCGCGCAGCATTTCCGCCACTTCCAGCGTCATCTCTTGCGGCGCCAGCGCCCCGTCGGACCAGATTTCGCCCTGTAGCATCGCCGGATCAAGCCAGTCGTTCACCAGGTCGGAAAAACGTTTCTGGAATTCATCAAAACGCGCCGCTTCCAGCGACAGCCCCGCCGCCATCGCGTGACCGCCAAATTTCAGCATCATGCCGGGGTAAAGGGTATCAAGACGCTCCAGCGCGTCGCGCATATGCAGCCCCTGCACGGAGCGGCCCGAGCCTTTCAACAGCCCCTCGCCCGCTGGCGCGAAAGCGATAACCGGGCGGTGAAACCGCTCTTTGATGCGCGACGCCAGAATGCCCACCACCCCCTGATGCCACTCGGGATGGTAAATAGCGATACCGGCAGGCAGCGTTTCCGCGCTGCGCTCAAGCTGCTGGCAGAGCGCGAGCGCTTCCGCCTGCATGCCCTGCTCAATCTCTTTACGTGTCTGGTTCAGCGCGTCCAGCTCATTGGCCAGCATGCGCGCTTCGCCGATGTTGTCGCAAAGCAGCAGCGCCACGCCGACCGACATGTCATCCAGCCTGCCTGCTGCGTTGAGCCGCGGACCGAGCGCAAAACCGAGATCGCTTGCCGCGAGCCGTTGCATATCGCGGTTAGCGATCTCCAGCAACGCGCGAATGCCGGGGCGGCATTTGCCGGCGCGAATACGGCTTAAGCCTTGCCAGGTCAAAATACGGTTGTTGGCGTCCAGCGGCACGACGTCCGCTACGGTGCCGAGCGCGACGAGATCGAGATACTCGGCAAGATTAGGCATGGGAATGCCCTTCTCTTCAAACCAGCCCGCCTCACGCAAATGCGCGCGCAGCGCAAGCATCAGATAGAACGCGACCCCAACGCCCGCCAGCGATTTTGACGGAAATTCGCAGTAAGCCAGGTTTGGGTTGACCAGCGCGTCCGCTTCCGGCAGCGTTTCACCTGGCAGGTGGTGATCGGTAACCAGCACCGGGATCCCTAGCTCGTGAGCGCGGATCACTCCTGCGTGCGAGGAGATCCCATTGTCCACCGTCATGATCATCTGCGCGCCGCGAGCATGGGCCTGATCCACCACTTCCGGGCTCAGTCCGTAACCGTCGTCGAAACGGTTAGGCACCAGATAGGCGACATTGCCGCCGCCGAGGGCGCGCAGGGCCAGCACGCTAAGCGCGGTGCTGGTGGCGCCGTCGGCGTCGAAGTCACCCACGATCATAATTCGCAATCCTTCGCGAAACGCGCTGTGCAGCATTTCCACCGCCTGCTGAATGCCGCCCAGTTTCTGCCAGGGCAGCATGCCTTTGACGCTGCGCTCCAGCTCCTCAGCGCGCTTAACGCCACGGCTGGCATAAAGCCGTTTCAGCAATGGCGGTAATTCGTCGGGCAACTGAGCGGACTCATCCGCCACCCGACGACGAAGTTGCGTTTGTTGTTTCACCCGTTACTGCCCACCTGCCTTCAGCGGCTTATCATGTTCATTCAGGAAAGCTTTCATCTCTTTCGGCCCCTGATAGCCCGGAACAACGTAGCCGTTGCTCAATACAATCGCAGGGGTGCCCTGCACGCCGAATTGCACGCCCAGCGTATAATGTTTAGCAATGTTCATATCGCAGCTGGCTGGCGCGGTCTGGCCGCCGTTCATCGCGTTATCAAATGCTTTGTTCCGGTCTTTGGCGCACCAGATAGCCTGCATATCTTTCTCCGCCTGGCTTTGCAGCCCCTGGCGCGGGAAAGCGAGATAGCGCACGGTGATGCCCAGCGCGTTGTAGTCTTTCATCTCTTCATGCAGCTTGTGGCAATAACCGCAGGTAATGTCAGTGAAAACGGTGATGACATGCTGTTCCTGCGGCGCTTTGTAAACGATCATCTCTTTTTCGAGCGCGTTGAGCTTACCGAGCAGCAGCTGGTTGGTGACATTCACCGGCTGCGCGCCGCTGACGTCGTAAAGCGGCCCCTGGATCATCTGCTTGCCGTCTTCGGTAACGTAAATCACGCCGCTATCCGTCAGCACGGTTTTCATGCCCGGCAGCGGAGACGCCTGAATCTCTCCACCCTGTACCCCAAGCTTCGCCAGCGACTGGCGAATCGCGGCCTCATCGGCATGCGCGAATCCAGAAAGCGTCGCCGCCAAAAAAGAGAGCAGTAAAACCTGTTTTTTCATAACCGATCCTTTGATATCGCACTCACGCCCGCGGGTGGTGCTGTTGATGTAATTGCCGCAGCCGTTCAGTCGCCACATGAGTATAAATCTGCGTGGTGGAGAGGTCGCTATGCCCCAGCAGCATCTGCACTACGCGCAAGTCTGCGCCGTGGTTAAGCAAATGCGTGGCAAAAGCGTGGCGTAAAACGTGCGGTGATAATTTTTCGCTGTCGATACCCGCCAGTTGAGCATAATGCTTGATGCGATGCCAGAAGGTCTGGCGCGTCATTTGCTGGGCTCGGCTGCTGGGAAAAAGCACATCCAGCGACTGGCCGTTAAGCAGCCAGGGCCGACCGTGCGCGAGATACTGTTCGAGCCAGTAAACCGCCTCTTCGCCAAGCGGCACCAGCCGCTCTTTATTGCCTTTGCCGATAACCCGCACTACGCCCTGGCGCAGGCTGACGTCGCTCATCGTTAGCCCTGTCAGCTCCGATACGCGAAGCCCGGTGGCGTATAACACCTCAAGCATGGCTTTATCGCGCAGTTCGATGGGCTGATCTGTTACTGGCGCTTGCAGCAGGCGTTCAACCTGCGCTTCGCTGAGATCTTTCGGCAGCCGTTGCGGCAGCTTTGGCGAAGCGAGCATGGCGGCAGGGTCGTCCGCCCGCGCTTTTTCGCGATAAAGGTGCTGAAACAGACGGCGCATGGCGCTAAGCAAGCGGGCAGTGCTGGTCGCTTTGTATCCGCCTTCCACTCTTTCTGCCAGCAACGTCTGGAGATCGTCGCGCTGGACGGTAAGTAATGTCAGCCCGCGATGATGCAGCCATTGAGCAACCATCGTCAGGTCGCGCCGGTAGGCGCTCAGGCTGTTCTGGGCGAGATTTTTCTCAAGCCACAGCGCGTCGAGAAACGCTTCTATACGAGCTATATCTTGTTCCATCGCTTTTTCGCCTTGCTCCTGGGTCGCGCCATTATGCCTGATAGCAGGCGGGATCTGGTACACTGGCGCTTCTGCAGATGAAGAAATGAGATGTTACCGCTATGAACATTGGTCTTTTTTATGGTTCCAGCACCTGCTACACCGAAATGGCGGCAGAAAAAATCCGCGATATTCTTGGCCCCGAGCTGGTAACGCTGCATAACCTTAAAGATGACTCGCCCACCCTGATGGAGCAGTACGACGTGCTTATCCTCGGCATTCCTACCTGGGATTTCGGCGAACTCCAGGAGGACTGGGAAGCCGTCTGGACGCAGCTCGACGACCTGGCCCTTGAAGGTAAAATCGTGGCGCTCTACGGCATGGGCGACCAGCTAGGGTATGGCGAATGGTTCCTGGATGCCCTTGGCATGCTGCACGATAAACTTGCGCTGAAAGGCGTTAAGTTTATCGGCTACTGGCCTACCGAGGGCTATGAATTTACCAGCAACAAGCCGGTGATTGCCGATGGCCAGCTGTTTGTCGGCCTGGCGCTGGATGAAACCAACCAGTATGACCTGAGCGAAAGCCGCCTTGAAAACTGGTGCGAGCAAATTTTAGGTGAAATGGCGGAGCAATTTGCCTGAGTCGGTTTCAGGAAGAGGTGTGGCCTGGCCGTTGCAGCAACAAACGCCGCAGATCGCGCCACTCCCCTTCTGCCATACTGTCTGCCGCCAGCCACAAATGCTGGCGTCGGGAAGTCTGAACGTCACGCAGGCGCAGCATCATGCCGCTAGTGAGCATCCACGGCGCGCCGACGATTTCCCATTCGCTCTCCTGCCAGCGCAAGCGATAATCGGCAGTGAGCTTCACTTCGCCCTGACAGGCATGAATGCGCCGCTGGCTGCGCACGCAGTCGAATACCACCAGAGAAAGCAGCAGCAGCCAGACCGGCATATAGCTCAGCGGCCAGGGCAGCAGCAATATGGCCGCCGCCACAAGACCGTGGATCAGCAACGAAAACCACTGCGCTCGCCAGGAGACGCGTATATCAGATTGCCACAGGACCACGTTCCTGATTCCGTGTCTGGATTAACTGCACCATCCGCGCCAATTCCGCATCCGCAGGCTTGCCGTGATTCATCAGCCAGTTAAATAAATCAGGATCGTCGCATTCAAGCAGGCGGACAAACAGCTGTTTGTCTTCATTGCTCAGCGAGTCATATTCATACTCGAAGAACGGCATGATGGAGATATCCAGTTCGCGCATGCCGCGACGGCATGCCCAGTGAATTCGGGCTTTGTTGTTGATGTCCATGTGCATATTCCCGCTTAACCGCTTTTGGAAGTCGACGGCTAGTGTACCGCTTTTTTCCCCGGCTTTTGATATGAATGTTACGAATTGCGAGGCGTTATCCAGGAAAATAATTTCCTCCAGTAATAATTTAATTTTGATGCGAAGTAACTTCCATTCTTCATTAAGCGCACAAAAGGGGATATCAAAACGCTTGCATTGTCCGCAGCCTCCTCAACAATATGGTGTTATGGCGCTTCTGGCGTTAACGTAATCTCGCGTAAGCAACCTGGGACATTAATTGTTATGGCATTCACCCCGTTTCCTCCGCGTCAGCCCGCCGCCGCAGCGCGCCTGCCGCTGACGCTTATCTCTCTGGATGACTGGGCGCTCTCTACTCTGACCGGCGCCGACAGTGAAAAATATCTGCAAGGCCAGGTGACGGCAGATGTCGCCCAGCTGGCGGAGAACCAGCATTTGCTCGCCGCGCACTGCGATGCGAAGGGCAAAATGTGGAGCAACCTGCGTCTGTTTCGTCACGCCGACGGTTTTGCCTGGATTGTTCGTCGCAGCGTGCAGGAAACTCAGCTGACGCAGCTGAAAAAATATGCCGTTTTCTCAAAAGTCACTATTGCCGCTGATGATGAGGCCGTACTGTTGGGCGTAGCGGGTTTTCAGTCGCGCGCGGCGTTAGCGAATCTTTTTACCGCTCTGCCTGATGAACAAAACCCGGTGGTGCGCGAAGGCGCAACAACATTGCTGTGGTTCAACTTGCCAGCCGAGCGTTTTCTTCTGGTAACGGATAAGACCACCGCCGCAGGCATTACGGAAAAATTGCGCGGCGAAGCGCAGCTTAACTCCAGCCAGCAGTGGCTGGCGCTGGATATCGAAGCAGGCTTCCCGGTTATTGACGAGCCTAACAGCGCGCAGTTTATTCCTCAGGCGACCAACATTCAGGCGCTGGGCGGCATCAGCTTTAAAAAAGGCTGCTACACCGGCCAGGAGATGGTGGCGCGGGCGAAATTCCGCGGCGCCAACAAGCGCGCGTTGTGGTTTCTGGCAGGCAAAGCGAGCCGCGTGCCGCAGGCAGGCGAAGACCTTGAACTGCAAATGGGCGAAAACTGGCGTCGCACCGGCACCGTGCTGGCGGCAGTGCAGCTTGATGACGGCCGTTTGCTGGTGCAGGCGGTGATGAATAACGATATGGAGAGCGGCAGCGTATTCCGCGTGCGGGATGAAAGCAGCCAGACGCTGGCTATCGAGCCGCTGCCTTACTCGCTGGAAGAGGCGTAAGCCTGTAGCCCCCTCGTGCAGACGAGGGGGCTGACATTATTTAATGTAGAGATAAATGGCCAGGAAGTGGCATACGCTGCCGCCGAGCACAAAGCCGTGCCAGATAGCGTGGTTGTAAGGGATGCGTTTACAGACATAAAAAATCACCCCCAGCGTATAGATTATGCCGCCCACTGCCAGCAGCGTTACGCTGCCCGCCGCCAGCTTTACCGCCATCTGATAAATCACCACCAGCGAAAGCCAGCCCATCGTCAGGTAAGTCGCCAGCGAGAGGATCTTAAAGCGGTGCGCGATGGTGAGTTTGAACAAAATCCCCAGCAGCGCCAGGCTCCAGATAACAATCATCAACCCTTTCGCCAGCGGCGAGTTCAGCCCGACCAGCAAAAAGGGGGTATAGGTGCCTGCTATCAGCAGGTAAATAGCGCAGTGGTCGAATTTCTTCAGCCAGACTTTGGCTCTGGCATGCGGAATAGCATGATAAAGCGTGGAAGCCAGAAACAGCAGGATCATGCTGGCGCCATAAAGACTATAACTGGTGATAGCCATGGCGCTGGCGTTGGTATCCGCCGCCTGCACCAGCAGCAGTACCAGGCCGACTATCCCAAACACCAGACCAATACCGTGGCTGATGCTGTTGGCTATTTCCTCAGCCAGCGAATATCCCTGGGCGATTAATGGTTTGCGAACCATAGTGAAGCTCCGACAGACGTGTCAAAAAATATGCAACGTGCATAGCGTAACTGAGAATGATTTCAGTGAACACCTGTTCGCTAAAATAAATCTGTTACCTGCCGCAACCGCACCGTTTCGCTTTGTACACCACCCTTTGCAGCATCTGAAAAAGCTTACAGCTGTATTATGAAATCTTTTTGAAGGCGATGACATAAAGTTTGTCCAGCCCCGGATAAATCTCGCTAATCACCTGGCGCAGACCAGCCAGCGTCATGTTTTCCTGCCGGGCATGTTCATCGTTCAGTTCGTTAAGCGTCACGGGCGTGATGCTGATAACCTCAAGCGTGCAAAAGTAAGCGTTATCTTCATAACGCCCGGTGCGCAAACGCTGACCCGGCCTGAAGTGGGATTCAGTCTCGTCGCGAATAGTAATGGTTTTGCGCCCGGCCAGAATATCCGTCTCAAAGCGCGCAAAAAAAGTTATGTCGTTCGGCATCCTGTTCTCCTTCTGGAAACGTAAAAATGCATGATAAGCGCCAGCGGCAGGTTATGCATTGGCAAACGAAAGAATGGCGCTGCGAACCGGGATTTGTGGCAGCATTAGCGATATGATGAGCAGCTTGTGCTGTCAGCTATTATGCGAAGGAAGCTACGCCCGTGACGATGTTTACCCACTCCGCTATCGCAAGCCTTAATAACCTGGAGATGATGGTTTATAACTTTGTCATTAAAAACCGCGACAAAGTCATGTACATGACCATTCGCGAACTGGCGGACGCAGCTGGCGTCTCTACCACTACCGTGCTGCGTTTTTGCCGTAAGCTTAACTGCGAAGGCTATTCGGAATTCCGGGTGCGCTTTAAATTATATTTAGAGCAGAATGAACCTCAGCAAACTAATTTTGGCGCCAGCGAAATTATCAGTTTCTTCAGAAGCGTAAATAATGAAGAATTTGATAATTTGCTGGATCGCGCAGTCGATATTATTCTTGCGTCCGAACGCATTATTTTTGTTGGCGCCGGCACTTCAGGCTCCTTAGCGAAATATGGCGCGCGCTTTTTCTCAAATGTCGGGAAATTCAGCAACCATATCGACGATCCTTATTTTCCCGTTACCAATGACATGGCGAAAAATGCGCTGGCTATCGTCCTGTCCGTATCCGGCGAAACGGCGGAAATTCTGCGTTTCGCCAGCCAGTTCAGCCTTCACCGTTGTAAGGTGCTCTCTATTACCAGCCACGACAACTCCTCGCTGGCGAAACTTGCCGATTTCAACCTCTCCTGGCATGTGCCGCAAACCCGTATTGCCGGGGTATATGACATTACCACGCAGGTGCCGGTAATTTATATTCTGGAGACGCTGGGCCGCAAAATGGCGAAAAAACTGGCATAAAAAAACAGGCTGTTTTTCATTTGTAACAAGTCACGCGCACCGCTATTTGTTATAGCGTGACTTTTAAAAGTCCTTTGTTAGACTCAATTCAGATTTTAATTGGCTCGTCGGCATTTATTGCTTTTTGCCCTATTTGCTGAACAACGAAGAGATAAATGAAATGAAGCAACTGACACTTCCGAAAGATTTCCTCTGGGGCGGCGCGGTAGCGGCGCATCAGGTTGAAGGCGGCTGGAACCAGGGCGGCAAAGGTCCAAGCATTTGCGACGTGCTGACAGGCGGCGCGCATGGCGTACCGCGCGAAATTACCGAATCCGTCGTGCCGGGCAAATACTACCCAAACCACGAAGCGGTCGAGTTTTACAGCCATTACAAAGAAGACATCAAGCTCTTCGCCGAAATGGGCTTTAAGTGTTTTCGCACCTCCATCGCCTGGACACGCATTTTCCCGAAAGGCGACGAAGCCGAGCCGAATGAAGAAGGGCTGAAATTTTACGACGCCATGTTCGATGAGCTGCTGAAATATAATATCGAGCCCGTTATCACCCTTTCCCACTTTGAAATGCCGCTGCATCTGGTGCAGCAATATGGCGGCTGGACCAACCGTAAAGTAGTCGATTTCTTTGTACGCTTCGCCGAAGTGGTGTTTGAGCGTTACAAAAATAAGGTCAAATACTGGATGACCTTTAACGAAATCAACAACCAGCGTAACTGGCGCGCCCCGCTGTTCGGCTACTGCTGCTCCGGCGTGGTCTATACCGAGCATGACAACCCGGAAGAGACGATGTATCAGGTGCTGCACCACCAGTTCGTGGCCAGCGCGATGGCGGTGAAAATCGGCCACCGCATCAATCCGCAGATGCAGATCGGCTGCATGCTGGCGATGGTGCCGCTCTATCCTTTCTCCTGCAAGCCAGAGGATGTGATGTATGCGCAGGAATCCATGCGCGAGCGCTACGTGTTCACAGACGTGCAGCTGCGCGGCTACTACCCTTCTTACGTGTTGAACGAGTGGGAGCGCCGCGGCTTTAACATCAAAATGGAAGCGGGCGACGAACAGATCCTGCGCGAAGGCTGCTGCGACTATTTAGGCTTTAGCTATTACATGACCAACGCCGTTAAAGCCGAAGGCGGCAGCGGCGACGCGCTGACCGGCTTCCAGGGCAGCGTGCCAAACCCGCACGTGAAAGCGTCCGACTGGGGCTGGCAGATTGACCCGGTGGGCCTGCGCTATGCGCTGTGCGAGCTTTATGAGCGCTACCAGAAGCCGCTGTTTATCGTCGAAAACGGTTTTGGCGCTTACGACAAAGTGGAAGCAGATGGCAGCATCAATGACGATTACCGCATTGACTACCTGCGCGCCCATATCGCTGAAATGATGAAAGCAGTGACTTATGACGGCGTAGACCTGATGGGTTACACCCCGTGGGGTTGCATCGACTGCGTCTCGTTCACCACCGGTCAGTACAGCAAGCGCTATGGCTTTATCTATGTGAACAAGCACGACGACGGCACGGGTGATATGTCGCGCTCGCGTAAGAAAAGCTTTAACTGGTACAAAGAAGTGATTGCGAGCAACGGCGAGAAACTCTGAGGTTTCCCCTGAGCATCCCTCTCCCCGTCGGGGGAGAGGGAGCAGGATCCGTAGTGGCTACTTCCCGCCCGCCAGCTCGATAAAGCTTCCCGTCACATAAGAGGCTTTATCGCTCAGCAACCAAGCGATAGCTTCCGCCACCTCTTCCGGCTGGCCGCCGCGCTGCATCGGCAAAGCGGATTTAACCCGATCCACACGTCCAGGCTCGCCGCCGCTGGCATGCATTTCGGTGTAAATCAACCCGGGACGCACGCAGTTTACCCGCACGCCCTGCCCCGCCACCTCAAGAGACAAACCGATAGTCAACGTATCGACCGCCCCTTTTGACGCTGCGTAATCCACATATTCGCCGGGCGCGCCAAGCCTTGAAGCCGCTGAGGAGACGTTAACAATCGCTCCGCCCTGGCCGCCATGATGATGAGCCATGCGCTTAACGGCTTCGCGGCAGCAGAGAAAGTAGCCGGTAACGTTAGTGTGCAGCACGTTATTAATGCGCTCGGCAGTAAGCGCCTCGACGCGGCACTGGGTAAACAGAATGCCCGCATTGTTAACCAGCGCGCCAAGCGGCTCGCCAAGCGCGTCTGTCTGTTCAAACATCGCCATAACCTGCGCTTCGTCTGCAATATCCGCCTGCACCGCCAGCGCTTTTCCGCCTTTGGCCTGAATGGCTTTCACAACCTCCTGCGCCGCCTGGGCGTTTTTGTGGTAATTCACCACAATGGTATAACCCTGCTCAGCCAGCAGCAGCGCCGTGGCGCGGCCAATACCGCGGCTGGCGCCGGTGATAAGTGCAACAGACATCGTTTTCTCCTTTTTCTTCGGGTAATTATCGGCGATGCTTCGACGCGTGAAGGCAACAGACAAAGGTAAAAGATGAAATCGCACGCCGACATCAGCAAATTTTTAAGTTACGTTTTGCGCCACCAGCCTGAATCGGTTGGTTTACAACTCAGCAGCGAAGGCTGGGCTTCAACAGACGAACTGATCGCCTGCGCCGCTAAAGCGGGCTGGCGGCTTACGCCGGAAATCATTGAAGCCGTTGTGCGTGATAACGACAAAAAACGTTTTGCATTGAGTGAAGACAAACTACACATTCGCGCCGTGCAGGGACACTCCACAAAACAGGTAGCTATCGACTGGGAAGAAAAGGTGCCGCCGACGATGCTTTATCACGGCACGGCCACTCGCTTTATTGAAAGCATTCGCCAGAAAGGGTTGATTGCCGGTTCTCGCCACTATGTGCATCTTTCAGGCGATGAGGCGACGGCCGTCGCCGTTGGCGCGCGTCACGGCAAACCGGTCGTACTGAAAATCCATGCCGAACGGATGCACCAGCAAGGCTATGCGTTTCATCAGGCGGATAACGGCGTCTGGCTGACCCTTGCCGTGCCGGTTGAGTTTATCGCGTTCGAATAAAAAAGGGCGCCGCAGCGCCCTTCGTCATCAGATTGCGTTTACTGGTATTCGCTCATCGGCACGCAGGAGCAGAACAGGTTGCGGTCGCCGTAGACATCGTCCAGACGTTTTACCGTCGGCCAGTACTTGTTGCCGAAGCCTGCCGGGAAGGCCGCCAGCTCGCGGGTATACGGGCGATCCCAGGCTTCCATCAACTCTTGCTGCACGTGCGGCGCGTTCACCAGCGGGTTATCGTCCGCCGGCCATTCGCCTTTCGCCACGCGGTCAATCTCCATGCGGATAGCCAGCATCGCGTCGATAAAACGGTCCAGCTCAGCTTTGCTTTCCGACTCCGTCGGCTCCACCATCAGCGTGCCCGCCACCGGGAAAGACATGGTCGGCGCGTGGAAGCCGTAGTCGATAAGGCGCTTGGCGATATCCAGCTCGCTAATGCCGGTGGCTTCTTTTAACGGACGAATATCCAGAATGCACTCATGCGCCACGTGGCCGTCGCGGCCGGTATAGAGCACCGGATAAGCCGATTTCAGCCGCGTGGCGATGTAGTTGGCGTTCAGGATAGCCACCTGGCTTGCCTGCTTCAGCCCTTCGGAACCCATCATGCGGATATACATCCAGCTGATCGGCAGAATAGAAGCGCTGCCGAAAGGCGCGGCGGAAACGGCGCCCTGACGGGTCAGTATGCCTTCAATCTGCACCACGCTGTGGCCCGGCACGAAAGGCGCAAGATGCGCTTTAACGCCAATTGGTCCCATGCCCGGGCCGCCGCCGCCGTGCGGAATGCAGAACGTTTTGTGCAGGTTGAGGTGAGAAACATCCGCGCCGATGTGGCCGGGGGAAGTGATGCCCACCTGCGCGTTCATGTTCGCGCCGTCGAGGTAAACCTGGCCGCCGTACTGATGAACGATTTCGCACACTTCGCGAATCGTCTCTTCATACACGCCGTGGGTCGACGGGTAAGTCACCATGATGCAGGAAAGTTTGTCGCCCGCCTGCTCCGCCTTCACGCGCAGATCCGCCAGATCGATATTGCCCTGTTTGTCGCAGGCGACCACCACCACTTCCATTCCCGCCATTTGCGCGGAAGCGGGGTTGGTGCCGTGGGCGGAACTCGGGATAAGGCAGATATCGCGCGCGCCTTCGTTGCGGCTTTCATGATAATGGCGAATAGCCAGCAGGCCTGCATATTCCCCTTGCGCGCCGGAGTTCGGCTGCATGCACAGCGCGTCGTAGCCGGTCAGCTTCACCAGCCAGTCGGAGAGCTGGCTTATCATATGGTGATAGCCTTCAGCCTGATCCGCCGGACAGAACGGGTGCAGCTCAGCAAATTCCGGCCAGGTGATGGGGATCATTTCCGCAGCGGCGTTCAGCTTCATGGTGCACGAGCCGAGCGGGATCATCGCCTGGTTCAGCGCCAGATCCTTACGCTCAAGCGAATGCATGTAACGCATCATTTCGGTTTCGCTGTGGTAGCGGTTAAAAACCGGATGCGTGAGGATCGCGTCGTCGCGCAGCATGGCCTGCGGAATCGAGCGGCTGTCGAGCGCGACATCTTTATCCAGCGCGTCGATATCCAGACCATGATTATCGCCCAGCAGCACGCTGAACAGACGCAGCACATCTTCGCGCGTAGTGGTTTCATCAAGCGTAACGCCTACGGCATTCAGGATGTCGCTTCGCAGATTGATTTGCGCCGCTTGCGCACGCGCCAGCACGGCGGCTTTATCCGTCACTTCCACGCAAAGCGTGTCGAACCAGGTTTTATGACGCAGCTTCAGCCCTTTGTTCTGCACGCCTGCCGCGAGGATATCCGCAAAGCGGTGAATGCGGCTGGCGATGCGCTTTAAGCCCGCCGGGCCATGGAACACGGCATAAAGGCTGGCGATATTGGCCAGCAGCACCTGAGAGGTACAGATATTGGAGTTCGCTTTTTCGCGGCGGATATGCTGTTCGCGGGTCTGCATCGCCATGCGCAGCGCGGTGTTGCCCGCCGCGTCTTTAGACACGCCGATAATACGGCCAGGCATAGAGCGTTTGAATTCGTCTTTCGCCGCAAAGAACGCCGCATGCGGGCCGCCGTAGCCCATCGGCACGCCAAAACGCTGGGCGGAGCCGAAGACGATATCCGCACCCTGCTTGCCCGGCGCCGTAAGCATAACCAGCGCCATAAAGTCCGCCGCTACGCTCACAATCACTTTGCGCTCTTTGAGTTTTTCAATCAGCGCGCTGTAGTCATGAACTTCGCCCGTGGTGCCCACCTGTTGCAGCAGCACGCCGAAAATATCCTGATGGTCGAGCGCCTTGTCCGGCGCATCCACAATGACTTCAAAACCGAACGTTTCCGCGCGGGTACGCACCACGTCCAGCGTCTGCGGATGAATATCCTGCGCCACAAAGAAGCGGTTTGCGCCTTTCAGTTTGCTGACGCGTTTTGCCATCGCCATGGCTTCGGCGGCGGCGGTCGCTTCATCCAGCAGCGAGGCGGAGGCGATATCAAGCCCGGTTAAATCCAGCGTAACTTGCTGGAAGTTCAGCAACGCTTCAAGACGGCCCTGCGACACTTCCGGCTGATAAGGGGTATAAGCGGTGTACCAGCCTGGGTTTTCCAGCATATTGCGCAGGATAACCGGCGGCGTATGCACGGCGGTATAGCCCATCCCGATATAGCTTTTAAAACGCTTGTTGCGACTGGCGATGGCTTTCAGCTCCGCCAGCGCGGCGAATTCGGTGGCGGCTTCGCCGATAAAAGGCGGCGCGGCCAGTTGGATGTCGGCGGGGACGATCTGCGCGGTCAGCGCATTCAGCGAGTCCGCGCCGACGGTGCGCAGCATCTCCTGCTGTTGCGAAACAGAGGGGCCAATATGGCGTTCAATAAAAGCTTCGCGGTTTTCCAGCTGGCTCAGGGTCTGGGTCATGGGCGATATTTCCTGAAACGTGCAGTGAAGCAAATTAATGCGATGGGTGTGGTTTTGCTCTGCGAAGAAGGGAAAGCCGGCGCTTATCCCTTCTCCGGCAGGATTACTCGTCTTCTAAGAGCGCTTCATAGGCCGCCGCATCAAGCAGCGCCGCCACTTCGCCTTCGTCGCTGGCTTTGATCTTAAAGATCCAGCCTTCGCCGTAAGGCGCGCTGTTAACCAGCTCCGGGGAGTCGCTCAGCGCGTCGTTCACGGCGACGATTTCGCCGCTGACCGGAGCGTAAATATCGGAAGCCGCTTTTACCGATTCCGCCACGGCGCAGTCATCGCCTGCCGCCACGGTCGCGCCGACTTCCGGCAGGTCAACGAAAACCATGTCGCCCAGCAGCTCTTGCGCGTGCTCGGTAATGCCGACGGTGTAAGTGCCGTCCGCTTCCTTACGCAGCCATTCGTGTTCTTTGCTGTACTTCAGTTCATTCGGCACATTGCTCATGCTTATTCTCCAGATAGCAAAACTTAGTGGGCGACCGGTTTACCGGCGCGAACAAAAATTGGTTTGGTCACTTTTACCGGCATTTCGCGGTTGCGGATCTGCACAATGGCGGTATCGCCGATACCGGCAGGCACGCGCGCCAGCGCGATGCTATAACCAAGCGTAGGGGAGAAAGAGCCGCTGGTGATCACGCCTTCGCATATGCGGCCCAGTTCATCGGTAAAGCGAACCGGCTGCCCGCCGCGCAATACGCCTTTCTCGGTCATGATCAGGCCGACCAGCTGCTCAGTGCCCTCTTCGCGCTGCGCCTCAAGCGCTTCGCGGCCGATAAAATCGCGCTCCTGCGGCTGCCAGGCGACAGTCCAGCCCATATTGGCGGCAAGCGGCGAAACGCCTTCGTCCATCTCCTGGCCGTATAAATTCATCCCCGCTTCAAGGCGCAGCGTATCGCGCGCGCCCAGGCCGCAGGGCTTAACGCCCGCTTCTACCAGTTGCGCCCAGAAACCTGCCGCTTTCTCGTTCGGCATGGCGATTTCATAGCCTGCTTCGCCGGTGTAGCCCGTCGTGGCGATGAACAACTCGCCTGCCTGCACGCCGAAAAACGGTTTCATGCCCGCGACGGCTTCACGCTGTTCATCATTGAAAAGCGTGGCGGCTTTCGCCTGGGCGTTCGGCCCCTGCACCGCGATAAGCGATAAATCGTCGCGCACGGTAACGGAAACGGCAAACGGCTCCGCGTGTTCATTAATCCATGCGAGATCTTTCTCGCGGGTAGCGGAGTTCACCACGAGGCGGAAATAATCTTCAGAAAGGAAATAGACAATCAGGTCGTCGATGACGCCTGCGGAGGCGGTAAGCATGGCGGTATAAAGCGCTTTGCCGGGTTGGGTGAGCTTTGCAACGTCGTTTGCCAGCAGGTGGCGGAGAAATTCCCGGGTGCGCTCGCCGCGCAGGTCGACAATGGTCATATGCGAGACGTCGAACATGCCTGCGTCGTTACGCACCGCGTGATGCTCATCAATCTGCGAACCATAATGCAGCGGCATCATCCAGCCGTGAAAATCCACCATACGTGCGCCACAGTGAACATGCTGCTCATACAAAGGGGTCTGTTGGGCCATCTTTTCCTCGTTTTTCTGCCGGGTCGGTGATGGTGTTGGGCCTCTGACTGCCGCGCCCGCCATCTGTCATCGACACCGATCCCGGCATCGACGCAAACGTTACCTTTTGCCTGACGTTATCACTGAAATGGCGTGTAAACCATAAGGTGAGTTAAGCCATCACATTAGCTTATGACCCGAACAGGGAAAATGCGCCGCGCTATTTCTTACTGCTTAATAGCAATAATGAGGATTTAATCAGTATTAAGCTCTGGCAGATAAGACATTAACAAGTAATAACAACCAAATTCCGGCAATAATTTCCTGAAGAGAAAAACAGAGGGATGAGAAAAAGTAATCTGAAAAAGGTGGTGAAATTAGAATATTTCAAATGAGTAAACACTTCTCTTTCCGGCTGGCGAAAAGAGAAGTGTGACGCAGTTAACGTAACCAGTCGGGCAGGTCGTGAAGCCCCATCGCCTGACGAAGCAGTTGCGGCTTAACGCCGGGCAGCGTATCGGCAAGTTTGAGTCCGAAATCGCGCAGCAGCTTTTTCGCCGGGTTGCTGCCGGCAAACAGTTCGCGAAAACCCTGCATGCTGGCAAGCATCACCGCCGCGCTGTGCTTGCGGCTTCGCTCATAGCGGCGAAGGTAAAGGTGCTGGCCGATATCTTTGCCCTGCGCATACAGGCGGCGCAGCTCGGCTATCAGCTCGGCGGCATCTATAAAACCCAGGTTGACGCCCTGTCCGGCAAGCGGATGAATGGTATGCGCAGCGTCGCCTACCAATGCCAGCCGGTGCGCGGCGAACTGACGCGCATAGCGTCCGGTAAGCGGAAATACCTGCCGCTCGCCTTCCACTTTGGTTAGCCCCAGACGGTTATCAAACGCCACGCAAAGCGCCTGGTTAAACTCCTCTTCACGGAGATGCTGCATACGTTGCGCTTCCAGCGGCGGCAACGACCAGACGATAGAGCAAAGGTGCGGATCGCTAAGCGGCAAAAACGCGAGGATGCCGTCACCGTGAAAAACCTGCCGCGCCACCGCGCCGTGCGGCTCTTCGCTGCGGATAGTCGCCACCAGCGCCGAGTGTTCATAATCCCAGAACGTCAGCGGGATATCCGCTTTATCGCGCAGCCACGAGTTAGCGCCGTCAGCGCCCACAACCAGCCTTGCGGTCAGCATGTTGCCATCTTTCAGCGTCAAAAAGGCTTCGTTCTCGCCCCATGCCACCTGCTGTAATTCGGCAGGCGCCAGCAACGTAATGTCTTTGCCCTGCTGCGCCTTATTCCACAACGCCTGGTGAATAACGTTGTTTTCGATGATATGACCAAGATGACTGTAGCCAAAATGCTTGTCGTCAAAGTCGATGCGCCCGAAGCTGTCTTTTTCCCACACTTCCATACCGTGGTAAGCGCAGGCCCGCTGCTGCACGATATCGCGCCAGACGCCGAGCTTTTCCAGCAATTTTTCGCTGGCGGCGTTAATAGCGGATACGCGCAGCGAAGGCGGCGCATCGGCGGCTACCGGTTGCGGCGGCTGGTGCTCCAGCACCGCCACACGCAGGCCGCAGCCTTCCAGTCCGCAGGCTACCGCCAGCCCCACCATGCCGCCGCCTACAATCGCCACATCTACGCTTTGCACATTCTTCTCCTTTAACGCGCAACCCAGCCAAGGGTGCGTTGCGCCAGCGCGTCACGCGCCGGGGTAAATAGTTCCATCGCCATTAATCCCAGGTTGCGCCCTACGACCAGCGGCGCCCAGCGGTTGGCAAAAACATGCACCAGCCCGTCGGTCACGCCGATGGTGGCGGCTCGGTCCTGGCGGCGTCGGCGCTGGTAAGCCGCCAGCACCGGGTAGCTCCCGGTATCCTGCTTCGCGCTATGCGCCTCGGCCAGCGTTTCCGCAAGGGTCATCACATCACGCAACCCGAGGTTGAACCCCTGCCCGGCGATGGGATGCAGCGTCTGGGCGGCGTTGCCCACCAGCACGGCGCGATGCGAAATAGCCTGCGAAGAGCGCGTAAGCGCCAGCGGATAAGCGCTTCGCCCGCCGGCATGGGTAATGCGCCCCAGCCGCCAGCCAAACGCTTTTTGCAGCTCATGGCAAAAGCGGGTTTCATCCCAGGCCATGATCTCCGCTTCTTTTTCCAACTGATGACACCACACCAGCGAACTGCGGCCGCCGGACATCGGCAGCAACGCAAGCGGGCCATACTCAGTGAAGCGCTCAAAGGCGCGCCCGTTATGCGGCTGCGAAGTGGTTACGTTCGCGATAACCGCCAGCTGATGGTAAGGCTCGTGCCGCCAGGTGATGCCGCACTGCGCTCCCAGCGCCGAACGCGTACCGTCCGCCGCCACCAGCAGGCTGCCGGAAAGCGTGGCGCCGCTCTCAAGCGTCACGCTTACGCCCTCTTCGCTGCGCGTGAAGCTTGCGACTCGCTCGGGGCAATGCACCTGAACGCCAGGCGCCTTGCGCAACATGCTAAAAAGCCGCTGTCCGACATCGTGCAGTTCTACCACCTGGCCCAGCGCGGCGATGTCATACTCTTTCGCCTCCAGCGTGACGAAGCCCGCATGGCCGCGGTCGCTGACATGCACGGTTTTGATAGGCGTGGCTTTATCCGCAATCGCTTGCCAGACGCCGAACCGCGCCAGCTGCTGACAAGTGCCGTGGGCAAGCGCGATAGCCCGCGCGTCGAACCCCGGATGGGCGGCTGACTCCGGTGCGCTGGCCTCAACCAGATGCACCGGCAGCGCGCCGCGCGTGAAGTGAGAAATCGCCAGCGCCAGCGTCGCGCCGGTCATGCCGCCGCCGATGATAATGACGCTCATGCCTGACGCGCCGCCGCCATCAGCGCTTCGATATCGTCTGCGGATTTCACCACGCTGCTGGTGAGGTTCTCGTTGCCGGTTTCGGTGATGAGAATGTCATCTTCGATACGGATGCCGATGCCGCGGTATTCCGGCGGCACGTCCGCATCCGGCGCGATATACAGCCCCGGCTCAACGGTCAACACCATGCCAGGCTCCAGCGTGCGCGAACGGTCGGGGCCATAAAAGCCCACATCGTGCACATCCAGCCCCAGCCAGTGGCTCAGCCCATGCATGAAGAAAGCGCGGTGGGCGTTATCGGCAATCAGTTGCTCGACATCGCCTTTGAGAATGTCGAGCTTAACCAGCCCGCTGACCATAATGCGCACCACTTCGCCAGTCACTTCCTGAATGGAGGTTCCCGGGCGGAACAAGCGCAGGGAGGTTTCAAGCGATGCCAGCACGATGTCGTAAATCGCGCGCTGGGCCGGCGTGAACTTACCGTTCACCGGGAAAGTGCGGGTAATATCGCCCGCGTAGCCCCGGTATTCGCAGCCCGCATCGATAAGCACCAGATCGCCGTCGCGCAGCTCGCTCTCGTTTTCGGTGTAATGCAAAATACAGCCGTTTTCTCCGCCGCCGACGATGGTGTTGTAGGAGGGAAAACGCGCGCCGTGGCGGTTAAATTCGTGCAGGATCTCCCCTTCCAGCTGATATTCAAACATCCCCGGACGGCAAACCTGCATTGCCCGCGTGTGGGCAAGCGCGCTGATTTCACCCGCACGGCGCAGCACGTCGATCTCTTCTGCCGATTTGAACAGGCGCATTTCATGCACCCACGGACGCCAGTCGGTGAGCGTAGCAGGGGCCGCCAGGTTCTGGCGCGAGCCGCGGCGCAGCTTGTCCAGCGCGCTAAAAACGATGTTGTCGGCGTAAGGATACTGGCCCTGGGCATGGTAGACCACGTCCAGGCCATTCAGCAGTTGGTAGAGTTGCTCATCGATTTCATCAAAGGCGAGCGCGCGGTCAACAGCCAGTTTTTCCGGCGCGGCCTCCTGCCCCAGACGGCGGCCAAACCAGATTTCAGCGGTTTTGTCGCGCACGCGGTTAAACAGCACGCTGTGATTATGCGTATCGTCGCTTTTGATTAGCACCAGCACCGCTTCCGGCTCGTTAAAGCCGGTGAAATACCAGAAGTCGCTGTTCTGTCGATACGGATATTCACTGTCGGCGCTGCGCGTGGCCTCGGGCGCGGCGAAAATCAGCGCGGCGCTGGCGGGCGCCATCTTCGCCAGCAACGCCTGGCGACGGCGGAGAAATTCTACCTGTGTCATTGCACCTCCTGCTGCGTTTTTATTTTAGTGTAGCGTGGGCTTACGAATTTCCGGCGCGGTCGGCGCATTGCGCGTAAAAGTGTCATGGCACAACAGCGCCGCTACGCGCACGTATTCAACAATCTCCTCCAGCGACATCTCCAGCTCTTCCTGGTCTTCGTCCTCGTCGTAGCCCAGCTGCGCAATGTTGCGCAGATCGTCGATGGCTTCGCCCGTTTCGCCGGTAACCTTATCAAGCTTAGGCTGCGTGACGCCAAGCCCCAGCAGGAAATGGTTAACCCAGCCCGCCAGCGCATCGGCGCGGTCGAAGACGCTCACGTCGTCGCCTTCCGGCAGATAAAGCTGGAACAGAAAACCGTCGTCTTCAAGGTTGTCGCTGGTGGCGGCGTGCAGCTCGCGCAATGCCTGCGCCAGCTGCTGACCAAACGCCAGCCCCTCGTTGGTGAGGTCATGCAGCAGCGGTTGCCAGCTGGCGTCCTTGTTGCCGCCACACAGCATTCCGCTGATCAGACCGTGCATTTCCGCAGGGGTCAGCCCCACGCCTTGTTGGTTAAGCAACTGGCCGAGCTCGCCGTAGCGAGGCATTTGGTTCTGTATAGACATGCGCATTCATCGTCGTTGAGGGGATATTCATGGTATGCTACCACTCTGGGCCCTGGTGATACCAGAAAAGGGCTTGTATCTCCTTATCAGGGTAGCTATAGTGTCGCCCCTTCGCCGCCCCGGAAGGCGCGAACGGCAGGTGAATCAACAGCAGGAAGGTGGAATGTCTGCACAACCAGTCGATATCCAAATTTTTGGTCGTTCACTGCGGGTGAACTGTCCGCCAGAGCAGCGGGATGCACTAAACCAGGCGGCGGAAGATCTGAATCAACGGTTGCAAGATCTGAAAGTTCGCACTAGAGTCACCAATACTGAGCAACTGGTTTTCATCGCGGCGTTGAACGTCTGTTATGAGCTGGCTCAGGAAAAGACCAAAACCCGTGATTACGCGGCCAGCATGGAACAGCGTATTCGGATGCTCCAGCAGACCATCGAGCAAGCATTGCTTGAGCAAGGTCGCATAAGTGAGAGAACGGGACCAAAGTTTGAATAATGCTTCAGGGTCTACTATGGTAGAGTGACCGTGAAGGAAAAAATTTCTCTGAGATGTTCGCAAGTGGGCCAGTCCCCTGAGCCGATATTTCAAAAAAACAGAATGTGACGCTCCACGGTTGGTGAGCATGCTCGGTTCGTCCGAGAAGCCTGAAAACCGTGACGACGCATTCACCTTGAACCGCGGGTTCAAGGGTTACAGCCTACGGCGGCATCTCGGAGATTCCCCCTCTTTTACTACCATGACGCAACGCCCTGTTATTCCCGAACTCAGACAGCAAATCCGTAAAGAAATACGTCAGTTACGTCGTGCTATCACGCCGCAAGCGCAGCGACAATTCGCCGAGCGTGCCGCCGCGCGCATGCTGGCTTATGCGCCAGTGGTGGAAGCAAAAACCGTGGCGGCCTTTCTTTCATTCGATGGCGAGCTGGATACCCGCCCGCTTATCGAAGGGCTCTGGCGCGCCGGCAAACAGGTTTATCTGCCTGTGCTTCACCCTTTTAGCCCCGGCAATTTGCTTTTTCTACGCTACTTTCCGCACAGTGAATTACTGCTGAATCGTCTGAAAATTTATGAGCCGCCGCTTGATGTGCGCCACGTTTTGCCCCTGAGCGAACTGGATGTGCTGGTCACGCCGCTGGTGGCGTTTGACGCCCAGGGGCAGCGCCTTGGCATGGGCGGCGGCTTTTATGACCGCACGCTGCAAAACTGGCGCGAACATGCACTTTCCCCTGTCGGTTACGCCCACGATTGCCAGCAGGTAGCCGCCCTTCCCGCAGAGAAATGGGATATTCCGCTGCCTGCGGTTGTTACGCCGTCAACACTCTGGACATGGTAAGCGCCCACAAAAAAGCCCGCCGGAGCGGGCTTTTTTCGTAACAGGCAATCAGTAAAGCAGGCGAGCGCGGATAGTGCCCGGAATCGCTTTCATGCTCTGTAGCGCTTTGTTCGCGACCTCTTCCTCGGCATCGATATCAATCACCACATAGCCCATTTGCGGCGTGGTTTGCAGATATTGCGCGGCGATGTTAATGCCCTGCTCAGCGAAGATCTGGTTGATGGCGGTCAGCACGCCCGGACGGTTTTCATGAATATGCAGCAACCGGCTCACGGTGCCGCCGTGCAGCGGCAGCGAAACTTCCGGGAAATTCACGGCAGAGAGCGTCGAACCGTTGTCGGAATATTTCACAAGCTTGCCCGCCACCTCAAGGCCGATATTTTCCTGCGCTTCCTGCGTGGAGCCGCCGATGTGCGGCGTCAGGATAACGTTGTCGAATTCGCACAGCGGAGAGTTGAACGGATCGCTGTTTGTTGCCGGCTCCGTCGGGAATACGTCGATAGCCGCGCCCGCGAGATGCTTACGCGAAAGCGCGTCGCACAGCGCCGGAATATCTACCACGGTGCCGCGTGCGGCGTTAATCAGCAGCGCGCCAGGCTTCATCAGCGCCAGTTGCTCTGCGCCAATCATATCTTTCGTCGAGGCATTTTCCGGCACGTGCAGGCTTACCACGTCGCTCATATTGAGCAGGTCGGAAAGATGCTGCACCTGTGTGGCATTGCCAAGCGGCAGCTTGCTTTCGATATCATAAAAGAACACATGCATGCCGAGCGATTCCGCAAGGATGCCAAGCTGGGTGCCGATATGGCCGTAGCCGATAATACCCAGCTTTTTGCCGCGCGCTTCATAAGAGCCTGCCGCCTGTTTGTTCCAGATACCGCGATGCGCTTTAGCATTCGCTTCAGGAATGCCGCGCATCAGCAGCAGCAGCTCGCCAATAACCAGCTCCGCCACGGAACGGGTGTTGGAGAAAGGCGCGTTAAAGACCGGCACGCCGCGTTTCGCCGCCGCATTCAGGTCAACCTGATTGGTGCCGATGCAAAAACAACCTACCGCCACCAGCTTTTCCGCTGCGGCGAAAATCTCTTCGGTCAGATGGGTACGGGATCGCAGGCCAATAAAGTGAGCGTCACGGATCGATTCTTTCAGCGCGTCGCTGTCCAGCGCGCCTTTATGGTATTCGATATTGGTGTAACCTGCCGCGCGCAGGCTATCGATGGCTTTCTGGTGAACGCCTTCCACCAGCAAGAATTTAATTTTGTCTTTCTCCAGTGATACTTTTGCCATTTCCCGACCCTGTCTTGTCTTATCAGATAGTGTACTGAGCAATAAGTCAGCCTTCTGCCAACATATCAAAATTTGCGGGTCCGGCAATATGAACGTTTGCGTCAGCCGCCTGAAGAAAAGTCACGCAGCGCGTAAAGGCAGAAGAAAATCTTGTGTGGCGGAAATATGACGGCAGAAACAGAAAAGCAGAAGCGACAAATGTGACATATGTCACCAAATTTCGCGGTTAAGATTTTTTTACACTGACGGGGCGCGCAAGCGCCCCGGTCAGATCATTTCACAATGGTCTTAACGCCTTCCGCGGTGCCAATCAGCGCAACGTCTGCGCCGCGATTAGCGAACAACCCTACCGTCACCACGCCAGGAATAGCGTTAATCGCATTTTCCATGGCGATCGGCTCCATGATGGAAAGACCGTGAACATCAAGAATCACGTTGCCGTTATCGGTCACCACGCCCTGACGATATTCCGGGCGCCCGCCCAGCTTCACCAGTTGACGCGCGACGCTGCTGCGGGCCATCGGGATGACCTCAACCGGCAGCGGGAAGTTGCCGAGGATATCCACCTGCTTCGAGGCGTCAGCGATGCAGATAAACTTCTCTGCTACCGAAGCGATGATCTTCTCACGCGTCAGCGCTGCGCCGCCGCCTTTGATCATCTGCATCTGGCCGTTGATCTCATCCGCGCCGTCGACGTAAATGCCAAGCGAATCCACGTCGTTGAGATCGTAAACGGGAATGCCGAGGCTTTTCAGCTTCGCGGTGGAGGCATCCGAGCTTGATACCGCGCCATCAATCTGGTTTTTGATGGTGCCGAGCGCGTCAATAAAATGCGCCGCCGTGGAGCCGGTGCCTACCCCGACAATCGTTCCCGGCTGCACATACTGAAGCGCGGCCCAGCCCACTGCTTTTTTCAGTTCATCCTGCGTCATGATCTTTTGCCTGTGTGTGAAAACTGTGGCGCATTATAGAACAGGCGCGCTGAAAAAGACCGCTTTCGCCGGAGATACTCCTCCGATCATTGCGGTTTCTGCCTGTGCCTGGCAAAAATTTATGTCATAGTGCGAAACATTACGATTCAGGAGTACGCTAAAAAGATGAAACGCCCGGACTACAGAACGCTACAGGCGCTGGATGCGGTCATTCGCGAACGTGGGTTTGAGCGCGCCGCGCAAAAGCTGTGTATCACCCAGTCCGCCGTGTCGCAGCGTATTAAGCAACTGGAAAATATGTTCGGCCAGCCTTTGCTGGTTCGCACCGTGCCGCCGCGTCCGACCGAACAAGGCCAGAAACTGCTCGCGCTATTGCGCCAGGTAGAGTTGCTGGAAGATGAATGGCTTGGCGATGAACAGACGGGCACAACGCCGCTGCTGCTTTCGCTTGCGGTCAACGCCGACAGTCTGGCGACATGGCTGCTGCCCGCACTGGCGCCGGTGCTGGTCGACTCCCCTATTCGCCTTAACCTGCAAGTAGAAGATGAAACCCGCACGCAGGAGCGCCTGCGCCGCGGCGAAGTGGTGGGCGCGGTAAGTATTCAGCCGCAAGCGCTGCCAAGCTGCCTTGTGGATAAGCTGGGGGCGCTTGACTACCTGTTTGTCGCCTCAAAAGCGTTTGCCGAACGCTACTTTCCCAATGGCGTCACCCGCTCTGCCTTGCTGAAAGCGCCCGCCGTCGCCTTCGACCACCTTGACGATATGCATCAGGCTTTCTTGCAGCAGAATTTCGACCTGCCGCCGGGCAGCGTGCCGTGCCATATCGTTAACTCTTCCGAAGCTTTTGTGCAGCTTGCCCGCCAGGGCACTACCTGCTGCATGATCCCGCATTTGCAGATTGAGAAAGAGCTGCAAAGCGGCGAGCTTATCGATCTGACTCCCGGCCTCTGCCAACGCCGGATGCTCTACTGGCACCGCTTTGCGCCGGAAAGCCGCATGATGCGCAACGTCACCGACGCGCTGCTGGAATATGGGCATAAGGTGCTGCGTCAGGAATAAAAAAACCCGCCAGAGGCGGGTTTTTCTTTAGTGGCTGGAAGCGCCATTCGCGGCTGGCGCGGCAGTTTGCCCCGGCGCGCTGTTAAGCGACGCAGGCGCAGACTGGCCCTGATCCGCTTGCAGTTCAAACACCACATCCACCTGATCGTCAAACTGGATAGTTTGTTGATCGTAGGTGTCCTGCGCGCTGACCGGCGCGGCGGCTTCCGCTTTCATCATGCGAACCATCGGGCTCGGCTGGTAGTTTGAGACATGATAACGCACGCTGTACACCGGCCCCAGGCTGCGCTTAAAGCCGCTGGCGAGCTGTTGCGCCTGGCGAACCGCGTCGTCGATGGCCGCTTTGCGCGCCTTGTCTTTGTACTCTTCCGGGTGCGCAACGCCGAGCGACACGGAACGAATTTCATTAAGACCCGCTTTCAGCGCGCCATCCAGAAGTTCGTTAAGCTTATCAAGCTGGCGCAGCGTGACTTCCACGGTACGAATAGCGCGATACCCTTTAAGCTGGGCTTTGCCATCTTTCAGATATTCATACTCCGGCTGCGTGCGCAAATTCGCCGAGTTAATATCTTTTTTCTCTACATTATTTTGTTGCAGGAAACCGAGGTATTGCGCAACGCGATCGTCAGCCTGCTTCTTGGCAGACGCGGCGTCTTTCGCCGTGACGTTTACCTCAATTGCCAGCGTCGCGATATCCGGAACCGCATCCACGCTCGCCGTCCCTGAAGTCACAATATGCGGGCCGTTCGGCAATTCATTTGCCTGAAGCGTCGTTGAGCCGAGTGCGACGAAAGCCGCCAGCGCCATCACTTTAAACTTCACTGTTTCTCCTCCGTGCTGCGTTTCACTGAAGTGGCCCGACCTGCGGGTGCGGGCTTCTGGCTGCAAGCTTAACGTTCTTAAAATAAATGTCTATCAGAGAAGGTTTAGAGCAGCGCGTTTATGTGCGCTATACCCTCGCGGGCAAGCTGGAAGGCGATAACCCACATCACTACGCCGACCACGCTGTTAATAACGCGCTGCGCTTTTGCGGTGCGCAGACGCGGCGCAAGCCAGGCCGCCAGCAGCGCCAGACCAAAGAACCAGAGAACAGAAGCGCTGATGGTACCGAGCGCGAAAGCCCGCTTCGGCATTTCCGCCAGTTGCCCGCCAAGGCTGCCGAGCACCACGAACGTGTCCAGATAAACATGCGGGTTAAGCCAGGTAACGGCGAGCATGGTGGCGATAATGCGCAGCCTTCCCTGCTTCATTACCTGCGCGCTCGTCAGTTCTATATGCTGGCTGAATGCCGTTTTAAGCGCGCCGAAGCCATACCAGAGCAGAAAGGCAACCCCGCCCCACGTCACCAGCGCCAGCAGCCAGGGCGACTGCATAAGAATGGCGCTGCCGCCAAACACGCCTGCGCATATCAATACGATATCGCTCAGCGCGCACAGTGAAGCAATCATCAAATGATACTGGCGACGAATACCCTGGTTGAGCACAAACGCATTTTGCGGGCCAAGCGGCAAAATCATTGCCGCGCCTAAAGCAAGCCCTTGAAAATAATAAGTTAACACTGTGTTTTCCTGAAACTTTGCAGAGAGAAAACAAGTGTAATGCGCTTTATTTATTAGCCCAAACGCAAAATTTTAATCACTTATTAGATTTGCTAATAACAGAAAGCACAAAAAAGCCAGCGTTACGCTGGCTTCGGGTTTACTGCGCGCCGGAAGGTTTATCCTGCGCGGCGGGCTTTGCATCTTCTGCTGACGGTTCCGTGATGATGGCTGGGCGTTTCGGCTCCGGCTTCGCTGCCTGCGCCTGCTCCTGTTTCGGCTGCGCCAGCTGCTTCACGTTTACGTCCATCTGCGGATACGGAATGCTGATACCTTCGGCATCCAGCGCTTTTTTCGCCCGCTCAAGGATATCCCAGTAGACTTCCTGCAAGTCGCTGCTTTTGCTCCATGCGCGGATCACGAAGTTAATAGAAGAGGCGCCCAGCTCATTCATACGCACCGTTCTTTCGCGATCTTTCAGGATACGTTCGTCAGACATCACAATATCGGTAAGGATTTCACGCACGCGATCCACATCCGCATCGTAAGAAACGCCGATGATCAGTTCATTGCGTCGAACCGGCTCACGGGAATAGTTAATGATATTGCCCGCAATGATTTTGCCGTTCGGCACCACAACATATTTACCGTCAGCGGTAATCAAGGTGGTGGAGAAAATCTGTACATGCTGCACGGTACCCGCAATGCCGCCGAGATCGACATATTCACCGGCGCGGAAAGGACGGAACGTCACCAGCAGCACGCCGGCAGCCAGGTTAGACAGCGAACCCTGCAACGCCAGGCCTACAGCCAGACCAGCGGCGCCCAGCACGGCGATGACCGATGCGGTCTGTACGCCTACGCGGCCCAGCGCGGCAATCAGCGTAAAGGCAATAATGCCGTAACGCACCAGCGCAGAAAGAAAATCCGCCACGGTGGCATCGACATGGCGCGCTACCATCACCCGGTTAATGGTGTTGGAAATGGCGCGGGCCACAATCATCCCGACAATAATAATCGCTATCGCGGCCACAATGTTGACAGCATAGCTCAGCAGCAGCGCCTGGTTGCGCACCAGCCAGCCCCCTGCGTTGTTAATGCTGTCTACCACATTCAAATCTTCCATTCGGCGCTCCTCGTAATGACCCCGGCCAGGTTAAAAATGCACTGCCTGCAAGACGGCAGCAAAGTGTTTTAAGGGTAAACAAAACGGCGGCATTACGCCAGGCGGCTGAGGGGAGGCAGCGTTGCAGCAGGTTGATTTAACAAACAGAAAGGCCCGCCAGTGGCGGGCCTGATAGCGGATTACGGCAATTTGTTACAGAACGTCAATCGCGTTCAGTTCTTTGAATGCCTGCTCCAGACGCGTCACCATGCTGGCCTGCGCTGCACGCAGCCATACGCGCGGGTCGTAGTATTTCTTGTTCGGCTGATCTTCCCCTTTCGGGTTGCCGAGCTGACCTTGCAGGTAAGCTTCGTTCTCTTTGTAGTACTTCAGGATACCTTCCCAGGTTGCCCACTGGGTGTCGGTATCGATGTTCATTTTGATAACGCCGTAGCTTACGGAGTCTTTAATTTCCTGAGCGGAAGAACCGGAACCGCCGTGGAACACGAAGTTCAGGCTGTTGTGCGGCAGGTTGTGTTTCTTAGAAACATATTCCTGAGAATCGCGCAGGATGGTCGGGGTCAGCTTCACGTTACCCGGCTTGTAAACGCCGTGTACGTTACCGAAGGAAGCCGCGATGGTGAAACGGTGGCTGATAGCGTTCAGTTTGGTGTACGCGTAATCAACATCTTCCGGCTGGGTGTACAGAGCGGAAGCGTCCATGTGGCTGTTATCCACGCCGTCTTCTTCGCCGCCGGTGCAGCCCAGTTCAATTTCCAGGGTCATGCCCATTTTGGACATGCGCTCCAGGTATTTGGAGCAGATTTCAATGTTCTCTTCCAGAGACTCTTCAGACAGATCGATCATGTGAGAAGAGAACAGCGGCTTGCCGGTGGCAGCGAAGTGTTTTTCACCCGCGTCCAGCAGACCGTCGATCCACGGCAGCAGTTTTTTTGCGCAGTGGTCGGTGTGCAGGATAACCGGAACGCCGTAATGTTCAGCCATCTGATGAACATGGTGCGCGCCGGAAATGGCGCCCAGAATGGCGGCCTGCTGGCCTTCGCCTTTAAAGCCTTTACCGGCGATAAATGCTGCGCCGCCGTTAGAGAACTGAACGATAACCGGCGCTTTTACTTTTGCAGCGGTTTCCAGAACGGCGTTGATGGAATCAGTACCCACGCAGTTTACCGCTGGCAGCGCGAAGTTGTTCTCTTTAGCTACCTGGAACACTTTCTGTACGTCGTCACCTGTGATGACGCCCGGTTTTACGAAATCAAAAATTTTAGACATGTTACGTAGTCCTGTATCTTCGGCCGTTAGAAAAAGTGCGAGCCCTGACTGTCAAAGCACGCTGAAAACAACGGGCGAGGAAGCCTCGCCCGTAACTGTTACTGCTTAGCGCGCTCTTCGAGCATGGCGACTGCCGGCAGAACTTTGCCTTCCACGAATTCGAGGAATGCGCCGCCGCCGGTAGAGATGTAGGAGATTTTGTCGGCAATGCCGAACATATCGATCGCCGCCAGCGTATCGCCGCCGCCTGCGATGGAGAATGCGTCGCTGTCAGCAATGGCGCGGGCAACGATTTCGGTGCCTTTGCGGAAGTTCGGGAATTCAAACACGCCAACCGGGCCATTCCACAGAATGGTTTTGGCGTTTTTCAGGATTTCAGCCAGTTTTTCGGCGGAAACGTCGCCCATATCCAGGATCTGCTCATCATCTTTGATTTCAGAAACGGATTTCAGCGTCGCAGGCGCAGTTTCAGAGAACTCGGTCGCCACGCGAACGTCGGTCGGAACCGGAATATCGCAGGTGCCCAGCAGGCGTTTGGCTTCTTCAACCAGATCCGCTTCGTACAGGGATTTACCTACGTTGTGGCCCTGAGCGGCAACGAAGGTGTTCGCGATACCGCCGCCTACAATCAGCTGGTCGGCGATTTTAGACAGGGAGTCCAGCACGGTCAGCTTGGTGGAAACTTTTGAGCCGCCAACGATAGCGACCATCGGGCGAGCCGGCTCTTTCAGCGCTTTGCCCAGCGCATCCAGTTCTTCCGCCAGCAGCGGGCCTGCGCACGCTACGTCTGCGAATTTGCCAACGCCGTGGGTAGAAGCCTGCGCGCGGTGCGCGGTGCCGAACGCATCCATAACGAACACGTCGCACAGCGCGGCATATTTTTTCGCCAGCGTTTCGTCGTCTTTCTTCTCGCCCTTATTGAAACGGACGTTTTCCAGCACAACCAGTTCGCCTTCAGCGACTTCAACGCCGTCGAGGTAATCTTTAGCCAGGCGCACCGGGGCATTCAGCTTGTCTTTGAGATAGTTCACTACCGGCAGCAGAGAAAATTCTTCGTTGTACTCGCCTTCGGTCGGACGACCCAGGTGAGATGTCACCATGACTTTCGCGCCCTGTTGCAGCGCCAGTTCGATGGTCGGCAGAGAAGCGCGAATACGCGCGTCAGAAGTCACTTTCCCTTCTTTAACCGGTACGTTCAGATCGGCACGGATAAGTACGCGTTTACCTGCCAGATCCAGATCGGTCATCTTAATTACAGACATGGTGAATCCTCTCGTTGATTCTAAAGTTTTGCAGACGCAAATTGCGTCTTACCTGAAACCAATAGCTGCCATGGCTAACGTCGTGTCGAGCATTCGGTTAGCAAAGCCCCATTCATTATCACACCACACCAGTGTTTTGATGAGGTGCGCCCCACTCACCCTTGTCTGCGTGCCGTCCACAATGGCACTGTGCGGATCGTGGTTAAAATCAGTTGAGACCAACGGTAATTCCGTATAGTCAACTATACCATGAAATGCACCCTGTGCCGCTTTTTGCAGCAACAGGTTGACATCACAAGCTTTTACCGGCTGAAGCACCGAGACGCTCAGATCAATCGCCGTCACGTTGATTGTCGGCACGCGCACGGCGATCGCTTCAAAACGGTCATGAAATTTCGGAAAAATTCTACTGATGCCTGCCGCAAGACGCGTATCCACGGGGATGATGGACTGGCTGGCGGCGCGCGTGCGGCGCAAGTCAGGGTGATAGGCGTCGATAACCTGCTGATCGTGCATGGCCGAATGGATAGTCGTGACGGTGCCAGACTCAATGCCGAAAGCGTCGTCGAGCAGTTTTATCACAGGAATAATGCAATTTGTGGTGCAGGAGGCGTTAGAGACGATGCGATGTTCAGCTTCAAGCTGCGCCTGGTTGACGCCGTAAACCACCGTCGCGTCCAGATCGTTGCCGCCGGGATGGGAAAACAGCACTTTCTTCGCGCCGGCTTCAAGATGCGCCATGCCATCTGCGCGGGAACCGTAAACGCCTGTACAATCCAGGACGATATCGACGCCGAGTTCGCGCCAGGGCAACGCTTCGATGGCAGGCTGGTGCAGCAGGCGAATGGTGTCATTGCCAACCCACATCAGCTCCGCTTCCTGGCGAACATCCCAGGCGAAGCGGCCATGGCTGGTGTCATACTTCAATAAGTGAGCCATGCCTGCGGCATCCGCCAGCTCGTTGATAGCCACCACGGTGATTTCAGCCCGGCGTCCGGATTCGTATAACGCGCGAACCACGTTACGCCCGATGCGGCCGAAACCATTAATCGCTATGCGTAGGGTCATAGGTCTCCTGCAAAGCATTCCCGAATTGAGATGGCTGACAGAGTAATGCAGCCATACCCTGAGGGGAATCCTCGCCTGTCACAAACTGCATCTGTTTGATTTTTTGTCGAACATTTATCCGACTGAAACGGTTCAGCCAGAATAATCGAAACGTGGAATAAAAGGAATGATATGCAAGGGAAAGCGCCTTAACTTCTGACCTGCGTCACATTTTTGCTGGAATAAATTCCAGTTAACCGCAGCCTGTTCCTTCCCGGGCAACCACTTCCCTGCCCTCTCCAGGAGGTTACGCAACGAGTGTTATCTTCCTACAATAAGCGCAGCTAACTTTACCCTGGGAAAATGCTATGCCGAATAATTCGGTATCTGAAAAACCTGCCGACTTAAACACGCTGCGCCTGCGTTTTCGCGGCTGCCTGCTCGGCGGCGCTGTCGGCGATGCGTTAGGCGGCCCGGTAGAATTTTTAAGCTGGCCGGAGATAACAGCGCGCTTTGGCGAGCAGGGCGTGCTCGATTACGAAGTGGCCTGGGGCGGCAAAGGGAAGATAACCGACGATACGCAAATGACGCTTTTTACTGCTGAGGGGCTGCTGCGTGGCTGGGTACGCGGCGCGATGCGCGGCATAGCGCCTGCTTTCGCCAGTACAACCGCTCACGCTTACCTGCGCTGGCTGCTGACTCAGGGCGTACGCAATCGTCACGGCCTTCTTAATACCGCTTGCCTTTCCGGCTGGCTTATTCAGCAGCCTGCGCTTTTCAGCGCTCGTGCGCCGGGCAATACCTGTCTGAGCGCATTGCGCGAGATGAAAGCCTTTGGCGAGCCCGCCCGGAATAACAGCAAAGGCTGCGGTGGCGTAATGCGCGTGGCGCCGGTAGGGTTATTTTATGCAAGCTTTAACGAAAGCGACGCCGCCCGACAGGCTTTTGATATGGGATGTAAGCTCGCCGCGCTCACCCATGGCCATCCTACCGGCTGGCTGACCGGCGGCGTACTGGCGGCGCTGGTTTTTTATCTTGCGCGCGGAGAAACGCTCAACACGGCGCTGAATTACGCGCTCGCTTTACTGAAAACAGAGCCTGCGCATGAGGAGACGCTCCATGCCCTTGAACATGCGCAAACCCTGGCGCTGGCGACTGTTTCGCCCCACCAGGCCATTGCGCAGCTTGGCGAAGGCTGGGTAGCGGAAGAGGCGCTGGCTGTCGCCCTTTATTGCGTAATGAAAGCCCGCTCTTTCGAACATGGCGTACTCATGGCGGTTAATCACGGCGGTGATTCCGATTCCACAGGCGCCATTGCCGGCAACCTGCTTGGCGCAATCTATGGCGCAGCGACAATCCCTTCAGGCTGGTTGCAGGCGCTGGAGTTAGCGGAAGTGGTTCAGGGGATGGCGGACGACTTACTGGACTATCGGGACTGGGAAATATCAGAGTATAACTTCACGCCGTTTACCGAAGCGATGCATAAGAAATACCCCGGCGACTAGCGATAATAAAAAACGGGAGGCGCCAGGCCTCCCGTTTGTTTTGCTTTAGCAAGCGCGATTACAGCAGCGCTTTCGCCTGGCTTACCACGTTATCCACGGTGAAACCGAACTCGGTGAACAGCTGCTCTGCCGGTGCGGATTCGCCGAAGGTGGTCATGCCGACAACCGCGCCGTTCAGACCAACATACTTGAACCAGTAGTCCGCGATGCCCGCTTCGATAGCGACGCGCGCGCTAACCGCTTTCGGCAGTACTGCTTCGCGGTAAGCCGCATCCTGCTTGTCGAACGCGTCGGTAGACGGCATGGACACCACGCGCGCTTTCACGCCTTCAGCCGTGAGTTTTTCCCATGCGGCGACGGCCAGTTCAACTTCAGAACCGGTAGCGATGAAGATCAGTTGCGGCTGACCTTCGCACTCTTTCAGCACGTAAGCGCCGCGGGCGATGTCTGCCAGTTGCTGCTCGCTGCGCTCCTGCTGCGCCAGGTTCTGGCGAGAGAAAATCAGCGCGGTCGGGCCGTCATGACGCTCTACAGCGTATTTCCACGCTACTGCGGATTCCACCTGGTCGCACGGACGCCATGTGCTCATGTTCGGCGTTACGCGCAGCGCCGCCAGCTGTTCAACCGGCTGGTGAGTCGGGCCGTCTTCGCCAAGACCGATGGAGTCGTGGGTGTAGACTATCACCTGGCGTTGCTTCATCAGCGCCGCCATACGCACCGCGTTACGGGCATATTCCACAAACATCAGGAAGGTGGAGGTGTACGGCAGGAAACCGCCGTGCAGCGCGATGCCGTTGGCGATAGCGGTCATGCCGAATTCACGCACGCCGTAGTGAATGTAGTTGCCTGCCGCGTCTTCGTTGATCGCTTTCGAACCAGACCACAAGGTCAGGTTGGAAGGCGCGAGGTCCGCAGAGCCGCCGAGGAATTCCGGCAGCCACGGGCCGAACGCTTCGATGGTATTCTGAGAAGCCTTACGGCTGGCGATTTTTGCCGGGTTCGCCTGCAATTTCGCAATAAACTCCTGCGATTTAGCCGCGAAGTCTGCCGGCATTTCGCCTTTCATGCGGCGAGTAAATTCAGCGGCTTCCTGCGGGAAGGCTTTCGCGTAAGCGGCGAACTTCTCGTTCCAGGCGCTTTCTTTCACAGCGCCCATCTCTTTGGCATCCCACTGCGCATAAATGTCAGACGGGATCTCAAACGGCGCGTGCTTCCAGCCCAGCTGTTCACGGGTTGCCGCTACTTCCGCGTCGCCCAGCGGCGCGCCGTGGGAGTCATGCGTGCCCGCTTTGTTCGGTGAACCGAAACCGATGATGGTTTTGCACATCAGCAGGGACGGTTTGTCGGTAACAGAACGCGCTTCTTCAATCGCACGCTTGATAGCGTCGGCGTCATGGCCATCGACGCCGCGCACCACGTGCCAGCCGTAAGCTTCGAAACGCTTAGCGGTGTCGTCGGTGAACCAGCCCTCAATGTGACCGTCGATAGAAATGCCGTTGTCGTCGTAGAAGGCCACCAGCTTGCCAAGACCCAGCGTGCCTGCCAAGGAGCAAACTTCATGGGAGATGCCTTCCATCATGCAGCCGTCGCCCAGAAAAGCGTAGGTGTAATGGTTAACAATCTCGTGACCCGGGCGGTTGAACTGCGCCGCCAGCGTTTTTTCCGCAATGGCCATGCCCACGGCGTTAGCGATGCCCTGCCCCAGCGGACCGGTGGTCGTTTCCACGCCTGCGGTGTAGCCCACTTCCGGGTGGCCCGGGGTTTTAGAGTGCAGCTGACGGAAGTTTTTCAGCTCGTCGATCGGCAGGTCGTAGCCGGTAAGGTGCAGCAGGCTGTAAATCAGCATCGAGCCGTGACCGTTAGAGAGCACGAAACGGTCGCGGTCTGCCCAGCTCGGGTTCTGCGGGTTATGGTTCAGGAAATCACGCCACAGGACTTCGGCAATGTCAGCCATACCCATCGGGGCACCCGGATGACCGGATTTGGCTTTCTGTACTGCGTCCATGCTGAGCGCACGAATAGCATTGGCAAGCTCTTTACGAGAGGACATTTTGACTCCAGATCGGATAGTTAAAGGCCACGCCTTAGTAACGACTTGACTACCACGCGTTATGGGCTACGCCCGGAAAAAGTGGCAAACAATGTAACCCAAGCGGATGGGCATGTACATGGAGCATCCTTTTGTTGCTTAAGAAATCTCTGGATCATGCTCGCAGCTTGCGCAACGGCCTCGCTCATCGCGCACTCCCTTCTTTATACTGCTCATCATGCCGGTAAAATCAGCTGGCGATGCTCTACACTTTTTAATCACTTATTTGCGGAAGCACACACATGAAGATGCGCGCTATCCTGCTCGCCATGGGCACGGCGGCCCTGCTGAGCGGTTGTCAAAACATGGATTCTAACGGCCTGCTCACATCGGGCGCCGAGGCGTTTCAGGCTTACACGTTAAGCGATGCGCAGGTTAAAGCTTTAAGCGATGAGTCCTGTAAAGAACTGGACAGCAAGGCGACCATCGCCCCGGCAAGCAGCACCTACAGCCAGCGACTTGAGAAAATCGCCTCGGCGCTTGGCGACAACATCAACGGTCAGCCAGTGAACTACAAGGTTTACGTGACCAAAGATGTTAACGCCTTCGCCATGGCCAACGGCTGCATCCGCGTTTACAGCGGCCTGATGGATATGATGACCGACAACGAAGTGGAAGCGGTTATCGGCCATGAAATGGGTCACGTTGCGCTGGGCCACGTGAAGCGCGGCATGCAGGTGGCGCTTGGCACCAATGCGGTACGCGCCGCGGCCGCTTCCGCAGGCGGCGTTGTAGGCAGCCTGTCGCAATCGCAGCTTGGCGCGCTTGGCGAACAACTGGTTAATGCGCAATTCTCGCAGCGTCAGGAGTCGGAAGCGGATGACTACTCCTACGATCTGTTGCGCAAGCGCGGCATCAGTCCGCTGGGTCTCGCCACCAGTTTTGAAAAGCTTGCTCAACAGGAAGCAGGCCGCCAGAGCTCCATGTTTGATGACCACCCGGCCTCAACCGCCCGCGCAGAGCATATCCGCGAGCGCATGGCCGCCGACGGCATCAAATAAAAAAGCGGAGCCGCTTTCGCGCGCTCCGCCCTGCAAAAAAGCCGGTTAATACCGGCTTTTTTATCGCCTCTTACGCGCCTTTTTTCGCCGCCTGGATATAGAGCATCTCCAGCGCCAGCGTTGCCGCAGCGAGCGCGGTGATGTCTGACTGATCGTAAGCCGGCGCCACTTCTACAATGTCCATGCCGACAATGTTTAGATCCTGAATGCCGCGCAGCAATTTCAGCGCGCGATCGGAAGTCAGGCCGCCAATCACGGGCGTGCCGGTACCCGGCGCGAACGCGGGATCCAGACAGTCGATGTCAAAAGTCAGGTAAACCGGCATATCGCCCACAATCTGCTTAACCTGAGCCACCACATCCGCTACGGAGCGGTCATTCACCTGCGGCGCATCCAGCACGGTAAAGCCGTTGTCTTTGTCAAACTCGGTGCGAATACCAATCTGCACGGAACGGGTCGGGTCAATCAGCCCTTCATTCGGCGCGGTGTAGAACATCGTGCCGTGGTCGAATTCGCAGCCGTTAGAGTAAGTGTCGGTGTGCGCGTCGAAGTGCACCAGCGCCATTTTGCCGAAGTGTTTGGCGTGCGCGCGCAGCAGCGGCAGCGTAACGAAATGGTCGCCGCCAAAAGAGAGCATACGCTTGCCGGCCGCCAGCAGTTTCTCCGCATGCGCCTGCAAGTTCTCGCTCATTTCACGGGCGTCGCCGAAGGCATAAACCAGGTCGCCGCAATCGACTACGTTCAGGCGCTGGCGCATGTCAAAATCCCACGGGAAGCGGTTGCCTTCCCAGGCCAGGTTAGTGGAAACCTGACGGATTGCCGCCGGTCCGAAGCGGCTGCCCGCACGGCCTGACGTCGCCATATCAAACGGAATGCCGGTGATGACCCACTCAGCGTCGCTGTCGTACGGCTGGAAATTAACCGGCAAACGCAAAAAACCAAAGGCGTTGGATACCAGGGAGTTGTCGTACTGATGGCCTAAGGTGTTCATGAACATGACCTCTTGGTTACGTGAAAAAGCGATAAAAAAAATCCCCTCCGCGTCGTTAAACCCGACGAGGAAGGGATTGATAGGTGTAGAGCTTGTTGCGGCAGATTATCGCTGTTAATTCCAGCAGGTTCAAGCCTGCGGCGCTCGCTATCTGCCTTGCGTAAAAGCGCGTGCTAACGGCACAGGCAGGCGGCTTTGCGGCCCCCTGCCCCATGCTTATTCATCTTCCAGATAAGTGTAGCCGTAAAGCCCCGCTTCGAACTCTTCCAGGAACTGCTGTTGCAGCGCCTCGTCAAGCCCGGTCTGCTTCACCTGATCGCGAAAATGGGTCAGCAGCGTGTTGGGATCAAGCTGCACGTATTGCAGCATATCCGCTACGGTATCGCCTTCATCGGAAAGCTCCACTTCCACACTGCCATCCGGGAAGACAAACACGTCCACCGCTTCGGTGTCGCCGAACAGGTTGTGCATGTTGCCCAGGATCTCCTGGTAAGCGCCCACCATAAAGAAGCCCAGCGGCGGCGCGTTGTCCGGGTCGTAATCCGGCAACGGCATGGTGGTCGCGATACCGTCGCCATCGACATAATGATCGATGGTGCCGTCGGAGTCGCAGGTGATGTCCAGCAGCACGCCGCGGCGGGTTGGCGCCTGATCAAGCCCTTCAAGCGGCAGCACCGGGAAGAGTTGGTCGATGCCCCACGCGTCCGGCATAGACTGGAACAGCGAGAAGTTGACGTAAATTTTATCCGCCATGCGCTCCTGCAACTCGTCAATAATCGGACGGTGCGCGCGGTTTTGCGGATCAAGCTGCTTTTGCACTTCATGGCAGAGATTTATATAAAGCTGCTCTGCCCAGGCGCGCTCCTGCAAGCTGAACGTACCGGAAGAGTAACCGATATGCACATCGTGCAGGTCCATCTGGCTGTCGTGCAGCCATTCGCGCAGCGAACGGAGGGTGCCCGGCTGGTGCATCTCTTGCCAGGTTTCCCACATGCTTTGCAGCGGACGCGGGGCATCTTCTGCCGGCGCGGTCGGCGTAGTGAATTCGTTACGCTCCACGCCGATGATGTTAGAAACCAGCACGGTATGGTGCGCCGTTACCGCACGCCCCGATTCGGTAATCACCGTCGGATGCGGCAAACCATTTTCTTCGCAAGCGTCGCCGATAGCCCAGATGATGTTATTGGCATATTCGTTAAGCCCATAGTTCACGGAGCAATCAGACTGCGAGCGCGTGCCCTCATAGTCTACGCCCAGGCCGCCGCCTACGTCGAAGCACTGGATTTGTACGCCAAGCTTATGCAGCTCAACGTAGAAACGCGCCGATTCACGCACGCCAGTAGCGATGTCGCGAATATTCGCCATCTGCGAGCCGAGATGGAAGTGCAGAAGTTGCAGGCTGTCGAGGCGCCCTGCTTCGCGAAGCATCTCGACCAGCTTCAGCACCTGAGTCGCGGCCAGGCCGAATTTCGACTTTTCGCCGCCGGAAGATTGCCATTTGCCGGAGCCCTGGGAAGCAAGACGTGCGCGTACGCCCAGGCGCGGCACCACGTTCAGGCGCTCCGCCTCCTCCAGCACGATCTTAATTTCCGACATCTTCTCAATAACGAGGTAGACCTTATGGCCCATCTTCTCGCCGATCAGCGCCAGGCGGATGTATTCGCGGTCTTTGTAACCGTTGCAGACAATCACCGAGCGCGTCATGCCGGCATGCGCCAGCACCGCCATCAGCTCTGCTTTAGAGCCCGCCTCCAGACCCAGCGGCTCGCCGGAATGGATAAGCGATTCGATAACGCGACGGTGCTGGTTTACCTTAATGGGATAAACCAGGAAGTAGTCGCCATTGTAGCCATAGGATTCACGGGCGCGCTTGAACGCCGCGTTGATGGAGCGCAGGCGGTGTTGCAGGATCTGCGGGAAGCAGAACAGCGCTGGCAGGCGCTGGCCCTGAGCTTCACGGGATTTCACCAGTTTGGCGAGATCGACGCGCGCGTCGGGGACGTCCGGATCGGGGCAAACGCTGATGTGGCCCAGCTCGTTGACGTCGTAATAATTATTGCCCCACCAGGCAATATTGTAAGTACGCAGCATCTTGCTGGCTTCCTGAGAGCTCATTGCCACCTCCTGCATAGAACGTAGTACACCCTGTTCGCCTGCTGACGAAGGGGAAACCGAAGACATGTCGTCAGACATAGCGAACCTCATGTTTTTTCAAAAGTGTAAAACAGTTAACTACTATCGCAGCGTTACAGTGCGATAACAACCCATAAACAGACGGGTTCGCCAGCAGATAGCGCTGACCGCCCGACCGAGCGACCGGTTTCTTTTCCATACTATTGTAAAACACGTAACCGAACTCCGTATGACGGGTCGGCGAAACCACGAGAAAACTCCTGAATTTCAGGAGCGCCCTTGTTCAGTGATTACCAGACGTAACCGGCCCGGGAATCCTGAGAAGCGCCGAGATGGGTGTAACATCGGCAGGTTTGCAAAGAAGATATGCAGAGTGCGGGGGATGAAAAGGCACCAGAATGGTGTGCCGGAATAAGCGGGTAACAATGGTTCATTATTTCGTATCACCTCCACGCATACGGTGATGTATGCGACAAGCCAAAGCCTTAAAAATCACTGCTTAACCCGGCTGGAAGTGGGCGACACGAGGGCAACCATCGTGCGCTTGAATGCATAAGCCGCGCGCGCCGTTTTATACCGACAACAGGGTTAAAAAGCAAAATAAAAATGTGTGCTTTGCAGGCGTTATCAGAAATCTTCTGTGGCCCTTTCTTTACTGCGCATACTGGCGCGCAAAAATCGCTGGAAATGAGGTTAAGATTTCACCTAGAATAGCCGTCCAGAAGTTAATCCATCTATACTGATTAACATTCAGACAGCCCGTTCCGTTAAATGCGGGGGCGTTTTTCCGTTCAGAATATCGCGCTGGACTGGCGCTTTTACGCAGCAGTCTGAACTAACCGAATTACTCCAGGGTGAAGAGAATATGGCTAAACACCTTTTTACGTCCGAGTCTGTATCAGAAGGGCATCCCGATAAAATCGCTGACCAGATTTCCGATGCCGTGCTGGACGCTATCCTTGAACAGGATCCGAAAGCGCGTGTAGCGTGTGAAACTTACGTTAAAACCGGCATGGTGTTGGTCGGCGGCGAAATCACCACCAGCGCGTGGGTAGATATCGAAGAAATTACCCGCAACACGGTGCGTGAGATCGGCTACGTGCATTCCGATATGGGCTTTGACGCCAACTCCTGCGCCGTCCTGAGCGCTATCGGCAAGCAATCTCCGGATATCAACCAGGGCGTTGACCGCACTGACCCGCTGGAACAGGGCGCGGGCGACCAGGGCCTGATGTTTGGCTACGCGACTAACGAAACCGATGTGCTGATGCCGGCGCCGGTCACCTATGCTCACCGTCTGGTGCAGCGCCAGGCTGAAGTGCGTAAAAACGGCACGCTGCCGTGGCTGCGCCCGGATGCGAAAAGCCAGGTTACCTTCCAGTATGACAGCGGCAAAATCGTTGGTATCGACGCGGTCGTGCTCTCTACTCAGCACGCCGAAGATATTGAGCAAAAAGCGTTGCAGGAAGCGGTCATGGAAGAGATCATCAAGCCGGTTCTGCCTGCTGAATGGCTCAACGAATCCACGAAATACTTCATAAACCCGACCGGACGCTTCGTTATTGGCGGCCCGATGGGCGATTGCGGCCTGACCGGTCGTAAAATCATCGTTGATACCTATGGCGGCATGGCGCGCCACGGCGGCGGCGCGTTCTCTGGTAAGGATCCGTCTAAGGTAGACCGTTCCGCTGCCTATGCCGCACGTTACGTTGCGAAAAACATCGTAGCGGCAGGCCTGGCCGATCGCTGTGAGATTCAGGTTTCTTACGCTATCGGCGTAGCGGAACCGACCTCCATTATGGTGGAAACCTTCGGAACCGAGAAAATCGCGACCGAGCAACTGACCCTGCTGGTGCGCGAATTCTTTGACCTGCGCCCGTATGGCCTGATCCAGATGCTGGATCTGCTCCACCCGATCTATAAAGAAACCGCGGCGTACGGCCACTTCGGTCGTGAAAACTTCCCGTGGGAGAAAACCGACAAAGCGCAACTGCTGCGCGACGCTGCCGGTCTGAAATAAATCTCCGCCGCATTGCCTCCAGGGCCAGCCTCGTGCTGGCCTTTTGCATTTCTGGCGGCCATTTCTGCGCTTTCTTTTCCGCCCGCTATACTTCCTCGCAGTACGCTTTTCGTTTCGTCCTGGAAGCGATTACATGACGATTTTGCTACATATATTTTCAGATTATTCCTTATGCATGGTAAAAGAACGTATTCTGTTACATGCCGCTTCGGTTTAGTCTGAAATTTATCCGGCTATTCTGTTGGATAGTAAACTAATAGCCTGATAAATAACGGTTTTAGCGAATTACACAACTTGACAGTGATGTAACCGATTACACTCATGTGATTCGTATCACATCTTTTTACGGTACGCTAACCTACGATTCACATTGATAAAACCAATAATCCAACTGGAGGGCGGTATGCCTGACAATAAAAAACAGGGGCGTTCAAACAAGGCCATGACGTTCTTTGTCTGTTTTCTCGCGGCCCTGGCGGGACTGCTTTTTGGCCTCGACATTGGCGTGATTGCGGGCGCATTGCCCTTTATTGCTGATGATTTCCAGATCACTTCACACCAGCAGGAATGGGTGGTCAGCTCAATGATGTTCGGCGCGGCGGTCGGCGCGGTGGGCAGCGGCTGGCTCTCTTCCAGCCTCGGGCGTAAAAAAAGCCTGATGATTGGCGCGGTGCTGTTTGTGGCAGGCTCGCTCTGCTCCGCTTTCGCGCCAAACGTTGAAATTCTGATTGTTTCCCGCGTGCTGCTGGGTCTGGCGGTAGGTATCGCTTCCTACACCGCCCCGCTCTATCTCTCTGAGATTGCGCCGGAAAAAATCCGCGGCAGCATGATCTCGATGTATCAGCTGATGATTACCATCGGTATCCTGGGCGCCTATCTTTCTGATACCGCCTTCAGTTACACCGGAAACTGGCGCTGGATGCTGGGTGTGATCACCATCCCGGCGCTGCTGCTGCTGATTGGCGTGTTCTTCCTGCCAGACAGCCCACGCTGGTTCGCCGCCAAGCGCCGCTTCCACGATGCTGAACGCGTGTTGCTGCGTCTGCGTGATTCCAGCGCCGAAGCGCGTAACGAGCTGGAAGAGATCCGTGAAAGCCTGAAGGTGAAACAGAGCGGCTGGGCGCTGTTTAAAGAGAACAGCAACTTCCGCCGCGCGGTATTCCTGGGCGTGCTGCTTCAGGTCATGCAGCAGTTCACCGGCATGAACGTCATCATGTATTACGCGCCGAAAATCTTTGAACTGGCCGGGTATTCCAACACCACCGAACAGATGTGGGGCACCGTGATTGTCGGCCTGACCAACGTGCTGGCAACCTTTATCGCTATCGGTCTGGTGGACCGCTGGGGCCGTAAGCCGACCCTTATTCTGGGCTTTATCGTGATGGCCGCGGGCATGGGCATTCTGGGCACGATGCTGCATATGGGCATTCACTCGCCGGGCGCGCAGTATTTTGCCGTCGCCATGCTGCTGATGTTTATTATCGGCTTTGCCATGAGCGCTGGCCCGCTGATCTGGGTGCTGTGCTCTGAGATCCAGCCGCTGAAAGGCCGTGATTTCGGTATTACGCTCTCAACCGCGACGAACTGGATCGCCAACATGATTGTCGGCGCCACCTTCCTGACCATGCTCAATACGCTTGGCAACGCTAACACCTTCTGGGTTTATGCGGCGCTGAACCTCTTCTTTATCGTATTGACCGTCTGGCTGGTGCCGGAAACCAAACATGTGTCGCTTGAGCACATTGAACGTAACCTGATGAAAGGTCGTCGCCTGCGCGAGATTGGCGCGCACGACTAACCTTTCCGGCCTCTCTCCTCACGGGGAGAGGCTTCTCTCTGCCGCTTGCCCTCCCCTGCGCCATTATCTATGCTCTGCCGTTATGAAAACCCCACGTCTCCCTATTGCCGTTCAACAGGCCGTTATGCGCAGCCTGCGCGAAAATCTGCAACGCGCAAACCTGCATCTTTCCCGCAACTACCCTGAGCCGAAAATCGTTTATCAGCAACGCGGCACGGCAGCGGGCACCGCCTGGCTTGAGAGCAATGAAATTCGTCTCAACCCGGTGTTGCTGATGGAAAACCAGCAAGCGTTTCTTGACGAAGTGGTACCGCACGAACTGGCGCATCTGCTGGTATGGAAACATTTTGGCCGCGTGGCGCCGCACGGCAAAGAGTGGAAATGGATGATGGAAACGGTGCTGGGGGTGCCTGCTCGCCGCACGCATCAGTTTGAGCTGCATTCCGTACGCCGTAATACCTTCCCCTACCGCTGTGGCTGCCAGCAGCATCAGCTTACGGTGCGTCGCCATAACCGCGTGCTGCGCGGCGAAACGGAGTATCGCTGCGTGCGCTGCGGCGAAAAGCTGCGCCCGGAACCCCCGCCTTTATCCTGAACCGGAAATTTTAAGCGTCTTTGAATTGCTTCTGGCGCTTTCCTTCGTTACGGTGCGAGCACTTGTCACATGGAGTTGGAAGATGTCTCGCAAAATTTCACTTACGGTGGCGCTGAGCGCCGCTCTGCTTTCCAGTGGTACGTTTGCCGCAGGTATTCATAGTTTCTCTCAGGCTAAAGCCGCCAGCGTGAAAGTGAACGCTGACGTACCGGGCGATTTCTACTGCGGTTGCAAAATTACCTGGCAGGGAAAAAAGGGTATCCCGGATCTGGAGTCTTGCGGCTACAAAGTGCGTAAAAATGAAAACCGCGCTTCGCGTATCGAGTGGGAGCATGTGGTACCCGCCTGGCAATTCGGCCATCAGCGCCAGTGCTGGCAGGATGGCGGCCGTAAAAACTGCGATAAAGACCCGGTCTACCGCCAGATGGAAATCGACCTGCATAACCTGCAACCTGCGGTGGGCGAAGTGAACGGCGATCGCGGCAATTTCCTCTACAACCAGTGGAAAGGCGGCGAAGGCCAGTACGGGCAGTGCGAAATGAAGGTCGACTTCAAAGACAAATCCGCAGAGCCGCCCGCCCGCGCCCGCGGCGCCATCGCCCGCACCTATTTCTATATGCGCGACCAGTACAAGCTTTCGCTTTCTCGCCAGCAGACGCAGCTGTTTGAAGCCTGGAACAAGCTCTATCCGGTGACGGCATGGGAATGCACCCGCGACGAGCGTATCGCTCGCGTGCAGGGCAATCACAACCCGTATGTTCAGCAGGCTTGCCAGGCACAAAACCGCTAACCTACACTAGCGAACATTGTTTATTGCGCGCGCCGCCAGAAGCCGGGCGCGCCCTTGCTGGCAGAAAAAGACCTATGCGAATTCCCCGCATTTATCATCCCGAACCCATTACCCCAGGCCAGGAGCTGACTCTTAGCGAAGACGCCGCCAACCATGTAGGCCGCGTGTTGCGCATGGGGGCCGGGCAGGCATTACACTTATTCGACGGCAGCAACCAGCTTTTCGACGCCGAAATTGTTCACGCAGATAAAAAAAGCGTGCGCGTGAACGTGCTTAAAGGCGAAATAGCGGACCGTGAATCGCCGTTGCACCTTCATCTGGGCCAGGTGATGTCGCGCGGCGAAAAAATGGAATTTACCATCCAGAAATCAATAGAACTGGGCGTGAATGTCATTACGCCGCTGTTTTCTGAGCGCTGCGGCGTTAAGCTTGATGCCGAACGGCTAAGTAAAAAAATTCAGCAGTGGCAAAAAATCGCCATTGCGGCCTGCGAGCAGTGCGGCCGCAACCGCGTGCCGGAGATTCGCCCTGCCATGGATCTTGAAGCCTGGTGCGCGCAGCAGGATGAAGGGCTGAAACTGAATCTTCATCCCCGCGCCGAGCACAGCATCAACACGCTGCCGCTGCCGGTTGAGCGCGTGCGGCTGCTGATTGGCCCGGAAGGCGGCCTGTCGGCGGATGAAATCGCCATGACGGCGCGCTACCATTTTACTGATATTCTGTTGGGACCTCGCGTTCTGCGCACTGAGACTACCGCGCTCACCGCCATCACCGCGCTACAGGTGCGTTTTGGCGATCTGGGCTAAAGGAGAAAGAGAATGATTAAGCTCGGCATCGTGATGGACCCCATCGCAACCATCAACATTAAAAAAGACACCAGCTTCGCTATGCTGCTGGAAGCGCAGCGCCGTGGGTATGAGCTGCACTATATGGAGATGGCGGACCTTTACCTGATTAACGGCGAAGCGCGCGCCCGCACCCGCCGCGTCAGCGTGGAGCAGAACTACGACAAGTGGTATGAATTCGGCGCTGAGCAAGATATTGAACTGGCGGAGCTCGACGTTATCCTGATGCGCAAAGACCCGCCGTTTGATACCGAATTTATTTACGCGACCTACATTCTTGAGCGCGCCGAAGAAAAAGGCACGCTAATCGTTAACAAGCCGCAGAGCCTGCGCGACTGCAACGAAAAACTCTTCACCGCCTGGTTCCCGGATCTCACCCCGGAAACGCTGGTAACCCGTAATAAAGCGCAGTTAAAAGCGTTCTGGCAAAAACATGGCGATATCATCCTCAAACCGCTGGATGGCATGGGCGGCACCTCTATCTTCCGCGTAAAAGAGGGCGATCCGAACCTTTCGGTTATTGCCGAAACCCTGACGCTGCTTGGCAGCCGCTACTGCATGGCGCAAAACTATCTGCCGGCGATTGTCGATGGAGATAAGCGCGTGCTGGTGGTGGACGGCGAACCGGTGCCTTACTGCCTGGCGCGTATTCCCCAGGGCGGCGAAACGCGTGGCAACCTGGCCGCAGGCGGCCGTGGCGAACCACGCCCGCTGAGCGAGAGCGACTTGGCTATCGCCCGCCGCGTAGCGCCGACGCTTAAAGAGAAAGGGCTGATTTTCGTTGGGCTGGATATCATCGGCGATCGCCTGACGGAAATTAACGTCACCAGCCCCACCTGCGTGCGTGAAATTGAAGCGGAATTCCCCATCTCCATCACCGGCATGCTGATGGACGCCATTGAGAAACGCCTGGCAAAATAATCTTTACGGCGGGCGCGAGCCCGCCTTTTCCTCCCACCTGGTGACAGCCCGCCACTTTGCCCGCATACTTGGCCTTGTCGCTTTTTCAACCAGGACTACAGAACCTTTGACAATGAATTTACAGCATCACTTTCTGATTGCCATGCCGGCGTTGCAGGACCCGCTCTTCCGGCGTTCCGTGGTTTACATCTGCGAATATAACGACGAAGGCGCCATGGGGATCGTTATCAACAAGCCGCTGGAGAACCTGCAAGTCGAAGGGGTTTTGCAAAAGCTTAAGATCAACCCGGAACCGCGCGACCCGGCTATTCGTCTGGACAAGCCGGTATTTCTCGGCGGGCCGCTGGCGGAAGACCGCGGTTTTATCCTGCATACGCCGCCGGATAAATTTGCTTCCAGCATCCGCATTTCCGATAACACCATCATCACGACTTCACGTGACGTGCTGGAAACCATGGGCACTGCGGAGCAGCCTTCTGACATCATCGTGGCGCTGGGCTACTCCTCATGGGAAAAAGGTCAACTGGAGCAGGAACTGCTGGAAAACGCCTGGCTTACTGCGCCTGCGGATCTCAATATCCTTTTCCGCACCCCGATTGCCGACCGCTGGCGCGAAGCGGCGAAGCTCATCGGTATTGATATCCATACTATGCCCGGCGTGGCGGGGCATGCCTGATGAGCGGAACATTACTGGCCTTTGACTTCGGCACCCGCAGCATCGGCGTGGCGGTAGGCCAACGCATTACCGGCACCGCCCGTCCGCTTACGGCGCTAAAAGCGCAAAACGGCACGCCAGACTGGTCGCTTATCGAAAAGCTTCTGAAAGAGTGGCAGCCGGAAAAAGTTATCGTCGGGCTGCCGCTGAATATGGATGGCACCGAACAGCCGCTTACGGCCCGCGCCCGCAATTTTGCTAATCGCATCCATGGACGTTTTGGCGTAGCGATGGCGCTGCATGACGAAAGACTCAGCACCGTAGAAGCGCGCTCAGGGCTTTTTTCCCGCGGCGGCTTTCGCGCGCTGGACAAAGGCAGCGTGGATTCCGCTTCCGCCGTCGTTATTCTGGAAAGTTACTTCGAGCAGCATCCCTGACCCGCACTCTCTTTTGTCCGTGGCGGGGCTACCCGCCCCGCCCGTTTCTCTTCGAGCCACTTCACATTTCCCGGCGTCGTTTTGCCAAAATCTTTGTGTTTCTATAAAAGAGACGCAATAGTAAAGCGAATTAACACCGGATACGCCCGGCAGCGCAAGCAAAGAGCGATCAGGCAGCGTTGAGCAGCAGCGCCGCCAGTTCGTGTAACTGGCGAAGGCGAGCGTCGATTTCCGCTTCGGAAATATTCCACATGCCTGCCAGCGCAAGCGAGGCGTTATGCATATCCAGCGGCTTCGCCATGGAGATCTCGCCATCATCGTGACGCCAGACGACATGTCCTTGCTCACGCTGCTGCGCCAGATGGGGAGCCAGCGCCGCCCACTGTTCAGGCGTGAAGCGAGGCGCCAGCGCTTCGTCGCTTTCCGAAGCCAGCAGCGACATGCCGATAACCGATTGCCAGGCGGGGAGCATGCGAAATCCGGCCAGCGCCTGGCCCGGCGGCGAGCCTGGCGAGGCGTGGTAGATGTAAATAACCTGGTCCTCCCACAGTACCCCGAGCGCCACCACAATTTCTTTTGGGGCGTGACGCTCAAGCTGCGGCAGCGCCTGCGAGAAAAGCGCAGATCCCCGGATAGCCTGCGCGGCAAGCGCATGAATGCCGGGCCCGGGAAGATAGCGCCGCTGCTCATCCTGCATGGTGAGGCCGATGGACGCCATGGTCATCAGAAGGCGGTTAACGCGCGTGGTGTTGATGTTCATCAGGCGCGCCAGTTCGCGACAGCCAATGGCGCGGTCGCTGGAGACCAGATATTGCAGGCAACGGATGCCGTCGATCAGGCTTTGATTGGGTTGTGATGACATAGCAGCCTTAGGTTGCGTGAATTGAGTCGTGCTCTTTAAGAAGGATACAAACATTATGCAGATCTTTCACCAAAGCGCCGCCCGGGCTTTTCCGCAAGAGCAACTTCATGCCGACTTGCTGGTGGCAGGCGGCGGGCTTTCCGGTCTCTGCGCGGCCCTCGCGGCTGCACGCGAAGGGTTGCAGGTCGTGCTGGTTCAGGACCGTCCCGTGCTCGGCGGTAATGCCTCAAGCGAGGTGCGGCTGTGGGCCAACGGCGCCACGTCGCATATGGGCAATAATAACCGCTGGGCGCGCGAAGGCGGCATTATGGGCGAAATTCTTGAAGAAAACCTGTATCGCAATAAAGAAGGCAACCCGGTTATGTTTGACCTGGTGCTGCTGGATATGGCGCAACGGGAGCCAGGACTTACGCTTTTACTCAACACCGCGCTGTTTGAGGTTTCCACAGACGGTCAGCGTATTACCAGCGTAAAAGGTTTTAACGCCATTAATGAAACCTTTTATCTCATTACGGCAGAGCAGTTTTGCGACGCTACCGGCGACGGCGTACTCGGCTACCTTGCCGGCGCGGAATACCGCGTCGGGGCGGAAGCCATTGAAGAGCTTGGCGAAAAAATGGCGCCGGGCGAACACTTCGGCCACAAGCTCGGCCATTCGATCTATTTCTACACCAAACGAACAGAAGGCCCGGTGCGCTTTACGCCGCCCTCCTTCGCCCTGCGCGAAATAACAGCCATCCCGCGCTACACGCGCCTGACTTCCACCCTCAATGGCTGCGACCTCTGGTGGCTGGAATGGGGCGGCAGGCTGGATACAGTGCATGACAGCGAAGCCATCAAGTGGGAGCTGTGGAAGATTGTCTGGGGCGTCTGGGATTACATTAAAAATTCAGGCAACTTCCCGGACGCGGAGAACATGACCATCGAATGGGTCGGCGCGATTCCCGGCAAGCGTGAAAGCCGCCGCTTTATGGGCGAACACCTGCTCTGCCAGCAGGATATTATCGAGCAGAGCGACCATTACGACGCCGTCGCCTACGGCGGCTGGTCTATCGACCTGCACCCGGCAGACGGCGTTTACAGCACGCACGACGGTTGCCGCCAGTTTCACAGCAAGGGGACTTATACCATTCCTTTGCGCTGCCTCTACAGCCGTTCGCTGGACAACCTGTTTTTAACCGGGCGGCTGATTTCGGCGTCTCACGTCGCCTTCGGCAGCGCGCGGGTCATGTGCACCTGCGGTCTGCTGGGTGAAGTGGTTGGCCGCGCCGCCGCACTTTGCCGCCAACACAAGTTTACCCCGCGCGAGCTGGCGCAGCGTGAAAACGTCCCGCTTTTGCAACAGCATTTGCAAGCCGTTGGCTGTTACCTCCCCCGGCATCGGCTTAATGATCCGACGCGCGGCGCTACCGTCTGCGCCAGTAGCGAGTACAGCTTTTCAGACCTGCCTGCCAGCGGCGAATGGCTGGGGCTGCATGCCCGCATGGCCCTGTTAGCGCCGCTAAAAGCGGGTGAGCCGCTTCCCTCTTTAACCTTCACGCTGCGCGCAACCACTCCGCAGCGCCTCAGGGTCAGCCTGTTAACCAGCGAAAAACCCGGCAATTACACGCCTGAGAAGATACTGTCTGAGCGCGAACTCTCCGTCGCTCAGACAGGCGATCACACCCTGCATTTTGATTATGCCGCCCCGCATGACCAGTACCTGTTTATCGTCTTTGACCGTAACGAAGAGGTTGAGATCGCGCTAACCGATATCGACCTGCCGGGCATCATAACGGTGTTTAACAGCCAGAACCCCCGTGTAGCGAAGCACGCCAGCCAGATTGTCGATGGCGACTTTGGCGTGGAGGCGTTCGACTTCTGGCTGCCGCGCCGCCGTCCGCATAACCTGTTGCCCGCGCTGCACCTGGGCTCGCCGCTGCGTTGTTATCAGGCGGAGAACGTGCTGAATGGCCGCCTGCGCCCGGAGCAGCATTTCAACGGCTGGGCGCCCAGCCCTGAAGATGAACAGCCGACCATGGTCTGGCGCTGGGCGCAGCCGCAGCTTATTAACGCCCTCACGCTGGTGTTCGACAACGATTTCGACAACGCGATGGAAACCGTACAAATGGGCCATCACTTTGCTGTTAATCCGCACTGCGTTACGCGCTACCGGCTCTGGATTGATGAAACGCTGGCGGCAGACGTTACCGAAAACCACCAGTCAGTGAACGAACACAGGTTTAGCACGCCGCGGCAGGCCTCTGAAATCAAACTGGAGATACTCGCTACCGCTGGCGCGTTGCCCGTGCTTTATTCGCTTAACGTGCGTTAGCTAACCCCATTTCGCCGTTTGCGGCGGCACGGCGGCGATTTTACCCTCGTCGATGCGTGCCGCCAGGCTGTGCGCAAAGCTCTGCATCCCCTGCTGCCTGCCAGTGTCGAGTTGCCCGGGCAACTGATGGCTTTTGCCTTCGCGAATCAGGTTCGCCACCGCCGTGGTATTGATAAGTAGCTCGTACAGCGCCACGCGGCCGCCATCGCGCGCGTCTACCAGCTTTTGCGCCAGCACCGCCCGCAGGCTGCCGGCGAGTCGGCTGCGTACGCAGGTTTTCTCTTCAGCCGGAAAGACATCCACCAGCCGCTCCACGGCCTGCGCCGCGCCCCGCGTATGCAGCGTCGCCAGCACAAGGTGGCCCGTTTCGGCCGCGCTCAGGGCGAGGCGAATGGTTTCGCTATCCCGCAGCTCGCCCAGCAGGATGACATCCGGGTCTTCGCGCAGCGCGCCGCGCAAACCGTCGTTAAAGCTTCGGCAGTGAATGCCCACTTCCCGCTGCTGGATAAGAGAGCGGGCGCTGGCATGCTGAAACTCAACCGGATCTTCCAGCGTAAGGATATGCCCTTCCAGCGTCTGGTTGAGGTAATCGACCATTGCCGCCAGCGTGGTGGATTTGCCGCTGCCCGTTGCGCCCGTCACCAGAATCAGGCCTTCCGGCGACCGCAGCAGCCCGGTTAGCGCTGCTGGCGGATCAAGCGTCGATAATTGCGGGCAGCGCGTTGGCAACAGGCGCAGCGCGAGCGAAAGCCCCTGCTGCTGGCGGAATGCATTTACGCGCAGCCGCGCGCCGCCTGGCAGCGTAATGGCGAAATCCAGTTGTCCGTTGAAGGCAAGCTCGCTGCGCTGGGTTTCATTAAGCCAGTTGCTGAGCAGCGCTTCAGGATCGGGCGCGGCGTGAGGGGCTGGCTCCAGCCTGCCGCATCGTCGCCATCGCGCAGGCAACGCGCTGCACAGGTGTAGATCCGAAACGTTATGCTTTACACTAAGCGCCACCAGTTCATCCATATCCATACCGCTTCCCGATAATCATGAGTGAGATAGAACGCAACTTAGCGCAAGTGCAGCAGAAGATCTCAGCGGCGGCCCAACGCTGCGGCAGGTCTTCAGAAGAAGTTACATTGCTTGCAGTAAGCAAAACCAAACCTGCGAGCGCCATCGCAGAAGCTATCGCCGCCGGACAGCGCGCCTTTGGGGAGAATTACGTGCAGGAGGGAGTGGAGAAGATCCTTCACTTTCGCCAGAGCGGCGTTGAGGGGTTGCAGTGGCACTTTATCGGCCCGTTGCAGTCCAACAAAAGCCGTCTGGTGGCCGAACATTTCGACTGGTGCCATACCGTTGATCGGTTACGCATCGCCAGCCGCCTGAGCGACCAGCGCCCTGAACATATGGCGCCGCTTAACGTGCTGATCCAAATAAACATTAGCGATGAGCAGAGCAAATCCGGCATTGCCCTGGGCGAGCTGGACGCGCTGGCGGAGCAGGTAGCGCAACTGCCGGGCGTTCGCCTGCGGGGGTTAATGGCCATTCCTGCGCCTGAACCTGACTACGCGCGCCAGTTTGCCGTCGCAAGCCAAATGGCGGTAGCATTTAGCGGGCTTAAGCGCCGTTATCCGACTGTCGATACTTTATCTCTGGGCATGACCGACGACATGGAGGCCGCGATAGCGGCAGGCAGCACCATGGTGCGCATTGGAACCGCCATTTTCGGCGCGCGGGATTACACGCGCCGTACTGAACAATAACTACTGAGGAACGCCATGCTGACGTTGACTTTTCTGGTCAAAACCCTGATTGAGCTGTACGTGATGGTACTGCTGCTGCGCATCTGGATGCAGTGGTCGCGCTGCGATTTTTATAATCCGTTCGCGCAGTTTATTGTAAAGGTAACGCAGCCGGTGATTGGGCCGCTGCGCCGCATTATTCCCTCCCTTGGGCCGATTGATACCGCCTCGCTGCTGGTGGCGTTTATTCTGACGACGCTAAAATACCCGCTGCTGCTGCTTATCCAGGCGGGCGTGCTGTCGCTGGATCCTATGAACCTGCTGGTTGGCGCGCTCTCTTTGTTAAAATCCGCAGGAACGCTGGTTTTCTGGGTCATTATCATCCGTTCGCTGATGAGCTGGGTCAGCCAAGGCCGCAGCCCTGTTGAATATGTGCTGATGCAAATGACCGAGCCGATGATGGCGCCGATTCGCCGCGTTATCCCGGCGATGGGCGGCATTGATTTCTCGGCGATGGGCGTAATTATTATCCTGTATCTCCTGAACTACCTCGGCATGGATCTCTTCCCGGGGCTGTGGTATTTGCTGTGAGCGCAGTCAGCCACAGCGCGGACGGGCTGGTTTTACGGTTATACATTCAGCCGAAAGCCAGCCGGGACGCCATCGTGGGCGAGCATGGCGACGAACTGAAAGTCGCCATCACCGCCCCGCCAGTGGATGGCCAGGCCAATGCGCACCTGCTGAAATTTCTGGCAAAGCAGTTTCGCGTCGCCAAAAGCCAGGTCATCATTGAAAAAGGCGAGCTGGGCCGCCATAAGCAAGTCAGAATCATTAATCCGCAAAACATCCCGGCGCAAGTCGCGGCGATAACCGATTAATCACAGGATTTCACTATGCAAAAAGTTGTTCTCGCTACCGGCAACGCCGGTAAGGTGCGCGAGCTGGCCTCGCTGCTGCAAGACTTTGGGCTGGAAGTAGTAGCGCAGACCGAGCTTGGGGTCGATTCCGCTGAAGAGACCGGCCTGACCTTTATTGAGAATGCCATCCTGAAAGCACGGCATGCGGCGCAGGTTACCGGTCTGCCGGCGATTGCCGATGACTCCGGGCTGGCGGTAGAGATTCTGGGCGGCGCGCCGGGCATTTACTCTGCGCGCTATGCAGGCGTTGACGCCACCGACCAGCAGAACCTTGAAAAACTGCTGGCGGCGCTTGAAGAGGTGCCGGAAGGCAAGCGCCAGGCGCACTTTCACTGCGTGCTGGTTTATATGCGCCACGCCGAAGACCCAACGCCGCTGGTGTGCCATGGCAGTTGGCAAGGCGTGATTACCCGCGCCCCGGCTGGCGAAGGCGGCTTTGGTTATGACCCGATATTCTTTGTCCCTTCTGTGGGCAAAACCGCGGCGGAACTGACGCGGGAAGAGAAAAGCGCGATCTCCCATCGTGGGCAGGCGCTGAAACTGTTACTGGAAGCAATGCGTAATGGCTAATTTGCCACCCTTAAGTCTCTATATTCATATTCCCTGGTGCGTGCAGAAATGCCCTTACTGCGACTTTAATTCGCACGCGCTGAAAGGCGAGGTGCCGCACGACGACTACGTGCAGCACCTTCTGACCGATCTTGATAACGACGCGCCTTATGCCCAGGGGCGCGAGGTGAAAACGATATTTATCGGCGGCGGCACGCCAAGCCTGCTTTCAGGCGCCGCGATGCAACAGTTGCTTGATGGCGTGCGTGCGCGCCTGAATCTGGCTGCCGATGCGGAAATCACCATGGAAGCTAACCCAGGCACCGTGGAAGCAGACCGCTTCGTTGAATACCAGCGCGCCGGGGTTAACCGTATTTCCATTGGCGTGCAAAGCTTCAGCGAGCCGAAGCTTACGCGTCTTGGCCGTATTCACGGACCGCAAGAGGCGAAGCGCGCCGCGAACCTGGCAGCCGGCTTAGGGCTTCGCAGTTTTAACCTCGATTTGATGCACGGCCTGCCGGACCAGTCGCTGGAAGAGGCGCTGGACGACCTGCGTCAGGCCATCGCCCTTAATCCTCCTCACCTGTCGTGGTATCAGCTGACCATTGAGCCGAATACGCTGTTTGGCTCTCGCCCGCCTACGCTGCCGGATGACGACGCGCTGTGGGATATCTTCGAGCAGGGCCATAAGCTGTTGACCGCTGCGGGATATCAGCAATATGAAACGTCAGCCTATGCGAAACCGGGTTTTCAGTGTCAGCACAATCTGAACTACTGGCGGTTTGGCGATTACCTCGGTATCGGCTGCGGCGCGCATGGCAAGGTCACATTCCCGGACGGGCGTATTCTGCGCACCGCGAAAACGCGCCACCCGCGCGGCTATATGCAAGGCAAATACCTTGATCGCCAGCATGAGGTGGAAGCGGCGGACAAACCGTTCGAGTTCTTTATGAACCGTTTTCGTTTGCTGGAAGCGGCGCCGCGCGCGGAATTCACGCTTTATACCGGCTTAGATGAAAGCGTGGTTCGCCCGCAAATAGAACACGCTATCGCGCTTGATTACCTGACAGAAACGCCGCAGAGCTGGCAAATTACCGACCACGGTAAGCTGTTCCTTAATTCGCTGCTGGAGCTGTTCCTGGCGGAATAAGCGTAAGCGAGCGGCGATAAAAGCATGCCGTCAGCCATAAAAAAAGCCGCTCATCAGCGGCTTTTTTGTCGTTGTCGCTCAGGGCGAGGGGTTCACCAGCAGTTGCCCCACCGAGCCACGGTCTGCCATTTCCAGCGTCTGGCTGCGGTACAGGAACGGGAAATGGCTCCAGGAAGGCTGGCCGAACCATACCAGCAACTCCACCTGGCCATCCACCCAGACGGTATCCTTCCAGCCGCGATCCTCCGGGAAGGGCGCTGCGCCGTTAACGTTGCGCACCAGGAAGCTCACCCCTTCGATATGGAAAGATTGCGGCATCTCCGCACGCACCGTCCAGCGCTCCCACGTGCCCTGTTGGGCCTGAACGTCAATACGTTTCATATCCCAAAGCTGGCCGTTGATGCCCGGGTCGTCGCCCAGGTTAATTGTGCGGTTATTCACCGGGGTGCCGTTGATGATTTCATCGGGCAGCAACCGCATCGGCAGATTATCGGTCACCAGCGGCAGCAGCCCGGTTGGCCGCAGCGTCAGCACCAGCGTGGAGATCAGTATGCGCGAAGGTTCGAAGAACCCACGGATCCTGTCCACAATCGACGCCGCTTCGCCGCAGGTAATAGACACTTCATCGCCGTTGGTCATATCGACCAGCACTTCGCGCCGCTCGCCAGGCGCCAGCGACAGCTGCTTGACTGACACAGGCGCGGGCAGAAATCCCTGATCGCCTGCGATAACGTGCAGCGGCCGGCCGTCGCTCATTTGCAGCTGGTAACGTCGGGCGTTAGAAGCGTTCAACAGGCGCAGACGCACCCAGCCGCGTGAAACTTCCACATAAGGACTTTGCGCGCCGTTCACCAGCAGCGTATCGCCAAGAAAGCCGCCGCTCCCCGGCTCGCTGTACTCAGGCGAACCGAAGTTATCCAGCCGCTTGTCCTGAATGATCACGGGAAAGTCGTCGACGCCGTAGTGGTTCGGCACGGGTAAGGATTTACTGACGTCATCTTCCACCAGCCACATGCCCGCCAGGCCGTTATAAACCTGCTGCGCGCTGCGGTTCGGCGTATCAGCGTGATACCAGAGCGTAGCGGCAGACTGGCGAACAGGCAGCACTGGCGCCCAGTCTGCGCTGGGACTCATCATTCTCGCCGCCCCGCCAATCAGCGGCCCTGGCACCTGTAGCCCGCTTATCGTCATGGCGACATTTTCCTGCAAGCGGTTGCTGTAAATCATCTTAACGTCGTCGCCGTTCCAGACGCGTATGGTTGGCCCCATATAGCGCCCGTTGAAGCCCCACACCTGCGCGCGGGTGCCGGCAGCAAAAGACCAGTGCGCGCGTTGCAGCGTTAAGAAGAGCGGCTGACCGCGCCGGGACTCGAGCAGCGGGGGCACAGGCAGCGCCGGTTGCTGTCCTGCCGCGCTGGCCTTCAGCGGTACCGCGCCTGCGCAGAGGGCTATACCCGATGCCTGAATAAATTGACGCCGGCTGAATGACATACTTGCTCCATGAATAAAGTCTGACGACCGGCGTTGCGCGCCTGTCGGAAGGGGCCGCCTGGCCCCACTACGGTTGCGGATTATCGCTTACCCGCGGCTTCGCGCTCGGCAACTTCTTTATTCAGCTCGTCAATTTTCGCTTCCATGAGCTGACGACAGTGCGCGGCCAGATCGCGAACCTGATCTTTGCTCCAGGCGCTGGTATCGATGGGCGGCAGCATTTCGACAATCACCAGCCCGTTATTCCAGCGGTTAAGGTTAATTTTATTGCTGGTGTTAGAGACGCAGACCGGCACAATCGGCACGCCTGCGGCGATAGCGGCGTGGAACGCGCCCGTTTTAAAGGGCAACAGCCCGCGGCCCCGGCTGCGCGTCCCTTCCGGGAACATCCAGACGGAAATATTACGCTTGCGGATCTGCGACACAACGGTCGCAATGGTCGTATGGGCTTTGGCGCGGTTATCGCGATCGATCAGGATGTTGCCGGTAAGCCAGTAGAGCTGGCCGAAAAACGGGATCCAGACCAGGCTTTTTTTGCCAACGGTAACGGTAGGCGGCTGGACGATATTTGCGGCCGTCACCATATCGTAGTTGTTCTGGTGGTTGCCAATGTAGATGGCATTGCCATATTTTTCCGCGCCTTCTGGCTTGCGGGTTTCCACCTTCAGACCGAAAACGGGCGCGAGACGGCCGAACAGATGGCCAAAAGTTGCAACATGACGAGGATTACGTGGACTAAACAGGCACCAGATGGAGCCAAGAATGCATACAACAATGCAATAAAGCACAACAATAATCAGACGAACAATATATAGCATAACTACCTCTGAAGCCGCAGCCGCTGGTCAGTATACCCGAATCGTTCGGGGCATGGTCAGGCGCCGCTGTCGGCTCATCATGTTGAGGATCCCAAAACAGTTATTTTTATGCGCAACGCGCTAACAAACAATGGGTTCGATGGGAAAAGTTTACGCAGCGCCGGTCAGGCCACGCCAGGTCAGTGCCGGGTTAAGCTTCGCTTCTCGCCCGCCCCCTCCCGCAAGGGAGAGGGCCGTGGTGGCCGGGTTCATCTCTGGCGCTTTGCTCCAACACCTTCTGTTTAAAAAGCCCGGCTTACTCTTCGCTGTCGCCCACTGTAGGGCGCGCCGGAGAATCAATCTCTACGCGGTCGATGCGCTGCAAGCCGCGCATCAGCGTACCGCGACGCCCGCGCTCGCCATGTACTTTTTGCAGCTCTTCGGGGCGAAGCTTAATTTTGCGCTTGCCTACATGCAGCGTCACGGTGCTTTGCGGCGGCAGGATGTTGAGATAAGCGAGCTTATCTTCGCCTTTCGCCGCTTCTGCCGAAGGAATGGAGATGATTTTGTTGCCTTTGCCTTTAGAAAGCTGCGGCAGATCGGCAACCGGGAACATCAGCATGCGCCCCGCCTGAGTAATAGCCAGCAGCATATCGTCGTCGTGGTGGATCTCCAGCGGCGGCAGCACGCTGGCGTTTTCCGGCAGCGTGATAAGCGCTTTGCCCACGCGGTTACGGGCTATCAGATCGTTAAAGGTACAGACGAAGCCGTAGCCCGCGTCGGAAGCCATTAACAGCTTCTGCTCTTCCGGTGCCATCAGCATATGTTCAACAACGGCGCCCGGCGGCAGCGTCAGCTTGCCGGTGATGGGCTCGCCTTGTCCGCGCGCGGAAGGCAACGTTATCGGGTCAAGCGCATAGCTGCGGCCGGTGGAGTCGACAAACACAACCGGCTGGTTCGTCTTGCCTTTGGCGGACGATTTCCAGCTGTCCCCCGCTTTATAGCTAAGCCCTGGCGCGTCGATATCGTGGCCTTTAGCGCTGCGCACCCAACCCATTTGCGAAAGCACGATGGTTACCGGCTCGGACGGCAGCATATCGTGCTCGCTCATCGCCTTCGCCTCTTCGCGCTCATTGAGCGGCGAACGGCGATCGTCGCCGTAGGCATCGGCATCCGCCTGGATCTCTTTTTTCAGCAGCGTGTTCATCTTGCGCTCGGAAGCGAGGATGCCCTGGATCTGGTCGCGCTCTTTTTCAAGGTCGCTCTGCTCGCCGCGAATTTTCATCTCTTCAAGCTTAGCGAGATGACGCAGTTTCAGTTCGAGAATGGCTTCCGCCTGGGTTTCGCTAATGCCGAAACGGCTGACCAGCACCGGCTTCGGCTCATCTTCGCTGCGGATAATATGGATAACTTCGTCGATATTGAGAAACGCAACCAGCAAACCTTCCAGGATATGCAGGCGCTTGAGGACTTTCTCCAGACGATAATTAAGACGACGGCGCACCGTATCGCGACGGAAAGCCAGCCATTCGGTGAGGATCTCCAGCAGGTTTTTCACCGACGGGCGACCATCAAGCCCAATCATATTGAGGTTGATGCGATAGCTTTTCTCCAGGTCCGTCGTGGCGAAGAGGTGGTTCATCACCTGCTCCATATCCACGCGGTTGGAGCGCGGCACAATCACCAGACGGGTCGGGTTTTCGTGATCGGATTCATCGCGCAGGTCATCGACCATCGGCAGCTTTTTCGCGCGCATCTGGTTTGCTATTTGTTCCAGTACGCGCGCGCCGGAAACCTGGTGCGGCAGCGCGCTAATAACCACTGCGCCATCTTCTTTTTTCCAGACGGCGCGCATACGCACGGAGCCGCGGCCGCTCTGGTAAATCTTACGGATTTCGTCGCGCGGGGTGATGATTTCCGCCTCGGTCGGGTAATCCGGCCCCTGCACGATATCAAGCAGGTTTTCAAGCGTGCTTTTCGGGTTCTCAATCAGGCTGATGGCCGCTTTGGCGACTTCGCGCAGGTTGTGCGGCGGAATATCGGTCGCCATGCCTACCGCGATGCCGGTGGTGCCGTTCAGCAAAATATTCGGCAGGCGAGCCGGCAACATTTTCGGCTCCTGCAACGTCCCGTCGAAGTTAGGGATCCAGTCCACTGTCCCCTGGCCTAACTCGCCCAGCAGCACTTCGGCATATTTCGACAGGCGCGATTCGGTATAACGCATCGCCGCGAAGGATTTCGGATCGTCCGGCGCCCCCCAGTTCCCCTGGCCATCGACCAGCGGGTAACGGTAAGAGAAAGGCTGCGCCATCAATACCATCGCTTCGTAACAGGCGCTGTCGCCGTGCGGGTGATATTTACCCAGTACGTCGCCCACGGTACGCGCCGACTTTTTAAATTTCGCGCTGGCGTTTAACCCCAGTTCCGACATCGCATAGACAATACGGCGCTGAACAGGCTTAAGCCCGTCGCCGATAAACGGCAGCGCGCGGTCCATGATGACGTACATGGAGTAGTTGAGATAGGCGTTTTCCGTAAACTCATGCAGCGCGAGGCGCTCTGCACCGTCGTGAGTCATATCGCTCATTAATTCTTTTCCTCAGACCGTGGTGTAGCTTTACACGCGTCAATGCCTGCCCGCCGGGCAGATCTTTGCCCGCGATAGTACCTTATCCGCAGGCGTGCTGTCACAGTATTGTATATACGATCAGGCTTTTCTGCCGGGTGGGCGTGCGTCAATTTATCGTTGCGTAGTTGCCGTCAGTATAGTGCCTTTACCGCTTTGTTCATCGTGGGAACTTGCTGGTTATCTTTCTGCTTTCGCTTTGATTATTGCTTTTTAAGCAAAAGTCTTTGCTCAATTTGCTCATTTTGCCGCGCCGCCTGCTGCGGTAAAATTAATGCCAAACGTAATAGTTAGAGGATAAATAATGAGCAACGTACTTATCATCAATGGCGCGAAAAAATTCGCTCACTCCAACGGCCAGCTTAACGACACCCTGACCGAGGTCGCGGAAGGTTTTCTGCGCGACGCCGGGCATGATGTTCAGGTGACTCGCGCCGACAGCGATTATGACGTTAAAGCCGAAGTACAGAAGTACCTCTGGGCCGACGTGATTATTTACCAGATGCCGGGCTGGTGGATGGGCGCGCCGTGGACCGTTAAGAAATACATTGACGATGTTTTCACCGAAGGCCACGGCTCGCTGTACGCAAGCGATGGCCGCACCCGCTCAGACGCATCCAAAAAATATGGCTCCGGCGGCCTGCTACAGGGCAAAACATATATGCTGTCGCTGACCTGGAACGCGCCGCTGGAAGCGTTTGACGACAAAGAGCAGTTCTTTCACGGCGTAGGCGTGGACGGCGTTTATCTGCCGTTTCATAAGGCTAATGAATTTATCGGCCTGAGCGGTCTGCCGACCTTTATCGCTAACGACGTCATCAAAATGCCGGACGTGCCGCGCTATGTTGCAGAATATCGCGAGCATCTGGCGAAAATTTTTGCTTAACTGAAAGGCGGTTTTACAAAAGGAGTTAACCATGCTGACAGTGATTGCAGAAATTCGTACCCGCCCTGGCGCGCATCATCGCCAGGCGGTGCTGGACGCCTTTCGGAAAATTATCCCGACGGTGCTGGCGGAAGAAGGTTGCCACGGCTACGCGCCGCTTATCGATCACGCCGCAGGCGTAGATTTCCAGACCAGCGCGCCAGACTCCATCGTGATGCTGGAGAAATGGGAAAGCGTGCAGCATTTGCAGGCGCACCTGCAAACGGCGCACATGAAATCCTGGAGCGAAGCGGTAAAAGGCGATGTGCTTGATACGCATATTCGCATTCTGGAAGAAGGCGTGAAGTAAGCGGCTTAGCGCTAAAAAAAGAAAGGCGATGAGACCCATCGCCTTTTTTATTGCCTGCCGGAGCGGGACCGTTATACCTCGATATCCGCGAGGTCGCCCTTTTCCTGCAACCAGTTGCGCCGGTCTTCAGAACGCTTCTTGGCGAGCAGCATATCCATCACCGCCTGCGTACGTTCGTCGTCGCCATCGCTGATGGTTAACTGCACCAGACGACGGGTGTTCGGATCCAGCGTGGTTTCACGAAGCTGCATCGGGTTCATCTCGCCGAGCCCCTTGAAGCGCTGCACGTTCGGTTTGCCCTTCTTGCGCTTAAGCTGCTCCAGCACGCCGGCCTTTTCTTCTTCGTCCAGCGCGTAATAGACCTCTTTACCCAGATCGATACGGTAAAGCGGCGGCATAGCGACATAAACGTGTCCGCCTTTCACCAGCGAGCGGAAATGCTTCACGAACAGCGCGCAAAGCAGCGTGGCGATGTGCAGCCCGTCGGAGTCCGCATCCGCGAGGATACAGATCTTACCGTAGCGCAGCTGGGTCAGGTCTTCACTGTCGGGGTCAATGCCGATAGCCACGGAGATGTCATGCACTTCCTGCGACGCCAGCACTTCATCGGAGGAGACTTCCCAGGTATTCAGGATCTTGCCCTTGAGCGGCATGATAGCCTGATATTCGCGGTCGCGGGCTTGTTTGGCGGAACCGCCTGCTGAATCCCCTTCCACCAGGAAAAGCTCGGTACGCGCCAGATCCTGCGCGGTGCAGTCGGCAAGCTTGCCAGGCAGCGCCGGGCCGCTGGTGAGCTTTTTGCGCACCACTTTTTTGGCCGCGCGCAGACGACGCTGGGCGCTGGAAATTGCCATTTCCGCCAGCATTTCCGCCGCCTGCACGTTCTGATTCAGCCACAGCGAGAACGCATCTTTCACCACGCCTGAGACAAACGCCGCGCACTGGCGGGACGAGAGACGTTCTTTGGTCTGTCCGGCAAACTGCGGATCCTGCATTTTCACCGAAAGCACATAGGCGCAGCGATCCCAGATATCTTCAGCGGAAAGCTTTACGCCGCGCGGCAAAATATTGCGGTATTCGCAAAATTCGCGCATCGCGTCCAACAGTCCCTGGCGCAGGCCATTTACATGCGTGCCGCCCTGCATCGTGGGGATCAGGTTAACGTAGCTTTCCGTAAGCAGCTCGCCGCCTTCCGGCAGCCAGAGCAGCGCCCAGTCCACCGCCTCGGTATCACCCGAGAAATTGCCGATGAACGGTTTTTCCGGCAGCGTGATCAGGCCGTTAACCGCCTCAGTGAGGTAGTCGTTCAGGCCATCCTGGTAACACCAGCGCTGCTCGGTATTATTAACTTCATCTTTGAACGTGATTTCCACGCCCGGGCACAGCACCGCTTTGGCTTTCAGCAAGTGAGTAAGGCGCGATACGGAAAAACGCGGGCTGTCGAAGAACTTCTCGTCCGGCCAGAAATGAACGCTGGTACCGGTGTTGCGCTTGCCGCAGGTGCCGACCACGCTCAGATCTTTCACCTTTTCGCCGTTGGCGAAAGCGATGTTGTAAACCTGCCCGTCGCGGCGCACGTTCACTTCGACCCGGGTCGACAGCGCGTTGACCACCGAGATCCCCACGCCGTGCAGGCCGCCGGAGAACTGGTAGTTTTTGTTGGAAAATTTGCCGCCTGCGTGCAAACGGCAGAGGATCAGTTCAACAGCCGGAACGCCCTCTTCAGGGTGGATGTCCACCGGCATGCCGCGCCCATCGTCGATAACTTCGAGCGACTGATCGGCGTGCAGGATAACGTCCACGCGCTTCGCGTGCCCGGCCAGCGCTTCGTCCACGCTGTTATCAATTACTTCCTGGCCCAGATGGTTGGGCCGGGTGGTATCGGTGTACATCCCCGGACGACGGCGAACCGGCTCAAGCCCGGTGAGTACCTCGATGGCATCGGCATTATAGGATTGCGTCATGATTTAATCGTCAGATAACAAAACGGAATCGATACTCCAGGCTTAGCGCAGCCCGAGGAAATCGACAATCTGGGTGAAATAATCTTCGAAGCCTACAAAAGCGTGGTTACCGCCGGTCTCTACCGTCTGGCGGCAGGAGGCGTAATACGCCACCGCCTGGCGATAATCCAGCACTTCGTCGCCTGTTTGCTGCAACAGCCAGATGAGATCCGGCGCTTCCAGCGGGTCTATCTGCATGACTTTAAGATCGTAAATATGGCGAGACTCTAACACATATTGCTGCCCGGTGTAGGGGTTCTCATTGGCGCCTAAAAAATCAATGAGTAATTCATAAGGGCGTACCGCCGGGTTCACCACGACGGCAGGCAGCATAAAACATTGCGAAAGCCAGGTCGCGTAATAACCGCCAAGCGAAGAACCCACCACGCCAAGCGCGTCGCCGCCATGCTCCATCACCAGCGATTCAAGCAGCTCCGCGGCCTCGGCCGGGTAAGCCGGCAACTGCGGCACAACCATCTCAATTTCAGGATGATGTTGCGCAAGCCAGCGTTGCAGGCTGGTGGCTTTGGCGGAGCGCGGCGAACTGTTGAAGCCGTGCAAATAGAGAAGCGTCGGCATCAGTAGCCTTCTGAAGCGATATCCGGGCGAAACTGCGCGCTGGTCAGGCGACACACTTCCGTGGTCAGCGTGCCGTCCGGGTGCAGTTCAAGCCAGCGCCAGCCAGGCGCGATAGTATCCAGCGTGAAGTTGGCGCAGTGGGGCTTAAACTGCACGCAAGTGGAAGGCGTGGCGAGTATACGCCGCCCGTTCCAGTCCAGATCGAGCTCCTGATGGATATGGCCGCACAGCAAGTTTGTTACCCGAGGGAAACGGCTCAGCACTTCATCCAGCGCCGGCGCGTTGCGCAGGCTGTGCTGATCGAGCCAGCTACAACCCGCAGGCAAAGGGTGATGATGCAACAGCAGCAACGTATGACGATGGGGCGATTCGCTAAGCTTACGTTCCAGCCACTCCAGTTGATACTCGCTAAGTTCACCATGAGGTACGCCAAACACCTGGCTGTCGAGCAGCACTATTTGCCATTTATCGCCTGCCGTCACCCGTTTTGCTGGAGAGATACCCGCTTCCTGTAGCGCGCTGTACATAGCGGGCTGAAAATCATGGTTGCCGGGCAGCCAGACGCAGGGCGCGGCCATCGACGCGATGCCTGAAGCGAAGTGCTGGTAGGCCTCGGGCGAGTGATCCTGCGCCAGGTCGCCGGTTGCGACAATCAAATCGCATGGACGCTGCTGTTCATGGATAGCCGCCAGTACCGCCTGATAGCTTTCCCAGGTTTTAATGCCGAGCAGCGTTTCTTCTTTTCCGGCAAACAGGTGGGTATCGGTTATTTGCAAAATCCTGATGCTGGCGTCGCCGGCAACAGGAAGGTTTAACAGGCTTTCCAAATGGTGTCCTTAGGTTTCACGATGCTAACAAACCGGAATCGCCATCGCTCCATGCGCTAAACAATAGCGCAACCAGTCAGCAAGAAACTGGTTAATTTGATGCTTTTCATCGCGCTGATGCAACTTTTTATTCGGATAATCATAGCGCGCTTTAAAACGAAATATCTGCTGGCTCGAACACACTTCCGCCACCATCGCGTCATGGTAAAGCCGAACGGACATCGACGGCAGGCTCCAGTAACTGACCTTCGGCGCAGTCTGTTCTATTTCCACAAGGGTAGTGTAACGGGTAGATTCCAGGATAGTTAATCGGTATTGCGCGCTATTGACCTGATAGCTCACGGTTTCGCCCACCTCGTCGTTGCGTGGCAGCAGGCGGCGCAGCTGAGCGAAGTTGGTTTCGCACAGGCGCATCATTTCTGGGAAGTCAGGCGTATAGCGCTTCATTTTCAGGTGTTCCACTCTTGTCTCAATGCTTCATGATGTAATTGCAGCCATTGCAATGCGATGACCGAGGCTGCGTTATCGATTTTCCCCTCTTCAACCCACAGGTATGCCTGCTCCCGACTTACCACATGAACCCGAATATCTTCGTTTTCATCAGCCAGACCGTGAATCCCTTTCGCGGTCGTGGCGTCCACTTCGCCTGCCATTAAAGAAAGGCGCTCGCTGGTGCCCCCCGGGCTTGCCAGATAACTCATGAATTTTTTAACCCGGCCGACGGACAGCCCGGCTTCTTCCATCGCTTCGCGGCGGGCGACCTCTTCAACCGTTTCGCCAGGCTCAATCATGCCTGCCACCAGCTCCAGTAACCACGGCGTTTCGCTGGTGTCGTAGGCGGCGATACGAATCTGTTCGATAAGCACTACCTCGTCGCGCACCGGGTCAAAGGGTAGCAGTACTGCGGCATGACCGCGCTCAAAAATTTCACGCTTGATTTCGCCACTCATTTCGCCGTTGAAAAGGCGGTGACGAAAGCGGTAAAGATCCAGTGAAAAAAAGCCGCGATAGAGCGTTTCTCGTGCAATAATTTCTACATCGTTTTTGGCGAACGTAACGGCTGATTTGGCGGGTTTACTCATGATGTTTTCCACTCCTTTATAGTGGCGAATCTGGTAATTTCAAGCCACTTTACCTGCTGCTGGTGCGGGTATGTGGTAGATTGATGAAATTTAAAGGCAGATGGCACGTTACGCCAAGCCGCACGGCAGGCTGACTCTGTTAGAATCGGCGATCATTTTTCGACTTCTGTCAGCGCTAACAATATTTTTGCTTCACAACAAGGAATGCAAATGAAGAAACTGCTCCCCATCCTTATCGGTCTGAGCCTGACGGGTTTCAGCGCCATGAGCCAGGCAGAGAACCTGTTGCAGGTTTATCAGCAGGCACGTTTAAGTAACCCGGATCTCCGTCGATCCGCTGCTGACCGTGACGCCGCATTCGAAAAAATTAACGAAGCACGCAGCCCCTTGCTGCCGCAGTTAGGTCTGGGTGCCGATTACACCTATACCAGCGGCTTTCGCGATAGCGACGGCGTAAACTCCAGTGTCACCAGCGGCTCGCTGCAACTGACCCAGACTATCTTTGATATGTCGAGATGGCGCGCCCTGACGTTGCAGGAAAAAACCGCAGGCGTCCAGGATGTCACTTATCAGACAGACCAGCAGACGCTGATCCTCAACACCGCTACCGCCTATTTTAACGTACTGAGCGCCATTGACGCCCTTTCTTACACAGAAGCGCAAAAACAGGCGATTTACCGCCAGTTGGATCAAACCACCCAGCGCTTTAACGTAGGCCTGGTTGCGATTACCGACGTGCAGAACGCCCGCTCCCAGTACGATACTGTGCTGGCGAACGAAGTGACCGCGCGCAACAATCTGGATAACGCAGTAGAACAGCTGCGCCAGGTGAGCGGCAACTACTATCCGCAGCTTGCTTCTCTGAACGTTGATACTTTCAAAACCAACAAGCCGGACAACGTCAACGCACTGCTGAAGGAAGCGGAAAACCGCAACCTGACCCTGTTGCAGGCGCGTCTGAGCCAGGATCTGGCGCGTGAGCAGATCCGCTACGCGGAAACCGGCCACCTGCCGACGCTGGGCTTAACCGCCTCCAGCAGCGTCTCCGATACCTCTTACAGCGGCAGCGCGACGCGTGGAAACGCCATCAGCAGTTCAAGCTACGCAGACCGTAATATCGGTCAGAACTCTGTCGGCCTGAGCTTCAATCTGCCGATCTACAGCGGCGGTTCGGTAACGTCGCAGGTCAAACAGGCGCAGTTTAACTTCGTCAGCGCCAGCGAGCAGCTGGAAAGCGCGCACCGCAGCGTGATCCAGACCGTGCGTTCTTCCTGGAACAACATCAACGCTTCTATCAGCAGCATTAAAGCTTATGAGCAGGCCGTGGTTTCCGCGCAAAGCTCTCTGGACGCTTCTGAAGCGGGTTACGCGGTAGGTACGCGTACCATTGTTGACGTACTGGATGCGACCACCACGCTTTACAACGCGAAACAGCAGCTTTCCAGCGCGCGTTATAACTACCTGATCAACCAGCTCAACATTAAAGCGGCGCTCGGTACGCTCAATGAACAGGATCTGGTTGCGCTGAACACGACGCTCGGCAAGCCGATCCCGACTTCGCCGGAAAGCGTAGCGCCGGAGAATCCGCAGCAGGACGCCGCGGTAGACAGCTTCACTGCGAATGTTAATGCCGCCGCTAATGGCGAAGGCAACGGCGCAGCGATGTCGACCGCCCAACCTGCCGCTTCGGTACAACCTGCCGCGGCCAGCCGCACCTCTGGCGCAAACCCGTTCCGCCAGTAATTGCCCTTCAGGCGTGATGCGTCAGCGCGCATCACGCCTTTACGTAAGGCAACGTAAAGATCCCCTGCCCTCGCGGCCCTCCGCTTTAATTTCAACCACTCATCCACTATCCTGAGCACCATAACTGTGCAATATCTCTGGGGCCAGGAAGAAAATAATGAAACGGACAAAACAGATAAATCACGCTACGTTCCGCAAAAGCTGGAACGCGCGTCACCTTACACCGGTGGCCTTTGCGGTCACCGCGGTCTTTATGCTTGCCGGTTGTGAAAAAAGCGATGAAACCGTACAGATGTTTCAGAACGCGGACGACTGCTCGCAAGCCAACCCGGGCAAAAGCGCCGAGTGCACCACAGCCTATAACAACGCTCTGAAAGAAGCCGAGCGCACCGCGCCGAAGTATGCTACCCGTGAAGATTGCGTGGCGGAATTCGGCGAAGGCCAGTGCCAGCAGGCGCCTGCTCAGGCAGGCATGGCGGGAAGCGGTTCAACGGAAAACCAGGCGCAGGCGCAGAGCAGCGGCAGTTTCTGGATGCCGCTGATGGCGGGCTACATGATGGGCCGTCTGATGGGCGGCGGCATGGGCTTCGCGCAGCAGCCGCTTTTCAGCTCCCGTAACCCGGCAAGCCCGGCTTACGGTCAATATACCGACGCCAGCGGCAAGAGCTACGGCGCCGCGCAACCGGGCCGTACCGCTACGGTTCCTAAAACCGCGCTGGCGCCGAAGCCGGCAACCACCAGCACCATTACTCGCGGCGGTTTCGGTGAAACGGTAGCGAAGCAAAGCGCGATGCAACGCAGCGCGGTGGGCACTGGCTCCCGCTCAATGGGCGGCTAAACGCAATGGAAAGAATCGCTATCAGCGAGCGCCCGGACTGGCGCGAGAAAGCAACCGAATACGGCTTCAACTTTCACACCATGTACGGCGAGCCATACTGGTGTGAAGAGGCTTATTACAAACTGACGCTGGCGCAGGTTGAACGCCTTGAGGCGGTAACGGAAGAGCTGCATCAGATGTGTTTGCAGGTGGTGGAAAAAGTGGTCGCCAGCGACGAGCTGATGGCTAAATTTCGCATTCCTAAGCACACCTGGGAGTTTGTCCGCCAGTCATGGCGTACGCAGCAACCTTCGCTTTACTCACGTCTCGATCTCGCCTGGGACGGCGCAGGCGATCCGAAGCTGCTGGAGAATAACGCCGATACGCCAACCTCTCTGTACGAAGCCGCTTTTTTTCAGTGGATCTGGCTTGAAGATCAGCTCAACGCAGGCAAGCTGCCCGCGGGCAGCGATCAGTTCAACAGTTTGCAGGAGCAGCTGATTGCGCGCTTCGCCGAGCTGAAAGAGCAGCACGGCTTTAACCTGTTGCACTTCGCCTGCTGTCGCGACACGGTTGAAGATCGCGGCACGGTGCAGTATCTACAAGACTGCGCCGCCGAAGCGCAGCTGCCAGGGGAATTCCTGTTTATTGAAGATATTGGCCTTGGCGAAAAAGGACAGTTTACCGATCTTCAGGATCAGGTTATCGGCAACTTGTTCAAGCTCTACCCGTGGGAGCATATGCTGCGCGAGATGTTCTCCACCAAACTTGAAGATGCAGGCGTACGCTGGCTGGAGCCTGCCTGGAAGAGCATCATCTCGAATAAGGCACTGCTGCCGATGCTCTGGCAAATGTTCCCCAACCATCCGAATTTGCTTCCTGCCTATTTTGCCGAAGACGATCACCCGGAGCTGGCGAAATATGTTATGAAGCCAATCTTCTCACGGGAAGGGGCCAACGTTTCTATCGTCGAAAACGGCCAGCCGATCGCGCAGGTAGAAGGGCCTTATGGCGAAGAAGGGATGATCGTCCAGCAGTTCCACCCGCTTCCTAAGTTTGGCGAAAGCTATACGCTGATCGGCAGCTGGTTGATTAACGATCGGGCGGCAGGCATCGGGATCCGTGAAGACCGCGAGCTTATCACGCAGGATCTCTCCCGCTTTTACCCGCACATTTTTGTTGAATAACTCGAATGGCGCGGCTAACGCGCCATTTTTTATCCCACCTGCACCGAAAGCATACTGAGAGACCCCATTTCCATTCCCTCTACCGGCACGCTCAATGGCTCCTCGCCGTTCCATGCGCCAAGCACATAGAGTAACGGCAAAAAATGCTCCGGCGTAGGGTTCGACAGGCTGCCGCCTTCATGGTTGAGATAATTCACCAGCGGGTGCGACTGCGCTTCGCCCTGCCAGCGCAGGTTTTCTTTAACAAAGTTATTGAACGATTCCGCCCAGGCATAGGGTGCGCTTTCGCCATGCCAGCGCGCCGTGCGCAGGTTATGGACGACGTTGCCGCTCGCCACCAGCATGACGCCTTCATCACGCAACTGCGCCAGCTTTTTGCCTTGTTCATAATGCCAGACGGGCGGTTTGGTGCTGTCTATACTCAGTTGCACCATGGGGATATCAGCCTCAGGGTACATTTTAATCAGCACGCCCCAGGAGCCGTGGTCAAATCCCCAGGCTTCGCGATCGAGCGTCACCGGCACTGGCGCAAGCAGTTCCGCCACGCGATGCGCAAGTTCAGGCGAACCGGGCGCAGGGTAACGCGTATCGAAAAGCGCCTGTGGAAAGTTACCGAAATCGTGAAGGGTTTCAGGCTGCTCCATAGCCGTCACGCCTGTACCGCGCGTATACCAGTGAGCCGAGACCACAACTATCGCTTTCGGGCGCGGCAAGGTATCGCCAAGCTGGCGCCAGGCGCGGGTATAATGATTGTCCTCCAGCACATTCATAGGGCTTCCGTGGCCAAGAAAAAGTGCGGGCATGCGAGAAGAAGCCATGGTGATATCCTTAATAAAGCGGAGTCGTTAATGGCTTCAACCTTACGCGCTTTGATGGCAGGAAGAACTCAGATAAGCATGATGATCATCATCAGAAATTTTGAATGTAAGAAATGTGTAAAAGACCCTGCGGTTACTCGACCTTTATTGTCCGGCCCTTTACATTAATGAGAATCATTATCATAAGGAGCATTTCATGTCTGTGCCTCTGATCCTGACGTTACTGGCGGGCGGCGCCACTTTTATCGGCGCTTTTTTAGGGGTTCTCGGCCAGCGGCCATCTAACCGCCTGCTGGCGTTTTCGCTGGGCTTTGCCGCAGGCATCATGCTGCTTATTTCGCTGATGGAAATGCTGCCTGCCGCGTTGCATGAAGAGGGAATGTCGCCAGTACTGGGTTACGGCATGTTCATTGTTGGTTTGCTTGGCTACTTCGCCCTGGACCGCATGCTGCCGCACGCGCACCCGCAGGATTTACTGGATAAAGGCCACGGCGAAGCGCACGGCGTGCGTAATTTACGGCGCACCGCTCTGCTGCTGACGCTTGGCATCAGCCTGCATAACTTCCCGGAAGGGGTCGCCACGTTCGTTACCGCCAGCAATAACCTGGAGCTGGGCTTTGGCATTGCGCTCGCCGTTGCGCTGCATAATATTCCCGAAGGGCTGGCGGTGGCCGGGCCGGTTTATGCCGCAACGGGTTCTAAACGTAAAGCGGTGATCTGGGCAGGCGTTTCCGGTCTTGCGGAGATTATCGGCGGCGTGCTGGCATGGCTTATTCTGGGCTCGATGGTGTCGCCAGTGGTTATGGCTTCCATCATGGCTGCGGTGGCGGGGATCATGGTGGCGCTTTCAGTCGACGAGCTGATGCCGCTTGCGAAAGAGATAGACCCGCATAATAACCCAAGCTATGGCGTGCTGTGCGGCATGTCGGTAATGGGTTTTAGCCTGACGCTGCTGCAAACCAGCGGCATCGGCTGAAAAAAAAAGCCCGGTATAAAAACCGGGCTTTTTACTGTTCGCTTTACGCCTTAGCTGGCTTTACGCGCATGCGCCTGGCGGTAAGCCACCAGATCTTCAATCGTAACGACAGCCATATTGTGCTGCTTCGCAAAAGCGATGCACTCCGGCGCGCGCGCCATTGAGCCGTCGTCGTTCGTCAGTTCACACAGCACGCCCGCTGGCTTAAAGCCCGCAAGCGTAACCAGATCGATAGTCGCCTCAGTGTGGCCGCCGCGCGTCAGCACGCCGCCCGGCTGCGCGCGCAGCGGGAAAACGTGGCCCGGACGGTTGAGGTCGGACGGCTTAGCGTCATCGGCAATCGCCGCGCGAATCGTCGTAATGCGGTCAGCAGCGGAAACGCCGGTGGTGACCCCGCGCGCCGCTTCAATCGTCACCGTAAAGCCGGTGCCGTAGGCGCTGGTGTTATTTTCCACCATCATCGGCAGATCGAGCTGCTGGCGGCGCTCGTCGGTAAGGCACAGGCAGACAATGCCGCTGCCGTGGCGAATAGTCAGCGCCATTTGTTCAACGGTCATGGTTTCGGCGGCGAAGATCATATCGCCTTCGTTTTCACGGTCTTCGTCGTCAAGCACCATCACGCCGCGATGTTCACGCAGCGCGGCCAGCGCGTTTTCCACGCGTTCAAGCGGAGTACCAAAAGAGGAAAGAAGCGTCTGATTCATGGTAAAGAAACCTCATTAAAATTATGGATTACCAGAATCAGGGCGGTCTTAGGAGTGCCGAAAAGCGGCCAAAAAAATAACGTGAGCGGACGGCATGCCGTCGCTTGATCGTTACTCTCTCCCATCCGGACTTTAACCGTCGGCCCCGGAATTTCACCGGATCTGCTGACCTTCAGAAACAACCTGAAGCGCTCGCGGGCTTTCAGCGTTCGCTGATTTACCGCCGGTGGGGAATTTCGCCCCGCCCTGAGAATAAGCGGGTTAACTATAACGCCAATGATTATTGTCGGCAATGTATTCGATTCAAACATTTCCGGTTTATCCCCTCGGGATCAGGGATTACAATTAAAGTTCAAACCGTTGAAGATCAGGGAAACCGCTATGATTGACCCGAAGAAAATTGAACAGATCGCCCGTCAGGTCCAGGAATCGATGCCAAAAGGGATCCGCGAGTTCGGGGAAGATGTCGAGAAGAAGATCCGCCAGGTTCTGCAATCCCAGCTGTCGCGCCTTGACCTGGTGAGCCGCGAGGAATTTGATGTACAAACTCAGGTGCTGTTGCGCACCCGTGAAAAACTGACTGCGCTTGAACAGCGCCTGACCGAGCTGGAAAACCGTGGCGCCGGTACGCCTGCTGCGGCTTCAGCGACCACGACAACCGCTACGCCTGCGACGGCGGCGGCAGTTACCGCCGAGCCGGTTACCCCGCCGCCGGCTATTCCGCCGGTCGATAATATCGAAAAGCAGGACTAACCGTCGTTTTCAGGCCCCTGCCGGAGCACGGGGCCTGAGCCGTTCAGTTAGCTGTTTTTCTGTATTTTTTTGATGATATTGGTGGTAGAGCAACCATCTTCAAAGTTGAGCACCAGCACGTCGCCGCCGTTGGCCCACACTTCTTTACTGCCTGCGATCTCTTCGGGCTTATAATCACCGCCTTTAACCAGCAGATCCGGCAGAATTTCGCCGATCAGTCGCTGCGGCGTATCTTCCTCAAAAGAGACCACCCAGTCTACCGCCTCCAGCGCGCCGAGGACGACCATGCGCTGCTCAAGCGGGTTAACCGGACGCGTCTCGCCTTTCAGACGTTTGGTCGAGGCGTCGCTGTTCACGGCTACGATAAGACGGTCGCCCAGCTTGCGCGCGTTCGCCAGATAAGAGACGTGGCCTGCGTGCAAAATGTCGAACACGCCGTTGGTCATAACCACTTTCTCGCCGCGCTTGCGCGCAGCCTGCACCGCCTCTTTCAGCCCCTGCTCGGTCATGACGCCGAAGCCGGTCTCTGAACGCCCGCGCACCGCATTTTCCAGCTCGATGGGCGAAACGGTCGACGTGCCCAGCTTGCCGACCACCACGCCCGCCGCGGCGTTAGCGAAATAGCAGGATTCTTCCAGCGTGTTGCCTGCCGCAAGCGTTGCCGCGAGTACGCCGATAACGGTGTCGCCTGCGCCGGTCACGTCATAAACTTCCTGCGCCTGCGTCGGCAGATGGAACGGCTCTTTGCCCGGTTGCAGCAGCGTCATCCCCTGCTCGGAACGGGTGACCAGCAGCGCCGAAAGCTCGTAATCGGCAATCAGTTTCATGCCGCGCTCGACAATCTCTTGCTCGCTTTTGCATTTGCCGACAACCGCTTCAAATTCAGAGAGATTCGGCGTAAGCAGCGTCGCGCCGCGATAGCGTTCGAACTCGGTGCCTTTCGGGTCGATAAGCACCGGTACGCCCGCCTTGCGCGCAAGCTTAATCATCTGCTGTACGCTGGCTAACGCCCCTTTTGCGTAATCGGAAAGCACCAGCGCGCCAATCTGCCCCAGCGCCTGGTTAATGCGCTCGTGCAGCGGTTCCGGGTCTACGCCTTCGAAACCCTCTTCGAAATCAAGACGAATCAGCTGCTGGTTGCGGGAAAGCACACGCAGTTTGGTGATGGTCGGGTGCGTCGGCACCGAGACGAAATCACATTTGACGTTCACGCCCGCCAGCGTCTGGCTCAGGGCGCGCGCCGCATCGTCAATGCCGGTAAGCCCCACAAGGCGGGAATTCGCGCCGAGAGAGGCGATGTTCATCGCCACGTTGGCCGCGCCACCCGGGCGCTCTTCGATAGTATCGACTTTCACTACCGGCACGGGCGCTTCTGGTGAAATGCGGCTGGTGGGGCCATACCAGTAGCGGTCCAGCATCACATCGCCCACTACCATGACGCCTGCGCGCTCGAATTCGGGCAGCGTTACTTTCATTCCTGACTCTCCTGAGAGACACCAAAATTTGCGCGCGATGATAGCATAATTACGCTCAATCGCACGGTTAAGGCAGCAGCCAGCGCCGCCAGCTTGCGCGCACCTGCTCGCGTTCCGGGTTAAACGCCCCCTGCTCTACGTGGCCCGGCAATTCCTGAAGCGCCAGATGATGCAGCTCGTCGCGAAGCGTAACGTAAGCGTGGGTTAACGCTTTCGCTTCCGCCTCTTCCATAATGTCGTTTTGCGCCAGCAGCTCAAGAATGCGCACATTATCGGACCAGCGCGTCAGCTTCGGCTTCTGCCCGGCGTAGCGCAGCACCAGGTACTGGGTGATGAACTCGATATCGGTAATTCCGCCTTCATCTGCTTTGATATCGAAGCGATCGCGATGCTTATTGCCAAGGTGCGCACGCATTTTTTCACGCATTTCCCGCACTTCAGTTTGCAGCTTCTCGCCTTCCCGCGTACCGGAGAGAATGTGGTGGCGGATCTCGTCGAAGCGAGATTTAAGCTGCGGCTCGCCGTAGACGATGCGGGCGCGCACCAGGGCCTGATGTTCCCAGGTCCAGGCTTCGTTTTGTTGATAATCGGCGAAAGCGTCTGTCGTGGTGACCAACATGCCAGCTGCGCCTGACGGGCGCAGACGGGCGTCCACTTCGTACAAAATGCCTGATGAAGTTCGGGTGCTGAAAAGGTGCATAATGCGCTGCGCAAGCCGCAGATAAAACTGACGCCCGTCGATTTCCCGCTCGCCATCGGTCATCACTTCCACCGGACAATCGTGCAGAAAGACCAAATCGAGATCGGAGCTGTAGCCCAGCTCCCAGCCGCCGAGCTTACCGTAACCCACAACCGCAAAACCGCGGCCTTCACGGTCGCGCAGGTGCGTCGGCTGGCCGTAGCGCGCCACCATCTGGCCCCAGGCCTGCTGCACCACGGCGTCGATAATCGCTTCCGCAAGCCATGTTAAGTGATCGCTCACCTTCATCACGGGAAGCGTGCCGGCGATATCTGCCGCCGCCACGCGCAGCAATTGCGCCTGCTTAAACTGACGCAGCGCCTCAAGCTGCTGCTCTTCATCGTCGTCCGGCACGCGCAGCAGGTACTGGCGCAGCTCGTCGCGATAGGCATTCATCGCCGTTGGCTGATAAAGGGTATTGGGGTCGAGCAACTCATCCAGCAGCAGCGGGTAGCGCGCCAGTTGCCCCGCCACCATCGGCGAGGCGGCGCACAGACGAATAAGATGTTTCAGCGCGCCGGGAAATTCCGTTAACAATTCCAGATAAGTGGTGCGGGTGACGATGCCGGAAAGCAACGGCGTAAGGCGCGACAGCGGCACCGCCGCATTATTGCTGGCGCACACTTCGCAGAGCAGGCGCGGCATTAGCTGGTCCAGCACCTGACGACCGCGCGGGCCAATAGTGCGTTTGTCTGTCTCACGGCGAAAATCGGTCAGCAGCGACAGCACCCGGGCGCGGCACTCCTCGCTAAGGTGAGCCAGCACCGGCGTGGCGTCGTCGGCGTCGAGCGCGTCATGCCATAACTCACGCCAGCCTTCGTTAAGCTTGTCCTCTTCCGCATCAGGCTCGTCGTCGCCGATAAGCTCGTTAAAGACGCGGCGCACCGCCGCCATGTGTTCATCGAGCGCCGCGTGCATGCTTTCCCATTCTTCGGCACCCATCGCCCAGGCGAGCCGGGCGCGGTTAAGTTCATCGACGGGCAGCGTCTGGGTTTGCTCGTCATTAATGCTTTGCAGCAAGTTTTCAAGGCGTCGTAAAAAGAGATATGACTCGCGAAGCCGCGCGGCATCGCCTTCGGGCAGCAGGTGAAGCTGTTCGATGGCCGCAAGCGTCGGCAGCAGCGAACGCGACTGCAAAGCCGGCTCGCGCCCGCCGCGGATCAGCTGGAATACCTGCACGATAAATTCGGTTTCGCGAATGCCGCCCGCGCCGAGCTTGATGTTATCGGTCAGGCCGCGGCGGCGCACCTCGCGGGCAATCATGCTCTTCATATTGCGCAGCGACTGGATCACGCTGAAGTCGATATAGCGGCGGAAAACAAACGGGCGCAGCATGGCGCGCAACTCCTGGCTCCACGCGTCGTCTTTGTCGCCCATGATGCGGGCTTTCACCATCGCATAGCGCTCCCAGTCGCGCCCCTGCTCCTGGTAATAATCTTCCAGCGCGGCGAAACTCAGCACCAGCGGGCCGCTGTCGCCGAAGGGGCGCAGCCGCATATCCACGCGGTAGACAAATCCATCCTGGGTGGGCTGGTCGAGCGCTTTAATGAGCCGCTGGCCGAGGCGGGTAAAGAACTGGGCATTGTCCAGCTCGCGCCTTCCCCCCTGCGTTACGCCGTTTTCGGGCCAGGCGAAAATTAAATCAATGTCTGAGGAGAAGTTCAGCTCGCCGCCGCCAAGCTTGCCCATGCCCAAAATCATCAGCGGCTGCGGCACGCCCTGCGCGTTGCACGGCGTTCCCCACTCTTTGCAGCAGGCGGCGTAAAGCCAGTCGCGGGCGGCGACAATCAGCGTTTCAGCAAGCTGGCTGAGCTGTTGCAGTGTCTCTTCAGTAGAAAGAAGCGAGAGCGTCTGCGCCCAGGCGATACGCACCATAATGCGGCGACGAAACAGCCGCAGCGCGCGCATCAGCGTCGCTTCGTCGTGCACTTCCTGTAGCGTCTCGTGCAGCAAGGCAGGGTAAGCCTGCCACTCCTGCGCCTGCGGCGGCGACTGCTGAAGCTCGCTTAGCCACTCCGGATGCGCGCTGACCGCTTCACGAACAAAGTCGCTGAAGGTCAGCGCCGCGCGGGCGTCGTCGTTATGAATTGCGCCGTCGAGGGCGGCGGGAAGCCGCTCCGTTACGGTTTGCCAATGCTGTTGCAAAACTGAAGAGAGCGGCTTCATGGTGGGTTTCCCTGCGGTTATTTTTTCCCGCTGTGCAGCCAGAACGGCGCCTGCGAGATAGCCTCGTTGCGGAAATGTTCTATCTCAATACGCTGGCGGGTTTCAATGGCGTGACGCAATCCCTGCCAGTTTTCCAGCCAGAAAAGCGCGACGGTTTCATCATAGACGCCAGCCAGCAGCCGCAGCGCGTCCAGCTCGCGCGAAAGACGCGGCAGCTGATCGCCGTAGCGATCGCCCAGCGGCTGTGCAAAAGCGCTCTTCAGTTCAGAAGCGTGGCGGGAAAGATTGATATCGGCGAAGCGTTTGAACGAGTCCGCCATTTTCTGGCGCGCTTTGTCATCAAGAAACGGCTGCCAGCCGCGGGAGATCAGCCAGTCGGTCAGCGTCAGCCGGGCTGTGCTTTGTTCCGCGCTGTAAGCAACGGTCTCTGCCGACGCTTCCGAAGCCAGCGTCGCTTCGCACTGGGTCAGCAGGTCGCGTAAGCGAGTGCTTGCTTTTCTTGGCACGATAGCGCCGAACAGCGCCAGCGTATGGCGCACAAGGCCAATCGCCTCCTGCACATGGTATTTTGCTTTTTCATTGCCGCGCAGCCAAAGCTCTTCATGATAAAGCCAGTGGTCAAGCGCCAGCTCCAGCGCGGCTTCCATCCCCTGTTCAACCGTGGCTTTCGGCGGCAGCTTAAGCAGCGTCAGCGGTTTGATTTCCCGTTTCGGGTTGCCCTGCGCAAGATGATAGCCGCGGGCGGCTTTGCTGAGGTTGCCCTGGCGCAGGCCGGGTTGCGAAACCAGCTGGCGCGCAAGTTTCAGCACGTCGGCCGGGTTGCCGGAAAGCAGTTCAAGCTCCAGTTCGCAAATCGGCTCCGCATGCTCGCCCGCTTTCACCTCACCGAGATCCAGGGCCAGCTCGATGCGGCTTTCGCCTTGCGTCACGACCCATCTCTCACGATGAAAATCGGTGCTGAACAACGGCTGCGCCGCTGCCTGCATCGCCTGCGGCGTCAGCCCTTCCGGCCAGATTTCCGCCGGGAAGCGCGCCAGGTCCAGTTCGGGTTTTTCAAGCGCAATATTGTACTCGGGGCGCTGATGAAGGCCGCCAACCGTACGGCCTGCGATTTTGATCGTCATCTCATAGCGGCCGTTATCGCCGCGAATACGCAGCCCCATGCCGTGCTGGCGCAGCTGTTTATCCGGCGTCTCGTAATAGATATTAAGCAGTTGGCGGGGGGCGCTGTGTTCAGCGCTAAGGCCGCCGAGCGTTGCGCGCAGCGCATCAACGTGAGCGGGATGGACGATAAATTTCAGTTCGATTTCCTGAGCCATAGTCTCTGATTTCTGGTTGCGTCACACCGGAAGAAATTCCAGCGAACTTAATAGCCTGGTATCTGTCAGTAGATAGTATTTTGCGGAAAATTGCCATGTTTCAGGCAGAGAAGCCGCAGTAAAACCCTTGAGCCGCGGGGGCAGCGCGCGAAGGATGACCAGGATGATTCTCATTCAGGTTTGCGCTTTGCATCGTCAGACTGTTGCCACTACTATCGTTCCACATTTCCGACAATAATGACCCGATAATGCAGAAATTACGCCTTATTTGCTTTTCTTTGCTCGCGCTTGGCATCACTACCGCAGCCCATGCCGATGAAAAACGTTACGTTTCGGATGAGCTGAACACCTGGGTCCGCAGCGGCCCGGGTGATAATTATCGCCTGGTCGGCACGCTGAACGCCGGCGAGGAAGTGACGCTGTTGCAAAGCAATGACAGCACGAATTACGGCCAGGTGCGCGACAGCAACGGCCGTACCGCCTGGATCCCGCTCGGGCAGTTAAAAGCGGAGCCCAGCCTGCGCACCCGGGTGCCGGACCTGGAAAACCAGGTCAATACGCTAACGCAGAAGCTTAACAATATTGATGCCACCTGGAACCAGCGCACCGCCGACATGCAGAAAAAAGTGGCGGCGAGCGACAGCGTGATTAACGGGCTGAAAGAACAAAACCAGAAGCTGAAGAACGAACTGATCGTGGCGCAAAAGAAAGTGAACGCCGCGAATATTCAGCTGGATGATAAACAGCGCACCATCATTATGCAGTGGTTTATGTATGGCGGCGGCGTGCTGGGCGTGGGGCTGCTACTGGGGCTGCTGCTGCCGCACATGATCCCAAGCCGTAAACGAAAAGACCGCTGGATGAACTGATCTCCCTTCGGGCAGCGCTACGCTGCCCTTTTCTTTCGCCATCTCCTCTACACTTAACGTATTATCTGTCGGCAAAATTGAGAGCTGGAGAAAGTTGGGTGAAGAGTTATCTGGTTGGCGGCGCAGTACGGGACGCCCTGTTGGGCTTACCGGTGAAAGACAGAGACTGGGTGGTAGTCGGCGCTACGCCGCAGGAGATGCTGGATAACGGTTATCAGCAGGTAGGAAAAGATTTCCCGGTCTTTTTGCATCCGCAAAGCCATGAAGAGTACGCGCTGGCGCGCACCGAGCGCAAATCGGGACAGGGGTATACCGGTTTTACCTGTTACGCCGCGCCGGATGTGACGCTGGAGCAGGATCTGCTGCGCCGCGATCTCACCATTAACGCCATCGCCCAGGATGAAAACGGCGGCTACATCGACCCCTATCACGGCCGCGCCGATATTGAAAAACGGCTGCTGCGCCATGTTTCTCCCGCGTTTAGCGAAGATCCGCTGCGCGTGCTGCGCGTTGCCCGCTTCGCCGCCCGCTATGCCCACCTTAATTTTCGCATCGCGCCAGAGACTCTTGAACTGATGCGCGACATGGCGCATAACGGCGAGCTGGCGCACCTGACGCCGGAGCGCGTCTGGAAAGAGACCGAAAACGCGCTTACCAGCCGCAATCCGCAGGTGTTTTTCATGGTGCTGCGTGAATGTGACGCCCTGAAAGTGCTTTTTCCGGAACTGGATGCGCTGTTTGGCGTACCGGCGCCGGAAAAGTGGCACCCGGAGATAGACACCGGCATTCACACGCTGATGACGCTTTCCATGGCGGCTATGCTAAGCCCGGCGGTGGACGTGCGTTTCGCTGCCCTGCTTCACGATCTCGGCAAAGGGCTAACGCCGAAGCACCTGTGGCCGCGTCACCACGGCCACGGCCCGGCAGGCGTACGGCTGGTGGAAAAAGTCTGCCAGCGGTTTCGCGTGCCGAATGACATCCGCGATCTCGCCAGACTGGTGGCGGAATTCCACGATCTCATCCACACCTTCCCTGTTCTGAAGCCGCGCACCATTGTTAATCTGTTTGATTCTATTGACGCCTGGCGCAAGCCGCAGCGCGTTGAGCAGATCGCCATTACCAGCGAAGCGGACGTACGCGGACGCACCGGCTTCGAAGCGAACGACTATCCACAGGGTCGTTTGCTGCGCGAGGCATGGGAAGTGGCGAAAAGCGTCTCGCCCAAAGAGGTGGTGGAGGCAGGCTTTACCGGCGCAGATATTCGCGAGGAGTTAACTAAACGGCGTATTCGCGCGGTGGCGAACTGGAAAGCGGAGCGTTGCCCCCAGCCGCAGGCTGAGGGCTGACGCTTTACATAAAGACGAGGTAGACCGCGCCCGCCACGATAAAGCGATAGATGGCGAACGGAATAAACGAGATGCGCTTAATAAGATGCAGGAAAGTTTTAATTGCAACCAGCGCCACGATAAACGCGGTGATGAAGCCCACCGCGAACATCGGCAGATCGTTCATTGTTAAAAAGCCAATGCTTTTATAGAGATCGAGCGCGGTGGCGCCCATCATCATCGGCACCGCCAGCAGGAACGAGAACTCAGAAGCCGCGTAGCGGCTAACTCCCATCAGCATGCCGCCGGAAATGGTCGCCCCCGAGCGCGAGAAGCCAGGCCACAGCGCCAGACACTGAAAGCAGCCAATCATGAACGCCTGGCGGTAAGTCATGTCGTCAAGGCCCAGCGCGCGCGGCTCTTTGGGCTTCAGGCATTCAGCGGCAATCAACAGCAAGCCGCCGACCACCAGCGCATACATCACGTTTATTGGGTTAAACAGCGACTTGATGGTGTCGTGAAATACCAGCCCCAGCACCACGGCGGGCACCATGCCGAGCAGAATATGGATGAGCGAAAGCCGGCCTTTGCCGGTGCCTTCGTGCGGCGGATGACCAAAATGAATGCCGATAAGCCCAAACAGGCGACGCCAGAACATCACGACCACCGCCAGAATGGAGCCGAGCTGGATAACGACTTCAAAGGTTTTCGCCGTCTCGCCTTCAAAGCCCAGCAGGTGACCGACGATAATCATATGGCCGGTACTGGAAACAGGCAGGAACTCCGTCAGCCCTTCAACCACGCCAAGTATCGCCGCCACGAGCAGCGAATGCATATCACTCATTAACTAACCCTCGTACCCCAAAAAATGACATAAAAAAGCGGCTGACGCATCACGACAGCCGCGAAAGGTCCTGCTGTAAGACCGGTATACCCGCGTTTGGTTTAATCATTATGAAATTAAATGATTTATTTAGGATTATTGCCACGCTCAATGATGACGCCGACATTCGCCGCCTGCGCGACGGCGCCAGGCTTACTGACTTTAATACGCACCCAGGGCGCATTGAAACGCGTAAGGATGATTTGCGCTACCTCTTCAGCCACGCGCTCCACCAACGCGAAGCGGCCTTGCTCTACGTGGTTGACAACCGCTTGCGTCACGTCGGCATAGCTCAGGCAGTCGTTCACGTCGTCACTGCTTGCCGCCGCCCGGTTATCCCATGCGATTTCGATATCGAACACCAGCTTTTGTTGAATGGTCTGTTCCCAGTCATACACGCCAATAGTGGTAATTACCGAAAGCTGCTCTATAAATACAATATCCATCACGCCCTGCCTGTTTTTGGGTCAGCCGGATACCACTTCCGGCGAAATATGCGTATTATCCACAGATGCAGCAAATAAAACGACATTTTCACAACGGAACAGCGTCATGAGTGCAATCGCGCCTGGAATGATCCTCCTCGCGTATCTTTGCGGCTCAATTTCCAGCGCCATTCTGGTCTGCCGCATCGCGGGTCTGCCAGACCCACGCGACAGTGGATCCGGCAATCCCGGAGCGACCAACGTCCTGCGAATTGGTGGTAAGGGAGCAGCCGCAGCGGTACTGATTTTCGACGTCCTGAAAGGGATGCTGCCAGTCTGGGGCGCTTATGCGCTGGGCGTGACGCCGTTCTGGCTTGGGCTTATCGCCATCGCCGCCTGTCTTGGCCATATCTGGCCGGTCTTCTTTAATTTTCGCGGCGGCAAGGGCGTGGCCACCGCTTTCGGCGCCATTGCGCCAATAGGCTGGGACTTGACTGGCGTAATGGCCGGCACCTGGCTGCTGACGGTGCTGTTGAGCGGTTATTCTTCGCTTGGCGCAATCATCAGCGCGCTGGTAGCGCCGTTTTATGTCTGGTGGTTTAAACCGCAGTTTACCTTCCCGGTCTCGATGCTCTCCTGTTTAATCCTGCTGCGCCATCACGACAATATCCAGCGGCTCTGGCGCGGCCAGGAGACCCGCATCTGGGAAAAACTACGCAAAAGACGGGCGCTGAAGGCACAAAAAAAGGAGTGAACATTCACTCCTTTTTTATTGCTTCGCCTGACGGTTACTGCGCTGGCGGCAGCTCCGCCAGCGGCCAGCGCGGGCGTACGGTGACGCCAAGGCCCGCCGCGCCGCCCGCCTTTAGACGCACCATTCCGGCGTACGCTATCATCGCGCCGTTATCCGTGCAGAATTCCGGACGCGCGTAAAAAACTTCGCCTTTCCGCTTTTCCATCATCTCTGCAAGGCGCGCGCGCAGCGTGCGGTTAGCGCTTACGCCGCCTGCCATCACCAGCCGCTTAAAGCCGGTTTGATCCAGCGCGCGGCGGCATTTGATCATCAGCGTATCCACTACCGCATCTTCAAACGCGCGCGAAATATCGGCACGGGTTTGATCGTCGTTGCCGTTATCGCGAATGGTATTCGCGGCGAAGGTTTTCAGGCCGGAGAAGCTGAAATCCAGCCCCGGGCGGTCGGTCATTGGGCGCGGAAAGGTAAAACGCCCCGCCACGCCCTGAGCCGCAAGCTTAGAGAGCATCGGGCCGCCGGGATAATCCAGCCCCAGCAGTTTAGCGGTTTTGTCGAACGCTTCGCCCGCCGCGTCGTCGATGGATTCGCCGAGCAGTTCATATTCGCCGATGCCGGTCACGCTAATCAGCTGGGTATGGCCGCCGGAGACCAGCAGCGCCACAAAGGGAAATTCAGGCGGATTATCTTCCAGCATAGGCGCCAGCAGGTGGCCTTCCATATGGTGCACCGGGATCGCCGGCACATCCCAGGCAAACGCCAGCGCGCGGCCTACGGTGGCCCCAACCAGCAGCGCGCCGACCAGCCCTGGCCCTGCGGTATAAGCTACCGCGTCGATCGCCTGCGCTTCCAAGCCCGCCTCTTTCAGCGCAGCCTGGATTAGCGGCACGGTTTTGCGCACGTGGTCGCGCGAGGCGAGCTCCGGCACGACGCCGCCGTAGTCAGCATGCAGTTTTACCTGACTATACAATTGGTTGGCTAACAGCCCTTTCTCATCGTCATAAATGGCGATGCCGGTTTCATCACAGGATGTCTCAATACCCAGTACACGCATGGCTTTTTTACCTCTTTCGCATGGCGCGCAGTGTATGACGGTACGCCTGCGATGTAAAACTTTGCTCAACCCAGGCGGGCGGCTCGTGTATAATGCCGCCCCCTGGAAGCAACTGCACAAAAAGCAGGTTTCTGCCGCTGCTGATGCTTTACAAAGCAGCAGCAATTGCAGTAAAATTCCGCACCATTTTGAAATAAGCTGGCGTTTTGATGCCAGCAGCAAACCGAATTAATCAAAGGTGAGAGGCACATGCCGGTAATTAAAGTACGTGAAAACGAGCCGTTCGACGTTGCACTGCGTCGCTTCAAGCGTTCCTGTGAGAAAGCAGGTGTTCTGGCGGAAGTTCGTCGTCGTGAATTCTATGAAAAACCGACTACCGAACGTAAACGCGCCAAAGCTTCCGCTGTGAAACGTCACGCGAAGAAACTGGCTCGCGAAAACGCACGCCGTACTCGTCTGTACTAATTCCCTGAGGGGCATCTCCCCTCAGCGACAGACAGAGTTGTAGTTGTAGAGGCCGTGCTTCCGAAAGGAATGCGCGGCTTATTTTCGTTTATGGACTGATAAAAAACGGGGCTTATGGCTGGACGAATCCCACGTGTCTTTATCAATGACCTGTTGGCTCGCACCGATATCGTCGACCTGATTGACGCACGCGTAAAGCTCAAGAAACAGGGCAAGAATTATCATGCGTGCTGTCCTTTCCATAACGAGAAAACCCCCTCTTTCACCGTAAACGGTGAAAAACAGTTTTATCACTGCTTCGGCTGCGGCGCGCACGGCAACGCCATCGACTTTCTGATGAACTACGACAAGCTCGAGTTCGTTGAAACCGTCGAGGAACTGGCGGCCATGCATAATCTCGACGTGCCCTATGAAGCAGGCAACGGTCCCAGCCAGATTGAACGCCATCAACGCCAGACGCTGTACGAACTGCTCGACGGCCTGAATGCGTTTTATCAGCAGGCGCTGGCGCAGCCGGGCGCTGAACCGGCCCGTGAGTATTTGCAAAAGCGCGGCCTGAGCGAAGAGATGATTCGCCACTTCGCCATCGGTTACGCGCCGCCGGGCTGGGATAACGTGCTTAAGCGCTTCGGCGGCAACGGCGAGAACCGCAAATCGTTAATCGATGCGGGCATGCTGGTGACCAACGATCAGGGCCGTAGTTATGACCGTTTCCGCGAGCGGGTGATGTTCCCCATTCGCGACAAGCGAGGCCGCGTTATCGGCTTTGGCGGTCGTGTGCTGGGCGATGCCTTGCCGAAGTACCTGAACTCTCCGGAAACCGAGATTTTCCACAAGGGCCGCCAGCTATATGGCCTTTATGAAGCGCAGCAAAGCGACCCGAACCCTTCTCGCCTGTTAGTGGTTGAAGGGTATATGGACGTTGTGGCGCTCGGCCAGTACGGCATTAACTATGCGGTGGCGTCGCTAGGCACCTCAACCACCGCGGAGCATATTCAGATGCTCTTCAGGGTGACTAACACTGTCATCTGCTGTTACGACGGTGACCGCGCGGGACGCAGCGCCGCCTGGCGGGCGCTGGAAACGGCCCTGCCGTACATGACCGACGGGCGTCAGCTACGCTTTATGTTTCTGCCCGATGGTGAAGACCCGGATACGCTGGTGCGCAAAGAGGGCAAAGCAGCGTTTGAACAGCGAATGGAGCAGGCGCAGCCGCTTTCCACTTTTCTGTTTAACACTCTGCTGCCGCAGGTGGATTTAAGTTCGCCGGACGGTCGCGCGCAGCTCAGCACGCTGGCGCTGCCCTTAATCAGCCAGGTGCCTGGCGAAACGTTGCGTATTTATCTGCGCCAGGAGCTTGGCAACAAGCTCGGCATTCTGGACGACAGCCAGCTTGAGCGGCTGATGCCCCGACAATCGGATAATGCCCAATCGCGCCCGGCGCCGACGCTAAAACGCACAACCATGCGTATACTGATAGGGTTGCTGGTGCAAAACCCGGAGCTGGCGCCGCTGGTGCCGTCGCTTGCGGGGCTTGATGAAAGCAAATTGCCTGGCCTCGCGCTCTTCGCCGAACTGGTGAAGACGTGTCTTTCGCAGCCTGGTCTGACCACCGGTCAGCTGCTTGAGCACTATCGCGGCACAAAAGAGGCCGCCACCCTTGAAAAACTCGCAACCTGGGACGATATAGCAGATAAGGACATCGCAGAAAAAACGTTCACGGACTCGCTGGACCATCTTTTCGATTCAGCGCTGGAGTTAAGATTAACGGAATTAATCGCCCGCTCGCGCACGCATGGGCTTACGCCAGCGGAGCGAGAAGAAGTACGCGTGATAACCGAAGCACGCGCCAAAAAATAAATTTCCGCGGCTTAATTGCCGATTATATATCGGGACACCCCCGAAAGCCGCATGACGGGCAGCGGCAATAAAAGAAATTAGCTCGCAATGTTATTGTTGGCGGCAACGCCTACCGACACCAACCCTCATGAAACAAGTGTGGATACCGTCTTATGGAGCAAAACCCGCAGTCACAGCTGAAGCTTCTTGTCACTCGTGGTAAGGAGCAAGGCTATCTGACCTATGCTGAGGTCAATGACCATCTGCCGGAAGATATTGTCGACTCCGACCAGATCGAAGACATCATTCAGATGATCAACGACATGGGCATCCAGGTAATGGAAGAGGCCCCGGACGCCGACGATCTGATGCTGGCGGAAAACACAGCGGATGAAGATGCTGCCGAAGCCGCCGCGCAGGTGCTTTCCAGCGTGGAATCTGAAATCGGGCGTACCACCGACCCGGTGCGCATGTATATGCGCGAAATGGGTACCGTAGAACTTCTGACGCGTGAAGGCGAAATCGACATCGCCAAACGCATCGAAGATGGTATCAACCAGGTACAGTGCTCTGTTGCAGAATACCCGGAAGCGATCACCTATCTGCTGGAGCAGTACGATCGCGTAGAAGCAGGCGAAGCCCGCCTGTCCGATCTCATCACCGGCTTTGTCGATCCCAATGCGGAAGAAGAGATGGCGCCGACCGCCACTCACGTCGGCTCTGAACTCTCTCAGGAAGAGATGGATGACGACGAGGATGAAGACGAAGAGTCTGACGACGACAGCAGCGATGATGACAACAGCATCGACCCGGAACTGGCGCGCGAGAAGTTTGTCGAGCTGCGCACCCAGTACGAAGTCACCCGCGATACCATCAAAGCCAAAGGCCGCAGCAACGCCGCTGCGCAGGAAGAGATCCTGAAGCTTTCTGAAGTCTTTAAGCAGTTCCGTCTGGTGCCGAAGCAGTTCGACTACCTGGTGAACAACATGCGCGCCATGATGGACCGCGTGCGTACCCAGGAACGCATCATCATGAAGCTGTGCGTTGAGCAGTGCAAAATGCCGAAGAAGAACTTTATTACGCTCTTCACCGGCAACGAAACCAGCGAAACCTGGTTCAACGCCGCTGTCGCCATGAACAAGCCGTGGTCTGAGAAGCTCAACGACGTGGCGGAAGATGTGCATCGCAGCCTGCAAAAGTTGCAGCAGATTGAAGAAGAGACCGGCCTGACCATCGAGCAGGTTAAAGACATCAACCGTCGCATGTCTATCGGCGAAGCGAAAGCCCGCCGTGCGAAGAAAGAGATGGTGGAAGCGAACCTGCGTCTGGTGATTTCTATCGCCAAGAAATACACCAACCGCGGCTTGCAGTTCCTCGACCTGATTCAGGAAGGCAACATCGGCCTGATGAAAGCGGTAGATAAGTTTGAATACCGCCGTGGCTATAAGTTCTCTACTTACGCCACCTGGTGGATCCGTCAGGCTATCACCCGCTCCATCGCCGACCAGGCGCGTACCATCCGTATTCCGGTGCATATGATTGAGACCATCAACAAGCTCAACCGTATTTCGCGCCAGATGCTACAGGAGATGGGCCGCGAGCCGACGCCGGAAGAGCTGGCCGAGCGCATGCTGATGCCGGAAGATAAAATCCGTAAAGTGCTGAAAATCGCCAAAGAGCCTATCTCCATGGAAACGCCGATCGGCGACGATGAAGATTCGCATCTGGGGGATTTTATCGAGGATACCACCCTCGAGCTGCCGCTGGACTCCGCGACCACGGAAAGCCTGCGCGCCGCCACGCACGACGTGCTGGCAGGCCTGACCGCCCGCGAAGCGAAAGTACTGCGTATGCGTTTCGGTATTGACATGAATACCGACCATACGCTGGAAGAAGTGGGTAAACAGTTCGACGTTACCCGCGAACGTATCCGTCAGATCGAAGCGAAGGCGCTGCGCAAGCTGCGTCATCCGAGCCGCTCTGAAGTGCTGCGCAGCTTCCTCGACGATTAATCGTCGCTTCCTGATTAAGCCCTCCTCGCGAGGGCTTTTTTATTGCCGCTTTTCCTGCCCTGCCTGATAGCGCTCGCCATGCTGCTTTGTTTTGTGAGCATGCCGGTTAGTTAAGGAAAATTCATTTGTCAGGATTATGTTTCGTAATGTAATTTCCCTCTGTTTGAGCCAATCGAACCGGCTTCGTGTGTTTTTAAACACAGCAAGGAACCCCATACGAATGAATAAAATGATGCTAGCGACGCTTTGCGTCGTTCTGGCAGGCTGCGTAAACAAGTCTCAAAAGCCTGATTCTCTGGTTACGCCTGTGTCTGCTCAGCCTGCCGCAGTGGCGCCGCAGCCGGTTTCTCCGCCGCGTGCTGAACAGGACACCAGCAGCCTGATGGCGCACGAGACCTGCCGCAAGGAGCTGGAAGCGCTGCGAGCCTACGGACCGCGCACCTATAACCGTTACGCCGGCGAAATGGCGGCGCTGACCGCGAAGACCAGCAAGTTCCTTTCGGTGAAAGAGGACCTGAACCCGCGCATAAATGAGCTTGTTATGAGCGCTTATCAGTCACGCATGCAGACGCTCTGCTACAAAATTGAGACCTCGCTCGGCCAGATGCTGGTCGACCAGGCGACAGCCAACCTCGCTGAATAACGCAAAAACCGCCTCTCAGAAGGCGGTTTTTGTTTAACTTTGTCGCGCTCCGGGCAGGAGAAGCGAAGCGCCGCTGTCATCAACATACTGTATCCCCCGCTTTCCTACTCTCCTTATGCGAAGAAAAGTTATAGGGGCTAACGTTCCAGCTTGCCGCCCTGCTGTCGCCTGGAGAAGCGAAACGCCGCTGGCTTTGCCCTTCTCCCGGCAAAGGGACGGAACACCGGGTGAATGATTTTGCACAATACGAATCGTAACTGCCCTAGCGTCCCCGCATCGCCAGCGCTTCATCCAGTTCGCTATAGGCCTCTACCAGCTTATCCAGCGAGGCACGGTTCAAACCGCTCGGGTTCGGCAACACCCACACTTCCGTTTCGCCAATGGTAATATCCTGCTTTCCCCACTTCACACCGCGCTGGCTGAATGCCTGCTCAAACGCTTTCTTTCCCAGCACCGCCAGCGCGTGCGGCTGATACTGTTCAATCTTCTGCACAAGCAAACGCCCGCCTTCATGCAGCTCCTGCTTTGCCACTTCGCTCGCCTGCACCGTAGGGCGCTCAACCAGCATGGTGATGCCGCAGCGGGTATCCAGCAGCTCATGCTCTTCTTCAGGCTTAAGCTGGCGTTCAGTAAACCCGGCCTGATGAATAACCTTCCAGAAACGGTTGCCCGGGTGGGCGAAGTGATACCCGGTGTGCGCCGACGACTTGCCGGGGTTAATTCCACAAAAAACCACGCGCAGCCCTGGCGCGATGATATCGGTGATCATATCTATCCCCTGATAACCTACAGATTCTTAAAGTATAAAGCCTGGCGGAGAGGTTGCTTAGAAAAACAGCATACGTTACCGTGCAGGCTGGATTGACACCGCCACTTCCTTTATAATCCAGCGCCACGGCCCCTTAGCTCAGTGGTTAGAGCAGGCGACTCATAATCGCTTGGTCGTTGGTTCAAACCCAACAGGGGCCACCAAATTTTAGCTTTATAATCATATAATTAAGCCACCCCGCAAGGGTGGCTTTTTTGTTTTTCAGATGTAGAGTAGCGACAAAATGGCTCCAGAGGCTCAGGGTTGCCATTAATCATTGCGCGCGGCTCGCTTAGTTTCGCAGGTGGGACTCATCAAACAACCATTTTCCGGCGCGTGCAGACTCGATATACATTGCTATGGTCAATGCTTTTTGATCTTCACTTTGCCGCTTACGGGAAAGGAGAGATCTCGTTTTCCAGGGATAGTACTGACTTAAAGAAAAACGGGCTGGCTCAACATTAAAGTGACTGAAAAATTTCTCTGTCATTTCAGCTATATCATCAGCCTCGAAAAATTCTTGCAGCGTAGCTGCTATCATCAATCTCAACCTTTCTGAACAGCGTAGTCACTAAAGGTAATGCGTTCTTAATAAATTGCCTGACCAGATCATCAAATGAGAGATTCGTCATTATTTACCTTCAGACACTGAACAAACTCAACGCGTCTAATGCAAACTATCGTGACTAGCCGATGAATTGTATTAGACGCTGCATCTGGCGTTCAAACATTCTCATCACCCTTACAGCTCGGCGTAACTGGAATATATAAACCCATCCCGGAATAGAAAAAAGCAGCGCGCCGATTGGAACGCATACTAAAGCGATCAACGCGACGTTTTTCCATACTTCTTATCAATCAGCGCTGATAAACCGAACACTAATAATAATGACAACAGAAAGCTTATGACGAGCATAACAGCATAAATTAATGGCGCCCTTCCGCTAAAGCCATAATATTGCAACACCTTAAGCAATGGCTCAAAAAACGCCCAACCGTTTCCCCAGACAAACCACCAGGTAACTAAATCACTGCTGCCTGTTAAAGCATAAATCGGAAAGGTCAGGAGCAGAGCGGCTATGATCTTTTTTATCACTTTACATATACCTTACCATAGTAATAGAGCGGGGAACCTGGCACCTTCTCCATCTTCTGTGATTTGAGAAATGTCCAAAGCCGATAATACTGAATTACATCGGGTAAAGTAATACACCCTTCGCTAACTCCAAACCGTCCTGTAGGATGTAATCGAAATTGGCCGCGCTGTACCCCATTGATAAACGTAACGTCATCTATCACACCGTCATTACGGTAGAGCGCAAACCATCCAGCCCGATGAGTACCCGCCAGGGTATCCTGCATAAAATCACGCATTTTTCCTAAGCGTCCACCGCTTTCCCTGTCAATGATATAATACTCTCCGCCGGGTAGCGGGCCATCAAAGGGCACAGAGGTAGAGTTCGGTTGATTACGATCCCGCGCGTTACCCGAAAAAGCAAAAAAGTTACCGAGACCGTGGCAAACCAGATTCGACATAGGCTTCCCGTTTAAATAAAAATAACATTGCGCTGTCATACTATTCATTTCCCTTGAATTAAGAATAACATCTCATCTATTCTTGATGTTATTTATGTAGTTGAACAAGAAAGATCGCTCGTCTGGCATGCGAATAAGCCGTCGTGGTTGCCGCGATGAGCTTTAATCTTACAATTTTGAAAAAACCCTTTTTCACCACACTGAATTAACAAAACATAAAATTCCCGTGCTGCACCAAAATAAAAACAGGAGGCTTTCTTTTAAACAAGAATAATCAAATCACCTGCATAAACTGCCAGCCTCGCAATACCCAGGCAATATCCGAAAAACGGCCCCAACCTCTTTTACTGTTACAGTAATGCCACAGTACAATTAACCGCTTAAAAACTACCATACCGAAAGCAGCGCAACCATTACTCAGCAAAAAATCGGAATCAATATAAAGCCATACCGTTACGTGACCCTTTATTAATCACATCCTCTCCGTTACAACAACTTGTAACTTTATAAAAAGAACCGGGCATCAGGTTCGATTTCGCCCCTATCTACTTTCCCTTTTATTAAAATGGGTGAAAAAAACGTTAAGTATTACGCAATAGCCAAAATATCTTTTCCCCCAGAAATACGGCCACAGCCGCCGCCAACGCATTAAATACGATGTACATAGTGAAATAGTTATCCTCTACGCGATCGGGGTAAGGCTCCGGTTTCTCAGTCGGGATGTAATTCATCAGGTTCGTTACGGTAAATTTCAGACTTTCGGCCAGCGGGTCGAATACTCCTGAAATCATCAGCGCAAACGTGATAGCCAGAAATATCAGCAGCCGGATCGACCATTTAGCTGGACGTGGCATCACAACTCCCAGACGTATTACCAATCACCGTTACGTCACCATAAGCCCACAGCTTATCTCCCTGTAAAATGCGATGACGGTGGGCTTTTAGCAGCGCAGATCGCACCATGTAAAAGTCACGGGACAGAAAAAAGGTTATACACCCCTCACTGATTCCCGATCCGTCTGGGCGAGGTGGATGCAAACGGAAATGACCGCGCTGATAATGATGACGCGCATCGACGTCAAAGTTCATGTAGTCATCTACGAGCCCATCCTTTCTGAACAGCGCAAACCAATCGTAATAATTGTTACCTGTGAATGCGTGTTTAAACCAGGTTTGAGTATGGGAGTAAAAACCACCTTCCGGGCGGTCAACTATCCAGTAGCTACCCGGGGGAACGGTCGCATTCGTCATGTAGGAACATTCTGGCTTGTTTGCCAGAGCGCCCAACCCGGAGAAAACCGGAAACGAACCAATGCCGCCCACATCCAAACGGGCCACGCGGCCTTCGTCGTAGAGATGATTAAAATCGACTCTGCAACTAATCATTAAGCCACCACTCGCTGATTCCATGAGTCTGTATATGAAATATTCCCGTCAAGATAAAGCCAGGTGATGCTTTCATACGCCAGCGAAACTGATTCAGTAGGGTTGTTCATCTGACCACCCGTGTTTTTAAAGTTGTGCATCACTGGCGTGACAGCCACCACTTTGACGTTTTTCAAAATGATGTGCATGAATTCCTCTTCTACGCCTGCGTCATTAATCCGATACCACTTAATGATCGCCTGCTGGAGTGTCTCGCCCTGACAGACTGCACGGTTCAGATAAGGAGTAGCCTTGTCCAGTTCTTTGGTAAAACTCAACTGGTCATGCACGCGTGTACCGGTGAGTTTGCCGAAGCTATGATCGTAGGGAATATGTACGCCGTGGTTAAAACTCTGCATTTCAATAGCGCCCTCACGAAGCAGGACATTACTACTTCCCTGGATTAGGGCTCCGGTTGAGTCATAGAGCCAGATGTAGGCGGGTACAGCCATTTTTCTTTCCTTTTAATGGGTTAATCCTGTCACGTTCTTACACCTGCGCGATGACATTTCATAAACGAAAAATGCTATTTTTTGTGTGGACATCCTGAAAAACTAATTCACTCAATACTCCCGCCATTACGGGCATCTGCAAAATCTGTAAGTCCGGTGATAAATATTATTTGCCCGTTATGAAGCTGGTGAGGCCACAGGCCGGTAGCGTTCTGGCGGGCATAAGATTTACCCAATAAAAAAACCGCCTTTCGGCGGCTTATCGTTAACTTGTGAGTTCAATTAATCTTTGTTTAACCCTTCCATGCGACATTGCGTACCATTACGCCCAGTGCTCCAGGCTCCAGCGCTTGCTTGCACTGTTCCATGGCGGCAGCTAACGGCGTTATAGCCTCTTTTGTGGGCGCAAACACAGTTACGCTTAATGAATCTGTCGGTTTCGTTACTCTGGTATCAATATCCACACGCCCTGCTTCACGCCCCCCATGTATTACAAAGAAATTATTTGTTGTTTGCGGCTCAATCCACCCCGATTCAAGCATGTATCCTTTCTCTTTAAATTCAGAAGAAAGACACTGATAAACCCGGTGACCCGAAGCGGATATAAACGCCACCTCATATTCTGTCTTATCGCCAAAGGGATAAGGGCCGTAGCGGTGAGTCATATCCGCGCATCCGGAAAGGAAAATAACGGCGACAATGCCAGGCAATAAACGCATCATAAATTAATGGTTGTGGTGGTCATGGTGATCATGGTGGTCATGGTGATGAGGCGGCTCGTGATGACTATGATAATGAGGAGGCGCATGATGATGATCTGACTTTACCACGCACGAAGTGAGAGAAAAAATCATCGCTATCACCGCAAAAATCGACTTACCGTTACGTTTCATTCTGAAATCTTACTATTTAAAATTATGCGAAAACGAAAGTAGTTTTATAAAAGCGCAACGCTTTGTCAATTACATTAATTACTCTTCCTACAGGATATACGTTAAAATCCCTGCCATTAAATTAATCATTTAATTTACACTTATTAAAAATAGTTAACTCGTCGCACCCGTAAACAAAACAACTCACAAAAACAAGTTGCATGCCGCTTGCTGTATTAAAAGTAAAAACAACGTTAAATAAAGCGACATTTAAAATACAGCTCATGCCATTACATAACAGATTCATTGCATTCAGATAATACTGATGCGCTATATATTCGGCTGGCGGCTTTCAATAACTTTTAATAAAACAGCGGGTTATTGACACCACAATTACAACGTTAGTTTAAAATTCAACTTTATGTTGATCTGCGGTCAATCCGGGAGTAGTGTCATGGTCAGAGTCAGTCTGTTCAGGAGCCCTTATGCAGCCTCATATCATCCACTTTCCTTCCCAAAAGCCCTGGCCATTCTCTGATGCGGTTAAAGCCGGTGGGTTTGTTTTCCTGTCAGGCCAGGTCTCTATGGACGATCAAGGTAGCCCCGTGTACGGCAGCGTCCAGCAGCAAACCGGCATTATCATGCGCAACGTACAACAGGTGCTCGCTACCACCGGCTGCTCGCTAAACGATATTGTGAAGGTGAAAGTCTGGCTTTCAGACATGCGCCATTTTGAGGCCTTTAATGAGGCATACCGGCCCTGGTTTGGCGATGCGTTCCCTGCCCGAACGCTGACGACTTCCGCCATTGCTTTTGGCCTCGATGTTGAAATTGAGATTGTTGCTCTGGGCTGTAATAAAGAGATTACGCCATGAAAACGAAAAATGAGCGGCAGACGGCGTTACTGAGCAGCATCCTCGAGCCTGCTATGGATGCGCTTGCTGCAACGCTCGCCAGCAATCATGAAGTCGTGCTTCATAACCTGACGACGCCTGCGCATTCGGTACAAAAAATTATTAACGGTCATGTTAGCGGCAGAGTCAAAGGCGACAGCTTATTGGCCGGGCCTGATAAAGACGAAGGCTTCGCTGGCCTGTTTATTAAAAAAGAGAACAACACGCAGCCTGTGGTCATCAAAAATTATAAAACGGTAACGGCTTCGGGAAAGACGCTCAGCAGCGCCTCTACGGTTTATTACAGTGAAGAAGGCGAACCGCTCATGGCGTTCTGCCTCAATGTTGATAATTCTCCGTATGAGCAAATTCGCAAAGGGATGGAAAGTTTGATGCAGGCTGCGCCCGTGGAGCCTGAAACGCCGGACAGGCGTTTAACTCACCTGGTGGAAGAGACTATCCAGGAAATTATTAACAGGCATTCCGTTCCGAACCAGAAAATACAGAAAGCGCAGCGGCTTAAAATTGTGGCTGAAATGCGTGACAGAGGCATTTTTAAAATGAAGGGCGGCGTCCAGCATGCGGCGCGCGCTATGGGCGTAACGCGCTATACAGTCTACAACGATCTGGAGGTAGTCGATGAAAAGTAACCTGTCCGCTGCGCAGGCCATTCCGTTTTATCAGGTAGACGCCTTCGCCAGCGAAGCGTTTGCAGGCAATCCGGCAGCAGTGTGCCTGCTGGAAAACTGGCCGGACGATGACACCCTGCAACGCATCGCGTGTGAAAATAATCTTTCTGAAACCGCATTCGTCCTGAAACAGGGCAACGATTTCGCTTTACGCTGGTTTACCCCCGCCGTGGAAGTCGATCTGTGTGGACATGCCACCCTTGCCGCCGCCTTTGTGCTTTTCCATCGCGGCGATAACACGGGCGACAGCATCCATTTCCATACCCGCAGCGGAGAATTAATCGTGACGCGCCAGGGCGAACTCCTCGCCATGGATTTTCCGCGTACGGAGCTGGAGCCGCTGGCGGCGCCGCCCGCCGGGTTGCTTCCGGCGCTGGGCATTGATGAAGAAACCGCGCTGGAGTGCTGGAAAGCGTTTGATTATGTGGTGGTGATAAAAGATGAAAATAAGCTGGATGCCCTTTCACCGGACTTTGCCGTGCTGAAGAAAATCAACACGCGCGGCGTGGTCGTCACCGTTTCGGCAGAAAAGTTTGATTTTCGCTCGCGCTGGTTTGGCCCGCAGGTCGGCGTAAATGAAGATCCCGTAACGGGTTCCGCCCATACGTTTCTGGCGCCGCTGTGGGCCAAAAAGTTGGGTAAAAGCACGCTTTACGCTCAGCAAGGGGGAAAAAGAAAAGGCGAACTTCAGTGCGCCATAAAAGAAGATGGGCGCGTTACGCTTGCCGGTAAAGCACAGTTAATCATCGAAGGCTTATTTTTACTCTGATCGTCTACCCCAAAATAATCGCCTTGATACTTAATAAGTACTGGCTTTTAACTCGCCGTGAATAACGCGGCGATTAACCGGCCCACTCTGTTTGTTAATATTTTTAGCAATATGTTTATTAAAACAAGGATGGTGAGCAACGGCGCCCATTACGGTGTTAAACGATTTATACAATTCTCCGGCATGCTGATAACGCCCCGCCTTTTTTATTAAAATGGAGGCATAATGCTTTATAAAAAAGAGGAAAATGAAAAACAAAACGTCACAGTTATGGAACGTAAAATTGTGGCTGGCACAATTATTTTTATTCTGCTAGTTTACTCGCTGTTGATTCTGTCGCAATTATTGTAGCCGTGCATTTAATTATATTAAGAGCCTGACAGGGCTTGTTGGAGCAATGAACAATATGTCTAAATTTTTTGCTGTAATGGGTATAGTTTTTTTGTCTTTAAGCGTGGCAGGTTGCTCAAGTGATTATGTTATGCAAAAGAAAAACGGTGAAATGATTATCACGCACGGAAAACCGGAAGTAGACGAAGACAACGGTCTTATCACCTATAAAGATGTCGCGGGCAATGAGCATGCTATCAACCGCGATCAAATCGTTCAGATGATTGAAAAGTAAATAATACTGCGGCACGGCTTTTCTGCAATACCGGCTGGCTGCGGCCAGCTTTTATCTAATTTGAGGTATATCCGAATGGATAATAAATCTGTTAAAGCGGCGCTGCTGGTTGCCGCCTTCGCGGTCTCGTCTTCCGCACTCGCAATGGGCGGCACAATCGAGCAAGGCAAAAATTTCACCAGCATGAATTTTGACCTGGGGAAAACGTCCAGCGGAACCTATATTGAAGGCGGATGGACTAAAAATACCGACGACGGCAATAGCTATGGCGGCGCAGGCGTTGGCTATAATCTCGAGCTTGGCCCCATTATGCTGAATGCTGGCGCGAAAGCAGTTTACCTGGAGCCGAAAAAAGGCGACGACGGCGTAGCCTTTCCTGTTGGCGGAGGCATTACGATTTCACTACCGGCGGGCTTCGCAATTTACGGTGAAGGCTACAGCGCGCCGGATGGCTTAACCAACAGCGTAAAAAATTACGTTGAAGCTGACGGCGGAATTAGCTGGTCGCCAGTTGGCCCGGTGATCCTGAAAGCGGGTTACCGTTACGCCGGCGTAGACGGGGAAAAAGGGCATCCTGGCCACCGACTGGTAGACGGCCCTTATATTGGCGGCGGTATCGAGTTCTAAAAATTCATAGCGTTGTCAGGCTGCCCGCCAGTCAGGTTCACCCTAAGTAAATCCTTATATCGTGGTATTAACCTGCTGGTTGAAAAAATCACAAGGGCAGCCGCTCCCTTCCCCGTCTGTCTGTTTTTATCATCTCATCGCAAGAGTCCATATATGCTCAAGCTTACGGCGCTTTTCTGTTTTTGCCTGCTTGCGACTGGCGTCGCAGCGGCGAAAGATCTTACTTTGCTTACGGATGAGCAGCTCTGTCTCGCTCTGGGCAACGCGGTGGCTCACAAACAAACGGCATGGCTTGCGCAACTGGAAGCGGAAGGCGAGCGCAGAGAGAAACTGAAAATCTTGCGAATTACTCCTGATGATTGCTCAACGCTTTCAGTAAACGCGGTAAATAAAGCGCTGGCGGGCACGCTTGCGGCGGCAGATAAAAAGCGAGATGACGCTTTCAGGGAACTTGAGGAAAAAAGAAAGCAGGCCTTACACGCCACTTCTCTTCCTGCACAATAAATCTGGACGTGCGCAGCCTCATACGCGCAGAGCGTCAGCAGGCGCCTCGCTAATATTCCGCACAGGTCATAAACCAGTTATTGGGATTGCCGAGGATCCATGCGTTTTCATCAATGCGCTCGCGTTCAAATATAAAGACCGCTTCGTCGCCGCTGACTTCCATCAACAACGTTTGAAATTCGCTGACGGGCAAATTATCCGCACCCACTTTTCTGACCGCATCTATCGTATAGTGAAACGTATGGTCATCGATCATAAACCCGTCTTTTAACTTCACCTTACGGTTGATTTTATAATCAACGCCGTTATTCACCGCATGACCAACGAAAGAGATAAAGCCGGTATGATCGGCATAAAGCTGAAGGTTTTGCGTAACGAAAAAATCTGTCCAGGCGTTGTCATCTCTGGCGATGCGGTAACGAGACTGGCTGACGCATTTGAAATTATCAATGTTGCGCAGACTATTGTACGCAATCGCCGAGCAGACGCTTAAAAGGAGCAGCGCGCCAGCAACAAGAAGGCCCGTTTTCATCCGCTTTTCCTGTTGTTATAAAAAAAGTTATCGCAGGAGCTGGTCTGGTTGCTTTTCCCCGTCGTGCAAATAGAAAGTAACGTTCGCCCCGCGCTATGCGTGGTAAATGAGTCGTTGCTGTCAAAAATAATCCGCTGGTTTTTACCACATTCGCCTTTATTTTCATTAAGAATGGCGGAAATATTTTTCATCGCCGCATTCCGCGTTTTACCATCGATATCCTTCATAAAAACAACGCTGCATTCATCATTCAGCCGATCGTGAAAAAGCCTGAACGAATGAAAAATATCGGGCTGGAAAGCGAGATAAAAAGCGCCGGCAGCAGAAACCAGCAACAGCAGCGAAACTAAAACGGTTTGCGCTTTCCCCTGCTGGCTCCCTACCGGCGCCGCTTGCGCTGGCTCTTCTGCTCTCTGAATATCGGCATGAGGAGGCGCAAGCCGCGCAACGGAAACCGCAGGGTTAATCCTGAACCCGGCTTTGGGCACGGTAATAATAACGTCAGATAAACCCAATGCCGCCAGGGAGCGACGTAAGATGCTGATATATTGATTCAGGCTGCTGTTAGAGCCCTGAAACCCATGATCGTCCCATACCTCCTTTAAAAGCGTCTCTCTTGAAAGCAGCTGCGCCTCTGAGCGTAATATATTATCCAGCAGCCGGGCTGCGGTAATCGTCAGCTTTATCGATTCGCCGGTTTCAGTATGCGTTAAGGCTCCATCCTCTGGATTGAAAAATAGTATTCCTGCAATAATAAAAGCCATCAGAGGATGATCTCATGCGACAACCCAGGATGCGCCGAATTATACAGCAAAATATTTATTAACAGAAACACCGGCAGCAGCTATTTAATAAAAAAGCAAGCTGTTAACTTATTTTAAAAATAACACCACGATAATTGATCACCTTTATTCGATTATTCCAACAAATTCATAAAAAGCGAGTTAACCAAACATAAATCCAATGCTAATTAACATTGCCGCTAACGTCGCCATTAACAGCGTTGTGGCTCCGTATTCGCTCATTGTTATGCCCCAGTCACCGATTAAGCGCCAATCACACCGGAGGTGCTGATCGTTATACCCAGGCTTTTGGCGGCCTCTGTGAAGCGATCAAGACGCGCCTCCTGGCTTTTCTTTCTGTGCATAAATAATGGATAAGTTAATCCTGATTGCTGATATTTATGTACGCCAAAAGGGTGATAAGGCAGCAAGCAGACGCCCTGAAATTCAGGGCGGTTTGCCGTCAGGCGGCTAATTAACCCCATCATTTTATTCACCTCATCTGGCGTATCGTTAATACCAGGAATAACGGGTATGCGGATCTGCAAAGCGATATTTAATTCAAGCAACCGCTCAAGGTTACGCAAAATAATGACATTGCTGACGCCGGTATAGGTCTGATGCAGCACATCGTCCGCAAGCTTAAGGTCATAAAGCACCAGATCGCAGGCGGTGGCTACCTTTTTAACCACTGACCAGGGCGCAAAACCGGCCGTTTCAATCGCCGTGTGAATGCCCTCCGCGCTCAGCGACTCAAGTAAGGCGCGGGCGAACGGCGCCTGCAACATCACCTCGCCCCCGCTCAGGGTCACTCCGCCACCCGACACCAGGTAATAAGGCACATCCCGCGCCACCTCCTCGCGCACCGCGTCGAGGGTTATCGCGCTTTGCGTCGATGCGCCGCGCGCCTGCGCCCAGCTTTCCGGGTTACAACACCATGCGCAACGCATATGGCAGCCCTGGAAAAAAACCACGCTTCGGATGCCCGGGCCGTCGTGAAGCGAAAACCGCTGGATATTAAACACGTTGCCTTTGGGCGCTTCAGGTGATGTTTTGCACAGTCCGGCTGATAATTTCATCCTGTACCTCCCGGCTGAGTTCAGTGAAAAAGGCGCTATAGCCCGCAACGCGAATCATTAAATTTTTATATTTTTCAGGTTCTTTTTGCGCACGCTTCAGCTCTTCGTTATCCACGTAGCTAAACTGCATCTGCGCATTACCCAGCATGCTGGCGGTACGCAAAAGATGGATGATATGCGCGGCGCCTTCTTCGCTCTCCAGCATGCCATGCATCAGCTTCAGGTTATGCACCATGCCTATTTCCATCTCTTCGACGTTGATTCGGCTGACGGAGTTAATGACCGCCGTCGGGCCTTTGAGATCCGTTTGCTGGGCGGGGCTTATCCCGTCGGCAAGCGGTTTTCCCGCCAGCCGCCCTGAAGGCAGCGCGCCCGTTATCAGGCCGAAAGGCGTATTGTTGGAAATAGAGAGCGTGCCGTGGGTAAAACGCCCATACAGCATCCGGTAACGTCGATGCTCCTGCTCGGTGAAGTGGATAATATCTCTGGCAATTTCATCCACCTCGGTAATGTCATTGCCATATTTCGGCGCCTCAAGGCAGGCGTGATGCAATGCTTCATAGCCAACAAAATTGGCCTTTAACGCCTGGATAAGTTCCGCCAGCCCTGCGAACCGTTGTTCATAAACAACTTTTTTTACCGCCATTAGCGAGTTGGCCAGATCGGCAAGCCCTGTCCAGATCAAACCCGGTCCGTTGTTGAGCCAGGCCCCGCCGGCTGTCACGTCGGCGCCCTTTTCCATGCACCCTTCAATCAGGCTTGAAATTAACGGTTTAGGCGCATATTGCCGGTGCAAATCCTGCACAATCAGCGTGGCCTGCGCGGCTTTGGCGGTGATAGCGGCGAGCTGTTGTTTCACGGCCCGTTCAAACTTAACAAAGCTGTTTAGCTCCTCCGCCGTTCCCGTCTGCGGCCCCAGCCGCCGGCCGCTTTCGCTGAAGCCATTATTCAGCGCCAGTTCAAGCGCGCGGGTAAAGGTGGTGTAACCCACCGAAGTCCACTGGTACATCTTCCCGGATTTTTGCGGCTCCACGCAGCCCATCAGGCAGTAATCGCGGGCATCGTCATAATCGAATCCTTTACGCAGCATCATTTTGATATGCGCATCGTCGAAATGGCACGCCGGAAAGCCCGTACCGCTGCGGATCACCTCGACAATCTGGCGCAAATAGTAATAGGGCGATTGATTATGGATACGGGCGGCAAGGCTTGGCTGGTAGATTTTCAGTCTGGAAACGCAGTCAATTATCATCAGCGTTAATGGATTGGTGGCATCACCCCCTTCCCGTTTTTGCCCACCCACCACGATATTGATAAAGGGCTGGTAGCCGGCAAAATAGGTCGCCGTGGAGGCGCTGCAAATCCATAAGCTTTCCGCGAGCTTAATCATCCAGCAGCTAAGCAACTCTTCCGCCTGGGCTGGCGTAATGCGGTTACACGCCATGTCGCGCTCAAGGTAAGGCCATAAATACTGGTCAACGCGCCCGGGCGAAATGCCGGTCTGATTTTCTTCCAGGCAAAACAGCGACTGAACAAACCACAGCGACTGCAACGCCTCATGGAACGTTTCGGGTGGAAACTCCGGCACCCGGTAACAAATCTGCGAAAGCTGCATCAGTTCAGCTTTGCGCCGGGGATCGTTCTCCTTAAGCGCCAGGCTCGCTGCGTAGTCGCCGTAGCGGTGCGCGTAGCGGATCACCGCATCGCAGGTATGCTGTATGCCTTTATAAAAATGGTATTGCCGGATATCCTCTTCCCGGGTCAGCTCCAGGCGCTCCATGGCGTCCAGCGCACGCTGGCGGATACCGCCCATTCCTTCACGTAGCAAAAATTGATCGTAGCCCGGGCAGGAATCGCCGCCGCCATTTTGCGTTTTAATGGTGACGTCGCAAACCCCTTCATCGTGGCACCATTCCCACAGGCCCGCCGCACGCAGGCGCGTTTCCGCCATTTCATCGAGCGAGCGCCCGCGCCAGAAAGGAAAAACGACTTCCTTTAAAATCCGCTTCGACTCATCGCTTATCTGGTAAGGATCCTGCGGGCGCGTGCTGAGGCTATCCAGCTCCTCCTCCACCCATCGCCAGCTAATTTCAGGGGAAACTTCGCCGCCCCTGGCGCCGCCAGCGGGATGGCTGATAATCAGTTCATCGTCGCCAATCCATAGCGGCGCGATTTCGCATGCCCGCAAAAAAGCCAGCGCCCGTAGGGTGTTGATTTCAAGCCCCGGATTCTCTTCATAAACTTGTGTAACGGCCTGCGCCCTTGAGACCGAAATAAACGGCTTAGCGCGAAAGTAGTTATTACGTAATTTTTCAATACGAGGAGAAAATGTGTTCATTGCTTCACTCCTTATGCAAAACCCATTAACAGAGTTCCCGTGACAATTAAACCGATGCCGGTTTTTTCAAAGAGCGTAACTTTTTGCCCATACCAGGCAGCGCCCACCACCGTGATAAACACCACGCCCATACCGCACCAGAAGGAATAGGCCACGCCCGGGATCATTAACTGCATCGCCTGTGATAAAGAATAAAAACAGGCGAAATAGCCAAGGGCGCAAAAGGCTGTCGGAAGAAAGCGGCGAAAATGCCGCGTTTGCGGCAGCATAGAGGTAGCAAACACCTCCGATAAAATAGAGATAAATAGCCACATCATGCTCATAAAAATCATCTGAATCATAATTGCCTGACCACTTTTCTGTCATTAATATGCGAAACGACAACGCCTGCCACAATAAACCACATGCCCATAAACCGACCGCCGGTAATGGGCGTATGAAAAGCAAAAATGCCGATAAGATTAATCGCAACAATGCCGACGCCTGACCATATTGCATAAGCCACGCCCATTTTTATTGTGCGAAACACATACGTCATAATGTAAAAGCAAATAGCGTACCCGAGAACGGACAATACCGAAGGTAACACTTTGCTAAAGCCGTTTGATAAAACAAGCATTGTCGTTGCAAATATTTCAAACAGAATTGCGACAACAAGCTTCTTGTATCCGTTATTTAAGATCATAGGAAACCTGTAAGCCTCGTTAAGTCATAAAACCAGCGCCAGCGGGAACCTGCAAGGGGTAACGCCCGCTCGTTTTCTCAGGCCCTATTCAAGCAGAACCGCCTGTGCATCAGAAGTTAAAATCAATACGGCGTAGATATATAGTTTTTTATTTTGCTTAAATTCAATATGAAGCATTAACCACCACAAGGCGTTGGTCGACAGATTTGGGTTGCATCGTGGACGGAATAAATTAAGGCGCGAAGAGTTAATGAATGGTCGGCATCAGGGCCATTGCCATTTATTAAAAAACAAGAGACTGAACAGCAGCGAGAAATGTCCGCAGACGTTTTTAAAGAAAATAATCTCCCTGTAATGAATTGTAAGGGGTGTTGTTTCAATAATAAATTAAAAGGATAGTATCGCCACCAAAACAACATAAAGAGAAAGGATTATGAAAAAGCTATTAAGCGTCGCCGCACTGTTAACTTTCACCGTATCCAACGCGTTTGCCGCCACAAATAAAGAGTGCGTAAAAGTTGATAACGCGCAAATAGAAGCGCTGTTTGATAAATGGAACGCCTCATTACAAACGGGTGACGCTCATAAAGTTTCGGAAAATTATTTGGGCGATGCGGTTTTATTACCGACCGTCTCTAACCAGGTACGTCTTACTGATGAAGAGCGCGTCGATTATTTCAAAACTTTCCTGAAGAAAAAACCCGTCGGGAAAATTAACAGCCGAACCATTCGCCTGGGCTGCAATAAAGCCATTGATACCGGCACCTATACATTTACCTTCGCAGATAACACCCACGTTACGGCGCGCTATACATTTACCTGGGCCTGGAATGGCAAAGAGTGGAAAATTTCTTCTCATCACTCATCGGCCATGCCGGAAGGGTAAATTAACCCGGGCGAAAATAATTCCGGCCGGAAATAACGCCGTTATTATTCGCCGACGCGTAACCCACCCTAATAAAAAGCCCGCCTGTTGCGGGCTTTTTTATGCAGGCGGATCCCGGTTGCCGAAAATGCGGGTAACGCTTACCGTGTCGTTTTGCCGCCGCTTTCCGTGAGTGATGTTGCGACGTGCTGGATGAAAGAGCGCACATCGTGCTGCCTTACGACCGCGTTCAGATTGAACTCAACGCCGCTGCGCAAAGCGGGTCATCACCTCCCGCTTTCTGACGCCTGCAACGCCCCATTACCCACATCGCCCCGCCAGCGGTTACACTTACCCTCCCCCTTTCTACGCAGGCCCGGCATGAAATTAGATATCGACGACGACATCACCTTTCGCAAGCTCTCCATCTTTATGGCGTTTATGGAGAAGGGAAATATCGCCCGCACCGCAGAAGCGCTGGAGATCAGCGCCGTCAGCGTGCACCGCGCGTTGCACAGCCTGGAAGAAGGGGTGCGTTGCCCGCTGTTCGTCCATAAAGGGCGCAACCTGGTGGCGCTGCCCGCCGCCGAAACGCTGCTGGAATATTGCCAGGAAGCTATCGGGCTGCTGGCGAAAGGCATTGATGAAACGCGTCGCGCCGCAGGCGTCGGCCAGGGGCGACTGCGGGTCGGCACGCTCTATTCGCTCACGCTCGAAACGGTGCCAAGGCTGATTATGGGGATGAAGTTGCGCCGCCCGGATCTGGAGCTGGATCTCACCATGGGTTCAAACCAGGTGCTGCTTAATATGCTGGAAGATAATGTGCTGGACGCGATTTTGATTTCCGTCTCGGAAGCGCAAATCGACCGCAAACTGCTGGAGGTGATGCCGCTGTTCCACGACGATATCTACCTTGCGGCGCCAGCCGCAGAAGCGCTGGACAGCAGCCACGAAGCGGATCTGCGCCACTACAAAGACCGTAAATTCGTCTCGCTGGCGGAAGGGTTCGCCACTTACGCCGGGTTCCAGGAGGCGTTTCACGTGGCGGGGTTCGAGCCGGATATCGTCACCCGCGTCAACGATATCTTCTCCATGCTGAGCCTGGTGCAGGCGGGCGTCGGCTTTTCGCTGGTGCCGGGACGCATGAAAAAGCTCTATGAGAAAGACTTACAGCTGGTGAAGCTGGCGGAACCTTACCAGATGCGCCAGCAGATCGCGCTGGTCTTCGCCCGCAGCCGCGAGCGGGACCCTAACCTGCTGGCGCTGGCGGCGGAAGGCCGCATGTACGCATTAAGCCTGCATGGCAAAAGTGAATAATACCGCCGGCAGGCTTCGCCAGCGCCACGCCGCTGCGTTCTGGAGAAATGCGCTTGCTTTCCCGGCCTTCCCGGCCAGGCAGAAACGTTAATAATGCAGCTTACCCGCGAGATGCTTCGCCACCGCCACGCCGCTGCGCTCAAGGGAGATGCTCTCGCCTTCCCAGCCCGCCTGGCGGGTTAAGCAGGTAAGCACGCCGCCGGGCGGCATTTCGATCGCCAGCCTGCCTTCGCGCTCGCGCGCGGCAATCATCGCCTCCTGCCAGCGCACCGTGCGCGCCATGTTGAAAGCGAGGTCATCGGCGATGCGCTCCGGCTGCCACAACACCCGGGCGGTGCTGCCGCTCAGGTAAGCGCGCTGCGGTCGGCGTAACGTAACCGCTGAAAACGCCTGCGCCAGCTTGCGCGCCGGTTCATCCAGCAACGCGCAGTGCGAAGGCACGCTCACCGCCAGCCGGTTCACTTTGGTGGCGCCCAGCGCCAGCGCCGCTTCACCCACCGCCGCCATCTGGTCATCGCGCCCGGCAATCACAATCTGCGTCTCGGCGTTAAGGTTTGCGATATACGCGCCGTGCGCCGCAGTCAGTTTTTCCACCTGGTCGAGGCGCAGGCCGATAATCGCCGTCAGGCCGTAGCCTTCCGGATAGGCCTGCTCCATCAGGTCGCCGCGCAGCGCCACCAGTGTTAAGGCATCGCGAAAGTCGAGCGCCCCGGCAATGACGGCCGCCGGGTAAGCGCCAATGGACAACCCGCTGACGATATCCGGCTTCACCCCCTGCGCTATCAGCGACCGGGCGGCGGCGACGCCCGCAATCAGCAGCGCCAGCTGCACCGCCCTTGTGTGGCGCAGCGCCTGCGGCGTGTCGAGCGTTGCCAGCTCGTCGCCTAAAACCTCGCGCGCCTCGCGCTGCGTCTCGTCATCCGCCAGGTGTTGCAGCATGCCGGGGCGCTGCGTCCCCTGTCCGGGAAAGGTAAAAACAATCTTCATGCATCCTCCCTGCGCCAGGGGTCGCTCACAAGCTGCGGTCCCTGGTTGGTTTTTAACAGCGCGCGCCCGTCACGCAGCCACTCGCCGAGCGAGAACGCGCCGAGCGGCGTCTCCACCTGGGTATCGGCGCGGCATGGCAGCTGTGCGACCAGGCGCTGCCATTCAGCGAACGCAGCAGGCGCAACGGGCGCGGGCGCGCGGATTGTCAGGTCGAGATCGCTTGCCGCATGCAGCACCGGCACCTCGGTCGCCAGCGCGTAGCCAGTGGAGCCGGTAATGCCCCACGCCCACGGCCAGCGCCGTTGGGCAAGCTGAATGGCGGCCTGCACCGGCTGTTGAGAGACAAACGGCGAGCGCAGAAGCCATTGCAGGTCGGCCAGCGACTCGGGCGTGACCACGCGCACAACCGCCTGCGGCGCCACCCAGCCTGCGGCGCGCTGCTCGCGCTTCATGCCGCGCACGCCGACCGGAATAAGCCCCTCCCTGCTCACGTCACGCCGCACCACAACCGGCAACCCGCTGCGCCACTGGTCATTCACCCAGGGTTCGTTAATGCCCTCAAGGGCTTCGCGGCGGCTAATCCAGAGTAAGTCGTGCGGGCGCGGCGTGGTCATGGCTCAGAGTCCTTGCGTTAAGGTGATGAAAAGCGGCAGCGAAAGTATGCTCAGCACGGAGCTTAGCAGCAGCACCGCTTCCGCATCCGGCGACTGTACGCCGAAACGGTTGCCGAACACCACGCCGAAGAAGCCCGCCGCCAGCGCAATCATCAGAATGGCGGTGATAGCCACCGGGCCGCTCAGGCCAAGCGCCAGCACAATACCCCAGGCGATAAACGGCTGAATAAGCAGTTTGGTGATCGTCGCGAGGCTTACCATCGCGTTAATTTTCAGCTTACGGGCGGAAAGAATAACACCGGTCAGGAACAGCGCGGCAGCGGTGGCGGCAAGGCCGAGCGGCTTGATAGCGGCCAGCGCCAGGTCCGGCATTTTAATGCCGATGGCGGAGAGCACCACGCCGAGCAGCGGGCCCCAGACAATCGGTTTTTTCACCGAGCGCCACATCAGCACCGGCAGCATGGCAAGCGTCGAACCGCTGTTCTCGCCGCTGGCGCGCGCTTTTTCGCGCTCAAGGATAAGCAGGCAGAACGGGGTCATCAGCACCGAGCCGCAGGCGATGGAAACCGCCACGGAAAGCGACGTGGACGACCCTTCACCCAGCACGCTGCCAAGAATAGGCAGCCCGAGCGCGGCGTAGTTCGGCAGCGCCACGGTCAGCGTCAGTACAGCGGCGTCCTGGGGCGATTTTTTAAACGGGCCGACGGCCAGGAAGTAAATAGCGGCGTAGGTTATCCACATCGCCAGCACCAGCACCACAATCAGTGGCGTTTGTGCGACGATGCCCGCCCACGGCGTCTGCACGGTGGCGCTAAACAGCGCGGCGGGCAGCGCGAAATCCATCACAAAGATATTGAGTAAGGAAACGTTTTGGTTATCCACCATTTTTGCTTTGCCGGCCCAGAAACCGAGCAGCATGATGACAAAAATAGGTGCAAGAGCATGAACAATCACGTAAGTCATAAAATCACCTGTAATGAAAGAATAATCAGCACTGGTGCGATGGTTTGCTCTGCCGCGTGCGTCGCCCGTGGCGAGCTTTATAGTTTTTTCAGATGCGGCGGGCCGGTGGGCGTATCGCTACGCCCACGCGTGCCGCTATCCGGCAGGTCTTACTTTTATTTACCAGCTGGCGCGAAGGCGTTCGCGAACCAGTTGAGAACTACGGCGGTTTTCCGCGTCAGGACGACCTTTCCGGCTCGGATCCTGGCGTGCGTCGTGAATGGCCCGTTGCAGGGTGCTGTTTACCTGCGCCAGATCGTCTGAAGTGGGGGCGTCCGGGTTGCTGATATCCAGCAGGTCGGAAAGCAGCCCCAGGGTGGCGTAGTTCGCCACGTCATACGCCATCGGCGGAATGGTGGCCGCCAGTTTTTCCAGCGCGTCGACGGTGCGAAGCGTAATGCGCGCGGCGGATTCTTTCCCCATCGCATGCACCATCACCCCTTTATCGTTAAAGGCGATGAGCTTGTTGGCCTGGTAGCCGTGGGCAAGAAACGCCCCGGACATCGCCTTGCCGACGATAAGCCCAATCACCGGGTGCCCTGCAAGGCGCGCCCTGGCATAAGCCCCTGCCGCGCCCGCCAGCGCCTGGTGAATACCGAACGCCTCTTCGCGGCGGCCATAGGCCTGGCTTGGCACGTCAATGACCGCGATGATTGGGCGCTTCACGCTGTTATCCGCGTCCGCTTTAATGGTTTCGCTGACCACTTTCGCCAGCGTCCACCCTTCCAGCAGCCCTACCTCGCCTTTCGCGGCGCGCGGGTAGTGGTTGTTGGCATCCGGCACCACGGCGATAAAACGCGCCGGCTCGCCGTTAAAATCGGCGTCCGCTACCTGCACGGAGGGGCAAAGGCCTTCCAGACGAACCGCGTTGGGCGCGAGTTTTTCAAGCCATAAGGCGCCCCGGCTTACTGCGTTAGTCATTATTTTTCCTCCCGGGCAAAAAGCTGTTTGATCTGCTCTGCGTCCGCCTGTTTCGAGGTATCGAAACGGCTCAGGCGGGCCAGGAAATCGTCATATTTATCGCTGCGGTGCTGTTCCGGCACGCCTCTGGCAATGGCGTCGTTCATGGCGGCTTTCACCGCGTTCACGCCATCGCCTACCAGCGCATCCACCAGCCCGCTCTGGTAGCGGGTCTCGCCGCCGGTCATGCTCCAGATAAACGGACGGTCGCGGGAGTCGTACTCTTCCACGCCCGCTTCCTGCTCAATAACCTGCGGACCGTTAAGGCCAAGGCGCGCCTCGCGGGTGACGATAAGATAGCTGCACAGCGCGGCGGCAATAGACATCCCGCCGAAGCAGCCCACGGTACCGGCGATGATCCCCACGACCGGGGTATAGCGGCGCAGGTCGACGATAGCCGCGTGAATATCCGCGATCGCCGCAAGGCCAAGGTTGGCCTCCTGCAAACGCACGCCGCCAGTTTCTAAGCAGAGCACCGCCTGGGTAGGGATGCCGTTGCGGTTATCTTCCGCCGCCAGCTCAAGCGCTGCGGCCATTTTCGCGCCGGAAACTTCCCCCATGCTGCCGCCCTGGAAGGTGCCTTCGATGGCAATAACTACCGCAGGCTGGCCATTAATGGTGCCTTTCGCCACCACCATGCCGTCGTCGGCCTGCGGCACAATGCCCTGCTTGCCAAGCCACGGCGACATCACCTGTTCAAACGGGTCGAGCAGTTCACGGAAGCTGCCTTCATCCAGCAGCGCTTTGGCGCGGTCACGCGCCCGGAGTTCGATAAAGCTGCGATCGTTACGCATGGTTCGCCTCCTCAAAAACTTGTTCGATGCGAATGCGGGCCACGCCCGGCGTCGCGCCGAAATCGTGGATAATCAGCTTGCCCGCGGGCAGCCCGTTCAGCAGGCTTAAGCGTTCAAAGAGCGCGTTCCAGCGCGCGGTGCTGTTATCCACGGAGGTGGTGATCTCAACATTGAGCGCCTGTTCGCTGTCTGCGGTGAAAAGCACTTCCATATCACCGGATCCGACAACCCCCGCCAGCGCTCTGCCGCTCAGCGTGCGGCTTGCGGGGAATGACAATGTAATCTGTTCCATAACACCCTCTTAATCGGTTATTCGGGATAGCGCGCCCACGCGGTCGAGATAGAGCGTGGCGGCGAGCAGGTCGGCGGCGCCGCCCGGCGAGGCGTTGAGCGCCAGCATGTCGCTGTCCAGTCTTGCCAGCTCGCGGCGGCCCTCTGCGGTGGCGACGCCGCCTGCGGCCAGCACGGCGCGGGCGCCGCGCTGCATGGCGTAGTGGCCGGTCAACCCGGCGCGGTTCAGCACGCAGGTGTCGCTAAGCGACGTCATGATGGCCATTAACGCGTCCAGCCGGGCGTCGTTCTCGGCGGCGCCCCGGCGGCGGCTTTCATGCAGCTGCGGCAACGCCAGGTTCATCACATGCGGAAACCCCTGCTGCGCCTCTTCGCGCGCGCCCGGCACCTGATAACGGCGCGTGGCGCGTAGCCCCTTGCTGAAGCCTTTGGGCGCAGCGTGGTCCGGCAGGCTGGCGAGCCGCGCGGCGGCCAGGGCGATAGCGTCGGCATCTGCCGCGCCGCCCAGCATCGCCGTCGCGCTCACTAACAGCCCCAGCGCCCAGATAGCGCCGCGGTGCGTGTTCACGCCGCCGGTTGCCGCCATCATCTGCGCTTCGCCTTCGCGACCCAGACGCCCTACGGTTTCACGCAGCGCGATATCTGCCGGACGCTGCCAGCTCTGCTGCGCCAGCGCGTGAAAGGTGGGCGTCAGGCTGTGGGCCGACCGCTCCATCAGCGCAAGCGTCAGGTCGTGGTGCGCGCCGCTTCCCCGACAGTCCACCAGACCCGGCTTCGGGGTGAGCCTCGCTTCATCAATCAGGCAGGCGGTGGCGATATTCGCCAGCGCGTCGGCGGCGCCTTCAGCGTGAGTCAGTGGCTGTCTGTTCATTACCAGCTCCGGAATTTAGCAGGTGGGTTGTAAAGCCCGCCGGACCATTCCACCAGGTCGGCGACGCTGCTGGCGGCCAGCAGCGAGCGGGTGGCGTCGGCGCGGCGAATCCCCATATCTTCCGGGTAAACCACTTTGCCGCTCTTACGCAGTTCGGCGACGCGCGCCGCATCCACGCCAAGGCCGATATCGGTAATGCCCGCTACCGCCGCCACCATCGCCCGGCGTTCTTCCAGGCTTTCGGCGCGGTAGAGGTAGGCGATGCCCTCTTCGGTGAGCACATGGGTCACGTCATCGCCATAAATCATTACCGGCGCCAGCGGCATGCCGGAGGCTTTCGCCACGTCCACGGCGTCGAGTTTTTCCACGAAGGTCGGTTTCACGCCGGCCTGGAAGGTTTCGACCATCTGCACCACCAGCTTTTTACCGCGCTGCATCGGGTCCGGCTCGGTGATCATGTTGAGCCAGGCCGGGGTGGCGTGGCGGCGGCCGTGCGGGTCGTGGCCCATGTTCGGCGCGCCGCCGAAGCCGGAAAGACGGCCGCGGGTAACGGTAGAGGAGTTAGCGTAGCCATCTACCTGAAGCGTCGAGCCGATAAACATATCCACCGCATACTGGCCTGCCAGCTGGCAGAAGGCGCGGTTAGAGCGCATGGAGCCGTCGGCGCCGGTAAAGAAGATGTCCGGGCGGGCGCGGATGTACTCTTCCATGCCCAGCTCGCCGCCGAAGCAGTGCACGCTTTCCACCCAGCCGCTTTCAATCGCCGGGATCAGCGTCGGATGCGGGTTTAAGGTCCAGTGCTTACAGATTTTGCCTTTCAGGCCGAGCTGTTCGCCGTAAGTCGGCAGCAGCAGTTCAATGGCGGCGGTGTTAAAGCCGATGCCGTGGTTAAGCGACTGCACCTGGTGTTCGGCGTAAATGCCTTTGATAGCCATCATCGCCATCAGGATGTGTTCTTGCTTAATCAGGCGCGGGTCGCGGGTAAACAGCGGTTCGATAAAGAACGGTTTGTCCGCCACCACCACGTAGTCAATCCAGGAGCCGGGGATATCCACGCGCGGCAGGTCGCACTCGTCATCAACCAGTTCGTTAACCTGGGCGATAACGATGCCGTCGTGAAACGCGGCGGCTTCCACCAGCGCCGGGGTATCTTCGGTACTCGGCCCGGTGTAGAGGTTACCTTTGCGGTCCGCTTTGTAACCGGCAATCAATGCCACGTTTGGCGCCAGGTCAACATAGAGGCGCGAGTAAAGTTCGATGTAGGTATGGATGGCGCCGATTTCCAGCAGGCCATCTTCCAGCAGTTGCGAAATGCGTAAGCTCTGGGTGCCGGAGAACGAGAAGTCGAGTTTGCGGGCGATGCCTTTTTCGAAAATATCAAGATGCTCGCTGCGCCCTACGCTCGGCATGATCATATGCAGGTCGTGCACTTTTTCCGGGTTTACTTCGGCGAGCATGCGGGAGAGAAAATCCGCCTGTTTCTGGTTGTTGCCCTCAAGCACGACCCGGTCGCCGGGCGCGATCAGTTTTTCCAGCATATCGGCAAGCGCTTCGGTTGGAAGCACCTTGCCCTGCACGGGAACAGAAGCCAGTCGCCGCTGTTTCTCCGTGCGGCGCGTGTTCCAGACACGCGCTGGCGTTTGGTTAGCTGTCATTATTTACCTCCAGGGATAGCGAATCTTTATGATTTGCTTAACGCTGAACAAAGTCTGCGCGCTGGCGGTAAATCCATCAATTAAGTTAGCAGGCGAATCATTACTCTCAGAGTAACAATTAAAGTTGTAATGTTTGCGCCGGATCGTATTTCTCTTTCCAGCAACCTGTTAAGCGACTGATTTTGGCAGAAAAGCGGTTTATTTATTAATGCGCTGGCGCTGGCTGGCGGCGCGCCGGGTTTTAACGACGTGAAGCGTTATACCACTGGGTAAACATATAAACCGTCAGGCAAGCGAGCCCGGCTGAAAAGAGCACCATAAACGTCAGCAAAGAGATCATTAAATCGAACGTCTGGCCGAAGCTGGCCAAAAAGCCCAGCAGCAGCAGATAAACAGGCGGAATAAAATGAAACATCAGCCAGGGAATAAGAACGCTGAAAATCATTACGGTGACCAAATAAAGTAACCGGAGGTGGGTTTTGCGCATGGCTAACCGCCTTTTATTTTCTCGTGCAGCAATAAGCTTGCAGGCGTCAGTACGCTAACGCCCTTCCGCTGACTTTCTACCTGAGTTAATAAAATAAAGAAATAAAAACGTCTGCTTATATTTGCGGCCAGCGCTGGTTTTGAATAACCAGCCGGTAGCCGTCAGGGTCGACAAAGGTTTTCCCGTTTTTATCCCAGTACGGATTGAAAGCGGAAACAGCCCGAAAGCCGCTCTCTTCAAGCTCTGTGCAAACCTGTCGCCACTGCGCGGCGTCCGGGTAATAGAGCACCAGTAAATCTTCTTCTGTCGGCGCGGGCTTAACAGGATGATGCAGGCAGGCGGTCAATTCTATATGCCACGGCAGCCCGGCATGCCCCATCATAATGCCGCTAAAGCCATCGTGGTCGGTAAAGGCCCCGAGGCGCTCAAAACCCAACCCGCGGGCATAGAGCTGAAAAGTGGTTTCCGGGCTGGCGACCGGTCTGGCAATACGCATATGCATGAAGCGCATTAATAACTCCTGTCATGAAATAATGGCGATAAAACTATACCCTTCCCGCCTTGCGGCATTTGTCCGCCAGAGCTTTTAAACGTTAAAAAAGCAGGGGCGTTTATTCATTAAAAGAGTTATTAATATCGCGCCGTCATTATTTCCTGCCGCTCATATCCTTTACGCCTTTCAACTACACTTTTTCATTTTGTTAAGCAGAGGAGAACGGCATGACCATTCGCGGCGTGGAACATATTGGATTAACGGTGCCCGATATTAACCAGGCGGAGCAGTTTTTTATTAACGCCCTGGAGGCGAGCGTGCTTTATCGCATCGTGCCGGATAACGATCCGCAGAAATCCATCGCCGGCGACGGGCTAACGACCATTAACGGTTTTCCTGCCGATATGCGCATTACCGGTTTAACCATGCTGCGCCTGAAAAACGGCTGCAACATTGAGCTATTCCAGGTGCTGCCCGCCGCCACGGTGAAATCAAACTCCATCGGTCACGAAGGCATCAGCCACTTCTCGGTTTATGTGGATGACATTTACGCAGCGGCGCAGAAGCTGCGTCAGCATGGCGCGCAACTCTTCGACGGGCCGAACGACTGCTTCGCCCAGGAAGAGGGCCAGGGCAACCAGACCTGGTTTTGCCGTACGCCCTTTGGCGTGCTGATCGAGTTAATTACGCTGCCTTCAGAGATTCAGTATGACCAGGGCGCCACGCAAAAACGCTGGCTCCCGGCGCGTAACGGCGAATAAAAAGCGCGGCGTTACCCGCTCTCTTGCGCCAGCTGTTTTATCAGCGCCGTTTCCGTTTCATCAAAGGCGACGCCGGTTTCGTCCAGCAGGTCATGGAACCAGCCGGGCGATGCGCCGCTGTCGATGCCGGTAAACCCAGGCCAGGGCAGCCAGGTCTGGGTGCGCCCTTTCACCAGCCCCCACTGCCAGCAACCGATGCCCTGCGCCTTGAACAGCGGCAGCTGTTCATGCATCACCGACGCCGCGTGCCGCGCCATCCATTCGGTGCAGAGTAGCGGGCGCTTAAACTGCCGCAGGTACGCAATCGCCTGATGAAGCTGCGCCAGCGGCACGTAAGCGTGGAAAGAGATAATGTCGGAGAGCGCCAGCGCCCGCTGGTCCGTGGGGTGCGAGTAAACCGGCGCGATCGGATCCTGCCCGGCGAGAATATGCCATGCGCCCACCGTTAACGGCTGTTCAGGGTCCATTTCCCGCGCCCAGCGGAACGCCTGCACCATCAGGCGATGGCTGCGTTTTTCCAGAGCGGGGTCGAAGGCGCTACGCCCGGCGGGGGTAAAAATCATGCGGTTGGTGGGCTCGTTATAAAGATCCCAGATGATGATGGTTTTATCGTGGGCGAAATGGCCGACGATGTCTTTCACATAGCGCTCAACCGGCCCCCACAGCGCCGGGCGCATGACGATATTACGCCCCGGACTCGCCGCCGCCTGGCTGTTATGCACGCCCGGCACGGGCAGTTTTTGCTGGCCCAGAAAAGGCGGTTCGCCAGAGAAGCCGCAGTCGTCCATCAGCGTTAACATCACGCGAATGTCGTTCTGCCGGCATATTGCCAGGAACTGCTCAATGCGGCGAATAAGCCCGTCGCGGTCATGCTCCCAGACGATAAAAGGCAGGTTGGTGCGCAGGCTGTTAAAGCCGATGGCTTTGGCCCACTGCAATTCCTGGGCGATGCAGGCGGCATCGAACGTCTCCTGCTGCCACATTTCGGTCCAGTTAACCGCCGTGCGCGGCAGGTAATTGAACCCGCGCAGCCAGCCTTGCTGCGCATGCCATTGCCAGGCTTTTTCTGTCGACCATTTACGCATAATACCGGCCTCCTGACGAAAGACCTTATTAGCTACTTTATCTCATACTGGATAAACCACCAGTATTTAGAGTGATAAAGTCGATCCGCCGCACATAATTTCGGCAAAAATATTTGTTATAACTTTCAAATAGTTACCAACAGAAAAAGCGCTTCATCAGAACGCGATAAACGCGCCGTAAGCGGTTAACTTTAAAGGCTTTTGAAAAGGGCGAGCTCTTATAGCGCCAGGATGAAATGCGCTGTGTCGCCGTGAAGTAATTAACTGAAAAGTAAACAGTACTCATTTTCTGGCCGCCGTTCGGCGGCAGCGTTTAATGCTTTCAACCGTTAACACAGCGCTTTCATTCAAATTCAGCGCGGCGTATAGCCCTACAACAAGAGGGAGTTTCTTATTTAAGTTCAGCGGCTTTGGGCCGTAAAGTTATCCAGGAAAATGGAAATTGTACAAGCTTGCGACTACGTTTATGGACATAACCACAGCCATGCCTCAGTTCAGGAAACGCGATGATGACAGGCACCGCCGACGAAGCCTTACGCCATGACTGCGAACTGCAAAGTATGCGCAAAACCATTGAACACCGACTCGATTCGCTGTTGCCGCAGACGGAAGAAAGCGATCTGGTCACGCAGGCGATGCGCGATGCCACGCTGGCGCCGGGTAAACGCATCCGCCCGCTGTTGATGCTGCTGACGGCGCGCGATTTAGGCTGCGAGCCTTCTCATCCCGGCCTGCTCGACCTCGCATGCGCGGTGGAGATGATCCACGCCGCCTCCCTCACCCTTGACGATATTCCCTGCATGGACAACGCCGCTATGCGGCGCGGGCTTCCCACTATTCACCGCAAGTTCGGTGAAAACGTCGCCATCCTCGCGGCGGTGGCGCTGCTGAGCAAGGCGTTTGGCGTAGTCTCGGCCGCGGAAGGGTTAACGGATGCGGGGCGCGCCATAGCGGTCGGCGAGCTGTCCGCCGCGGTGGGCACCCAGGGGCTGGTGAAAGGGCAATATCAGGATCTGCGCGAAGGCTGCGAGCCGCGCAGCACCGAGGCGATTCATACCACTAACGATTTAAAAACCGGCGTGCTGTTCAGCGCTTCGCTGCAAATGGCGGCTATCGCAGCGAACGCCTCCGGCGCGGCGCGCGCGCGGCTGCGCAGCTTCGCGCTCGATTTCGGCCAAGCTTTTCAACTGCTTGACGATCTCATCGACGGCCTCGCCACCACCGGCAAGGACATCAATAAAGATGCCGGTAAATCCACGCTGGTCGCGGCGCTTGGCAACGAGCGCGTCCACCAGCGGTTGCAGGAACACTTATTGCGCGCCGACGAGCACCTGGCGGTGGTGTGCAGCCACGGCGGCGCCACCCGGCAGTTTATGCATAGCTGGTTTAACCAACAGCTGGCGGTTCACCCTGCGTTTATGACGGCTCCCCCGCTCTGTCAGCGGTAAAACAGTTCCGCTCAGCCAGCATAATCACGACGTTACCCTACCGGAGCAGTCATGAAGGAAGAACTCATCCAACGCAAGAACGATCATCTGGATATCGTTCTTGACCCTGCGCGGGCCACCAATAAAGTGACTACCGGCTTTGAGCGCTGGCGTTTTGAGCATTGCGCGCTGCCGGAACTCGACCTCGACAGTATCAATCTGGAGACGTTGCTGTTCGGCAAAAAGCTCAAGGCGCCGGTGTTGATTAGCTCCATGACCGGCGGCGCGCAGCGGGCGCAGCATATTAACCAACATCTGGCCCAGGCGGCGCAGACGCTGGGGCTGGCGATGGGCGTGGGTTCACAGCGTGTGGCGCTGGAGGCGGAAAATGATTTCGGCCTGACGGGCGAGCTGCGCCGTATCGCGCCGGATATTCCGCTGCTGGCGAACCTTGGCGCGGCGCAGATAGCCGGGCCGGGCGGCGCGGATTACGCGCGCCGGGCTGTGGAAATGATTGAAGCGGACGCGCTGATTATCCACCTCAATCCGCTTCAGGAAGCGCTGCAAAACCGGGGCGATCGCGACTGGCGCGGCGTGCTGGCGGCTATTCGCCGCACGGTGGAAGCGCTCAGCGTGCCGGTGGTAGTGAAAGAGGTCGGCGCCGGGCTGTCGTTGCCGGTGGCGAAACAGCTGGTAGAAGCGGGCGTGGCGATGCTGGATGTCGCAGGCGCAGGCGGCACCAGCTGGGCCGCCGTCGAAGGCGAACGCGCCGCCACGTCGCGCCAGCGGGCCGTCGCTATGGCGTTTGCCGACTGGGGCATTCCCACCGCCCGGGCATTGCGCGATTTGCACGACGGGCTGCCAGGCACGCCGCTTATCGCATCCGGCGGTATTAACAATGGCATTGACGCCGCCAAGGCGCTGCGCCTTGGCGCGCATCTGGTCGGCCAGGCGGCGGCGGTGCTCGGCAGCGCCAACACCTCGCAGGAGGCGGTTATCGACCACTTCGCGGTGCTGATTGAACAGCTGCGGGTGGCCTGTTTCTGCACCGGCAGCGCGGATCTGGTGGCCCTGCGCGCTGCGCCGCTGATTGCCGTCTCGCAGGAAGCATGAGCCACTACGCCGTTATCGCCCCGCCTTTTTACAGCCACGTCAAGGCGCTGGAAGCGCTGGCCGCCGAGCTTGCCGGGCGCGGCCACCGCATAACCTTTATTCAACAGGCGGAAGCCAGACCGCTGCTGGGCGACCCCCGGCTTGCCTTTCACGCCGTTGGCGAAGAGACCCACGGCACGGGCAGCCTGCCGCAAACGCTGCGTCTGCTGGCGCGTCCTGACGGGCTTTCGCTGTTCCGTCTTATCGATAATCTGGCGGGCATTACCGATATGCTCTGTCGCGAGCTGCCGGGCGTGTTGAAAACGCTGGAGGTGGACGGCCTGATTGTCGACCAGATGGAACCCGCGGGCGCGCTGGCGGCAGAGGCCGCGGGGCTGCCTTTTATCTCGGTCGCCTGCGCCCTGCCGGTGAACCGTGAAGCGGGGCTGCCGCTGCCGGTAATGCCCTTCGACTATGCGACCAACGAGCGGGCGCTGCGCATCTACCAGGCGAGCGAGCGCGTCCACGACTGGATGATGCGCCGCCAGAATGCGGTGCTGGCGCGCCATGCCGCCGCTTACGGTCTGACGCCGCGCCGCGGGCTGCATGAATGGCTTTCGCCGCTTACGCAAATCAGCCAGACGCTGCCCTCGCTCGATTTTCCCCGCTACCGCCTGCCGGAATCGTTTCACCCGGTAGGGCCGCTGCGCCCGCCTGTCGCTGCCGGGGAGCCGGAGGCGCGCCTGCGCGACGCGCCGCTTATCTTCGCCTCGCTCGGCACGTTGCAGGGCCACCGTTTCGGGCTGTTTAAGAAGATAACCCGCGCCTGTCGGTGCATCGGCGCAGAGCTTGTGATAGCGCACTGCGGCGGGCTGACCGTTTCTCAGGAAGAGAAGCTGCGCGCCCTTGGCGCAAGCCAGGTGGCGGATTTTGTCGACCAGCCCGCGATGATTCGCGAGGCGCAGGCCGTCATTACGCATGGCGGATTTAATACCGTGCTGGACGCCGTCGTCGGCGACACGCCTGTCCTCGCCCTGCCGATAGCCTTCGACCAGCCCGGCGTGGCGGCGCGGGTCGTCTACAGCGGCATTGGCGAGCGCGTTTCGCGTTTCGCCAGCAGCCGCACCCTTGCCCGGCAACTGCAAAAGGTGCTGACGAAGCCGCACTATCGCGAGCGCCTGACCGAAGTGCGGGCCGATCTCAAACGCGCAGGCGGCGTGACGCTCGCCGCCACGCTCGCGGAACAGGCGCTGGATGGCGCGCAGGAGAGGCGATGAAACCGCAATGGGATCTAATTCTGGTGGGCGCGGGGCTGGCGAACGGGCTGATAGCCTGGCGCCTGCGCCATCGACAGCCGCACCTGAAGGTGTTGCTGCTGGAAGCGGGGCCGCAGCCGGGCGGCAACCACACCTGGTCTTTCCACGAGCCAGACCTGACGCCAGAGCAGCTCGCCTGGCTTTCGCCGCTGGTGGCGCACCGCTGGCACGGTTATGACGTGCGTTTTCCCAACCGGGAGCGCACCCTGCCGGGCGGCTATCTGAGCCTTACTTCAGCCTGTTTCAGCGCTATGCTTCGCCAGAAGCTCGGCGAAACGCTGCGCTGCAACGCGCCGGTGAGCCAGCTGGCCCCCGGCGAAGTGACGCTGGAAAACGGCGAGCGGCTCACCGCCCGCGCGGTGATTGACGGCCGTGGGCCGAAAACAGACGAGCATGTCGTCTCCGGCTTTCAGGCGTTTATCGGCCAGCAGTGGCAACTTTCGCAGCCCCACGGCCTTACGCGCCCTATCCTGATGGACGCGACGGTCGACCAGCAGCAGGGCTATCGCTTTGTTTACACCCTGCCGCTTTCGCCCGACACGCTGTTGATTGAAGATACTTACTACACCGACCACCCGGAAATAAACCAGCCGCAGGTGCGGGCCAATATCCATGACTATGCCGCCGCCCAGGGCTGGCGACTGGCCAGCCTGCAACGGGAAGAGCACGGCTGCCTGCCCATTACGCTTGCCGGCGATGTTCGCGCATTCTGGCGCAGCAAGGCGGGGCAGCCTGCAAGCGGCCTGCGCGCCGGGCTGTTTCACGCCACCACCGGCTACTCGCTGCCGCACGCGGTGCGACTTGCCGACCTTATCGCCTGGCAAACCGATTTTTCGCATTCGCATCTGTACGCGCTTATCGCCAGCCATGCGCAAAAAACATGGCGGCAGCAGCGTTTCTTCCGCCTGCTTAACCGCATGCTGTTTCTTGCCGGGCGGCCTGATGCGCGCTGGCGGGTTATGGAGCGCTTTTACGGGCTGAACGCCGGGCTGATTGCCCGCTTTTACGCCGGACGGCTTACGCCTGCCGATATCGCCCGCATTCTGAGCGGCAAGCCGCCAGTGCCTGTCGGCGAGGCGATGCTTGCCATACTTAAACAGCCGCTGCGGCAACGAGGACGATGAAAACGACCATGGAAAAGACAATTGTGATCGGCGCCGGTTTCGGCGGCCTGGCGTTAGCCATTCGGCTACAGGCGGCGGGCGTTCCTGTGCTGCTGCTGGAGCAGCGCGATAAACCCGGCGGGCGCGCCTACGTCTACGAAGACCAGGGTTTTACATTCGACGCCGGGCCGACGGTTATCACCGACCCGAGCGCCATCGAAGAGCTTTTCACGCTGGCGGGCAAAAACATGGCGGATTACGTAGAGCTGCTGCCCGTTACGCCGTTTTATCGCCTCTGCTGGGAATCGGGCAAGGTGCTGGATTACGACAACGACCAGCAGAAGCTTGAAGCGCAGATTGCGCGCTTCAACCCAAAAGATGTGGAAGGTTATCGCCAGTTTCTCGCCTATTCGCAGGCGGTGTTTAAAGAAGGCTATCTGAAGCTTGGCACGGTGCCGTTTCTTTCGTTTCGCGACATGATGAAGGCAGGCCCGCAGCTGGCGCGCCTGCAAGCCTGGCGCAGCGTTTACGGCGTGGTGTCGAAATTTATCGAAGATGATTATCTGCGCCAGGCGTTCTCGTTTCATTCGCTGCTGGTGGGCGGCAACCCGTTCGCCACCTCGTCTATTTACACGCTTATCCATGCGCTGGAGCGGGAATGGGGGGTCTGGTTCGCCCGCGGCGGCACCGGCGCGCTGGTGCAGGGGCTGGTGCGGCTGTTTGAAGATCTCGGCGGCGAAATTGAACTGAACGCCCGGGTAAAACGCATCGAGGCCGCCGGCGCGCGCGTGACCGGCGTAACGCTGGAAGATGGCCGCACCTTTCCGGCCTGCGCCGTTGCCTCCAATGCCGATGTCGTTAACACCTACCAGAAGCTGCTCGGCCACCATCCCGCCGGGGCGCAGCGTTCAGGCAAGCTTAAGCGCAAGCGGATGAGCAACTCGCTGTTTGTGCTCTACTTTGGTCTGAATAAACAGCACACGCAGCTTGCGCACCACACCGTCTGCTTCGGCCCGCGTTACAGGGAACTGATTCACGACATTTTTAACGGCGACCAGCTTGCCGACGACTTCTCGCTCTATCTGCACGCCCCCTGCGTGACCGACCCTTCACTTGCGCCGCCCGGCTGCGGAAGCTATTACGTGCTGGCGCCGGTGCCGCACCTGGGCCGCGCCGATATCGACTGGACGGTGGAAGGCCCGCGTCTGCGCGATCGCATTTTCGATTACCTGGAGCAGCGCTACATGCCGGGTCTGCGCGACCAGCTGGTAACGCAGCGCATCTTTACGCCGTTTGATTTTCGCGACCAGCTCGACGCCCACCTCGGCTCCGCCTTTTCCATCGAGCCGCTGCTGACCCAGAGCGCCTGGTTTCGCCCGCACAACCGCGACGAACATTTCGCCAACCTTTACCTTGTCGGCGCAGGCACCCATCCGGGCGCGGGCGTGCCGGGGGTGATTGGCTCGGCGAAAGCCACCGCCGGGCTGATGCTGGAGACGCTCACGACATGAACCAACCGCTGTTAAACCACGCCACGCAGACCATGGCGGCAGGCTCGAAAAGCTTTAATACGGCGGCGAAGCTGTTTGACGCCGAAACGCGGCGCAGCGTGCTGATGCTCTACACCTGGTGTCGCCACTGCGACGATGTAATAGATGACCAGACGCTGGGGTTTGCCGCCGGGACCCGCGCCGAAACGGGTACTGAACAGCGGCTGGCGGAGCTTCAGGCGCTCACCCGGCGCGCTTACCGTGGCGAGCCGATGAGCGACCCGGCCTTCGCCGCCTTTCAGGAAGTGGCGCTCGCCCACGCCATTCCCGAGCGCCAGGCGCTGGACCATATCGAAGGCTTCGCCATGGACGTGCGCGGCGAACATTACGAGACGATTGAAGACACGCTGCGCTACTGCTACCACGTGGCGGGGGTGGTGGGGCTAATGATGGCGCGGGTGATGGGGGCGCGCGACGAGGCGGCGCTGAACCAGGCCTGCGATCTGGGGCTGGCGTTTCAGCTCACCAACATTGCGCGCGATATCGTGGAAGACGCGCACAACGGGCGCTGTTATCTGCCCGCCCGCTGGCTGCATGAGGCGGGGCTGTCGCCGGAAAACTTCGCCGCGCCGCACAACCGCGAGCGGCTTGCCGGCGTGGCCCGCCGTCTGGTGAACGAGGCGGAGCCTTATTATCGCTCGGCAAAAAGCGGCCTCGGCGCACTGCCGTTGCGATCGGCCTGGGCCATCGCCACCGCCCGCAGCGTTTATCGCGAAATTGGCTTTAACGTGGTAAAAGCCGGGCCGCAGGCGTGGGATCGGCGCCAGAGCACCAGCAAAGCCCAAAAGCTTACTCTGCTGGCGTCGTCGGCCGGTCTTGCGCTGGGCTCGCGCTTTTCGCGGCGGGCTCCCCGCCCTGCCGGGCTGTGGCGGCGTCCGCTTTAGGCTTGCGTCCGTGGCGGCGGCGCAGCTCCGCTTTAAGCGCTTCCGGCTTCGCCGCATAAAGAAAACCGAAAGAGACGCACCCTTCTTTGCCGTTCACCGCATGATGCAGGCGGTGCGCCTGGTAAAGCCGCTTGAGGTAGCCGCGGCGCGGAATGTAATTAAACGGCCAGCGGCGATGCACCAGCCCGTCGTGAACAAGGAAATAGAACACCCCATAGAGCGTCATGCCCGCGCCAATCCACTGCAATGGCCACCAGCCCGCCGTGCCCAGCGCGATTAACGCAATAGCAAGCAGCGCGAACACCACGGCATAGAGATCGTTAACCTCAAACCAGCCGTGACGCGGCTCGTGGTGCGAGCGATGCCAGCCCCATCCCCAGCCGTGCATAATGTATTTATGGGCAAGCGTCGCGATTGCTTCCATCAGGCAAAACGTCGCAATGACGATAAGCGTATTCCACAGCACCAGCATACTTTCTCCCGTTCAGTGCGAAGCTATCCCAGCATGGAGGGTAGTTCATCCCGTCAATTAAGCCACTTTTCCGCGCCGCGTGTATAAGGCTACACTGGCGAAATCGCGTTATCAGGAGCCTGTTATGGCCTTACTTTCCAGCCAGCACGGCGGCAACACCCGCGAAGCGGCGGCGCTTTACGGCTTTGAAGAAGCGCAGCTGCTCGACTTCAGCGCCAATATTAACCCGCTCGGCATGCCCGCCACGCTAAAACAAGCCATTATCGCTAACCTTGCACTGGCGGAGCGCTACCCCGACCCCGAATACCAGGCGCTGCACCAGCGGCTGGCAACTCATCACCGCATTGCGCCCGACTGGGTGCTGGCGGGTAACGGCGAAACGGAACTGATTTTCTTGCTGACCGCCTGGCTGCGCCCCCGCCGCGCCCTGCTGCTGACGCCAGGTTTTGCCGAATACCGGCGGGCGCTGCAAAAAACAGGCTGCGAGATTGTCGATTACCCGCTGACGCAAGCGAACGGCTGGCAACCTGACGACGGGCTTCTGAAAGCGTTGACGCCCGGCCTCGACTGCCTGTTTCTCTGCACGCCCAACAACCCTACCGGGCTGTTGCCCGACGAGGCGCTTATCATGGCGATTGCGCGGCGCTGTGGGGATTGCGGCATCACGCTGATTGTGGATGAAGCGTTTCTGGATTTTGTGCCCCAGGCGCCGGGGCTTATTCCCTTTCTGGCTGAGCTTCCCCACGTCTGGGTGCTGCGCTCGCTAACCAAGTTTTTCGCCATTCCCGGCCTGCGGCTCGGTTATTTAGCCTGCGCCGACGCGCGGGCCGTCGCCGCCCTGCGTGCAGAGCGCGAGCCGTGGAGCATTAACGCCTTCGCGGCGCTCGCGGGGGAGATGTTGTTTGAAGATAAAGCCTATATCGACGCCACTCTGGCGTGGCTCAACCAGCAGCGGCCCTGGCTTTACGCGGAGCTGGCGAAAATCGCGGGCGTGACGGTATGGCCGGGCGTCGCCAATTATCTCTTTTTGCGCTGCGACGCGCCGGGGCTGGATTTGCAGGCCGCGCTGCTGGCAAAACGCATTTTAATACGCAGCTGCGCCAACTACCCGGGGCTCGACGCGCGCTACTACCGCGTGGCGGTGAAATCCCGGGAGGCCAACGCGGCGCTGGTCGCGGCACTTAAACAGGTGCTGGAAAACTAGCCCGGCAGCACGATATGGCTGCCGGCCAGCGTACCCATGTTGTTGTAAACCGCGCAGGCGGCGTCCACGAGGTGCATCGCCAGCGCCGCGCCGCTGCCTTCGCCAAGGCGCATATCCATGTTGAGATAGGGCGTGAGCTTTAATTCATCAAGCGCGATTTGCGCTCCCTTCTCCGCCGAAAGGTGGGAGGGAATAAGATAGTCATGCACTGCGGGGGCGATGCGGCAAGCGGCGAGCGCCGAGGCGTAAGAAAGAAAACCGTCCAGCACCACCGGCAGCCCGCACGACGCCGCGCCGAGCATTACGCCCGCCATGCCGACGAGATCAAACCCGCCGACTTTCGCCAGCACCTCCAGCCCGTCGCTTGCCTCCGGCTGGTTTACCGCTATTGCCCGGCGCACCACGTCGACTTTATGATGCAGCCTTTCCTGCGGATAGTTGGCGCCCATGCCCACCACGTCCTGCGGGTCGCGCTTCGCCAGCACGCTGATGATAGTGGCGGCGGGCGTGGTGTTGCCCATCCCAAGCTCGCCCACGCCGAAGAGCCGCACGCCCTGCGCCGCCAGTTCGCGGGTATGGTTCGCGCTTGCCAGCAGCAACTGTTCCGCCACCTCGCGCCGCATCGCCGGGCCGCGGGCGATATTGCCGGTGCCGCGCGCCACTTTCAGGCAGGCGACGCCCGCCAACGGTTCGCAGTCGATGCCGATATCAACAACGTGAACCTTCGCCCCCACGTTCGCCGCCAGCACGCATACGCCGGTGTGGTGTTGCAACATATTCAGCGCCTGGATCGCCGTGATCGCCTGCGGCGATACGGTTATCTGTTCTTCATAAACGCCGTGATCGGCGCACATCACCACAATCGCTTTTTGCGAAATCTCCAGGCGGGCGTGAAAACCCGGCATGGCGGCAAGCTGCGCCGCCAGATCCTCCAGCCGCCCGAGGCTGCCGGTGGGCTTAAGCAGGCCGTCAATATGCCGCCGCGCGCGGGCGGCGGCCTCATGGTCAGGCGCAGGAATGGCGTTAATCAGTGAGTCGAGAGTTTGCATACAGCTGTCCGTCAGGCTGGCTTACAGCAGCGCCAGCAAAAAGATAAATTCGCCAAGCTCAATGGCCGCGCCAAGGGTGTCGCCGGTTTGCCCGCCCAGCGTGCGCTTCAGCGCAAGGGCGAGCAGATAAACCGCAACCAACGTCAGCGCGAAAGCGATAAGCCCGGCCGTCTGCCCCAACAGCGCGCAGAACAGCGCGCCGATCGCAAGCGTAATGGCGCTCTGCATGCCCGTCACTTTGCCGATGAACAGGTTGCCAAGCCCCTCTTGCCGGGCATAACGCTGGCGGTACATCAGCAGCACGCAGGCGCTCCTGCCCGCCACGCAGGCGCAAACCAGCGCAGGCAGCATATGGCCGCCGCGCAGCGCCAGCTCGTTCACCACCAGCACCTTGCCGAGCAGCACGAAAATCAGCCCCAGCCCGCCGTGCGTGCCGAGGCGGCTGTCGCGCATGATCTCAAGCATGCGCTCGCGCTTGCGGGTGGAGAACACGCCGTCGCAGGTATCCGCCAGCCCGTCCAGATGAAAGCCGCCGGTCAACAGCGCCAGCGCCAGCACGCTGAAGAGCGCCGCGAGCGGCGTGCCGCACCCGCGCTCCAGCGCCAGAAACACGACGCCGCTGAGCGCGCCGAGCAGCGCGCCTGCCAGCGGAAAGAAGACGACGCCGCGAACATAGCGCTCGGTTTCCACGCCCTGCGATAAGCGCGCGGGCACCGGCAAACGGCTCATAAAAGCGAGCGTGGCGAAAAACAGACGCATCATTTAATTTTGACTCCAATCCCGGAAACCACCAGCCAGACTTCATCCGCCGCCTGCGCCAGCCGCTGGTTTACCCTGCCTGCAATATCCCGGAAATGGCGCGCCAGCCTGTTCTCCGGCACGATGCCCATTCCCACCTCATTCGTTACCAGAATGACCGGCGCGGGACAGCGTTCGCAGGCGTGGATAAGCGCAGTGATTTCCTGCTCGATCTCCGCCTCGATAGCCGCGTAATCCCACGTTTCTTCCGCCGTATCGCCGACAAACGCGAACAATATGTTGCTGATAAGCGTGGTGACGCACTCCAGCAACACCGCTTCCCGCGGGTCGTTGTCGGGCGTGATGAGCTTATCCAGCTCGCGCCAGGCCTCGACAGTGCGCCAGTGGGCCGGGCGGCTTTGCTGATGGTGGCGCACCCGCGCCGCCATCTCGTCGTCCAGCACCCTGGAGGTGGCGATATAAAGCACCCGCTCCCCCGCCTGCGCCGCAAGCGTTTCGCCATGACGGCTTTTGCCGCTGCGCGCGCCGCCGGTAATCAGCTTCATAATTCTGGCTCCTGATGGTCGCGCATAATCTGATAAATTCTGGTGATATCAATGTGCTCGCGCATGGCACTTGCCAGCTTGTCGAACTGCTGTGATTTCCAGGCAGCGTAATCCAGCGCCTCGCCCGCAAAAGGCGCTAACCCTTTGCGCAGACACAGACTGTCCAGCAGGGCGCGGGTAAAGGCGCCGTTATCAAACAGACCGTGCAGGTAGCTGCCTGCCACCTGCCCGTCGGGGCTTACCGCGCCGTCCTGTTTTTCTTCGCCAAGGCGAGCGAAAGGCCGCGCGTTTTTACCTAAGGTGGTTTCGCCCATATGGATTTCGTAACCCTGCAAGGCAAGGTTGCCGGCGGCGCTGAACAGCCCCGGCAGCGGCAGGGTTTCGCCCGCCACCTGCGTGGTGGTTTTTTCAAAGGCGAAACGGGTGGTGACGTCCAGCAACCCAAGCCCCATTGCCTCGCCAAGGCCCGATTCCACCGCATCTGTTATCTGGCCGCCCAGCATCTGGTAACCGCCGCAGATGCCGATGACCGGCACGCCCTTGCCATGCTGCGCGAGCAGGGCGTCGGCAAGGCCGCTTTCACGCAGCCAGCGCAGGTCGCCAAGGGTGTTTTTGCTGCCGGGCAGGATAATCAGGTCTGCGTCCGTCAGTTCGTGGGCGCGGGCGACATAACGCACGCGGGCATCCGGCTGCGCCGCCAGGGCGTTGAAATCGGTAAAGTTGGCGATGTGCGGCAACTGCACCACTGCTATCTCCAGCTCGCGCTTGTCGCGGCGGCTGTATTTGCCGCGCTGCAACGCCACGCCGTCTTCATCTTCCAGATCGATATCCAGCCAGGGCATAACCCCCACCACCGGCACGCCGGTCAGCGCTTCAATCTGTTCAATGCCGGAGGTGAGCAGCGCCACGTCGCCGCGAAACTTATTAATGATGACGCCCTTTACCCGCCAGCGTTCATGCTCCTGTAAAAGCGCCAGCGTGCCGTAAATGGCGGCGAAGACGCCGCCGCGATCGATATCCGCCACCAGCAGCACCGGACAGCGGGCCATCTCCGCCATGCCCATGTTGACGATATCCCGGTCGCGCAGATTGATTTCCGCCGGGCTGCCCGCCCCTTCCAGCACTATCGCCTCATAGTCGGCGGCCAGCGACTGGTAAACCGCGCTGACCTGCGCGCGCAGCTCAGTTTTAAAATGGTGGTAGCTCACCGCGTCCATGTTTTTCGCCACCCGGCCCATCAGCACCACTTGCGCCTGACGGTCGCTGGTGGGCTTGAGCAGCACCGGGTTCATGCGCACATCCGGCGCGATGTTCGCCGCCTGCGCCTGAAAAATCTGCGCGCGGCCCATCTCTTTGCCATCCGGCGTAATGCCGGAGTTCAGCGCCATGTTCTGCGATTTAAACGGCGCCACGTTCAGGCCATCCTGATAAAAAATGCGGCACAGCCCGGCGACCAGCACGCTTTTGCCGACGTCGGAAGCGGTGCCCTGGAGCATAATGGCGAGGCTCATCGCGCCTCCTCAGTAAAATTACGCACGTTTGCGCTCCTTATGAAATTACGCGCCGCAGATGGCCAGACGCAGCAGGGCAAACAGCAACAGCGCCAGCGTCGACGCCACCAGCATTAAGCGCACCGAGCGGGGAATATCCTCCACCGCCACCTCGCGCCGGGCATCGCCTATCCAGGGTTTTTCCACCCATTCGCCGAAATAGCGGTTCGGCCCGCCAAGGCGAATGCCGAGCGCCCCGGCGACCGTCGCCTCTGGCCAGGCGCAGTTGGGGCTGCTGTGCTGGTAGCGGTCGCGCCAGCCGATGCGCAGCGCGGCAGTTGGGTTCAGACGGCAGACAGCCGCCGCGCAGGCGAGCAATAGCCAGCTTAACCGCGCCGGGATAAAGTTAGCCGCATCGTCCAGGCGAGCGGAAACCATGCCGATGTGACGGTACTTTTCGTTTTTATAGCCCACCATGGAATCCAGCGTATTCACCGCCTTGTAGGCCAGCATCAGCGGCGCGCCGCCGACCAGCAGAAAAAAGAGCGGCGCGATAACGCCATCGACGCTGTTTTCCGCCACCGTCTCGACCACGGCCCGCGTGATTTGCGGCGCTTCCAGTTGCGAAGTGTCGCGCCCGACGATGCGCGAAAGCTGCTGGCGACTGCGCGAAAGCGAACCGGAACGCAGCGCCTGCTCCACGCCGCGCGCCTCGTCGGCGAGGCAGCGTGCGGCAAGCGAGACGTAAATCATCCACACTTCCAGCAGCCAGCCAAACCAGGGATGAATGGCCTGCGCCATTTTCAGCGCGCCGAACGCCGCGCCAAAGGTGATCCCCACCACCACCAGCCACAGCAACGCCCCGCCTGCGCGCAACTGGCGGGGCGTATGGCAACGGGCGCGAATCACCTTTTGCGTGCGGGAGATCAGCGCGCCTACCCAGCGTACCGGGTGCGGCCAGCGCGGCGGGTCGCCCAGCAGCAAATCGAGCGCAAAAGCGATAAACCAGGCGAGGAGCGTCACAAGCGGGCGCCTGACAAAAGCGGAATAGAACAATGGCGGTGTGTTGCGGGTTGCATCGGCCGTTCCTTGCTTGCAGGGCGCAGCCGTAAAAGGCGTCGCCACTGCCAGAATAAGAAGCGAAAATCTTGCCTCAGCAGCGGGCCGCTATGCCACTCTTATTTCTGAAAAAACGATAAACCGATGGTATCCGCAACGCGGTCATACCTGTCGAATAGCCGTCCTCCCGGCAGACCACACGCTATTACCTCGCCTTACGTTGTGAGCTATTGGCCGTGGCGACCAGCATATTCATGGCTGTTTGCGAAATTTAAGCGCTGAGGAAGCGGCAGACGCCGCCTTTTTCAGCCAGCCGCAAGCCACCCTCCTCCCTGGCGATTTCCTAAAAGAAACCATAACCATCTTTTCGCGCCATTTCCGGCGCGTTTTAGCACCTTTTCGCGTGATATGAATCACATTAATCAGCCCTGCTTTCCCACCCGCTGACCGTTTGCCGCGCTATACGACCATTCAGGGTAGCTATAGCGCCGCTTAAGGATTTCTCACCCCCGCGCCCCGGTCGTTTTGTCATCATAAGCAGCATGGCAAAAGCCGCTTTTTTTCTTACCTCCGGCGCGGTGATGGGTAGCTGCCGCGCCTGTATCGACGACTGACAAACAGGTTCTTCCATGAACGCGAAAACACTTCTTAAGCACTTACCCTGGCTCGTCCTGGGAATAATCGGTGCGTTTTGCCTCTCTATTGTCGCCCTGCGGCGCGGCGAGAGCGTAAGCGCGCTATGGATCGTAGTGGCTTCAGTCTCCGTCTATCTGGTGGCTTACCGCTATTACAGCCTTTACATCGCGCAGAAGGTCATGAAGCTCGACCCGACGCGCTCCACCCCGGCGGTCATTAATAATGACGGCCTGAACTACGTGCCGACCAACCGCTATGTGCTGTTCGGCCACCACTTCGCCGCCATCGCAGGCGCAGGCCCGCTGGTCGGGCCGGTGCTGGCGGCCCAGATGGGCTACCTGCCCGGCACGCTCTGGCTGCTGGCGGGCGTGGTGCTGGCGGGCGCGGTGCAGGATTTCATGGTGCTGTTCATCTCTTCCCGCCGCAACGGCGCTTCGCTTGGCGAGATGATCAAAGAGGAGATGGGGCCGGTTCCTGGCACCATCGCGCTGTTCGGCTGTTTCCTTATCATGATCATCATCCTGGCGGTGCTGGCGCTGATTGTGGTGAAGGCGCTGGCGGAAAGCCCCTGGGGCGTCTTTACCGTCTGCTCGACGGTGCCTATCGCGCTGTTTATGGGTATTTACATGCGCTTCCTGCGCCCGGGCCGCGTGGGCGAAGTTTCCGTTATCGGCATCGTGCTGCTGGTGGCCTCCATCTGGTTTGGCGGCGTCATTGCTGCTGACCCGTACTGGGGCCCGGCGCTGACCTTTAAAGACACCACCATCACCTATGCGCTGATTGGCTATGCGTTTATCTCCGCGCTGCTGCCGGTGTGGCTTATCCTCGCGCCGCGCGACTATCTCGCCACCTTCCTGAAAATCGGCGTGATTGTCGGCCTGGCGGTGGGCATCCTGATCCTCAATCCGCAGTTAAAAATGCCGGCCGTAACGCCATTTATTGATGGCACCGGCCCACTGTGGAAAGGCGCGCTGTTCCCGTTCCTCTTTATCACCATCGCCTGTGGCGCGGTTTCCGGCTTCCATGCGCTGATTGCTTCCGGCACCACGCCGAAACTGCTCGCCAGTGAAACCGATGCGCGTTTTATCGGTTATGGCGCGATGCTGATGGAATCTTTCGTGGCGGTGATGGCGCTGGTTGCGGCGTCTATTATCGAACCAGGCCTCTACTTTACGATGAATACCCCGCCTGCGGGCCTCGGCTTCACTATGCCGAACCTGCATGAGCTGGGCAGTGCCAACGGCCCGGCGATTATGGCGCAGTTGCAGGATGTTACCGCTCATGCCGCGGCCACGGTCAGCTCCTGGGGCTTTGTCATCTCGCCCGATCAAATCCTGCAAACCGCGAAGGACATCGGCGAGCCTTCCGTGCTGAACCGCGCAGGCGGCGCGCCGACGCTGGCTGTGGGTATTGCGCACGTGTTCCACAAAATCCTTCCGGCGGCCGATATGGGCTTCTGGTATCACTTCGGCATTCTGTTTGAAGCGCTGTTTATCCTCACCGCGCTGGACGCAGGCACCCGCTCGGGCCGCTTTATGTTCCAGGACCTGGTGGGCAACTTTGTGCCGTTCCTGAAAAAAACCGATTCGCTGATTGCCGGCATCGTGGGCACAGCGGGCTGCGTGGGCCTGTGGGGCTACCTGCTTTACCAGGGCGTGGTGGATCCGCTGGGCGGCGTGAAGAGCCTGTGGCCGCTGTTCGGTATCTCTAACCAGATGCTGGCGTCTGTCGCGCTGATGCTTGGCACCGTCGTGCTGGTGAAGATGAAACGCACGAAGTACATCTGGGTAACCGTGCTGCCTGCAATCTGGCTGCTTATCTGCACCACCTGGGCGCTGGGCCTGAAGCTGTTCAGCACCAACCCGCAAATGGAAGGCTTCTTCTACATGGCGGGCGAGTACAAGGCACGCATCCTGGCGGGCGGCGCAGAGCTGACCGAACAGCAGATTGCCAACATGAACCACATCATTGTTAACAACTATACCAACGCCGGGTTGAGCATTCTCTTCCTGATCGTGGTTTACAGCATTCTCTTCTACGGCATTCGCACCGCGATGAAAGCGCTGCGCGCCGACAAGCCGGTGGCGAAAGAGACGCCGTATGTGCCGGTGCCGGCTGAAGGGGTGAAAATCTCCTCCGGTCATTAATCACAACCTTCATGCGCCCCGCTCCCTGCGGGGCGCATGCTTTTTCAGGATACAACCATGTTTGGTCAATTAGGCGAAGCGGCAAAATACCTGGGTCAGGCGGCCCGCATGTTGATTGGTATTCCGGACTACGATACCTATGTGCAACATATGAAAGAAAACCACCCCGATAAGCCTTACATGACTTACGATGAGTTCTTCCAGGAGCGTCAGCAGGCGCGCTACGGCGGGAGTGGCAAAGGCGGCATGCGTTGCTGCTGAAATTAACGGGAGAGAGATGATGCAACCTGTAGCGGTAACGCTGTTAACCGGCTTTCTCGGCGCGGGCAAGACCACGCTGCTGCGCCATATTCTTGAGGCCGACCACGGCCAGAAAATTGCGGTTATTGAAAATGAATTTGGCGAAGTGCCGATTGATAACGCGATTATCGGCGATCGCGCCACGCAGATTAAAACCCTGAGCAACGGCTGCATCTGCTGTAGCCGGTCGAATGAGCTGGAAGACGCGCTGCTCGACCTGCTCGAAAAGCGCGACAGCGGCGAAATCAACTTCGACAGGCTGGTGATTGAGTGCACCGGCATGGCGGACCCCGGCCCCATTATTCAAACCTTTTTCGCCCACGAAACGCTTTGCGAGCGCTACCTGTTAGACGGGGTGATTACCCTTGTGGACGCCGTACATGCAGACCAGCAGATGAACCAGTTCACCCTGGCGCAATCGCAGATTGGCTATGCCGACCGCATTCTGCTTACCAAAACGGATGTGGCGGGTGAAAACGAAGCGCTGCTGGCAAGGCTTGCGCGCATCAACGCCCGCGCGCCGGTTTATACCGTCGTTCATGGCGAAATCGACCTCGGTCTGCTTTTCAACGTGCAGGGTTTTATGCTGGAAGAGCGCATTGTTGAAAAGGCGCCGCGTTTTCATTTTGTCGCCCCTGTGCAAAACGCCGTAGGCTCTATCGTTGTGAACCTCGACTACCCGCTGGCGCTGGATGCCGTTTCGCGCACCATGGAAGGGTTGCTGCTGGATTTCGCCGACCGTCTGCTGCGCTATAAGGGAATGCTCTATATCGAAGATGCGCCGCGTCGGCTGCTTTTTCAGGGCGTGCAGCGTCTTTACAGCGCCGACTGGGACCGCGAATGGGCGCCGGAAGAAACGCGCCAGAGTACCATTGTCTTTATCGGCCTTGAGTTGCCGGAAGCGGAAATTCGCGCCGCTTTCGCCGCGCTGGCGCCGAAAGCGTAATAAACCCGATTCATGGCGGCTACGGGCCGCCTTTTATTACGCGCTCATCTATTTATTATTTATGCGGCGCGCTAAAAACGTCGGGTAAATAATGAAAGCGGTAACGCGAATCAGGAATAAAAATAGTGAAGCAATACGTTCTGACCAGCCGCAGGCTTGTCTTAACGGCGTCTTTTTAAGGGTGCTTTCCGCCATCGGCTTACCAGCCATTCAAACTCCTGCCAGGTGGTATCGGAATGAATATGTTCCCTTACCGCTTTCACTAAAGGCTCTGCAATATCCCATGTTTCCATCACAGTGGCATACGACGTGCGTTTAATCATATTTTCATCGTATATCCCCTCCCGGATGCTGACAGCGACCCGCTCATAAAAGTTAAGGATGTATTGCAGCTTACGTCGCTCATTCAATATTTCGGGCGTGACAGGCGCCTCATGGGACGAAAAAACATACGACCGAAAGGATTTACCGGAAAAGTGTACCTTTTTCAGAATATGAAGCGCTTCAATATACTGCTGATCTTTTCTGCTTGCGAAAAGAAAAATGGCCGTTTGCGTTTTTTTAGCCGTACGAACGTTATAAATAATAGTTATCGTTGCAACAATAACGCCGATAAATACGAGAACATTGTTGATTAAGTGTGAATTACTGGTTTCCATAATTATTTATTCATCTATAAAAAAGGCGGGGGCAACCCGCCTTTGAATAATTAACTCGATCAAAACCCATCAAATTCATCAAAAGCCATTTTATATTGTCTCCTTAAAATATAAGAAAGCCTTAGCGCCTTCCCGGAAATAATACTTAACCCAAATTCAGAGCGCAAAATAAATTGTCGTGACCTGCGAGTTATGCCGCATTTAAATAACGGGCTTTTGCAACGTTTCTGGCGCTGTGCTTTGCCTTCTCCCAAAAACCATGACCCTGCTCGCGCCGCATTGTGCCAAGTTACAATGATGATGTTGTTTTGTTGATTTTTTGTTGTGAATAAGCCCGCAACTTGCCCCTGCTTCTCTACCCTAGACTGCTGGCATTGCCACCGAGCTTTGTCAGGAGAGACCCATGAGCAGCAGCTGCGCCGACTTTCAGAACCTCTATCAGGCCCTGCGCCGCAGCGCGGAGCGCCGCCCGGACGCGCTGGCGCTGGCATTTGAAAACGAGCGTTACCGCTACCGCGATTTTCACCAGCGCGTTCAGCAGACCATGGCGCAGCTTTCCAGCGTCTGGTCATTGCACAAAGGCGACCGCATCGTGCTTGCCTTCGGCAACCGCCCCGCCTTTTGCGAGATTTTCTTCGCCGCTATGGGCCTTGGCATTGAGGTGGTGCCGTTCAGCACCAAGCTCAAGCAGGAGGAAGGCGAAGGGCTGGTGGCGCACATTGCGCCGCAGGCGGTCTTTTTTGACGCTAACGGCCAGGACTGGCTGTCGCGTACCCAGGGGGCGCGCTGCGTGTCGCTGAGCGAATGGCAAGCGCTTGTGCTGCCAGCTGCAACGCTTGCGCAAGAGGCGAGCCTGAGCCGCGACGACGCCGCCATTATTATGTTTACCTCCGGCACGACGGGCGAGCCGAAAGGCGCGGTCATCACGCATGGCAACCTGCTTAGCGCCGTTGAGGCCTATGCGCACGGGCTGTCGCTGGGCGAAGACGACAGCACCGTGCTGGCGGTGCCGATTTACCACATTACCGGCCTCTCCGCCCTGCTGGCGCTCTTTGTATACCTGGGCGCCGCCATCTGGCTGCAACTGCGTTTTAATGCAGCAGAAGTCATGAACACCGTGCGCGAGCAGGGCATCACGTTTCTGCATGGCTCGCCCACGGTCTTTATTCTGCTTTGCCAGGCGGCGAAGGCGCAGAGCGAGAGCGTGCCGCAAACCTGGCCGACGCTGCGCGCCGTCGCCTGCGGCGCAGGGCATCTTAATGAGGGACTGGTGCGCGAGCTTAAAGAGTGCTTTCCCCGCACCGCCATTCACCCGATTTACGGCCTTACCGAGACCACCTCCCCCGCCACTATCTTCCCGCAGGATGTCTGGGGCAGCGCGAAAACCGGCAGTTCCGGCCAGGCGATCCCGGGCCTTGAGATAGCCGTTTGCGACGATGAGCAAAAACCGCTCGGCCCCGGTCACATCGGCCATATCTGGCTTAAAGGCGCGGTGGTGGTAAGCGACTACTGGCAGCGTAGCGAGCGCCGCCCCGCCTGTAACGCAGAAGGCTGGTTCAATACCGGCGATATCGGTTATCTCGACGAAGATGGCTTTCTTTTCATTAAAGATCGCAGCAAAGACATGATTAACCGCGGCGGCGAGAAAATTTATTCCATTGAGCTTGAAAACATTCTGTCCACCTACCGGGGCGTGAAAGAGGTGGCGGTTATCCCGGCGCCAAGCCCGGTTTACGGCGAGGAGCCGGTGGCGTTTATCGTCGCCGACAGCCAGCAAAGCCTGACCAGCGAAGAGATTCTGGGCTGGCTGAAGGCGAAGGTGGCGCGCTTCAAGCTGCCGGCGCGCATTATTTTCACCCGCACCCTGCCGCGCACCCATAACGGCAAAATCAGCAAGCGTCAGCTGCGGGCGCGCCTTGCTGAGCATATTCCTTATTTGTCCCCGGAGGAGAAAGCGTGAAAACGACCTTTATCAGCGCTCAGGAAGCCGCGCGCCTTATTAAAGACGGCGATACGGTCTGCACCGTCGGCATGACGCTTATCGGCGCGGCGGAATCGATACTCAAAGCGATTGAAGCGCGCTTTTTGGCGCAAAACACGCCGCGCGGCCTGACGCTGGTGCACGCCGCAGGCCAGAGCGACCGCCAGCGCGGCAACCAGCATTTCGCCCATCCGGGGCTGGTTACGCGCATTATCGGCTCCCACTGGGGTCTTGCGCCGCGCTGGATGGCGATGATCAACAACGACGACGTGGAAGCCTGGTGCCTGCCGCAGGGGCAGATGGTGCATCTTTACAGCGCGATGGCCGCCGGTCTGCCGGGGCGGCTTTCCCAGGTGGGCTTAGGCACGTTTGTCGACCCGCGCATTGAGGGCGGGCGCATGAACCGCCGCACCCGCGAGCAGCCAAACCGCGTCGAGCACCACACCTTTCGCGGCGAAGAGTTTCTCTTCTATCCCGCGATCCCGCTGGACGTGGTGATTGTGCGCGGCACCCACGCCGACGAAGACGGCAATCTCTCTACTGATGAAGAAGCCATGAAGCTTGAAGTGCTGCCTGCCGTGCTGGCGGCGAAGCGCTACGGCGCGAAGGTGCTGGCGCAGGTGAAATACCGCGTGGCGCGCGGCTCGCTGCACCCGAAAAGCGTTACCGTGCCCGGCACGCTGATAGACGCCATCGTCGTCTGCGACGAACCAGAGACTGACCACCGCCAGACCTCCGGCTGGGCCTTTGACCCGTCGCTTTGTGGCGATATCCGCCTGCCGGCGAGCGAAAGCGCCCCGTTGCCGCTTAGCCTTCGCAAGCTGATTGGCCGCATCGCCTGCCGCTACCTGACGCCGGGCTGCGTCATTAACCTCGGCACCGGCATTCCCAATGATGTGATCGGCGCGATTATTCACGAAGAAGGCGTGGGCGACGACGTCACCATTACCGTGGAATCTGGCATCTACGGCGGCTTGCAGGCGGGCGGCACCGATTTCGGCATCGGTCGCAACTTAACCGCCATGATTAGCCATCAGGACCAGATGCTCTACTACAACGGCGCGGGCGTGGACATCACCTATATGGGCGCAGGGGAAATGGACCCGCAAGGCCATGTTAACGCCACGCGGCTTGGCGCTTCCTGCCCCGGCGCGGGCGGTTTTATCGATATCACCCAGAACGCCCGCCACGTGGTGTTTTGCTCGTCGTTTACCGCCAAAGGGCTTGAGATCGCCTGTGAAAACGGCGCGCTGCGCATTGTACAGGAAGGCGAAGTCTGCAAGTTCGTCAACGCCGTCGATCAGATCTCTTACAACGGCGAACTGGCCCGTAAAAAAGGCCAGACGATGCATTACGTTACCGAGCGCGCGGTATTTGAGCTGCGCCCGGAAGGGCCGGTGCTGGTGGAGATTGCGCCGGGCATCGACCTTGAGCGCGACGTACTGGCGCAGATGGCCTTTCGCCCGCTTATCGATCCGAAATTAACCGTGATGGAGCGCGCGCTGTTTGACGAGCCGCCTTACGGCCTCGCCGCCGCGTTCTCCCGTCAGCCACAACCTGACCTGCAAGGAACTGAAAAATGAAACTCACCGGTAAAACCGCCATTGTGACCGGCGCCGCCCGCGGCATCGGCTTTGGCATCGCCCAGGTGCTTGCGCGCGAAGGCGCGCGGGTTGTCATCGCCGATATGGACCCGCGCGGCGAAGAGTCCGCCGCCGCCCTGCGCCAGTGGGGCAACGAGGCGCTGTTCATCACCTGCAATATTGCCGACAAAGCGCAGGTGGAGGCGCTGTTCGAACAGGCCGAAGCGGCCTTCGGCCAGGTCGATATTCTGGTCAACAACGCGGGCATTAACCGCGACGCCATGCTGCACAAACTGACGGAAGCGGACTGGGACACGGTTATCGACGTCAACCTCAAAGGCACCTTTTTCTGCATGCAGCAGGCGGCCATCCGCATGCGCGAGCGCGGATATGGGCGCATCGTCAACATCGCCTCGGCAAGCTGGCTTGGCAACGTCGGGCAGACCAACTACGCCGCCTCTAAAGCGGGCGTGGTGGGGATGACCAAAACCGCCTGCCGGGAACTTGCCAGAAAAGGGGTAACGGTAAACGCCATCTGTCCGGGCTTTATCGACACCGACATGACTCGCGGCGTGCCGGAAAAAGTGTGGGAGATGATGATCAACAAGATCCCGGCGGGCTTCGCAGGCGAAGCGAAAGACGTGGGCGAATGCGTGGCGTTCCTCGCCTGCGACGGCGCGCGCTATATCAACGGTGAAGTGATTAACGTCGGCGGCGGCATGGTGCTGTAAGGAGAAATGATGAAACAGCCTAACGATATTGTGATTGTCAGCGGCGTTCGCACCGCCATCGGCGCCTTTAACGGCAGCTTCGCCCATACCCACCAGCATGACCTGGGCGCGGCGGTGATCCGCGAAGCGGTCGCCCGCGCGGGCATCGCGCCTGAAGAGGTGGATGAAGTGGTGGTGGGCAACGTAGGCCAGGTGGCGGAAAGCGGCTTTATCGCCCGCGTCTGCCAGCTTCGCGCCGGGCTGCCGAAAGAGACTACCGCCTACTCCGTTAACCGTCAGTGCGGCTCCGGTTTGCAGGCGATTGCCGACGGCATGATGGCTATCCAGACCGGCCAGGCGAACGTGGTGGTGGCCTGCGGCACCGAGAACATGACCCAGCTCCCTTACTACCTGCGCCAGGCGCGCGACGGCTACCGCATGGGCAACGGCGTGCTGGAAGATGGTCTTATCTCTATCCTCACCTGGCCCGAAGGGCCGTACCACAACGGCATGACGGCGGAGAACGTGGCCGAGCGTTTTAACATCAGCCGCGAGGCGATGGACGATTTTGCCTGGTCCAGCCAGCAAAAAGCGCTAAAAGCGATTAGCGAAGGGTACTTCCGCGAGCAGATCCTCGGCATCGAGGTGCCGGACGGCAAGAAAGCGACCCGCCTGTTCGATACCGACGAGCATCCGCGCAACACCCCGCGCGAAAAGCTCGCGACCCTGCGCCCGGCCTTTAAGAAAGAGGGCGTGGTGACGGCGGCCAATGCTTCCGGCATTAACGACGGCGCGGCGGCGCTGGTTTTAATGACCCGCGAGCAGGCGGAAAAGCGGGGCTTAACGCCGCGCATGCGCATCAAAGGCTGGGCGGTGGCGGGCTGCGGCGCGGAGATCATGGGCTTTGGCCCGGCACCTTCCACCCGCCGCCTGATGGACAAGCTTGGCCTGGATATTCAGTCGGTCGATCTGATCGAGCTGAACGAAGCGTTCGCCGCCCAGGCGCTGGCGGTAATGAACGATCTGAAGCTTGATCCGGCGCGGGTGAACGTTAACGGCGGCGCTATCGCGCTTGGTCATCCGGTGGGCGCGAGCGGGGCCATCCTGCCGGTGAAACTGATGTATGAGATGGAACGCAGCGGCGCGCGCACCGGGCTTGTGACCATGTGCATCGGCGGCGGACAAGGGATTTCCATGCTGTTCGAGCGCGAAGGCGCTTAAGAAGAACGGCCCGATGTGGGGCATCGGGCCGGGACGTCGTGCGGGTCATCGCCCCTGCGACAACGTGAGCTGACACAGCGGGATCTCGCCGATCCCGGCAAAGGTCTTTGACCGTTACAACGGGAGAATAGTAACCATGTCCGCAATAAATGAAAAGCCGACGGGCGGGGCGCAGGCGCGCATCACCCACAAAAAGATCTACCGCCACCTGCTGCCGTTGTTGATCGTGGCGTACATCATCAGCTTTATCGATCGCACCAATATCGGCATGGCGAAAGCCAGTATGTCGGTGGATCTGGGCCTCTCCGCCACGGCGTTTGGCCTGGGCGCGGGGCTGTTCTTCCTGACCTATTCGGTGCTTGAAATCCCAAGCAACCTTTTTCTGGCGAAGATTGGCGCCAGGCGCTGGATAGCCCGCATCATGATAACCTGGGGGCTAATCTCCTGCGCCATGGCCTTCGTCACCGGCCCGTGGTCCTTCTACGCCATGCGCCTGCTGCTCGGCGCCGCCGAAGCGGGGCTTTATCCCGGCATTATTTACTATTTAACGCTCTGGTTTGGCCGCGAAGAGCGCGCCAAAGCCACCGGTCTGTTCCTGCTCGGCGTTTGCTTCGCCAATATTATCGGCGCGCCGCTTGGCGGCTTGCTGCTGAATATGGACGGCATTGCGGGCTGGGCGGGCTGGCAGTGGATGTTCTTTATCGAAGGCTTGCCGGCCGTGGCGCTGGCGTTCGTAGTCTGGCGCGTGCTGCCGGACAAACCCGCCGACGCGAAGTGGCTCGATAAACAGGACGTGGAATTTATCGAAACCACCCTTGCCCGCGAAGCGCGCGAGGCGAACCACGCCCCCTCCTCTTTCTCACTGAAAAAGGCGCTCGCCACCCGCGTGTTCCTGCTGCTGGTGCTGGTTTACTTCACCCACCAGTTCTCGGTTTACGGGCTGAGCTACTTCCTGCCGGGCATTATCGGCAGCTGGGGCGATCTGTCGCCGCTCCAGGTCGGCTTGCTGACCGCCATTCCGTGGATTGCCGCTGCCTGCGGCGGCGTGCTGCTGCCCCGTTTCGCCCGCACAGAGGGCCGCTCGCGGCGCATGTTAATGGTGGGGTATCTGGTGATGGCGGTGGGCATGGTAATTGGCGCGACGGGCGGCCCTTCTGTCGCCATGATCGGCTTCTCTGTTACCGCGTTTATGTTCTTCGCCGTGCAATCCATCATCTTTAGCTGGCTGCCTTCCATTATGAGCGGCAGCCTGCTGGCGGGCAGCTTTGGCCTGCTTAACTGCCTTGGCCTGTGCGGCGGTTTTCTCGGGCCGTTTATTCTCGGCGCGTTCGAAGACCGCACCGGCTCGGCCACGTCCGGCCTGTGGTTCGCCGTCGGGCTGCTGGTTATCGGCGCGCTGGTGGCGACGCTTATCCGCAGCCGCCCCGCCTCTTCCCTTGCCGCAGGCCCGGTGGCGCGCGGCGAAAAAATCTGAACCTGGAGAACGCCATGCGTATTGAGGTATTGATTGATTTAAAAACCCGGCTTGGCGAAAGCCCGGTCTGGGACGTGGAGCAGCAAAGGCTCTACTGGGTGGACAGCCAGGACGGGCGCGTTTTCTCCTGCAACGCGCAGGGCGGCGCAATAAAAAGCTGGGACGTGCGGCAAAAAATCGGCTCTATGGCGCTGCGCCAGAATGGCGAAGGGGCGGTGGTGGCGCTTCAGCACGGCGTGCATCTGCTTGATTTCGCAAGCGGCGAGCTGGAACTGCTGCACAACCCGGAAGTGGATAAACCGCATAACCGCTTAAACGATGGCAAGGTTGACCGCCAGGGACGCTTTCTGTTTGGTTCGATGGACATGCGCGAAGAGGAGCCGAGCGGCGCGCTCTACCGGCTGGACGCCGACCTCTCGCTGCACACGCTTGAGCGCAACATCATTTGCTCTAACGCGCCCTGCTGGAGCCCCGGCGGCGAGACCTTTTACTTCGCCGACACCTGGACGGGCGAAATTCGCGCCTGGGATTACCACGCCGCCACGGGCGACATTTCCCGCGAGCGGGTCTTTTGCAAAGTGGACCGCAGCGAAGGCGGCGCGGCGGACGGCGCCACGGTGGACAGCGAAGGCTACCTGTGGAACGCGCTGGTCTACGCCGGCAAGCTGGTGCGCTATACGCCGGACGGCGAAGTGGACCGCATCATCACCATGCCGGTTAAGAAAGTGACCAGCGTGATGTTCGGCGGCGAAAACCTCGACGTGCTTTACGTCACCTCCATGGCGCAGCCGCCCCTGCCGCGCTTCCCGGAAGATAACCAGCTGCGCGGCAGCCTGTTTGCGATTTACGGCTTAGGCATTACCGGCGTGCCCGAGCGCCGCTTCGCCGGTTAACCTGCTCGCCGCGAAAAATAACCCTGATACGCGGCGCTTAACTCTGACCCTGACCATCAGCGGCCCGCATAAAAGCGGGTCGTGGAGACAACAACATGAGCATCATTAATTCTTCTCCCGCAGCGGCAAAACGCGGGAAACGGCAAGCTATACATCGTTTTTCCTGGGTTTCGTTACTGGTCTGCTGGCTGATTTGGGTACTGAACGCCTACGACCGCGAGATGATCCTGCGCTTAGGCCCGGTTATCTCCCGTGAATTTTCGCTCTCGCCCGAGCAGTGGGGCAATATCGTGGCGCTGATTATGGTGGCGCTGGCGGTGCTTGATATTCCCGGCTCCGTCTGGAGCGACCGCTACGGCTCCGGCTGGAAGCGCGCCCGCTTCCAGGTGCCGCTGGTGCTGGGCTACACCGCGCTCTCGTTTATTTCCGGCATTAAGGCGATAAGCCACGGGTTGACGAGCTTCGTGCTGCTGCGCGTGGGGGTAAACCTCGGCGCGGGCTGGGGCGAGCCGGTGGGCGTGAGCAACACCGCCGAATGGTGGCCGAAAGAAAAACGCGGTTTCGCGCTTGGCGTGCATCACACCGGCTACCCGATTGGCGCGCTGTTAAGCGGCGTGGTGGCGAGCATCGTGCTTACCACTTTCGGCGAAGGCAACTGGCGCTACTGCTTTTTGGTGGCGCTGGTCGTTGCCATTCCGCTGATGATTTTCTGGGCGAAATACTCCACCGCCGCACGCATCAACACGCTCTATAACCACATGGATGAACAGGGCTTTACCCGCCCGGCGGCGCTTGAGAGCAACAGCGTGCAAAAAGGCGACGGCATGAAGACCTTCGTCAAAACACTGCGCAACCGTAATATTTCGCTCACTGCCGGCAACACGCTGCTGACGCAAATCGTCTACATGGGCATTAATGTGGTATTGCCGCCGTATCTGTATCACGTTTCCGGGCTTTCACTTGCCGCTTCCGCCGGGCTTAGCATTATCTTTACCCTTACCGGTACGCTTGGCCAGGTTATCTGGCCGTGGCTGTCCGACAGTCTGGGGCGCAAGCGCACCCTGATTTTATGCGGCCTGTGGATGAGCGTCGGCATCGCGCTGTTTTACTTCGCCACCAATATGCCGCGTCTCGTCGCCATTCAACTCTTTTTCGGGCTGGTGGCGAACGCGGTATGGCCGATTTACTACGCGATGGCTTCAGACTCCGCCGAAGAGAGCGCCACCTCCACCGCTAACGGCATTATCACCACCGCCATGTTTATCGGCGGCGGGATTTCGCCGCTGCTGATGGGCTGGCTGATTCAGCTTGGCGGCGGCTGGGAGAGCGTCACCGGCTACGTCTACACCTTCTTCACCATGGCGGGCTGCGCGCTGCTCGGCGTGCTGTTGCAGCTGATGACGGTAGATAAAACGCCGCGCCACAGCCATTAAGAGCAACGCCTGCCCGGCGCAGGCGAAGAGAAGACCTGACCCCTCGCTCCGCCCGCGCAGGCGGGCGAGGGCCTGACAAGAACGGGCGGACATCTGCATGATTATTACTACGGCGCTGGCCAATGAGATTGTCGCCCGGGCGATGGCGATTATTCATCACAACGTTAACGTGATTGATCACCGGGGGCAGATAATCGCCTCTGGCGAACGGCACCGCCTTGGCGAGCAGCATGAGATCGCCCGCGAGGTGATCCGCACCGGCAAACGCATCAGCATTCACAATGCCGCGCAAGCGGCGCGCTTTGCGAATGTGCATCCGGGCATCAATCATCCCATTATCGTGGATGATCAGGTGGTGATGGTGGTGGGCGTCAGCGGCGACCCGACGGTCATCAGCCGCTACGCGGAGCTGGCTATTCTCACCGCTGAACTGCTGGTGCGCCAGTCGCTGGAAATGCGTGAAGTGAACTGGCGCCAGCGCCTGCGCGACACGCTGTTTGCCCAGTATCTGGAGCATGGCGAAGCGCCGCAGGGCGAAGAGGCGCTAAAGCGCCTTGCGGAGCTGGGCTTTACGCTCGCCACGCCTGTTGTGCCAGTGGTGGTGATGGTGGAAGTGGCGCAGCAGCACTTAAGCGACGTGCTGGGCACCTTACTGAGCGAGTTCTCGCAACAGCCGGGCGTGAAAGAGGTGATCCTGCTCGGCAGCAACGAGATCCTGATTTTAGGATCGGTGAAAGAGGATCAGGAGGCGCTGCTCGGGCGGATCGGGTTTATCCTCAGCAACCAGATAAGCCACTACCACATCGGCGTGGGCGTGCGGGCGGACAGCGCGCCGGACATCCGCGAAGCGATCCAGTTCGCCCGCTCGGTGATTGAGGTGGGCAGCAAGGTGCAGCCGCAGCGGCAAATTTACTACTTTCGCGAAATGGCGATGCTCTGCCTGTTCCGGGTGCTGGAAAACAGCTACATGTTCAACTTCTTCAACAACAACGTGCGCCAGCTGCTGGAGCATGACTCCGGCGAGGCGCTGCTCGACACCCTCGACTGCTTTATCAACAACAATGCCGAGGTGGGGAAAACCTCCCAGCAGCTTGGCATTCACCGCAATACCCTCGCCTACCGGCTGGCGCAGATCAAAAAGCAGATCCAGCTCGACCCGATGGTCTTTACCGACCTTGTGCAGCTTTCGGTTTCGGTGCACTGCTACCGCCGCCAGAACCCGCGCCAGAGCGAGTGGATAGATACCTTAAGCTAACCGCTCCGCCCGCCCGGGCGGAGCACGCCCATAAATAAAACGCATAGCCAACGCAGGCGTTATGCATAAGCCATCCTGAAATCAGGCTGAAAAATCGTTTATTTCCCTCACTTGCTTTTGCCACGTTCATCACACAATAAAAATTACTCATAGGGGTAAAACTGTTTTTTGCCGGACACCCCTGCCGCGCTGACTTAAGTTGAGGTGGCGGTTTCACAACAACAATAGCCGCTCACATCCTTACCGCCTGCTTAAGGAAGTCACCCTATGAGTCAACCTGAGGTCATTGACGTAAAAGCGTGGATCGACGCCCGTCCGGTATCCCGCTTTCAGTGGAGCGTTCTGCTGCTCTGCTTTGTCATTATTATGCTGGACGGCTACGACGCCGCCGTGATGGGCTTTATCGCCCCGGCGCTGATTGAAGACTGGGGCATCAGCCGCGCGCAGATGGGGCCGATTCTGGGCGCCGCTATGTTTGGCGTGGCCCTCGGCGCGCTGATTGCCGGCCCCCTCTCTGACCACTTCGGCCGAAAAAAAATCCTGATTTTTTCCGTGCTGGTGTTTGCAGGCTTCAGCCTGGCGGGCGCGATGGCCCGCTCGCCTGGCGAACTGGCGCTGCTGCGCTTTTGCACCGGGCTTGGCCTGGGAGCGGTGATGCCTAACTGCGTGACGCTGGTGTCGGAATATATGCCGGAGCGGCGCCGGGGGCTGATGATCACCCTGATGTACAGCGGCTTTAACTTCGGCTCCGGCTTCGGCGGATTTATCGCCGCGTACCTGCTTTCCCATTACAGCTGGCATTCGGCGCTGGTTTTCGGCGGCGCGGTGCCGCTGCTGCTGTTGCCGCTGCTGATGTGGAAACTGCCCGAGTCGGCGATGAATATGGTAGTGCGTAAAGTGCCGCGCGGCGCGATTGCCGACACCCTTAACCGCCTCGGCGGCACGTTTACGGCGAATACCGTTTTCACGCTGCAAACGCCGGAAATCAAAAAGCATGGCAAAGTGACGCAGCTTTTTCGCGACGGCTACGCCCGCGGCACGGTGGCGCTGTGGCTGACCTATTTTATGGGGCTATTCGTTATCTACCTGCTGAACGGCTGGCTGCCGACCATTCTGCGCTCCGGCGGCTTTTCATTGCAGCAGGCGGCAATCATTACCGGCCTGTTCCAGCTCGGCGGCCCGCTTGGCGGCATTATCGTCGGCTATTTGATGGATCGCATGCAGGCGAAAGCCGTTATCGCCGTGACCTATTTCCTGGGCTGCCTGTGCCTGTTTACCCAGGGGATGATGGACTTCGGCTCGGTGATGCTCTCGGTGCTGATCTTTATCAGCGGCATGTGCATTAACGGCGCGCAGAACGGGTTGCAGGCTTATTCGCCCGCCTATTACCAGACGGAAATCCGCGCCACCGGCGTAAGCTGGATGCACGGCATGGGGCGCATCGGCGCGATTTTAAGTTCGACGCTCGGCGGCGTGATCATGCTTTCGGTGCCGGGCCACTCTTCGATTTATCTGGTGCTGGCGCTGCCCGCCCTGCTTGCCGGGTTCTGCATCCTTCTGCATCGTATGCTTAAGTTCAATACCCGGATGACCGGCATTAGCCCAGGCGATGTCACCGCCTTGTCGCAAAGTTTAAATAACCGCTAAGTGGAGTAAGCTCATGGCCCGTATCATTGGCGGCATCGCCGTATCCCATACCCCGACGATTGGTTTCGCCGTCGACCACAATAAACAGGAAGAGAGCGCCTGGGCGCCCATCTTTAAAAGCTTCGAGCCGATGCGCCGCTGGCTCGACGAGAAAAAACCGGACGTGCTGGTCTATATCTTCAACGACCACGTCACCTCGTTTTTCTTCGATCACTATTCGGCCTTTTCGCTGGGCATTGATAATGAATATGGCGTCGCGGATGAAGGCGGCGGCCCGCGCCACCTGCCGCCGGTCAAAGGCGACGCGGCGTTGTCGCGCCATATTGGCGCAAGCCTGATGGCGGACGAGTTCGATATGTCGTTCTTTATGAACAAGAAGCTTGACCACGGCCTGTTTTCGCCGCTCTCCGCCCTGCTGCCGTTCGAGGCGGGCTGGCCGACAAAAGTGATCCCGTTGCAGGTTGGCGTTTTGCAGTTCCCCATTCCGAGCGCGCGCCGCTGCTATAAGCTTGGCCAGGCGCTGCGACGCGCCATTGAGAGCTACCCGGAGGATATCAGCGTGGCGCTGGTGGCCACCGGCGGCCTTTCCCACCAGGTGCATGGCGAGCGCTGCGGTTTTAACAACACCGAATGGGACGCGCAGTTTGTTGATCTCATCGTTAACGACCCGGAAAAACTCGCAGAGATGACGCTCGCCGAGTACGCCACGCTTGGCGGCATGGAAGGCTCCGAGGTGATCATGTGGCTGATTATGCGCGGCGCGCTGTCGGCGAACGTCACCGAGACCTGGCGCGACTATTACCTGCCGTCGATGACCGGCATCGCCACGCTGATCCTTGAGAACAACGCGCGCACGCCGCCGGTGGATACGCTTTCTCGCCACCGCGAGCATATCGCGCGCCAGTTGAGCGGCGTGGAAAAGCTGCCGGGCACCTATCCCTTCACCCACGAGCGCAGCCTTAACGCCATCCGCCTCAACAGCTTTCTGCATAAGCTGATTGAACCCGCATGGCGCGAGCGCTTCAAAACCGCGCCGCAAGCGCTGTATGAGGAGGCGGGACTCACGGAAGAGGAGCGCCAGCTGATTAGCGACCGCGACTGGCGCGGGCTTATCCACTACGGCGCCAGCTTTTTCCTGCTGGAGAAAATGGGCGCGGTGGTGGGGGTCTCTAACCTGCACATCTACGCGGCGATGCGCGGCGTCTCGCTGGAGGCGTTCCAGCAAACCCGCAACCAGCAGGTGCTTTACTCCGTCGCGGGCGATAAATAGCCGACGGCCTGAAAACAGGGCCAGCTGAAAAGGCTGGCTCTGGGCACCAGGTGTAAAGTCTTTTATCGGGTGCGATACCAAAAATGCGTTGATGGTGCGCGGTCGCCGCCAAATCAGGTGGTTGCCGCCCCTGCGGCGGCGCAAAGCTTAAACAACGCTGGGCGGCTGGCGCGTGATATCCCCCCGGCCTGCCAGCAGCCCTTCCACTGAAATATCTTCATCAAGCGCTTCCCAGTGGATGCCGCAGGGGCTGAGTTCCCAGCCTGCGCGCCCCTCTGCGCTGGCGTTAAGGAGACGGGGAAACCAGGCAAGCGGCGCGCCGATAACGCGTGCGTCAGACAGCTCAACCCATAAAGTCTGCTCGTCAAAACGGACATATTTAGCTGAAATAGTCATACCATGCTCCGGCAAATTCATGTTGATGACGGGTAACAAGCAGCAGCAACTCTGCCATTTCGCGCGGTCTGAATCCATGACAGGAGGCAAGTTCCACCTGAGGCATAAGCCAGAATTTTGCTTCCGCCCCGTTTTTACGTACATGAATATGCGCAGGCTCTTGCGGCTTGCCCTCATTAGAATAAAAGAAAAATGCGTATCCTCGCAGACGAAGTATAACGGGCACAGGGTATAGCGCCTCCTGGCGGATCGGTTCCTGAACCCTTCTGTTATCACCTGTCTGCTGCGCTTCCCAACCGTCATTACAGCGCGTTGCGCGCCCTCTCCGGCAATAAAAAAGGCAAGACGCAATGCCTTCCCCCAAAATGCGGCGCAGGCCGCAAAGCGGCCCACGCAGATTATTCGCCTGCCGATGCCTGGCCGTAGTCGTGCTGTATCCGCGCTCTGGAGGCGACGGCCGTCAGGTGTTGGGCGCGAAAGGCGAAACCCTGGCGCTTTTGCGGATCGTTGCCGGAATCGGTCTTTTCCTGCGAATGGCCCATCTGCGTGGCCGCCGCCATGAAACGGCCTGTATCAAGCGGCGCGCAGCCTGCCGCCGCGCCAGCGTTGAGCGTAAGGCCGCCGCACAGCCCGCCGCAGCCAGTTTGCGCATAGCGGCCGCTCCAGCTCGCCATCGGCACCAGCGTTTGCCGGGTAATGGCGGGCACCGCGCAGAAGCGCACGTCGTTGAGCCTGTTCTCTTGCGCGGATAGCGCCTTGCTGCCGCCAGTCACGGATAAATCGCTGTCGCGTAGCGCCTCGCACGCCATTACCGTCAGCGTCACCTGCGGCGCCTGCGCACTGCGGGTTTGCGCCCACAGAACCGCCATGTTGAGGCTGTCGATCGCCAGCAGAAAAAGACAGAGCGCGCGCCCTGCCGTCAGAAATCCTGCCATCTCCCTCGCTCCGCTTTATATCGTTATGGCTCAAAGCGTAGAGAGAGAAAGTCAGGCAAAGTGGAAGTGATTAAGGTTGTCTGTAAAGAAATGTTTCTTCCCGCGCGCAGCGGCGCAGATAGCCCAGCAGCGCCTCGGTGGCGGGCGACGGCAGGCTGCCTGCGCGAAACGTCAGGCCGATGTCGCGGCGGGTCTGCGGCAGCGCCACCGGCAGCGCCGTCAGCACGCCCGCTTCCAGCTCCCAGGCAAGCTGGCTTTTCGAGACCGCCGCCAGCATGTCGGAGTGCAGCAGCAGCCCGCGCACCATCGCCAGATCCCCCGTCTCCACCACCGGGCGCGGCGCTTCAACGCCAAGCGCCGTGAAGGCGGCATCCAGCATCAGGCGTGCGGGCGTCCCGGCGCGCGGCAGCACCCAGCGGGCCTGCGCCAGCCCGTCGCGCAGCGCGTTTTCCTTATGCAGCGGATGATCGTTGCGCGCCAGTATCACCATCTCTTCTTCAAACAGCACTTCGCTGGCTAAATCCGGCGCCTGGCGGGTATTGCGCAGCGCGCCGAGGATGAAATCAATATTGCCGGCGCGCATCTCAGACACCAGCGCGTCGAAGGGGCTTTCGTTGGTCAGCACCTGAATGCCGGGGTGCGCGGCGAGAAACGCGCTTACCGCCTGCGGCAGCAGCCGGGTGCGGCTGAGCGGCAGCGCGCCGATGCGCACCACGCCCTCAAGCACGCCGCGCCGGGCGGCGATATCGGCGTAGATATGCTGCAATTCGTTCATGCAGCGGCTAAGGTTCGGGTAAATCAACGTCGCCGCCTGGCCAGGCATTACCCCCTCCGGCGTTCGGCGAAAGAGCGCGAAGCCGCTGCCTTTTTCCAGCGTTTTTAGCGCGGCGCTGACGGCGGGCTGGGTAATATTGAGCAGATTCGCCACCGTCTGGGTATGGTTAACGTGATAGAGCTGTAAAAATATCTCTAAGCGGCGGGCGTTAAATAAATAAATGGGTTCAATAAACTCTTTATTCTCTTTATTTTTAAGCCGCGCCAGAATAAGCGGCACTGCATTTAATTCCTCAATGGCGTGCTGCGCGCGCGGTAAAATACATTTCCCGTAATCCGTTAATACCATGCCGCTAAAGTGGCGCTCAAATAATGGCACCGATAAAACGTGTTCGAGATCACGAATCGAGCGCGTAATTGCAGACTGCGTGCGAAATAAATCATTGGCTGCCTGAGAAACAGAGCCGCGTTTCGCCACCTGACAAAAAGCCCTTATTTGCATGATATTTAAAAGATTAGTCTCATCATCCCGCGCCATTTTCCCGCTCCTCTCGCCAGGCTTATCTGACCAGAACATAAATAAAAATCATAGGCTGCGCAAACAAAATGATTACCGCAAACAGGGCCGCTATGACACGCTTTTAAAAAAAGCGATGAGGGAAATAACATGTCCGGTTCCGTTACAAAAAAAAGCGCGCTGGTCGTCAGCGCCCATTCCGCTGATTTCGTCTGGCGCGCGGGCGGCGCTATTGCGCTGCATAATGCGCGGGGTTACGACATGCATATTGTCTGCCTCTCATTTGGCGAAAGAGGCGAGTCGGCCAAATTATGGCGCAAGGGCAATATGACCGAAGAAAAGGTAAAAGCCGCCCGCCGTGAAGAGGCGATGGCCGCTGCCGATATTCTTGGCGCCAGCGTCGAATTTTTCGACCTCGGCGACTATCCGCTGCGCGCCGACAAAGCGGCGCTGTTCCGCCTGGCGGACGTATACCGCCGCGTGCAGCCGCACTTTGTGCTGACGCATTCCATGCAGGATCCCTATAACTACGACCACCCGCTGGCCTCCAGCCTTGCCCAGGAGGCGCGCATCATCGCCCAGGCGGAAGGCTACCGTCCCGGCGAAACCGTGGTGGAAGCGCCGCCGGTTTACTGCTTTGAACCGCACCAGCCGGAGCAGTGCAACTGGAAGCCGGACGTGCTGCTGGATATCACCTCCGTCTGGGATAAAAAATATCAGGCCATCCAGTGCATGCAGGGCCAGGAGCACCTCTGGGAGTACTACACCCGCGTGGCGCTGCAACGCGGCGTGCAGGCCAAGCGCAACATCGGCATTACCGGCTCGCGCGTCATCACCCACGCCGAAGGCTTTATGAGTATTTTCCCACGCGTCACGGAGGATCTGGCATGAACCTGCTCGGTAAAAAAGGGGTGGTTATCCGCAGCCTCCCCCGCAGCGAACCGGCCGTGCTGCGCCAGTACGCGGCGCTTGGCGTAGCGACCGTTCATGAGGCGCACGCGCGCCAGGGGTTGCTCAGCCCGGACATCCGCCCGATCCAGCAAGGCGTGAGCGTGGCGGGCAACGCCGTGACGGTGCTGGTGACGCCCGGGGATAACTGGATGTTCCATGTGGCGGTAGAGCAGTGCCAGCCGGGCGATATGCTGGTGGTGGCGCCCACCTCCCCCTGCACGGACGGCTTTTTCGGCGATCTGCTCGCCACCTCGTTGCAGTCTCGCGGCGTTATCGGCCTGGTGGGCGACATCGGCATCCGCGATTCGAATACGCTGCGCGAGATGGGCTTTTACGTCTGGTCCCGCGCCGTTTACGCCCAGGGAACGGTAAAAGAGACGCTCGGCTCGGTGAACGTGCCGGTATTGTGCGGCAACCAGCTGGTGACGCCGGGCGATATCGTGGTGGCGGATGACGACGGCGTGGTGATTGTTCCCCACGCGCTGGGCGACGCCGTGCTGGCGAAAGCGCTTGCCCGCGAAGAGAACGAAACCCTTAAGCGCGAACGCATGCGCAACGGCGAACTGGGGCTGGATATCTACAATATGCGCCCGCGCCTCGCGGAAAAAGGCCTGCGCTATTACGACCGCGCGCAGGACGTGGAGGAATAAAATGGCGCAGCGCAAAATCCCCTGCCTGCTGATGCGGGGCGGCACCTCAAAAGCGGCTTGCTTTCTGGCGGCGGACTTGCCCGCCGACCCGGCGCTTCGCGACCGCGTGCTGCTGGCGGTGATGGGCTCGCCCGACCCGCGCCAGATTGACGGCATCGGCGGCGCGGACCCGCTGACCAGCAAGGTGGCGATAATTACCCCTTCCGCCAGGCCGGACGCGGACGTCGATTACCTCTTCGCCCAGGTCAACGTGGAGAAAGCGGTGGTGGATTATGGTCAGAACTGCGGCAACGTGCTCGCCGCCGTCGGCCCCTTCGCCATTGAAAAAGGGCTGGTGGAGGCGCGCGCGCCGCTTACCACCGTGCGCATTTATATGGAAAACACCGGGCAGACAGCCGTCGCCTCGGTGCCGACAGACGCAGACGGCGTGGTGTATGAAGGCGGCCTGCACATCGACGGCGTGCCCGGCACGGCGAGCGAAATCGTGCTCAATTTTCTTGATATCGCCGGTTCAGGCTGCGGGGCGCTTTTCCCCACCGGCCAGCCGCGCGACCGCTTCGACGGCGTGGAGGTGACCTGCATCGACAACGGCATGCCGGTGATCCTGCTGCGGGCGGCGGACGTAGGCCGCAGCGGTTACGAAAGCCGCGACGCGCTGGATAACGACCATGAACTGAAAGCGCGGCTGGAGTCCATCCGCTTGCAGGCGGGGCCGAAGATGAACCTGGGCGACGTCTCACAGCGCACGGTGCCGAAAGTCACGCTGCTCGCCGCGCCGCGCAGCGGCGGCGCTATCTCCAGCAGGACGTTTATCCCCCACCGCTGCCATGCTTCCATCGGCGTGTTTGGCGCGGTCAGCGTCGCCACCGCCTGCATCATGCCGGACACCGTCGCCGCCGGGCTTTACCATGCCTCGCCCGCGCAGGCGGGGCGCCAGCGCGTGAGCGTGGAGCACCCGAGCGGTGAATTCAGCGTGGTGATAAGCCGCAACGCGCAGGGCGAGCTTACCGGCAGCGGCCTGCTGCGCAGCGCCCGGCTGCTGTTTGACGGGCGCGTCGCTATTCCGGCCAGCCTCTGGCCGCTCACCGAATAAGGGATACCATGATGCAGATTGCTTTTATTGGTTTTGGCGAAGCGGGCGGCATACTGGCCCGCGACCTGGCGGCCCGCTGCCGCGTCGTTATCTGGGATATAAAGCTCGACGGCGAGGAACGTGAGGCGATGCTTTCGAAAGCGCAGGCGGCGGGGGTTCACGCCGCGTCATCGCTCAGGGAGGCCGTGGCCGACGCCTCGCTGGTGTTCTCCACCGTTACCGCCTCTTACGCGCAGGAGGTGGCGCAGCAGACCGCGCCGCTGCTGCACGCGCAGCAGACTTTCCTCGACCTCAACTCCGTCGCGCCGGACACCAAGCGCCGTAGCGCGCAAAGCTTTACCCAGGCGCGCTACATTGATGTGGCGGTAATGGCGCCGGTGCCGCCCGCCCGGCTCGCCACGCCGCTGCTTATCGGCGGGCGCGACGGCGAAGCCTTAACGGCGCAGCTTAACGCGCTGGGGCTGAATGCGCGCTATGGCGCTGAAGAGGTGGGCCGGGTGTCCGCCATCAAAATGTGCCGCAGCGTGATGATTAAGGGGCTGGAGGCGCTGACCACCGAATGCCTGAGCGCGGCGCGGAAATATGGCGTGGAAAATGAAGTGCTGGCCTCGCTGCACGCGAGTTTCCCGTCGCTTGGCTGGAACGGCGAACTGCCGGATTACCTGATTAGCCGCGTGGCGGAACATGGAGCGCGCCGGGCCGCGGAAGTGCGCGAGGTGGTCAGCATGTTAAACGACGCCGGGCTGGAGGGCTGGATGAGCCGGGGGACGGTGGAAACGCAGCAACAGATGGTGGATAAAATGGCGGCGCAGCAGATTCGCTACGCCGACCTCGTGCCTTTCCACTGGCAAACGCTGGCGGATAAGCTCAACTAACGCGGGGGCGAAACGCCCCCCATTTTTTACTTCAGGCTGCCGACCAGCGCCTGGCGCTGCTCTTCAAGCTGAATGGTGCGGTTGCAGACGTCGCGGCCGAACTGCTGGAAATCCGCTTCCTGGTTTTTCCATTCGTTCTGAATAGCGGTTTGCAGGCCGCCGAGGCTTCCCAGCACGCCCTGCAACGGGTTGCCGCCGCCTTTGATGACCGCTTTAGCGCCCATCTCGTTGATGCTGTCCTGCAAAATGCCGCCCATCGCCTGGTTCACCAGCTGCTGGCCGTCGGCCCGCACCTGATCAATCGCTTTATAATGGAACGTCAGACCGTCGGCGCGATGCTCGATGATGCGGTTCATTTGCGTTTTTAGCTGTTTATCAAGCTGCGTCAGGCGGTTACGCATGTTGCTGCTTTCGCCTACCTGTTCGGTGATGATTTTATCCAGCGCCACGCGCCCTTTTTCCACCCGCGACCGCGCGCCGTCATCAATCCACGGCAGCGTGGCGCGCAGCTGTTTCTGGTAGTCGAGCGCCTGCTGGCGCTGGGCGGCGTTCAGGCTTTGCGCTTTGCCGTTAAAGGTCACGCTGCCGTCCGGGCCGAGAAGCAGGTCGCCGTTTTCCCCCACTACCTGCACGGTCTGAGGTTTCAGCACCACGTCGTCGCGCGGCGTGACGCTGCACTGATAGTCCGCATGGGCCTGCGCCGCCGTTATCAGCAGCGCCCCCAGCAGGGCTTTACGCATCATAGTGACTCCTGTAAGACAAAACGGGCCGGTTATACCGACCCGTTAAACTGCATTAATCCCACCACACGTCGAAAAGATCGCTTAAGCGGATCTCTTCAAGCTGCTTCTCTTCAAGCCATTTACGAACCAGCGCCTGATCTTCTTCAGTGCATTTGCCAATCTGCTCTTTGCACACCAGCCCTTCCCAGGCGAGATAGCCGCTGCCGTCGAAGGCGAGGCCGTTTGGCGCTATCACCTCGTTGATGAAATCATCAACGATTTTATCGATTTGCTCTTCCGACGTACCTTGCGGGAAGCGCCAGGCGACAGAGAATCCCAGCTCCTGGAATTCGTCGATGTGCATCTTTTTACGCAAGCGGCGGCTGCGGTGTTTTGCCATTATTTCACCCTCTCGAACATTAAGTCCCATACGCCGTGACCGAGACGATGGCCACGCTGTTCAAACTTGGTCACCGGGCGCGAGGCCGGGCGCGGTACGTAGTCGTTGCTTTCGGAAAGATTTTTGTAGCCCTCAAGCGAAGACATCACTTCGAGCATATGTTCCGCATAAGGTTCCCAGTCGGTGGCCATGTGGAACACGCCGCCGGGCTTGAGCTTGCTTTTCACCAGCTCCGCAAACGGCGCCTGAACGATACGGCGTTTATTATGGCGCGCTTTGTGCCATGGGTCAGGGAAAAAGAGCTGCACCATGGAAAGAGAATTGTCAGGAATCATTTTGTGCAGCACTTCCACCGCGTCGTGACACATCACGCGCAGGTTCTCCACGCCCTCTTCGTGAGCGGAGCTTAAGCAGGCGCCGACGCCTGGCGAGTGAACCTCAATGCCGAGAAAATTTTGCTGCGGGTTGCTCTTCGCCATCTCGACAAGCGAGGCGCCCATGCCAAAGCCAATCTCCAGCGTAACCGGCGCTTCGCGGCCAAACAGCGCGGCGAAATCCAGCGGCTGTTCGCTAAATTCAACGCCCATCACCGGCCAGTAGTGGTCCAGCGCGTGCTGCTGCCCTTTGGTCAGGCGCCCCTGGCGGCGGACAAAGCTGCGAATACGGCGCAGCGGGCGGCCGTTTTCATCAAATTCCGGTGAAATGACGTCGTTATTCATGGCGATTCATCTGTCTGAGTTAGTGTGCGGAAAACGGGCATTATCCAAAGATAGTGGGCCGATGCAAGCGCCGGAAAGTTCCTGTTTACAGCCCTGAGGCGCTGTGCTGCAATCAGCCCCCTCTTCTTTTTTACGCCGGACCTCACGCTTTAATGATGCAGCCTCAGCAATTCTCCCGCCAGGTGCTCGACTGGTATGACAAATACGGGCGCAAAACCCTTCCCTGGCAGCAGGAAAAAACGCCTTATAAAGTATGGCTTTCCGAGGTGATGCTGCAACAAACCCAGGTGACGACAGTTATTCCTTACTTTGAGCGCTTTATGGCGCGCTTTCCCACTGTTTCCGATTTAGCCGACGCGCCGCTGGATGAAGTGCTTCATCTGTGGACCGGCCTTGGCTATTACGCCCGCGCCCGCAATTTACACAAAGCGGCGCAACAGGTGGCGACGCTTCACGGCGGTCAGTTCCCGGACACGTTCGACGCCGTTTCGGCGCTGCCAGGCGTTGGCCGCTCCACCGCCGGCGCGGTTTTATCGCTCTCGCTTGGTCAGCGTTTTCCGATTCTTGACGGCAACGTTAAACGCGTGCTGGCGCGCTGCTACGCTGTAGAGGGCTGGCCGGGGCGCAAAGAGGTGGAAAAACGCCTGTGGGAGATAAGCGATGCGGTAACGCCAGCGCAAGGGGTGGAGCGCTTTAATCAGGCGATGATGGATCTCGGCGCGCTGGTCTGCACCCGCTCAAAACCGAAATGCGAGATTTGCCCGCTTAATAACGGCTGCGTGGCTTATGCCCAGGGCACGTGGGCGAAATACCCCGGTAAAAAGCCCAAACAGCAACTGCCCGAAAAAACAGGCTATTTTTTACTGATGCAACAAGGCGACGAGGTTTACCTTAACCAGCGTCCGCCAAGCGGCCTGTGGGGCGGCCTGTTTTGTTTCCCGCAGTTCGCCAGCGAAGCGGATTTACGCGCCTGGCTGCACGAGCGCGGCGTTGAGGCGCACGGTCTGACGCAGTTAACCGCCTTTCGCCATACATTCAGCCACTTCCATCTGGACATTGTGCCGATGTGGCTTTCCGTGTCCGGCAGCGGCGCATGCATGGATGAGGGAACGGGTCTCTGGTATAACTTAGCCCTGCCGCCCGCCGTCGGGCTGGCGGCGCCTGTAGAGCGCCTGTTACAACAGTTACGCGCCGGGGCGCTGGCTTAAGCCGCGCCGCGCCGCAAAAGAGGACATTATGAGCAGAACCATTTTTTGCACTTACCTGCAACGCGAAGCCGAAGGCCAGGATTTCCAGCTGTATCCGGGAGAGCTTGGCAAGCGCATTTATAACGAGATCTCAAAAGAAGCCTGGGCGCAGTGGCAGGCGAAGCAGACCATGCTCATCAACGAGAAAAAGCTCAATATGATGAACCCGGAGCACCGCAAGCTGCTGGAGCAGGAGATGGTGAACTTCCTGTTCGAAGGGAAAGACGTACACATCGAAGGCTATACGCCGCCAGAAAAACAGTAAGGGCCTTCGGCCCTTTTGCCAAAGCCAGGACGCACTTCAGGAATGAATAAAAAACTACTCGCGCTTGCTCTGGTCGCGCCGTTATTAGTTTCCTGCTCCAGTAATAAGAAAGCTGAAAACGCCTATAACGAGGCCTGGATTAAGGACACCAACGGTTTTGACATTCTGATGGGCCAGTTCGCCCATAACATTGAAAATATCTGGGGATTCAATGAAGTCCTGATTGCAGGACCGAAAGATTATGTGAAGTACACGGATCAATACCAGACCCGCAGCCACATTAACTTCGATGAAGGGACGATCACCGTCGAGACTATCGCCGGCACCGATCCGGCGGATCGCCTGCGCAAGGCGATCGTCACCACCCTGCTGATGGGCGACGATCCTGGCTCTATCGATCTTTACTCTGACATTAACGACATTCAAATCTCTAAACAGCCGTTCCTCTATGGCCAGGTGGTGGACCAGACCGGTCAGCCGATCCGCTGGCAGGGACGCGCCAACGATTTCGCGAATTACCTGCTGCAAAATCGCCTGAAAAGCCGCAGCAATGGCCTGCATATCATCTACAGCGTCACCATTAACCTGGTGCCGAACCACCTCGATAAGCGTGCGCACAAGTACATCGGCCTGGTGCGCAAAGCGGCGCGCAAATATGGCGTGGATGAGTCGCTGATCCTCGCTATCATGCAGACCGAGTCCTCTTTCAACCCGTACGCCGTAAGCCGCTCTGACGCGCTGGGGTTGATGCAGGTAGTGCAGCACAGCGCCGGGAAAGATGTGTTCCGCTCGCAGGGCCGCTGGGGTATGCCGAGCCGCAACTATCTGTTCGATCCGGAAAGCAACATTGATACCGGCACCGCGTACCTGGCGATGCTGAACAACGTTTACCTTTCCGACATCAGCAACCCGACGTCGCGCCGCTATGCGGTGATCACTGCCTACAACGGCGGCGCGGGCAGCGTGCTGCGCACCTTTGCAAGCGACAAGATTGAAGCCGCGGCCATCATCAACAATATGGATCCGGGCGAGGTTTACCAGACGCTGACGACCCGTCACCCGTCTGCCGAGTCTCGTCGTTATCTGTATAAAGTGGATACCGCGCAGAAAACTTACCGCCGCGGCAAAGGGTGATGGCGTTGGCATAGTTTGCCGGATAAACCCACTCCACTCGTCACAGCGCTACGCTTCTGGCTAACGATGTGCGGGTGGCAAAAGGTTATGTCTGCCAGCGCGTTGCGTTTCTGTTCCTCACTTCACGCGACCGTGCCAGGGGCTTTAATAGCGGCGCCCTGGCACCCCGTTTTCCTCACCCGCGCAGCATATACCCATATAACCGCTTAATGCCGTCGGCGTCGGTTTCGCTGTAGACCCCCTGTAATTCCGGCGAAAAGCCCGGCAGCAGGTTTACTCCCTCTTCCAGCGCCAGGAAATAGCGCAGCGCCGCCCCGCCCCACACTTCGCCCGGCACCACGCAGAGCACGCCCGGCGGATACGGCAATGCGCCTTCCGCCGCCACGCGCCCTTCGGCATCGGCGAGGCGCACCAGCTCCACCTCGCCGCGAATAAACGCCATGTTCGCATCCTGCGGGTTCACCGCCACTGGCGGCAGGCTTTCGCGGCGGAACATCGCTTTTTGCAGATCTTTAACGTTAAAACTGACGTAGAGATTGTGCATCTCCTGACAAAGCTGGCGCAGGGTGTAGCCTTTATAGCGCACCGGGTATTTCTGCCAGATGGTCGGCAGCACGTCGGCAAGCGGCGTGTCGTCTTCAATGTGGCGCTCGAACTGCGCGAGCATCGCCACCAGGTGCGCCATCTTTTCCGTGCTTTCGGCAGGCGTCAGCAGAAACAGTATCGAGTTAAGATCCGCCTTCTCCGGCACAATGCCGTTTTCGCGCAGGTAATTCGCAAGAATAGCCGCCGGTACGCCGAATTCGCTGTATTCGCCTGTCGCAGCATCGATGCCCGGCGTGGTCAGCAGCAGCTTGCACGGGTCGACCATATACTGCTCGCGCGCATAGCCGTGAAAACCGTGCCACGAGGCATTTGGCTCAAAGGTGAAGAAGCGGCGCTCGCGGGCCATCAGTTCAGTGGGGTGATCCTGCCAGGGGCGCCCCGCCACCGTTTCCGGCACGAAGGGTTTGATCATCTTGCAGTTGGCGATGATTGCTTTGCGCGCCTCAATGCCCTTCTCCACACACTCCGCCCACAGCCTGCGGCCGCTCTCCCCTTCGTGAATTTTGGCGTTCACGTCGAGCGCGGCGAACAGCGGATAAAACGGGCTGGTGGAGGCGTGCAGCATAAAGGCGTTGTTCAGCCGCTTGTGCGGGCAGAAACGCGCCTGGCCGCGCAGGTGGTTGTCTTTTTTGTGGATTTGCGATGTCTGCGAGAAGCCCGCCTGCTGCTTATGCACCGACTGGGTAACGAAAATTCCCGGGTCGTTCTCGTTGAGCGTGAGCAGCAGCGGCGAGCAGTCGGCCATCATCGGGATAAACTGCTCGTAGCCGACCCATGCGGAATCAAACAGGATGTAGTCGCACAGCGGCCCCAGCTTATCCACCACCTGGCGGGCGTTGTAGACAGTGCCGTCGTAGGTGCCGAGCTGGATCACCGCCAGGCGGAACGGACGAGGGCGATCGGCGCGATCGGGCGCGACTTCGCGGATCCGATCGCGCAGGTAATCTTCATCAAAACAGTGGGCGTCGATGCCGCCGATAAAGCCGAACGGGTTGCGCGCCGCCTCGAGATAAACCGGCGTGGCGCCCGCCTGGATCAACGCGCCGTGGTGGTTCGACTTATGGTTGTTGCGGTCGAAAAGCACCAGGTCGCCGCGCGTCAGCAGCGCATTAGTCACCACCTTGTTGGCAGCCGACGTGCCGTTCAGCACGAAATAGGTTTTATCGGCGTTAAAAACCTTCGCCGCGAACTTCTGCGCATGCTTCGCCGATCCTTCGTGAATGAGCAGGTCGCCAAGCTTCACATCCGCATTGCACATATCGGCGCGAAAGAGGTTCTCGCCGAAGAAATCATAAAACTGCCGCCCCGCCGGGTGCTTTTTGAAAAACTCGCCGTGCTGGTGACCCGGGCAGGCGAAGGTGCTGTTTTTCATCTCTACGTACTGGTAGAGCGTGTCGAAGAACGGCGGCAGCAGGTTTTCTTCATAGGCGACCGCCGCCGCTTCCAGCTCCAGAAAGCCCTGCGCGTTGCCGGTGATAACGCCGGTGACGTCAGCATTTACCGTTCCCTCTTCCGTCAGCACAAATACCGGCAGGTTAAAGCCGGTGCGTTTGAGCAGGGCCAGAATGCCGCTGCGCGTGTCGGCAACGGTGAGCACCACCGACGCCACGTCGGTAAAGTCGGTGTTATCCAGCGTCACCACTTCGCGGTGCGTGGAAAGTGACGTCGCCAGATCATGGCTGGCGGCGATTTTTAATGATTTCATAAGCACAAAGACCCGTAACAAAGGGGTGAGCGCCTTCAGGCACAGCATCGGGAATAGCCCGGCGAAGGTGTCTTGCGTGGTCTGACTGGGTTCCAGCTCCGACCGCCAGACATCAGTAAAAACAGAGCGGTTCTGGTCTTACTGTTGTCCTACAGTGAGCGTGCGTTAACCTCACCGCATGGTGAGCGAAGGAAGCGACCGGAAGAGACAACGGGCGTGCGGCTGCGAAAGGCTTCGCAGAGCTGGCGCTGTGGCGAGTAACAGCATAAAAGCACCCCGTGTGGTGAAGAAAAGTCGCGCAATAATGGCACCTTCTGCCGGGACGGGCAACCCGTGAAAAAGCCTTTTACGCAGCGCGATTTTGCCCTGTGGTTTTAATCCTTTAAATTTCAATAAACTATTTTTAGCTTCGCGCTTAAATCTGCAAATTTTTCGCATAATAATGCGTAACAAGGGATTTCGGGCGGGCGCAACGCGAGGAAAAAGCGCATGCGGTTTATGCTTAAAGCTCACACGTTTTGCGGGAGACGACCATGGTAACAGGGCCTTTTATTAACGCCGCCGCCGTGCTGCTGGGCGGGTTGATTGGCGCGGCGCTGAGCCAGCGGCTGCCGGAGCGGCTGCGCACCTCTATGCCTTCTATCTTCGGCCTGGCGTCGATGGGCATCGGCATTTTGCTGGTGGTGAAGTGCGCCAACCTGCCGGTGATGGTGCTTTCCACCCTGCTCGGCGCGCTGATTGGCGAGCTTTGTTACCTGGAAGGCGGCATCAGCAAGGCGGTGAAGAACGCAAGCAGCCTCGCGCAGCGGCTGCGGCCCGGTAAAAAGGCGAACCCGGCGCAGGAAAACTACGTGCAAAACTTTGTCGCTATTATCATTCTGTTTTGCGCCAGCGGCACCGGGGTTTTCGGCGCTATGCGCGAGGGGATGACGGGCGACAACAGCGTGCTTATCGCCAAGGCGTTTCTCGACTTCTTCACCGCCACGATATTCGCGACCTCGCTCGGCATTGCGGTAGCGTCCATCTGCGTGCCGATGCTGCTGATTCAGCTTACGCTCGCGTATTGCGCGGTGTTTATCCTGCCTCTCACCACGCCCGCGATGATGGCGGATTTTACCGCCACCGGCGGCCTGCTGCTGCTGGCGACGGGGCTGCGTATTTGCGGCATTAAGATGTTCGCGGTGGTGAATATGCTCCCCGCCCTGCTGCTTTCGATGCCGCTTTCGGCGCTCTGGACGCATTTTTTCGCCTGAACGTTCACAAACGCAGCAAACTGCTGCGGGAATGTACGGACGGCGCGCAATTGGGTGAAAATGTTTGACGAAAGTAGCCGATTCAGGTTTAATGCGCCCCGTTGCCCGGATAGCTCAGTCGGTAGAGCAGGGGATTGAAAATCCCCGTGTCCTTGGTTCGATTCCGAGTCCGGGCACCACTTATTCAGAGAACCCGCCCAAAAGGCGGGTTTTTGCTTTTGGGCTTTCCGGACTCTTCATCGAACTCCGTTCGATTGTTCGCCACTTCCCTGTGGCTCACCCCTGCGGGGCCAGCGCGTAAACGCGCTGTGCAAAAACGCTCCCGGCGTTTTTGTCCGAGTCCGGGCACCACTTATTTCGAACCCTCGCCTTTGGCGGGGGTTTTTGCCTTTGGGCTTTCCGGACTCTCCATCGAACTCCGTTCGAACCCTCGCCTTTGCTTGCACATGACCACACCGCCAGGCTTTATCTGTACGCAACCAGCGACAAAGAACCCGTGAAGTATGGCTCGGCTGCTTAGCCCTATTTAAAACGGTTTTAGATAAACCCGCCCGCACAGAATGAGTGCGGGTATTTTTTATTTATGAACCGATTGATTAATATTGAAGCTGTCGCCTTTTTTTACGACCTGGAAGGTTGAGACGTAGGCTTTTCGCGTGGATTTATTATTCTTACCCTCTGCTCTTACATTCACTTCGACCTGAGTAAGATATTCCTGGTCCGTTTTAAATTTAAATTCACCTGCGAGAATACAAAAAAGCCCCGCTTCTGGTTGCTTATCAGACGGGAAAATGATCTGTTCCGAGGGTTTTCCAACATTGTAAGTAATTGCTGATACTACAGTCTCATTGCTTTGTATTGGTAAGGAAAGGCATACATCGCTGTTTCTCACGTGAGCAGGAACAGATATTTCTTTCGTATATCGATGTTCCAGGTTGTCACCTAATCTGCAACCACTCAGTAAGATGATTAATAAGATGAACAATTTATTTAGCATGGTCATTTGAATGGAAACCCTCGAGCGTTTTTTTATAATTTGCAACACCATATTAAATTAAGTACACAATAAGCTCTAACTCCACTATCAGGTGCAGCCACACGGCGAAAATTTTAATAGGTTCTTCTCTTGCTAACTGACAGAGCAGTTCTTCAAAAGCGTTATTTTGGGAATTGTCGCATGTCCTGATGTTTTCCCATCTTATCGACATATTAATTCTTTACGATGTATTTCAAACCAAACGACAAGAGGCACACGTTTATCAAATATCAAATAAAGATATGGACCAGATATAGCTTTAAATCGCACTATATCCCTGCTTCGGGTCATTCTTATACTGCGGAAACGCCAGTTTTAGCTCCCCTTGCTCCACTAGCGGTTTCAAGTACTGCTGACGCAGCGCGTTAGGGTTACGGCTAAGGATCTGCCCCAGCGCAGCAACGGAAATATACTGGCCCTGACATACCTTCAGGATCACACTCTTCATTAGCGCTTTATCCCCCAGACGCAACCTTTCACGCGGAACCGCAGCTAAAGCAAACAACGAATCCCGGAAAGCTTCGGTGAGATTATCAACATCATCAATATAGGGTCTGTCGATAAAGCGGTTAAGCAAACGCCCATATTCATCCCGCGACGCAGGTTGAGCGTCCCTTGCGTTATACGTGGAGTTTTCCTCGTTATGTGTGGACTTCCCTTCGTTATATGTGGACCTCTGCTCGTTATATGTGGACCTCTGCTCGTTATATGTGGACCTCCCCTCGTTATGTGTGGACCTCTGCTCGTTATAAGTGGAGTCTTCTTCGTTATGTGTAGAGCTCACAACTGCGCCTAACGAGAAAACCTCATCCGGTGTCATGACTGATACGCCGGGTAAGGTGTAATATTTATTTTTCTGCTCACCACCAGCGACCAGAAAACCTTTACTTTCCAGGCGTGGAAGCGTCAACGTGACTTCGCGGGAATGACGAGTTGTTAACTGGCAGGCTCGTTCATGATTGACCCAACCTTCAATCGCCCCTGTTGCAACAATCACCTGTTCAAAATCATCAAGCTGATCGAAGGTTTCACCAAACCGCTGATGCAAATCATCCAGAACATGCTGCGGGATCAGGCTGGCGGTTGGTAGCTCCAGTATTGTCTGCGCCGGGAAGGGATTTTCTCTCAGTCTCGGCATGCGCCAGTTGGTCGTTCGCCAGCCGCTGAAAATCTTTGGCATTCCTGAACCAGCACGTTCACTCAGGCCAATCAGCAAAAACATCTGGTGCAGTAACCTGTTGCGACAATCACTGACGCCGCCCACAATTACATCTTCCAACGGCAGGCGCATCAAGCCGGGATTGCGAAAGCCAAACATATCGGGACGTTTGACGATCAGAATAGAAACCCGGTCAGTAAAATCAGCATGGACCAGCGTGTTGACCAGCGCTTCACGCAGTGCGATATGTACTGGCGTATCCGTTCTGCGCTGACCCTCTTCAAGCGTAAAGGGGACTTTCAGATCGGCGACCAGCTTTTGATATACCTTGCGATAAAAATCAAACAAGTTCCCTGACCATGTACCGTCCGGACATACCCGATCCACCCAACGCAGCTCCGTTTTAGCTTGGGGGCGTTCCTGGTAATCCACCATGTAGTTAGGTGCAGCAGCAATAATCGCATCCCATTTACCAAACATGAGAACGCCAGCCAGCGTTATGCCCTCTTTTCCAGTTTCCCTGTCTTTACGCCATCCACCAACCATTTTAAATAGTTCAAACGGCTCACAGGCAAGATAAGGGTGCTGTGGGTTATTTGCCGATAGCAGATTGCGATAGACTTTCAGGCTGTCCAGATCGATATCGTCCTGAAAGGTATAGTGTTCGGAAAGCACTTCATTATCGCGACTGTCGTGGATCTGCTCTGCAAGCATCCGCTTGACAGTCATATCATCACAAACGCGATCGCCTTCGTGAAAACGTTGATAGGTGTTACCAAATGGGGACTTTTTCAGGTGAACCGGCTTTTGTTTGCGCATCGCCTGTGGAATATGGATCGCCAGAACGTCCGTTCCTTGCAAAGAGACCTGTTGCACATCGTTTTCTGATCTCAGCACATTCGCACTGACCCGATCGCGATCGTTTAACTGATTAAACAGATCGGTCTTAATCTTTTCGAGATCAGCAATACCAACCGGTGTAAATTTTCCAGCCTGTTCTTTTACACCAAGAACTACCCAACCGCCCCGACCATTCGCCATTGCGGAATAGGTAGGCCAGAAGTCTTTCGGTAACTCGCCTTTGCCGTCTCTCCCCCCTGCCAGCTTGAACTCTACCTGTTCCGACTCGACAAGAGTTTGTAGATCTATAATGTCTTTAATTTGCAAAGGCATAGAGGCTACTCTGTCTGAAAAATGTTCGGCTATATCATATCGCATCTACTTAATATCTGGTAGGTTACCAAGGGTGCTGATGGATCCTTAGAGCTTATTTATGATCCGTTCTGCCACATGACCAGCGCCTCTTTAACTATTCCCGCAGGCAAAAATTCCTGCTCCAGACGACCACGCGGTAATTGGGTCAAGTAGCGATAAAAATCGGCCTCTTCATTGAGCAAACCATCGGGTATTGCTTCCTGTGCTTTTATCGGTTCAGGAACGGCGCTATGGCTGGCATATTGCTCAAACAACTCACGATTCATGAGCAGAACATCAAGCGCCGGGCGGCAGCGCCTGGCTCTCGACAGCATTAGTAGCCCCCAACTATCCATGTCCCCCCAATAAACAACGCGTTTTTCATTCAGAACAGGGCTGGATAACCATTGCACGTCAAGGCCGCACCCTAAAATCGCGATAGTGTCAGATAACACTGGAAGTTGATGCAGACACTGTTCATTTTCAATCACCAGCACATGCGACGCGGGTAATGTCGTTTCCACCAGTTCCGCCGTCGTCACACGGCATTTTTTAAAAGGAAGCAAGCCGGGTGATAGCGGCACAACCAAAACCCAGTGGCTGGACTCATCAAAAGCATCAAGAAAGGTCGTTAATCCCTGCTCGCTGGCTTCACCGGAAAAACGCACATCCAGCAGTAGGGTTAATAACGAAATATTATTCTCAATAAATTTGGTATCTACCCCTTGCCCGGATAGTAGTCTTAGCGGCAGCCCTTTTGCGCAGCCCGGCTCTAATCGGCAGGCCAGTCTGGTGGCGCTGACGATGACTTGCGGATCTTTGTGCCGCCAGAGCGAACGATGACTGACCAACAGCGGATGAAAAATGGGATCAACCTGCTCAATAATATCTTCCAGCAAGCGAAACTCCCGGCTTACCGTCGCATCTGCCGCTGCGTTGATCCAGTCAGAAGGTTCATCCATGATCCAGCGTAACGGCATTGATACCGGTCCGTCGCTCGCCCGATAACTGACCTCTTCCCAGTCCACACGCCCAACCGCGACTTGCCGCCATAACTGCACGTGTTGTAAAACGCGCTGAGGCTGCTCTGCGAATATTTTAGCGGAAGGTTTTCCAATGGGCAGACAGAGCGGCAAGTTACCAGGTAGAAGTAAACGCTCAGTCCGAAGCTTTGCATTGCCCCACTGCCGGGCAAGCTTTTTACGTAGCTCATCAGGAGAATACATTCTGGACTTTCTCCCTCCTGTGATAATGGTGCTCAAGCTCTTCCCAGCTCAGTGAGACCATATTTGAATCCTGACCGCGCCGGTGGACAACAATCGCCGAACGGGTATGGTCGCGCAGCAGGCGCATCTCTTTATTGGGGGTAATAAACACTGCATGTAAGCCAAATTCTTTAAGCGCGGCAATGATCCTGCCCGCCACGGCATGGGAGCTACGGGAAAAGGCTTCATCAAGGATAATAGTACCGAAAAGCGGATAACGACTTCCCGCAGGACAAAGTGCATAACTAAGTGAAGCGGTCAACACGTAAGAGGCAATAATCTCTTTTTCTCCACCGCTACCGCCCTGCGAGCCGGTACGTGACTCAATCACATCTCCGCTCTGACGATCCATCACCGATACGGCGAATTCCAGACGAAAACGGGGATCCAGCAGCGCCTTCGCCCCCAATGTACGATTTCGTTCACAGGCATCTCGCAGTTGCGCCACCAGCACCTGCAAAGCCTTATAATGGCTCTCGCCGTTATCATCAACAAACCGGGCGGCATTTAGCTGACGCTGCGCTTTTTCAAGCGTGCGCAGGCTTTCATGGACAACTTTTTTGGTATCCAGACGCAGGTAGCGATCCGGCTGAAAATCGACCCTAAACATGGTTTCATTGAGTTCGCTGAGTCGCGCTTCAATCACCAGCACCTCATGATCGATATGGCTGAGCAGTTGCGTTACGCCGTCGTCAGATGAACGATTCAGATAGTCAAGGAAGCGGTTGAGCTTTTCCGGCAGGGCTTCTTCCGTCAGTTCCTGCAAACGCTGTAAATAGACAGGAATATCGTCCAAATCAGCCCCTGCCTCAACGAGCGCCCCGGTATCCACACGTTTGGCTTCAGACATACGTTTGGTCAATTCAATGTTCAGTTGATGCAGCTCACCTTTAATACCCTCAATTTCTTGATGAATTCCCCGCTCATGTTGACGTTCCAGATCGCGAATGTCAGGCAGTTGCTCCAGAGTCACCGCAGGAAAATGTGAGGCGCACAACGCTCGCTCTTCATTTTGCATACCTTGTTGCGCAGTTTGCTGGGCCTTACGCTCTGCGGCCCGGGCTGACGTGAGTTCTGTATCCAGCCCATTTGTGACTTTATTGGCGGCTCTGAGCTGCTTATCAAGTTCAAATTCAACCAGTTGAGCCTCATCAAGTTTTGCTTTCGCTACGCTGGCGTCAGAATCCGGGCGGATCAGATTCTCCAGCCGCTCCTTGAGCGCTTCCAGTTGGCTCTTTGCGCCGGGAACATCAATTCTATCGAAATCAATTTGTTGTATTTTCTGGAATGAAATGGCCTGATTTTGCAAAAGCCCTACTTCGCCTTTCGCAAACTCAAGCACCTCGTTTGCAGTTTTAACCTGCTTCTGAAGCGCCGCAATTTCTTTGGCAAGGAAGTTCAGGCGATCGCGGTTATCGAATCCCGTTAACCAGTCTTCATCAAGGCGTTTCTGATCCTGCTTGTCATAAAAACGCTGTTTACCAGACATTAACCCCTGCACCGTCATAGCATGAGGTGTGTTACGCAACTGTTCAGGGCTGTCAACACAATGTCTGTCGCTTTCTGCCAGTAATGCTTTGACAGCTTCTCGCCACGGATGATCTTTCCACAACAGCTTGCGGGTAAAACCATCGTCGAAGAACCGGGTAGGAGAGTGCGGTAATTTGACCTCCAGTAGCCGCACATGCAGACGGTTGTTGCGCTGATTTACCCAGCGCAGCGCTTCCTGTGCCGATTCGGGCGCAACAAGAATACGCAGCCTGTTACTCCCGACAGCGCGCTCAATCGCACCGCGCCATTGCGCCTCTTCCGCTTTAACCTGTATCAGTTCAGCGACGAAAGGTAGTTCAGACTCATCAACGTTCAGCGCTTTTGCCAGCTCGCTGCGAAACGCCTGATAATGTGCGGGAAGGTTAGAATCCGGACGACGCGCAATCTCGGCGCGTTCAGCTTCCCGTCCCCGAAGTTCTTCAGTCATGCTATGGCTGAGCGCGCCTTTTTGATATGCATCTTCTTGTTTCAACTTTATATCATCAGCAAACTGCTCGCGTCGGGCCTCAGCTTCACGCTGATTCGCCTCTAGCTGTGGTTGACTCAGGTCAGGCGACAATCCAAGATTACGGGCCAACTGTTGATACTGGATCGCCAGAGTCTCTCGACTGCCGAGCGTTTTTTGCCAGTCCTTAATACGCTCGTTCAGTTCATCAATATTGGCGCCGCCAACCTGGAGATAGCGCTGCATACAGTCGCTAACCACCTTTTTTTGCAACTCAAGCCGTGACTGGATCTGTTCTTCACTGGTTTCCGCCTCACCAAGCTCAGCATTAAGGAGACCAATCTTTTCCCTCCAGAGCTGGCTTGCCTGTTGTGCAAACCAGATGGGCAACAGCAATGCCAGCGCCTGCTTATCAGCAAGTTGTTGCGCTTGCTTCTGATATTTATCCCAAATCAGAGCGACAGGTTGTAAAGACTGTTGTTGTTTGCGCGCCGTTTCCAGCTCCTGATGAATTTCAGTCAGGCCATCAAAACTATTGACCACTTCCGTCGCGCGATCGAAAGCGGAGTGATCGTCCAGCACCAGCTCACGAAAAATCTCATCTATGCTGTTTAGCTGTTTTAACCCTGCCGCCCGGTTTAACAGCGTAAACGCGTTTTCCCCTACTTCAAAGAAATCGCGCAAGCGCGCCAGATACTGCTTTTTATTCGGGTATGTCCAGATCCCGATCGCCTCTTTTTCCATTTGCCGGAGCAAACGTGTGCCGCCCTCATGATAAACGTGCAGCCAATGCTCCAGCGTCTGCTCGGGGTTATCACTGAATAGCCAAAGCCTTTTCATATCCGTCACGCTGGAGCTGGTGGAATCAAACCACAGCAGCGCTCCCAGACGTACCTGCTGCCCTTCACGCTCCAGCGTAGCGGAGATGCCGGTCACGGTTTTTCCCGGTCTGGCGATATGTGATTGCCCCTCTCGCCCATCTCCGGGTCCGGATACACCGCGGACGTAAGAAATAAGATCCCTGTCGCTTTCATGGCCGCCAGTTGAGGCCAGATTGTAGCGTGGATTGGCGCAGAGTAACGTCATTAAAGCATCAACCAGCGTCGTTTTTCCGCTCCCGGTTGGACCAATAACGGCGGTACCTTCCTGATGGATTGCGGCCTGATGCAATCCATGAAAACCGCCCCAGTTGAACAACTCAATACGGGTGAGAATAAAAGATTCCTTTCCAGCCAGACGAGCTATTTGATTCATACTTCCTCCGCGCTGCTATCCTTTTCTGGTGTGTCATTTGGAGAGGTTTGTTGGGCAATTTGCTCTCTCAGCCATAACAGCAATGTCTGAAGATTTATCGGATCGGCAAGATGAGCAATAATCGGACGAATCACGATCCGCTCATGCGCATCCAGCGACGTGACCAGCCCATGGCCCTTTAATTGATCCAATAGGGTAAGCAACCGGGTGCGTTCTTTTGATTCACTCCCCGGATCGCCAAGGTAAATCTGGAGCTGAGGGAGGAGATCGTCGATAGCGATCTGCGCCTGGCTGGCACCTGTTCCACTTTCCTGCTCCCAGGCAACAAAACGCTGGCGCAGTATGGCAACTAATAATGATTGTTCCAGGTTAAGCCGTTGCCGTCTCACCAGAGGGTGGGACCATTCATCCTGCTCCGGCGTTTCATCAAGCCTGACTTTGACATACAACAGACCGCGGATCTCATCAATGCCGATATCCAGATCGAGAGGTTCCAGAATGCGAGTAACCTCTTCTGGATGGGTCAGTACAACGCGGTACAGATTGGGTTTACTGGCCTCTTCCAACAGGCCGTATTTGAGCAATTCCTGAGTCGCTTCGCGTATTTTTTTCAGCGTTCGCATTTCGCTATTGGTTGCAATTTCCTCAACCGACTCATCAGCAACCGCTTCGTCCGATGGTTCTGGTTCACTACCTGCATTTTCAGCAACGCTCCGGTTAATCTGTCTGTCAAAAAAGCCCGCCATACCTGTTACTCCCAATCGATATCCATTAATGCCTGGCTTTCCAGACCGGTAGTGGGCAGATTAAATCGCCAGCGGCGACCTTCCCCATCACTAAGCTCAGCAAATTCGCGCTGTGTATCAATAACCTCAATGCCCGCTTCTCTCGCCATGCCAATCCATATGGCGAAGGTTTCGAGATCGTGGGCCGGGGGCAATAGCGCCGCCAGTTCAGCCAGGCCAACGGGACGATTTTCTTTTGCCAGAAGCTGCAACGTCTGCTGAATCAACACCTCACGATCGAGGCCATTGAAAGCATCCCAAAAATCCTCGCCAATCTGCATTAAATCTGCCGCATGATTACTGAGATCCAATGTTTGTTCCGCTTCATCATCCACCTCTTTAAAACGTAAACGTTCAAAAGCGGGGATGCCTGTTACCGCCACACCAACGGCAGGAAGCGGAACCTCTTGTTTACGAATTATTTGGCGCTGCCAGTTGAGTTTTAACGCCAGATTCAGAAACTCGTTAAGCAAATGACCAACACGGTGATGTTCAGCAGCAAGACCAGTTTTCATGAAACCACGGACATCACGCTCGCTACGGGCGCGAGCCTGGAGTACAGTTTGCGATTCATCTACCAAGCGCTTAACCAGCCAGCGCAGATCGTGCCGCTGTAAACGGTTAAGCGCATCGGAAGCAGAAGGATGGCTAAGGATCACACGTAATCGTTCACTCATCGCTTTAAGTTCAGAAGATTGACGGAGCTGTTGCTGAAAGCTGTCGAAAACTCTTCCTTCCGGCGTATTAAGCAGCGCGTCCTGATCGTTGAGCAGGCGCTCCACAATATCGCCGCGATGATATTGCTCACCAATAATGGATTGCCGAAGCGCGCGGTCAGCCTCACGCCAGGAATCTTCAACACGACGAAAGTCAGCCCGCAGGCTGGAAGCCAAATTAAAGACCTCACGAATATGCTCAACCGCCTGATGCGATTCCAGCACTTCAATATTTCCGGCTTCAACCTCCTGTAATTCACGTTCTAGTTCAGCAATACGACGACGTAAGTTTGAAACCCGGTTTGCCGGATTCGGATTAAGGCGGGTTTCCAGATTTTCAATTTCTCGTTGTACGGTGGACAAACGGGAAGCCGTAGAGGTCATGAAACGATTATCCAGCGATTCAACAAACGTAATCGCGACCTCAAGCGCATCTGTGGCGAAGATTCGACCATCCCGTTCGACAATTAAACGGCGTTTAATCCATTCCCGCAGCTCACGGCTGGCCTGAAGAGTGGGGTTGTTCTGATTAATGTCATACTGTTCCTGACTCACATGCTCGACAAGGATGCCAGTAAGAGACTGAATAGCCTCCTCAAGGGGGATACCATCATGTGATTTTTCAAACAGCGTTTTCAGGCAGCTCAATACCAGCGGGGAACGACGGGTAGCAAGAAGTATCCAGGCAGGATGCTGGTTTTTTGCTGAAATATAATTTTCCGTACGTTGCCTTGTTTTATCTTCCATGTAACAGAACCTTCAAGAATGCTTATTGAGGTTTAAAGACTAAGATAATTCGCCGTTGTGGATTTTTTCTCCAGTAACCTGCCTTAATTTGTGATTTTTATCACAATTTTCTTTCATTTAATTTTCTTCATTATCGGGGACAAATACTGAAAGTTGTGCACAATGAGTTCCGGTTGAAACATGAATAGATAATTCCCAGAACAACTTTACGAGACAAAAAGCAGAAATGCGTGGTGGAAAAGTGCAGAAGTTATGTCAACTCCTTATGTTAAGAATGACCATATTCCTTTTTTATTGTTCAGATTGACCGCCTTGAATATGCAACACGCGGATGTAGCTAAACGCTCGAAATGGATATGACGTTGCATAATATCACCCGCGCCACTACAAATTTGCCTTACACTCTACAATCAGTCCAACCAACCAGCTAATTCTGAAGGTATAGCGCATGTCTGCCTGGGACTTATCCAAAATGGGCACTGCTAAAGTGACACTGAATATCAGTGACTGCAACCATACAATTACTGAAAAGTGTCCCGTTGGCGACTTGGAGTACAGTTTTTATCAATACACAGCGGGGGAGCTTAATGAGGCAGAATTTGCGACCCCTAAGCTTTTTTCCGCTGACGCCACCCAGCGCAAGTTAGTAATAGAGTATATTCCTCCCCAGGTCGAGCAAGCCGCTGCTGCAAGTGATGATGCCATAGTTATGCTGGGGCGCCTGCACTGTTACCCAGTGAATTCTGAATGCCGCTATCACACTCACTTATGGTCAGAGGTAGCGCTTGAAAAATCCCTCATACCTCTGACATTACCCAATAAAAGCGAACACCAGCTACGGCGATTTCAGCAGCGTAGTGATGAGTTGTTTGGCTACCAAAATTTGATTTCAGGTGACAGCAATGCAGGTAACTGGGGCAGAAGAGAAAACGGTGATTTAGTTCTTTTTCGATTGGGAAAGGTTTGGAAAAGGAAGCCCTGCTATCGGCCTGGCCCCTCTTATAAAGAGAATGGGGGCAAAACAAAGATTTATGGAACTAGCGGAACGCTATTGCCAGTTAACTGGCCGCCACAACTAATGAACCGCGGGGAAATTTATAACGCCAGGCAAAAGATGCCATAGGGAGTAAAAATAGATTCTCTAGTTGCATATTAAATAATTATTTTAAGAATAATTATTTAATATAAAACGGAAATGGAATAATCATTCCCTAAACTTAACAGTTTAATTAAGAGATTTAGTTATTAATTTAAAAGCTCTACTGCGGGTTAGTTCTATTCACAGGAAACTGCAACTCTGGCGTTGATAAAACGCTGCCTGAAATGGCTGCGCCTTAAAAAATGTCGGCTTAGCGCAAACAATTTTCCATCCCGCTTATCTCCCTGCTCACCGGCAAAGCGCAGCGCTTGCCCGTAGCGTGCTGAAAATGCGTCGCGACGGCAGGCGGCCCCGCCGGGCGGCCTGAAAAGCGACTCCGGCATCTCTTCGCAGCGGCTTGATTGATGTAACGCTTCGCGGCCGATTAAAGGCAAGAAAGAAGCCAACCGCGTGGGCGAAACGCTGCTCACCAGCCAGCATTATCAATTTGAAGCGGGCATCGCTGCGGGGTTTTCGCGCCGCCCACGTTGTTTTTTCTCGCTTTTCAACTAAACAGTACTTTTACCTTAGTGAAGGATCGCTGATGAAATCCCGACCATTTTATTTCACCGCCGGCGTGGCGCTGCTGGCGCTGCTGTTGATTATCACCGCCCTTACGACAGAGCGCAGGCTCACCTGGCTGATGGAAGTAATGCCGATTTTCATTATCGTGCCCATTCTCTGGGCCACCGCCAGGCGCTACCCGCTTACGCCTGTGCTTTATTCGCTGATTTTTGTCGGCTGCGTTTCGCTTATTGTCGGCGGCATGTATTCCTACGCTCGCGTGCCTGTTGGCTTTTATGTTCAGGAGTGGCTGGGGCTTGCGCGCAACCCCTACGACCGCTTCGGCCATCTGCTTCAGGGGCTGGTGGTGTCGCTTTCGGCGCGGGAAGTGCTGGCGCGCGGCGGTTACCGGCTGGGCGCGAAGATGCTGGCGTTTCTGGTCTGCTGCGTCACGCTCGCCATCAGCGCGTTTTACGAACTGATTGAGTGGTGGGTCGCGCTGGCGCTGGGTAAAGACGCGGACGATTTTCTCGGCACCCAGGGCGACGAATGGGATACCCAGGCCGACATGCTTTGCGCGTTGCTGGGGGCAGCCTTCACCGTGTTTGTGCTGGGGCGCTGGCATTCACGGCAGATTGAAAACGTTATGAAACGAACCCGCCAGTAAGGCGGGTTTACTGGCAATGAAAAATAGTCAAAAAGACATTTTTCAGTGTCAAAAAGACTATTTATAACAACGTCAAAATGACAGCATGCGTGATGCCATTATTTTAAAAATATTTTAATAACAATATCTTAAAAAACTGGCACGCCTTTTGTAATAGTCCCCGCAAAGCTTACATTCTGCGGAGATATATCAATGGCTATTCACGTTAAAAATAATATTCACTGGGTTGGACAGCGCGACTGGGAAGTACGCGATTTTCACGGCACGGAATACAAAACGCTGAAAGGCAGCAGCTATAACAGCTACCTCATCCGTGAAGAAAAAAACGTGTTAATCGACACCGTCGACCACAAGTTCAGCCGCGACTTCGTGCAAAACCTGCGCGCCGAAATCGACCTTGCCGATATCGACTACATCATCATTAACCATGCCGAAGAGGACCACGCGGGCGCGCTCTCCGAGCTGATGAACTGCATTCCGGATACGCCGATTTACTGCACCGCCAACGGCATCGACTCCATCAACGGCCACCACCATCACCCGGAGTGGAACTTCAACGTGGTGAAAACCGGCGATACGCTGGATATCGGCAACGGCAAGCAGCTTATCTTCGTCGAAACCCCGATGCTGCACTGGCCGGACAGCATGATGACTTACCTCACCGGCGACGCGGTGCTTTTCAGCAACGACGCCTTCGGCCAGCACTACTGCGATGAGCACCTGTTTAATGACGAAGTGGACCAGGCGGAGCTGTTCGAGCAGTGCCAACGCTACTACGCCAACATCCTCACGCCGTTCAGCCGCCTGGTGACGCCGAAAATTATCGAAATCCTCGGCTTTAACCTGCCGGTGGATATGATTGCCACCTCCCACGGCGTGGTGTGGCGCGAAAACCCGACGCAAATCGTCGAGCTTTACCTGAAGTGGGCGGCGGATTATCAGGAAGATCGCATTACTATCTTCTACGACACCATGTCCAACAACACCCGCATGATGGCCGACGCCATCGCCCAGGGCATTGCGGAAGTGGACCCGCGCGTGGCGGTGAAAATCTTCAACGTCGCCCGCAGCGATAAAAATGAAATCCTTACTAACGTCTTCCGCTCTAAAGGCGTGCTGGTCGGCACCTCCACCATGAACAACGTGATGATGCCGAAGATCGCCGGCCTGGTGGAAGAGATGACCGGCCTGCGTTTTCGCAACAAACGCGCCAGCGCGTTCGGCTCCCACGGCTGGAGCGGCGGCGCGGTAGACCGTCTCTCCACGCGTTTGCAGGACGCCGGGTTTGAAATGTCGCTGAGCCTGAAAGCCAAATGGCGCCCGGATCTCGACGCGCTGGAAGCCTGCCGCGAACATGGCCGGGAGATTGCGCGCGCCTGGGCGCTCTCGCCGCTGCCGGAAAAAGCGCAGCCCGTGAGCGGCGACGCCGCGCCGCTTCAGGCCGTTATCCCTGAAACGGCGGCGCCCCAGGCGCAAAGCGCCGACCTCGGTTGCTGCATGCAGTGCAGCGTTTGCCAGTGGATCTACGACCCGGAAAAAGGCGAGCCGATGCAAAACGTCGCCCCCGGAACGCCGTGGAGCGACGTGCCGGACAGCTTCCTCTGCCCGGAATGCTCGCTTGGCAAAGAGGTCTTTGAAGAACTGGCGGTGGAGGCGCAATGAAAAACGGCATTGTAATCATCGGTTCGGGCTTCGCCGCCCGCCAGCTGGTGAAAAATCTGCGCAAGCAGGATCCGAACGTGGCGATCACGCTTATCGCCGCCGACAGCATGGACGAATACAACAAGCCGGATTTAAGCCATGTGATAAGCCAGCAGCAGCGGGCGGATGACTTAACCCGCCAGCGCGCCGGGGAGTTCGCCGAGCAATATAACCTGCGGCTCTTTCCCGCCACCTGGGTGACGGAAATCGACCCGCAGGCCCGCCTGGTGAAAAGCCAGACGCAAAGCTGGCAGTACGACAAATTAGTGCTGGCGACCGGCTCCAGCGCGATCGCGCCACCGATTGAAGGGCGTGAGCTGATGCTGACGCTCAACAGCCAGCAGGAATATCAGGCGTGCGAATCGCAACTGCGGGACGCGCAGCGGGTGCTGATTCTGGGCGGCGGGTTAATCGGCAGCGAGCTGGCGATGGACTTCTGCCGCGCCGGGAAGCAGGTCACGGTGGTCGATAACTCAGCCTCCCTGCTCTCCTCACTTATGCCGCCGGAAGTAAGCGCTCGCTTACAGCACAGGCTTACGCAGATGGGCATCGAGCTGGTGTTCAACCAGCAACTGGCCGCGCTGCGACAGCAGGAAAACCAGCTACAGGCGACGCTTGCCAGCGGCCGCACGCTGGAGGTAGACGCCGCCATTGCGGCTATCGGCCTGCGCCCGAACATCGACCTCGCCCGCCGGGCGGGGCTTACGGTAAACCGCGGCATTGTGGTTAACAGCCAGCTTCAGACCAGCGACCCGCACATTTACGCGCTGGGCGACTGCGCGGAGATCAACGGCCAGATTATGCCGTTCCTGCAACCTGCTCAGCTAAGCGCCATGACAGCGGCGAAGAACCTCGCGGGCGGCAGCCAGCCGCTGAACCTGCCCGCTATGCTGGTGAAAGTGAAAACCCCCGAGTTGCCGCTGCACCTGGCGGGCGATACGCGCCGCACGGATCTCGACTGGCATATCACGCTCGCAGGCGAAGGCATGGTGGCGAAAGGCGTCGACGGCGAAGGCAACCTTAAAGCCTTTGTGGTGAGCGAAGCCTGCATGCCGCAAGCCTTTGCGCTGTTAAAAGCGCTGAACACGTAGAAACCTCGCTGCGCCGCAAGGCGCAGGCATAGCTTGCCCGCACAGGCGGCGGGCGTCTGCAATACTTGCCCTGTCGGCTTCATGCAGGGCCTTTTTTCCCGAGGAGAAGATCATGGCGCATCAAATCCCTTTCCATTTTCGTCACACCCGTTCCACCCCGTTCTGGAATAAAGAGACGGTGCCGCAGGCGCTGCTCACCCACCACAACACCAAAAAAGGCGTATATGGCCGCCTTTCGGTGATGGCGGGCGCGGTGAAATACATCGGTTTTAACAGCGAGCACGACGAAACGCCGGAAATCGAAGTGGTGATCGAGGCCGGGCATTTTGGCATTAGTCCGCCGCAGTACTGGCACCGCATTGAGCTGTTGACCGATGAAACCTGCTTTAATATCGATTTCTTCGCCGACCCGAACGAGGCGCTTGAAGGCAAAGGCATCGGCCAGGTGGTTAACACCCACAAAAGCGAGGCGTAACCCGCTTTACCAGGCGAAGGCGGCGGAGAACGTTATCCTTTAACGTTCACGTTCACCGTCGCCACCGACTCGCGAAGCTTCATCTCCACCTGATACGTCTGCCATGAGACGGGCAAATCTGTCTCACGTATGCGCCGGAAGAGTAATTCGGCGGCGTGCACGCCCATATGGTGGATTGGCTGCGCGACGGTGGAGATGCGCGGCGTAGTGAGCGTCAGCCAGTCGAGTTCGTCGAAGGCGAAGAACGAAAGCGCGCCGGGTACGGCGATATCGCGCTCGCGCACCGCCCGCCAGGCGCCCTGGGTCATGACGTTGTCTACCGCAAAAACGGCCGTCGGCGACGCTTCCTCCAGCACCGCCAGCGTCTCTTCAAAGGCGCGCTGGGCGCAATATTTACCGGTGCGGCGTATCAGCGTTTTATCCACCGCCACATTCGCCTCATGGTGCGCCAGCAGGTAGCCCAGCAGACGCGCGCCGCTGGAGTTAAGCCGGTCGGCGTTTATCGTGGCGAAGCTCTCCGGCTCAAGCGCCAGCCGCGTATCGTAGTCCGAACTTAATTCCGTGATGATGGCGATGCGCCGGTGGCCGCAGCCTAACAGGTAACGGGTGGCCTCGCGGCTGGCGTGCACGTTATCAATAAGCACCGCATCGGCGGCAAGCGTGGGCAGCTTACGGTCGAGCAAAACCACCGGAATGCCCTGGGCGATCGCCTGGTCGAGGTGGCGGCAGTTGTTGATATCGGCAGGAGAAACAATCAGCCCGTCCACCTGTTTTTCCAGCAGAATGCGCACCGCTTCCTGCTCGCGCGGCACATCTTCGTCACTGCTGGTGATCAGCACGCCGAACTCGTGGCGGCGCGCGATATCGCTGATGCCGCGCAGCGCTTCAGCAAAAAAGGGGTTGCTGATGTCGGCCCCCACCACGCCGATAGTCTGGCTTTTGCCGGTTATCATGGCGCGCGCCACCTGGTTTGCCACATACCCAAGCTCTTCGGCGGCGCGCATGATTTTCTCGCGCAATTCTTCGCTGACGTAGCCGTAATTCCCCAGCGCCCGGCCCGCCGCCGCGGTGGATACGCCCGCCTGGCGCGCCACGTCTTTCACGGTGATTCGGTTATTTTTCTTGTTCATAAGACGTTTTGTCGTCTCCGCTTTTGGTTTCCCGGAGGTTATCGATTTCCGGCGGATTCATAAGAAAAAGATCATTGACAATTTTTTAACACCGGCGAATTATTCACCGTGTGATAACGTTCTCTCATTTTAGGATAATCCACCCGCTGCTGTAAATCGCGGGTTATTTTTAAAGCACGACTGATAACGTTATCACATCCATAACAACCGAGACGGACAGGTAACCCAACATGACGCAAACCACTACAGCTTCACTGCCGCTGCGCCCGCTGGAAGCGGATTTCATCCCAACGCTTGAGAAAGTGCTGGCGCAGAAAAATGCCATTGCCGGCATCGCCGACGCGGTCGCTTCTCGCCCGCTGAAAGATATCTATTTTGTCGGCTGCGGCGGCTCCTTCTCCTCTTCCGTGCATGCCCACGCGCTGCTTTGCCGCCACAGCAAGCAGCTTCAGGCGTGGAACCTGAACGCAGCGGAGTTTATGGCGCTGCCGCCTGCCCGCCTGGGTGCAACGTCGCTGGTGATCCTTTCCTCCCACTCCGGCGCCACGCCGGAAACAGCCCGGGCGGCGGATTTCGCCAAATCGTACGACGCTTATGTGGTTTCCCTGAGCCAGGAACTGAACACCCCGCTTGCCAACACTGCCGATACCGCGCTGGTTTACCACAGCCCGCGCACCGTCACGCCCGGCAAACAATTACTGCTGCTGCAACTGGTGATTGAATTGCTGGAGCGTGTGGAGGGGCAGGATCTCAGCGCCTGGCGCGCCGCGCTGCCCGCCTTGCCCGCCGCGCTGCAACGGTTCCTTGAGGATCAGGAAAACGCCGGCGACGCCATCGCCGCCGCCATCGCCCGGGGCGGCGATATCTATGTCACCGCCGCAGGCGCCAACTATGGCGCGGCCTATACCCTCTCCTACTGCTACCTGATGGAGATGCAGTGGCGCAACGCCACGCCAGTGCTGGCAGGCGATTTCTGCCACGGCCCCTTTGAGATGATCCTGCCGGGCGCGCACCTGGTGGTGTTTCACGCCGACGACGACAGCCGCGCCATGACGCAGCGCGCCATTGACTTCGCTCGCCGCTATACCGAAAACGTCCATGTGTTTGACGCAGCCAGCTTCACCTTGCCGGATGCAGCGCCGCAAGTGAAGGCTCACTTCGCGGCTATCGCGCTGGGGCTGATGGGCACGCGTCTTGCAGATCATCTGGAGCACCGTACCGGCCACTCTCTGGATGACCGTCGTTATATGCACAAAGTGGAATATTAATCGCCATGCGAATTTGTGGAGTAGGTGACAACGTGATTGACCGCTACCTGCACTGCGACCGGATGTTCGCAGGCGGCAACGCGCTTAACTTCGCGGTTTTCGGCCGCATGGCAGGCGCCGAGGCGGCTTACCTGGGCATCACCGGCAATGACATTCCGGCAGGCGTTATCCGTTATGCGCTCTGCTCAGAAGCGGTGGATATCAGCCGCGTGCGGGTCAATGACAGCTTTAATGCGCTTTCGCAGATAGATATCGATGCCGAAGGCAACCGCTTCTTCGTCGGCGCCGTGCCGCCGCCCTACCAGCTTCGCCTGAGCGAGGAAGATCTGGCGTGGCTGCGAGGGTTCGATCTGCTGCACACCAGCGATTACAGCGGGCTGGAAACGCAACTGCCTGAACTTGCCGCCTGCGCGCCGCTCTCGTTCGACTTCGGTTCGCGCGACGACGCCTGGGCCGAGCCGCTGCTTCGCTGGGTGCAGGTCGCCACCTTTTCGCGCAGCGGCAGCGCGCCGCAGGAGGTTGCGCAGCTTATCGAAAAAGCGCACGCCGCAGGCGTCGTCACCGTGCTGGTTACCCAGGGCGCGGACGGCGCGCTTATCAGCCACCGGGGCGAGCGCTATCGCCAGCCCGCGCTGCCGACGCAGATTGTCGACAGCCTGGGCGCGGGTGATGCGTTTATCGCCACCCTGCTGGTGAAACTGGGGCAAGGCGTGGCGCTGGCGGACGCTGCGCACAGCGCGGCGCACGCCTCAGCGCGAGTCTGCGAGCGTCTCGGCGCATTCGGCTACGGCGTGCCGCTCACGCCGCTGCCGCCGGAGGCGAAGCAACAGCCGTAACCATGCCGTGCCATAACGCGCCGCCGCTGGCGGGCCATAACCCTTTTTTACGTGGAGCAAGAGATGAAGATAAAAACGTTAGCCTGTTCAGTCGCGCTGTTGGCCGCTCTTTCTTTTACCTTACCTGCCGCCGCCGAAAAGCTGGTGGTCGGCACCGAAGCCAACGGCATTCCTATCTCCTTTTTAAACCCGAAAACCCACGAGCTTGACGGCTTCATGCTGGATATCGCCCGCCAGGCCGCAAAGCACGCGGGGTATGAAGTGGAGTTTAAGGCGATGGATTTCTCGGCGCTTATCCCGGCGCTGCGCACCGGCAAGATAGACATGATCGCCACCGGTATGTATATCACCGAGCCGCGTAAAAAAGTGATCGATTTTACCGAGCCGGTTTACCGCTACGGCGAAGGCATGATCGTTCGTAAAGAGGACACCAAAGATTACACCTCTTTCAACGAGCTGCCGGGCGCGGTCGTCGGCGCGCAAATGGGTACCATTTTTATCGAGCCGCTCAAGCAGGCCAATATTTTCAGGGATGTGAAAGCCTACGACACCCTTACCGGCATCATGAAAGACGTTAACGCCGGGCGCATCAAGGCAGGCTTTGGCGATACCCCGTCGATGGCTTATTACCTCTCTCTTGGCGAGTACCCCAACGTGCGGCTGGTGAAAAGCTACAAGCCGGTGCTGCCAGGCTCGCTCGGGCTTGGGGTGCGCAAAGAGGAAGCGCAGCAGTTGGCGAAGCTGAACGAGGCTATCGCCACCATGCAGAGCAACGGCGAAATTACGGCGCTGCTGGAAAAGTGGAAGCTTAATTAAAACAAGGGGCGCAGCCCCTGATACTCCGTGACAGGAACCGCGATGAACGACTTTTTTACCTTCAGCGCCACCGCCCTTCCCATTCTGGTGGAGGGGGTGAAATACACGGTACTGGTTACCTTTTGCTCGCTTATCCTCTCGACCCTGCTGGGGCTGGCCTGGGCGCTGATGCGCCTTTCAGCCAACCGCCCGCTGCGCCTGGTAAGCAGCGCGGTGGTCAACGTGCTGCGCGGCATCCCGATGCTGGTGCAACTTTTCTACATCTACTTTGTGTTGCCCGACATCGGCATTGAGATGTCGGCGCTCACCGCCGCCATTATCGGCCTCGGCATCGCCTATTCCGTTTACCAGGCGGAGGATTTTCGCGCCGGCATTCAGGCTATCGACAAGGGGCAGATAGAGGCGGCGCAGACGCTTGGCATGTCAAAGCGGCTGATGATGCGCCGCGTTATCCTGCCGCAGGCCATCAAAATAATCTGGCCTTCTTACGGCAACACCATGGTGATGATGCTTAAAGACAGCTCGCTTGCTTCTACCATCACCGTGGCGGAGCTTTCATTGCAAGGGAAGCTGCTCGCCTCGGCGACCTTCCAGAACACCACCGTTTTCACGCTGGTCGCCCTGCTTTACCTGGTGATGTGCTGGCCGCTGATGTGGCTGTGCCGCCGGGTGGAACACGCCATGCATAAACGTCGGAGCCACTGATGATTGACTATCGCAACGTTCATAAAAGCTACGGCGCGGTGCACGTGCTGAACGGCATTAACTTAACCATTAACCGTCAGGAAGTGGTCTGCATTATTGGCCCTTCCGGCTCCGGAAAATCCACCCTGCTGCGCTGCATTAACGGGCTGGAGGATTACCAGAGCGGCGAGATTATTTTCGACGGCGTGCGGGTGGACGGCAGCGCTCACGCCTTAAGCCAGGTGCGCGGCGAGGTGGCGATGGTTTTCCAGCGCTTTAACCTCTTCCCCCACCGCACGGTGCTGGAAAATGTCACAGAAGGGCCGATTTACGTCAAAGGCGAACGTCCCGGCCCTGCCCGCGAATATGGCATGGCGCTGCTTAAGCAGGTGGGCATGGACCATAAAGCGCACGCCTGGCCGCAGGATCTCTCCGGCGGCCAGCAGCAGCGCGTGGCGATAGCCCGGGCGCTGGCGATGCGCCCGCGGGCGATTTTGTTCGATGAACCCACCTCGGCGCTTGACCCGGAGCTGGTGGGCGACGTGCTCAACGTGATGCGCGAGCTGGCAAACCAGGGGATGACGATGGTGGTGGTAACGCATGAAATCGCCTTCGCCCGCGAGGTGGCCGACCGCGTGGTGTTCATCGACGGCGGCGTCGTGACCGAAGAAGGCCCGGCGCGCCAGGTGTTGACCAACCCTTCTCACCCGCGCACCCGGGAGTTTCTGCAACGCGTGCTCAACCCCATCAGCGAGGAATAATCATGCTTAACGCCAGCCATATCTGCGCCACTAACTTTACCTATTCGCATTACCGTCTGACCCGCTGCCTGGACGATGTCGCCGCCCTCGGCGTGCACTGGTTCGAACTCTGGGGCGTGGCGCCGCACCTGCATATCGACACCGTGCAGGAGGCAGATTTGCAGTCGCTTAAGCGAGAACTGGCGGCGCGCGAGCTGAAGCTCGCCTGCTTTACGCCGGAACAGTGCGTTTATCCGGTGAATATCGCCGCTGAAAACCCGCAGCAGCGGGCCTACAGCATGAACTATTTTCACCGCAGCCTGGAGATTTGCGAAAGCCTTGAGTCGCCGCTGCTGTTTATGACGCCGGGCTGGGGCTATGAAGACGATGAGCCTGACGAAGCGAGACGCCGGGCGGTGGACGCGCTGGGCACCCTGGCGCACAGCGCTGAAAAGCGCGGCGTGACGCTGGTGCTGGAAGTGCTGCAACCGCGCGAGAGCAACCTTGCCAGTACCGTGCGCGAACTGGCCGGGCTGGTTAACGAGGTCAGCTCGCCCGCGCTTGACGCGGCGCTGGATATTGTCGGCATGGCGGTAGGCGGCGACAGCGTAACAGATTACCTCACCGCTTTCGGGCCGAAGCTGCGTCATTGCCATTTTATTGACGGCACGCCAGCGGGCCATCTGGCCCCCGGCGACGGCAGCCTGCCGCTGAAAAGCTATCTCGGGGCGCTGCGCGATGGCGGCTATAACGGGCTGCTTTCGCTGGAGATCGCAGGCGGTCGCTACTGGCAGGAGCCGCTGGCGCCGATGCGTCAGGGCATTCAGTTCCTGCGCGAAGCCCTCGCATGATGGCCCGGCGCGGCGCGGCCATGCTGCCTGCACGCAAGAGCGAAAGCCTGCTGCTGCTGGTGACGCTTTGCGCGGGGGCGGGCTGGATCTTCTCTAAAGAGGCGCTCGGCGCGCTGCCGCCGGTCTTTTTTATCGCCGTGCGCTTTCTCGTGGGCGGGCTGCTGCTCGCCCTCGCCGCCCCTGCCGCCGACCGCCGCGCGTGGCGGCGCAGCCTGTGGCCCGCTTTCGCCATCGGCAGCCTGATTTGCGGTTCGATGATGTGCTGGATTGTGGCGTTGCACCTCACCACGGCGCTCGGCGTCGGCGCGTTTCTTACCTGTCTCGGGCCGCTAATGGTGCCGTTTGCCGGGCTGCTGCTTTTTCGCCAGAAGCTCTCCGGGCGCATCTGGCTCGCGCTGCTCATCGCCCTGCCCGGCATCGCGCTGCTGGTCGGCAACGGCTTTCGCGAGTGGCGGCTTGAGGCGGGCCAGCTCTGGTTTTTCGGCGCGGCGGCGATTTTCGCTTTCTACTTTAGCCTGAATAACCGCTTCGCCGCCGACCAGCCGGTCGTCCTCTTCGCCGCCATGCAGATGATGGCGGTAGGGCTGCTGGCGTTGCCGGTGAGCCTGTGGCTGGAGCCGTGGCCCGCCGCGCTCGACGCGCCCGCATGGACGTGGCTTGCGCTCAGCATTCTCATTCCCACCTGCCTGCGCTTTTTATTGCAGAACTACGCCCAGCGGCTGGCTTACTCCCCTAATGGCGGGCTGATTATGCTGATGGAGCCGGTGTGGGCCGCCCTTTTCTCGGCGCTGTGGTATGGCGAAACCATGACGCTGGCGCAAATGGGCGGCGCGCTGCTGATCCTGCTGGCGCTGACGGCGGCAAGAGAGCGCAGCGTCCGGGCGTAGCTTTTGCCCGGACGGCCAGCTTATTTCGCGCGCCATATTTACAAGCTGAATCACTCCTGCCAAAAATGGGCATTATTTATTCACAATTTTTATAGATGTCCGAACTCGCGCTAAAACAACAGATCCAGAACCTGAAAAAGCACAACGCCCGTCTAAAGCGTATCGCGCACGATGCCCGCCATAAGCTCAGCGCCGCGCTTGACGGCACCGGGCTGTGCCTGTGGCAGCTGGATATTCCCAGCGGCAAGTTGATTATTTACAACCGTCGCTGGGGTTCGATGCTGGGCTATCAGCCAAAAGAGCTGAGCGCGCACTTTGATGTCTGGCGCGAACATCTACACCCGGAAGATAAAGAAATGGTGCTGTCGGCTTTTTATAACCATCTGGCGGGCAACGCGCCGTTTTATGAGGCGCTGCACCGCATGCAGCACAAAAACGGCACCGTGACCTGGGTGCTGGATCGTGGTCGCGTCAGCGAATGGGACAGCGACGGCAAGCCGTTAAAGGTGACCGGCACCCACATCGATATGACGAAAGAGAAGCAGTATGAAGCGCAGCTCGCAAAGCTTGCCAACCACGACCCGCTGACCGGCCTCACCAACCGCCATGCGCTGCAAACCCGCTTTGAAACCTTAAAGCAGCAGGGGCCGCTTTGCGTGGCGTTTATCGATCTCGATGATTTTAAAAACGTAAACGACACGCTCGGCCACCGCAGCGGCGACATGGTGCTGGTTGAGCTTGCCGGGCGCCTGCGCGAAGCCTGCCCGCCTGGCGTGGAGATTGGCCGGCTCGGCGGCGACGAATTTATCCTGCTGCTGCCTTTTAGCCTGCGCCATCCGCTTACAGAGAGCGCGGCGCGCGGCTGCCTGAAGGCCGCGCTTGACCCGTTTGAGCTGGATAACGGCAACGCGCAGATTGGCGCGTCGATTGGCATTCATGAGGTGCGAGGTGAAGATGATTTTAACGAAGCGCTGCTGCGCGCCGACGAGGCGATGTATCGCGTGAAGCACGCCGGGAAAAACGGCGTGGCGCTGGCGCAGCGGTGACATCCCCTGTCATCTATTCGGGTTACTTTCAGGGGCCTGTTCATTTTCCGCTAAATAAAATGCACTTCTTACTGATAATGACGTTAAGGGGTACAATCCCGCTGTCCGCCATTTAACAGGGTCCTCATAATAATGAATGAAGAAGAAAGTCTCAGACTCACCCTCCTTAATGAAAACCAGCAGCCCATTATTGTTGCGCAGCCGCTGGATGTTTTCCCGAATGACGCCAGTCAGTTTATTACCGAGCCCCGGGAGTTATCCCGCGTTGCCGATCTTGCCGGGCAAATCTTTTCCGGTTACGCCAGTGTCCCCAACCGCACCGTTGAGCTGCTTTTCAAACCGGAGATCAAAAAAGGGCTTGAGAGCGGCGCATATAAAATGATGCAAACTACAACCGGCGAAACCCTGGCCGATGTGGTGGATAAAGGCAGCCGTAAGATTGTCGGCAAAGCGCGGATTATCGAAGGCGGCAAGATAAAACAGCTGGCTGCCGGCTCGTTTCAACTGCTCAGTATTATCGTGGCGCAGTCTCATCTGGCGGATATAAACCGCACGCTTAATGATATTCAGGCCTCGCTTAGCGACCTGCGCACTACCATTGAAAACGAGAAGTTAGCGAAAATTCATGGGCGCATTGAGTATCTGCAAGGGCTTATCGTTAAGCTGAAAAACGGCGATTTCGACACGGAAACTTCTCAACAGATAAAAAACAAGATTGAAGACACCGTTACGGATGCGAACGAATGGCAATCCAATCTTTTCTTTGACGTTAAATCACTTATAGACGCCATCAACAACCAGCAGGATGCGGACCGCTTCGGTACAGGCGACACCTATAAAGCCCTGCTCGCCCACGTTGAAAAAATTAACGCTTTAGCGCTGCGCCACAACCTGATTCTTAAGCTGGCGTTGCTGTTGAACTACCTGGGCGCCTGTCTTGATCCGACCAGTAAATCCTTTAGTCAGTTCCGGGTTAAATCTGACGGATGGCAGCAGATCATGGCGCTTCTGCACAGCGCTATTGTTAGCCGTAGCGAAACGCTGTTGAAAAACGCCCGCTTTAACAGTGATGAACTGCTGGAATTACGCCGCTTTAAGCTGATGCAAACCGTAAGCGAATCGGTAAACGCTGCGCAATATGCGCAGGCAAACTTCGATATCGAATACCTCGGCTTACAAAACAATCTGCAAAAAGTGGTTTCTGACAGCGGCAAGTTTCGTCTCGCTATCGCTTTTGATGAACAGGGCGGCGTAAGCAAAGCGGCAATCGTAAATTAAGCGTCTCCCGCCGACGGGGCCGTCGGCGGGATCATGCTGGCAACGGTCTGGCCTCAGGCGCGCAGGCGCTCTTGCTCCTGCGGCTCGTCTTCCGGCTGTTCGGCCGGAATAATAATCCGGCTCGGAATAGCAAGCTTAACGCCTAACTCTTCAAGCTCTTCCATAATGCGCAGGTTAATTTCCTGCTGAATATCCATATATTGATTGTAATCGGCCGTATTAAGAATATGCACCACTTCAAACGTCAGGCGATCCTGATCAAATACCGAGAAGTGGGCGCGATCGAATTTCGTCTCCTTAATACTTTCAATAACGCGTTTAACCATCGGGCCGATTTTACGGATTTTATCCGGCTGCGTGGAATAAGCGATGCCGAAGGTAAATACAATTCGGCGCGTCTGCATACGCTTGTAATTATGAATAGTCTGCTGCAATAAAAGGGCGTTCGCGCAAACTATTTGCTCACCGCTTAAGCTGCGAATACGCGTGGTTTTTAAACCAATATGCTCAATGGTGCCGGATACATCGTTAAAGACAATAAAGTCGCCAATTTCAAATGGTTTATCAATACCGATAGAGAGCGAGGCAAACACATCGCTTAATACGGTTTGCACCGCCAGCGCAATGGCGATACCGCCGACGCCAAGGCTCGCCACCAGCGCGGTAATATCTACCCCGGCGTTTGCCAGAATAGAAAGCAGCATAATCGACCAGATAAGCGCGCGGATCATCAGCCCGAGAATGATAAGCGTAACCGGATTGCGGTGCAGGCCCGGCCTTAACAGCGAATTACGCATCCATGACTGAACGGCCTGGTCGAGCCACATGGCGATTTGCAGCGCCAGCACCAAAAACCAGGCGTGGGAAATCAGGCTATGCAGCCGGTCTGAAAGCGTGACGAATTGCAGGCTGAATAAGAAGGCGGCAACAAGAATTAACGCCTTACGGGTTTTACTGATAACGTCGAGAAAAACGCGGTAGAGCGTGGCGCTCTCATGATCTTTCGTCCAGTTGGCGATTCTTTTATGCAATACCGCCAGGATTTTATTTGCCACCCAGTACGTGACTGCGGTAATCACCACCACCAGCAGCACATTAGTCCAGAATGACGGCGAGGTCAGTAACCGTATGAAATTGGTTTGCTGAAGTATCTCCATTCTGTTCTCCCTTAATTTATAAAAAAGCAGGCTCAGGCCAAACGCGCCTTTTAGTATAGACAATGGGATTTTTGTGCCGCTGAGACTCGGCTTATTCCGCAGAAATAAACAGAATTGTCATAATAACTTCACGTAACTATTCCCTGCCCGCTCGATAAAGCGCAGGCAGGGCAAAACATTTTTTTACACCAGATATTTGTTGAACCAGGCGATGGTGCGACTCCAGGCAAGATCGGCGGCGGCTTTGTCATAACGCGGCGTCGAGTCATTATGAAAGCCGTGGTTTACGCCTGGATAAATATACGCTTCATAGGTTTTTCCCGCCTTTTTCAGCGCCTCTTCGTAAGCAGGCCAGCCTTCATTGATGCGGGTATCCAGCTCAGCGTAATGCAGCAACAGCGGCGCTTTAATGTTGGCAACCTCCTCCAGAGGCGCCTGGCGGCCATAAAATGGCACTGCGGCGGCCAGTTCCGGGTAAGCCACCGCTGCGGCATTGGCTACGCCGCCGCCGTAGCAGAAGCCGGTAATGCCCACTTTCCCGCTCGCGCCTTCATGCTGCATCATGAATTCAATGGCGGCGAAAAAATCGTTCATCAGCTTTTGCGGATCCACTTTCTGCTGAAGCTCGCGCCCTTCATCGTCATTGCCCGGATAGCCGCCCACGGAGGAGAGCCCGTCCGGCGCCAGCGCGATAAACCCCGCCTTTGCTACGCGGCGCGCCACATCTTCTATGTACGGGTTCAGGCCGCGGTTCTCGTGCACGACCACCACCGCCGGCGCTTTGCCGTTCATTTTCTTTGGCAACACCAGATAGCCGCGCACCTGCCCGTGACCGTTGGGCGACGGGTAATGGATGTATTGCGGATAGATATCCGGGTCGGTGAACTCTACCTGCTGCGCCAGCGCATAGTTGGGTTTAAGCAGGTCGAACAGCGCCAGCGCGGTCATGCCGCCTACGGCGTATTTCGCCGCCAGCTGCAAAAACTCGCGTTTGCTGATTTTGCCGTGGGCGTAGTAGTCGTAATAATCGAGCAGTTCCTGCGGAAAGTCTTTGGCGGTCAGGCGGGTCATGGCGGCTCCCTTTCTGGTATGCGATTCGGCCCTATAAGCGAAGCACAAGCGCCGGAAATTGCCTAAAAATCGGACAAATTATCAGGCAAATGTATGACGTTGCGCGCTTGTCCTCTGACGGTGACTCGCTAATATAGAAACGGCGTTTCAAATAATGACTCTATACAAGGAGAAACCATGCCGTACCTTGCCGACCCCGCCCGCTACGAGCGGATGCAGTACCGTTTTTGCGGCCGCAGCGGGCTACAACTGCCTGCGCTGTCGCTTGGCCTGTGGCACAGCTTCGGCCACGGCAGCACGCTGGATTCACAGCGCGCTTTGCTGCATAAAGCGTTCGATCTGGGCATAACGCATTTCGATCTCGCCAATAACTACGGTCCGCCTCCCGGCAGCGCGGAAGAGAATTTTGGCCGTCTGCTGAAAACCGATTTCGCCCCTTATCGCGACGAGCTGATTATCTCCACCAAAGCGGGTTATGACATGTGGCCTGGCCCTTACGGCGCTGGCGGTTCGCGCAAATATCTGCTGGCAAGCCTTGACCAGAGCCTGCAACGGCTGGGCCTGGAGTATGTCGATATCTTCTATTCGCACCGCGTGGATGAAAGAACGCCGATGGAAGAGACAGCGTCGGCGCTGGCTCAGGCGGTGCAGAGCGGCAAGGCGCTTTATGTCGGCATCTCGTCATATTCGCCCGAACGCACGCAAAAAATGGCGGAGCTGCTGCGCGAGTGGAAAATTCCGCTGTTGATTCATCAACCCTCTTATAACCTGCTGAACCGCTGGGTGGATAAAAGCGGGCTGCTCGATACCCTTGAGCGCAACGGCGCGGGCTGCATCGCCTTTACGCCGCTGGCGCAGGGGCTGTTGACCGGCAAATATCTCAACGGCATCCCGGAAGGCTCGCGCATGCAGTATGAAGGCAAAAAGGCGCGCGGGCTGACAGAAAACATGCTGACCGAGCAAAACCTCAACAGCCTGCGGCTGCTGAATGAAATGGCGCAAAAGCGCGGCCAGAGCATGGCGCAAATGGCGTTAAGCTGGCTGCTGAAAGATGAGCGCGTTACCTCGGTGCTGATTGGCGCAAGCCGCCCTGAACAGCTTGAGGAGAATGTGCAGGCGCTGGCGAACCTGCAATTTACAGCTGAGGAGCTGGCGAAAATCGACGAGCATGTGGCGGATGGGGCGTTAAACCTCTGGCAGGCTTCGTCAGACAAATAAGACGGGCGCAGAACGCAAAACCCACGGCGCGGGCCGTGGGTTTTTATTAGTGGTCGTGGCGCGTGAGCTTATCGAGGTAGCCCATCACAAACGCCGAGAGCACAAAGGTGAGGTGGATAATGACATACCACATCAGCTTGTTGTCCGGCACGTTTTTGGCATCCATAAACACCCGCAGCAGGTGAATGGAAGAGATAGCGACAATCGATGCCGCCACTTTGTTTTTCAGCGACGTGGCGTCCATTTTGCCAAGCCAGTTCAGCTTTTCTTTATGATCGGCGATATCAAGCTGTGAAACGAAGTTTTCATAGCCGGAGAACATCACCATCACCAGTAACCCGCCGACCAGCGTCATATCCACCAGCGACAGCAGCATCAGGATGAGATCGGCTTCCGCCATGGTGAGTACGTTTGGCAGAACGTGGAAAATTTCCTGAAAGAACTTGATGGTCAGCGCCAGCAAGGCCAGGGATAAACCGAAGTAAACCGGGGCGAGAAGCCAGCGCGAGGCGTACATTGCGTTTTCTAAAAAGCGTTCCATAACGTCCTGAAAGATGACTTAAAAGAAGTTCAGTATAACGCAGAAAGGTGAACGCCAGGCAACCTGGCCGCCGTCAAACCTCGGAAAGCGTCACCTGCGGGCGCTGGTACTGCGGCCAGACGATAGCGACCAGCGCAGGATACGCCTCAATGCTAAACTCCTGGAAACAATGGCGTAAATTCAGCACTTCAATATCAGAGAACATCACTAACTCGCCGTTCAGACAACGCTTTTTTAAATTATCGTAATATTTATAAACTGCGGAATTAAGGTTGCTGCACCGACGCTGCGCCTCAAATAACCCCGGCGTCGCGTTAAGTTCTTCAAAACTCATTTTTTTAATAGTCGCGTTAATAAAATCGCTATATTCATGATTAACGCGCCAGTACCAGCCAGGCGTAATGGCATTAAGCAATACGGAAAAATGCTCTTCGCCCTTTTGGCGGTTTTGTGGCGAAGGCGGGTTCGCGCCAGCCGCGTTTTCACTATTATTGCTTTCGCTCTCTTTCATTAATAAAAGGACGACGCATAAAAGTAACAGCAGAGTGATGACACAATAAAAAATAGTGCTCATGTGCAGGCTCCGTTTTCTTTGATTTTAATTTTGCGGCATGTTATTGTCAACGCAAACCGCCCTGCCATCCAATTTACCTTTCTGATTTTAAAGGAAATATTATTATGTTGCCCGACAATATTGTGCCGGCGCGCTATCATATTCCCACTCCTGACACGCAGCCGGCGGCCGATGAAAGCAGTGAAAATTTAACTAAAGGGCAGCCAACCCTTGCCGACTATGAAAGCGATATATTAACCAGTAAATCACGAGCGGGCCAAAGCGGCAACATGCTGCTTGAAGAACATGACCGTCATATAAAAGAACGCCTGTTCTGTGTGGTTAAAATCGAAACTTTCGCTAAAGTATTGAATGGCCTGGTCGAAGATAAAAGCATAAGCGCGGAAGAACTGGCGGAACTGATAGCGGCAAAAACAGCCCATATCAACGAAGCCGGTAATAAAATTTGGCTTAATCTCATTACCCGGGAAAAAGCGACGCCGCTATTTTATCAGTTCGAGGATTAACAGGCGTGGCCGAAATAAGCAATAACGATATTTATTTCGCTTTAGATAAACAGGTTGAGCAGAAATTTATCTTAAGTCAGAATCAGCAGGCATTAATATATGCCCGCGATCTGGCCATTGCTGAGTATACGCGGGCGATGGTCACTATCCCCTCTGCGCTGGTTAATCTTAAATGGCAAAACCGCCGCGACATTTATCCGCTGCGGGTAAAAGAAGAAGTCTACGGCGCGGTGATAATGGAAATTATCAGCCGCTACCCTGAGTTGAAATCGCAAATTATGGTGCAACTTGAGGCAAATTATCAGCACATTAAGGCGCAGGAAGCGCAAACGCTGATGCTGAGCCGAACGCTTGCCGACGGCACCTGTAAAACCGCCACGGTGAAACCTGGCGCTGCTGCGCCAGCGGCAACCCCAGCCATTACGCCGCAAGCGGTGGCACCGCAGCCTGTTGCGCCTGCTGAGCCTGTGGCGCCTGTTCCCGGCGCGGCAGACCTGCCTGCCTTAGAGACGCCCCCGCCCGCGCCACCTCTTCAGGCGCCCTGGTCCGCCACTTACTCAAAACCCGTTACCGCTCCTGCGCTGATCGTTCCTGACGCGCCGCCAAAATCCTGATGCATTAGCGCTTTTTTATTCTCTTTCAGCCTGTTGCCATTTTCGCCTGAAGAAACGAGTCAGCCTGCCGAACAGCCGGGATTACCGGATTATCCTGATAATTTTCGACAGTACAGCAGAAGGCACTACCCTTAAGGGGAGACTTTCAAACAGAGGAGCGATCTAATGGCAAACGATCAGACGAAAATCCAGGACCCCACCACCCAGTTCTACACCGGCGAATATCCTCAGCAAAAACAACCCGCGCCGGGCGTACAGGCGAAAATGGATCCGGTACCGGATTGCGGTGAGCAGAGTTACGTCGGAAGCGGGCGCCTCAAAGGTCGTAAGGCTCTGGTAACAGGGGGCGATTCCGGCATTGGCCGCGCCGCTGCTATTGCCTATGCGCGTGAAGGCGCAGATGTGGTTATCAACTATCTGCCTGCCGAGCAGGAAGATGCTGAAGAGGTGAAAAAGCTGATTGAAGAGGCGGGCCGCAAGGCTGTGCTGATCCCGGGTGATTTAACCGACGAACAGTTTGCCCGCGACCTGGTGCGCCGCTCCATTCAGGAACTGGGCGGACTGGATATTCTGGCGCTGGTTGCTGGTAAGCAAACCGCCGTTGAGCAGATTGCCGATCTTACCAGCGAGCAGTTCCAGAAAACTTACGCCACCAACGTTTTCGCGCTGTTCTGGATTACCCAGGAGGCGCTGCCGCACCTTAAGCCGGGCGCCAGCATTATCACGACGTCGTCCATTCAGGCTTATCAGCCAAGCCCGCACCTGCTGGATTACGCTTCCACTAAAGCCGCCATTCTGAACTACAGCCGCGGCCTTGCGAAACAGGTAGCGGAGAAAGGCATTCGCGTGAACATCGTCGCGCCCGGCCCAATCTGGACGCCGTTGCAAATTTGCGGCGGGCAGCCGCAGGAGAAAATCCCGCAGTTCGGCCAGCAGACGCCAATGAAGCGCGCCGGTCAGCCAGCGGAACTGGCGCCGATTTATGTTTACCTGGCAAGCCAGGAATCGAGCTACGTGACCGCCGAAGTACACGGCGTAACGGGCGGCGAACACCTGAGCTAACCTGCACATCCGCATCAGAGCCGGGCTTTTGCCCGGCATCGGCCCGAAGCGCATAGTGTAACGGGCTGTTGCCCTTGCGGGATAAGCGCCCGCGGCCGGATGCAGCCCTCTCTTTGCCTTCACCGCTTAAAACAGCCATAAAAAAAGCGCGGCTTGCGCCGCGCTTTTTCTGCTCCACGAGATTACTTCTTCGTGGTTTCCTGGCCTACCAGGCCAATCTTCAGATACCCCGCCTGATGCAGCGTATCCATTACGTTCATCATCGTTTCGTAATCCACGGTTTTATCGGCGCGGAAAAAGACGGTGGTGTCTTTCTTGCCGGCCGTTGCCGCGTTCAGCGCGTTGATCATGGTTTCTTCGGTCACCTGATCGTTGCCAAGATACATGGTTTTATCCGCTTTCACCGACAGGTAAATCGGCTTCTCCGGACGCGGCTGCGGCTGGCTGGTGGAGGCGGGAAGGTTCACCTTTACATCCACCGTGGCAAGCGGCGCGGCCACCATGAAGATAATCAGCAGCACCAGCATTACGTCGATAAACGGCGTAACGTTGATTTCGTGCATTTCGCCGTTATCGTCGAGCTTTTCGTTAAGACGCATCGCCATGGGGCATTAACCTACACGCAGTTTCTGGGCCGGACGCACCGGATGAGCCTGTGAACTGGCGGCTAAGTCCAGGTCGCGGCTTTGCAGCAGCAGCACCTGCGCGGCAACGTCGCCAAGCGTGGCTTTATAGCTGCCAATCATACGGGCGAAAATGTTGTAAATCACCACCGCCGGGATTGCGGCGACCAGGCCAATCGCGGTGGCGAGCAGCGCTTCGGCGATGCCTGGCGCTACCACGGCAAGGTTGGTGGTTTGCGTCTGGGCGATGCCGATAAAGCTGTTCATGATGCCCCACACGGTGCCGAAAAGACCCACGAACGGGGAGATGGCGCCGATGGTGGCGAGATAACCGTTGCCGCGGCCCATATGACGCCCGACAGCCGCGACGCGGCGCTCAAGGCGAAAACCGGTACGCTCTTTAATGCCTTCGTTATCTTCGCTGCCTGCGGAAAGCTCCAGCTCGTTTTGCGCTTCGTTAATCAGCTGCTGGCTGAGGCTTTTCTTATGGAAAGATGCGGCCTTTTCCTGCGCTTCGCTCAGGGAGCGGGCAGAAGCGAGCTCTTGCTGCTCGCGCTTCAGACGGCGCTTCTGACTTAACAGCTCGGCGCTTTTGCTAAAGAAGATAGCCCAGGTGATCACTGACGCCAGGATCAGGCCAATCATCACAATCTTTACCACGATGTCGGCGTGATGATACATACCCCAGACGGAAAGATCCGTCTGCATCAAATTATTTCCCACTCTTCATCTCCAGGACGAAAAAACATCAAAACTGTCGTAATAATACCAAAACGACGCCGAATTGATAGTAGTTCTCATTAGTATTTACAGAATGCCCTGGCACAGTAAAAATTTCTTTGCGCTTACGCAGTAAAGCGGGCCGGGCGGCGATTTTTGCGCTTTTTTTATTGCCGGGCGCACCAGCGGCATAGAACCGTGTTAACGTATGTCCAGACATCCAGACGTACAAACAGGATAAGCCAGATGACAGAAAAGCACATCGAGACGACGCTTGTGAACGCGGGGCGCAATAAACGTTACACGCAGGGATCGGTTAACAGCATTATTCAGCGCGCCTCTTCGCTGGTGTTTGAAAGCGTGGAAGCGAAAAAACAGGCGACGGCGAACCGGGCGAAGGGCGAGCTTTTCTATGGCCGACGCGGCACCCTCACCCACTTTTCCTTGCAGGAAGCGATGTGCGAACTGGAAGGCGGCGCAGGCTGCGCCCTTTTCCCCTGCGGCGCGGCAGCCGTCGCCAACACCCTCCTCGCTTTTGTCGAACAGGGCGACCATGTTCTGCTGACCAACAGCGCCTACGAACCGACCCAGGATTTCTGCACGAAAATTCTGGGCAAACTCGGGGTGACTACCAGCTGGTTCGACCCGCTTATTGGCGCGGATATCGCGACCCTGATACAGCCCAACACCCGCGTGGTGTTTCTGGAATCCCCTGGCTCTATCACCATGGAAGTGCACGACGTGCCCGCCATTGTGGAAGCCGTGCGTCGCGTGGCGCCGCACGCCATTATCATGATCGATAACACCTGGGCGGCGGGCATTTTGTTTCGCGCGCTCGATTTCGGCGTGGATATCTCCATTCAGGCGGGCACGAAATATCTGATTGGCCATTCCGACGCCATGGTGGGCACGGCGGTCGCCAACGAACGCTGCTGGGCGCAACTCAGGGAAAATGCTTACCTGATGGGTCAGATGCTTGATGCCGATACCGCCTATATGACCAGTCGCGGTTTACGCACGCTGGGCGTACGCCTGCGCCAGCATGAAGAAAGCAGCCTGAAAATTGCCGAATGGCTCTCGCAGCATCCGCAGGTAGCGCGTGTTAATCACCCTGCCCTGCCCGGCAGCAAAGGGCATGAGTTCTGGAAGCGGGACTTCACCGGCAGCAGCGGGCTTTTCTCATTCATTCTGAAAAAGCGCCTGAGCGAGGCGGAATTTGCGAGCTACCTCGACAATTTCCACTATTTCAGTATGGCCTATTCCTGGGGAGGCTATGAATCGCTTATTCTGGCGAACCAGCCCGAAGAGATAGCCGCGCTACGCCCGGCCGGCGGCGTGGATTTCACCGGCACGCTGGTGCGGGTACACATCGGTCTGGAGAACGTCGGCGATCTCATTGCCGATCTCGAAGCAGGTTTCCAGCGCATTGCATAACATTCCTTAATATAATGTGGACACCCAGGCTGACAGAAATCCCGGCGTTTACTACGCCTGCATCAAGATGTTGCGGGCGTTTGCGATTACAATAAGTCTACACAGGCTGTTCCACAGGATTATTCATGGCTGTTATACAAAATATTATCGCTGCGCTCTGGCAACACGACTTCGCCGCGCTGGCGGACCCGCATATTGTCGGCGTCGTCTGGTTTGTGATGTTTGCGACGCTGTTTCTGGAAAACGGCCTGCTGCCGGCCTCTTTCCTGCCGGGCGACAGCCTGCTGCTGCTTGCGGGCGCCATGGTCGCTAAAGGCGTAATGGACTTTGTGCCGACCATGATTATCCTCACTTCCGCCGCGAGCCTCGGTTGCTGGCTGAGCTATATACAGGGACGCTGGCTTGGCAATACGCGCCTGGTGAAGGGCTGGCTGGCGCAACTGCCGCAAAAATACCACCAGCGGGCGACCTGCATGTTCGATCGCCACGGTCTGCTGGCGCTGCTGGTTGGGCGCTTCCTCGCCTTTGTACGCACCCTGCTGCCTACCATGGCGGGCATTTCCGGGCTCTCTAACCGTCGCTTTCAGTTTTTTAACTGGCTGAGCGCCCTGCTGTGGGTTGGCGTGGTGACAAGTCTCGGCTACGCCCTGAGCATGATCCCGTTCGTGAAGCGCCATGAAGACCAGGTGATGACATTTCTGATGGTTCTGCCTGTCGTGCTGCTGGTCGTGGGCCTGCTTAGCGCCGTGATTGTGGTGCTGAAAAAACGCGCTGCCTGAGGTTCCCGCCCCGCAATACCCTGCGGGGCAACGCTTAACGGGGCTGCATCTCCAGCCCCGACGAAAGGCGCATCCGCGCGACATCTTCCCCCGGCGTTACGCCAAAATAGCGTTTAAACTCCCGGCTGAACTGCGAGGCGCTTTCATAGCCCACCCGCAGCGCCGCCGCGCTCGCCTTCATGCCGTCGTGCAGCATTAACATCCGCGCCTTATGCAGCCGGAAAGTTTTGATGTACTGCAATGGCGAAGTGCTGGTCACCGCCTTGAAGTTATGGTGAAAGGCCGACACGCTCATGTTCGCTTCCGCCGCCAGTTGATCCACTGAAAGCGTTTCGGTGTACTGCGATTCAATGCGCCGCAGCACGCGGCTTATCAGGCTAAAGTGCGTCTGGCGGCTCACCAGCGCCAGCAGCGCGCCGCCGCGCGGCCCCATCAGCACGTGGTAAAGGATTTCCCGGATGATGTGCTTGCCAAGGATGCGCGCATCCAGCGGCCGCTCCAGCACGTCAAGCAGCCGCTCGGCGGCGCAGAGGATCTCTTCAGAAAGCGTGGCGGAATTAATGCCGCTTGACGACGTAGCCGGGCGAAAGCGCTCATCCTCGCCAATTTCCATCACCAGTTCCTGCAATTGCAGCAGATCGACATTAATACGCAGGCCGGCCAGCGGCGCTTGCGGCGTGGCGAACGTTTCGCATTCAAAAGGCAGCGGCACCGTCAGCAACAGGTATTCGTTCGCGTCATAGCGAAAAACGCGATCGTTGAGATAGCCCGTTTTGTGCCCGGAAAAGAGAATTATTATCCCCGGCTGGTACATCACCGGCGTGCGCGGATAAGGCTCAGTGCCGTAGAGTAACCGCACCTCCTCCGTTAGCCCTTCCGGAATTTCTCCATTCATCTTCAATAACTTAATTTTTTCTGCCAGCTGCTGGCAGATAGCCTGACGATGCATTTCACGCTGCTCCGCTTAACTTTTTCAGCACTGACAGTGTGCTTAAAAAGCGTCGTTTTCTCCAGCTGCATGGAGAAACAGGCAAGACAAAGGCAGGAATGAGCATTGAGCCTTTCGTCTGCCCGGGCGGACAATACTCGCCAGCAGGCAGCCCCGGGCCGCCACGTTTTATCTGTTAAGAGGGCATCTGATAATGAATAATTTTAATCTCCATACGCCTACCCGCATTTTGTTTGGCAAAAATGCCATTGCCGACCTGCGCGAGCAGATCCCGGCTGGCAGCCGCGTGCTGGTGACTTACGGCGGCGGCAGCGTGAAAAAAACCGGCGTGCTGGATCAGGTTTACCAGGCGCTGGAAGGGATGGACGTGCTGGAGTTCGGCGGCATTGAGCCAAACCCGACCTGTGAAACGCTGATGAAAGCCGTTGAGGTGGTGCGTAAAGAGAACGTGACATTTTTGCTGGCGGTCGGCGGCGGCTCGGTACTCGATGGCACCAAGTTTATTGCTGCGGCGGCGCACTATCCGGCAGAAATCGACCCCTGGCATATCCTGCAAACGGGTGGTCGCGACATCAAAGCCGCCGTGCCGATGGGTTCCGTGTTAACGCTGCCCGCCACCGGTTCTGAGTCCAACCAGGGCGCGGTTATCTCCCGTCGCGCCACCGGCGATAAACAGGCGTTTAGATCGCCTTTTGTACAGCCGGTTTTCGCCGTACTCGACCCGGTTTACACCTATACTCTGCCGCCGCGCCAGGTGGCGAATGGCGTAGTGGACGCTTTTGTTCACACCATCGAGCAATACCTGACTTACCCGGTTAACGCCAGCGTGCAGGATCGTTTCGCTGAAGGGCTGCTGCTGACTCTGATCGAAGAAGGCCCGAAGGCGCTGAAAGAGCCGGAAAACTATGATGTACGCGCCAACGTGATGTGGGCGGCGACCATGGCGCTGAACGGCCTGATTGGCGCGGGCGTGCCGCAGGACTGGGCGACCCATATGCTCGGCCATGAGCTGACCGCCCTGCACGGCCTTGACCACGCGCAGACGCTCGCCATCGTGCTGCCGAATTTGCTCAACGAAAAGCGCGAGCAGAAGCGCGAGAAGCTGTTGCAGTACGCGGAGCGCGTCTGGAATATCCGCGAAGGCAGCAGCGATGCGCGTATCGACGCCGCCATCCAGGCCACGCGCGATTTCTTCGAACAAATGGGCGCGCCGACCCGCCTTTCCGCTTACGGCCTTGACGGCAGCACCATCCCGGCGCTGCTTGCCAAACTCGAAGAGCACGGCATGACTCAGCTTGGCGAACATAAAGACATTACGCTTGATGTCAGCCGCCGCATTTACGAGGCGGCGCGTTAAGCTTTTTGTCTCCGGCCTTTCGTTTTTGACTATTTCGTCCAGACTTAATCTCACGTGACTTTCGCCGGGGTTTCCCCGGCGTGTTAGCTCAGAAGGAGACATGCATGGCAAATCCAACCGTAATCAAGCTGCACGACGGCACTATCATGCCCCAGCTCGGCCTCGGCGTCTGGAAAGCGGGCAACGAGGAAGTGGTGAACGCCATTCACAAGGCGCTGGAGGTGGGGTATCGCTCCATCGATACCGCAGCGGCCTATAAAAACGAAGAGGGCGTTGGCAAAGCGTTAAAAAGCGCAGGCGTTCCGCGCGACGAGTTGTTCATCACCACCAAACTGTGGAATGACGATCAGCAACGTCCTCAACAGGCGCTTGAGGAGAGCCTTGAAAAACTCCAGCTCGACTATGTGGATCTTTATCTGATGCACTGGCCCGTTCCTGCCATCGACCATTACGTGGAAGCCTGGCAAGGCATGATTGAGCTGCAAAAGCAGGGGCTGGTGAAGAGCATCGGCGTCTGTAATTTCCAGGTGAACCATCTTCAGCGCATTATTGATGAAACGGGCGTCACGCCGGTTATCAATCAGATTGAGCTGCACCCGCTGCTGCAACAGCGCCAGCTCCATGCCTGGAACGCCACGCACAAGATCCAGACCGAATCCTGGAGCCCGCTGGCGCAGGGCGGCGAAGGGGTCTTCGACCAGAAAGTGATCCGTGAACTGGCGGATAAATATGGCAAAACCCCGGCGCAGATTGTCATTCGCTGGCACCTCGACAGCGGGCTGGTGGTTATCCCGAAATCGGTAACACCGTCGCGCATTGTGGAAAACTTCAACGTCTGGGATTTCCGTCTTGATAAAGACGAGCTGGGCGAGATCGCGAAGCTGGATAAAGGCACGCGCCTGGGTCCGGACCCGGATCAGTTCGGCGGATAAAGCCAACAAAAAGCGCAGCCCGGGCTGCGCTTTTTTATTCCCGCTTAAACACTCGCCTGCTGCGTCTGTAACTTCGGTTCGGCTGGCGTTTCGGTCGCGGGCAGGGTCAGCGTTTCTCTGTCCACGAACGGTTCCTCTTCGGTCGCCCGCGCTAACGCCTCGTCAATCTCTCTTAACAATCGCGCTTTTTCCGCTTCGTCGCAGCCCGCCAGGTTGTGCGAAAGCGTTCTTATCTGCGCAAGCCCCGCCGCCATCCTGAGGTTAACCAGCTTAAAACGATGGGCATACTGGCGGAAAAGCTCGACTTTTCCTTTGCTCTCTTCCAGCGCGTCTTCAAGCTTATCCACCTCCCGCGACAGCCGGGAAACCATCTTAAAAAGCACCACCACCGCCAGCAGCAGCGGCACGATTAACCACCATGAAAGGTACATTGATGCCTCCCCAGCCGTTCAAGATACCTCTAGTTCTATAAGCTGGCGAAATAATGACCATCGGAAGAAAGGCTTATCTCTTTCGCCCGGCGCACGCCATCAGGCTTACCTTTCCCCGGCGTAATTCTGACTCTCCGCTTTCTCCACAACATTCATCTGTATTCGGCAATGGCCACGGCGCACAATAGTAACCTCTTGTTTAAAAAGGTTTTATTCAAGAGCCGAATGATTGAACTCTTCCAATAATCTGCATAAATAGGGGTACGATTGTGGCTACTTCATCACCGGCAGGCGTACGCTGGCTGCCGTTAATCATTATTACGCTCTGCGCGGCAGCGCTCTGGCAGCTTACGCCGCCGCAGGGCCTCACTGCTCCCGCCTGGCGCTCCGCCATTATTTTTGTCGGCACCATTGCGGCTATTGTCGCCAGGGTGCTGCCGATAGGCGCCGTCGGGATCCTCGGCATGACCCTTTTCGCGCTCACTTATGCCGCAGGAGACACCAAAGCGAGCGACGCCATCGCCACGGCGCTAAGCGACCTGAACAGCTCGCTTATCTGGCTTATCGTGGTGGCGTTTATGATTGCCCGCGGTTTTATCAAAACCGGTCTTGGCAGACGCATCGCATTACAGATGATTCGTCTGCTGGGCAAGCGCACGCTGGGGCTGGCTTATGGCCTCGCCTTTGCCGATCTGGTGCTCTCCCCCGCCATGCCGAGCAATACCGCCCGCTGCGGCGGCGTGATTTATCCCATCGCCGATTCGCTGGCGCGCAGCTTCGACTCCCGCCCGGAGGATGATTCGCGTAAAAAGATCGGCACCTTTCTTATCACCTGCATCGGCAACGTCAACGACGTGACCGCTGCGCTGTTTATGACGGGCTACACCGGCAATCTGCTGGCGGTGAAGCTCGCCGCCAACGCCGGCGTGTCCCTGAGCTGGGGCGGCTGGTTCCTGGCCGCGCTGGTTCCCTGCCTGGCGTCGCTGGCGGCGGTGCCGCTGCTGGTCTACTGGCTCACGCGCCCGGAAATCAAACACACGCCGAACGCGCCGCGCATCGCCCGAAACGAGCTTTCACAAATGGGGCCGATGAAACGCGGCGAATGGCTGATGCTTGCTACCGTCGTCACGCTGCTGGTGCTGTGGATTTTTGGCGGCCAGCTCGGCGTGGACCCGACCACCGCCTCGTTTGTCGGGCTGTCGCTGCTGCTGCTTTCAGGCGTATTAAGCTGGGAAGATGTGAAGAGCGAGAAAGGCGCCTGGGATACGCTTATCTGGTTCGCCGCGCTACTGATGATGGCGAACCAGCTGAAAAAACTCGGTTTTACAGGCTGGTTTGGCAACCTGATTGGCGACAGCATCGGCCATATGATGCAGGGCACCAGTTGGGTGCTGGTGCTGCTGTTGCTCAATGCCGCCTATTTCTATACGCACTACTTTTTTGCAAGCGGCAACGCCCAGATCGCCGCGCTCTATGCGGTGTTTCTTGGCGTGGGGCTGAACCTGAATATTCCTGCGGCTCCCATGGCGCTGATGCTCGCCTTCACCAGCAGCCTCTACTGTTCGCTCACGCAGTACACCCATGCGCGCGGCCCGATTTTATTTGGCGCAGGCTACGTGCCGACCGGCGTCTGGTGGCGCACCGGTTTTGTCATCAGCCTCTTTAACCAGGCGATTTTTCTGACGCTCGGCCTTGCCTGGTGGAAACTGCTCGGACTTTACTGATCGCCAACAAAAACCCCGCCGAAGCGGGGTTTCTTTTACTGCGCTTTCGCGCGGCGCGTTTTTTTCAGCGCCGGCTGCTGGCGCTGATGCGCAACCGGCGTGTGCTTGGTCAGCGCAGGCCGGGTGTTGCGGTTCTGGCGCTTCGCCTCGCGCATTTCATCAAGCGTGGGCGCAGGCACCAGGCAGTCGCGGCGCGAACCAATCAGGTGTTTTTTGCCCATCGCTTCCAGCGCTTCGCGGATCAGCGGCCAGTTGGCCGGGTCATGGTAGCGCAGCAGCGCTTTATGTAAACGACGCTGGCGATCGCCGCGCGGCACAACCACCTCTTCGCTTTTATAACCAATTTTCCCGAGCGGGTTTTTACCGGTGTAATACATGGTGGTCGAATTGGCGAGCGGCGAAGGATAGAAGTTCTGCACCTGATCAAGACGGAAGCGGCGCTGCTTGAGCCAAAGCGCCAGATTCACCATATCTTCATCGCGCGTGCCAGGATGCGCGGAGATAAAATAGGGGATCAAATACTGCTCTTTGCCCGCCTCTTTCGAGTAAGTATCAAAAAGTTCTTTGAAGCGATCGTAGCTGCCCATGCCCGGCTTCATCATTTTAGACAGCGGGCCTTCTTCGGTATGCTCCGGCGCTATCTTCAGATAACCGCCAACGTGATGGGTCGCCAGTTCTTTAACATAGCGCGGATCCTCTACGGCAAGATCGTAACGCACGCCGGAGGCGATCAGGATCTTTTTGATGCCCTTCAGATCGCGCGCGCGGCGGTAGAGATTGATCGTCGGCGTATGATCGGTATCCATATGCGGGCAGATATCCGGATAAACGCACGACAGGCGGCGACAGGTTTGCTCCGCGCGCGGCGATTTGCAGCGCAGCATATACATGTTCGCCGTCGGGCCGCCAAGATCGGAAATCACGCCGGTAAAACCGGGCACCGTGTCGCGAATCGCTTCGATCTCGTTGATGATTGACTCTTCGGAACGGCTCTGAATTATTCGCCCTTCGTGCTCGGTAATAGAGCAGAACGAACAGCCGCCGAAACAGCCGCGCATGATATTAATGGAGAAGCGAATCATCTCATACGCCGGGATGCGCTTTTTACCGTAGGCCGGGTGCGGCACGCGCTGGTAAGGCAGCGCGAAAACGCTGTCCATCTCTTCGGTTGAAAGCGGGATAGCGGGCGGGTTGATCCAGATATAACGATCGCCATGCTTTTGCATCAGCGCGCGGGCGCAGCCGGGGTTGGTTTCATGGTGCAGAATGCGCGACGCGTGCGCGTAGAGCACTTTGTCCGCTTTCACCTTTTCGAACGATGGCAGCAGCACATAGGTTTTCTCCCACGGCTTCGGGCGCGGCGGCTGCACGGTTACCGCTTTGGCTTCCTGCTTCTGCACGGCGGGCTTGCCTTTGTCTGCGCACGGCAAATCTTCGCCATAGGGGTGGGGAATGGGGTCGATGCGCCCTGGCGTGTCAAGGCGCGTGGAATCAACGCCCGCCCAGCCCGGCAGCGCCTCTTTCAGCATAATGGCCGTGTTGCGCACGTCGCGAATTTCGCTCACCGCCTCCCCCGCCGCCAGGCGATGCGCCACTTCCACCAGCGGGCGTTCGCCATTGCCGAAAATGAGCATGTCGGCTTTGGAATCCACCAGCACCGACCGGCGCACCGTATCGGACCAGTAGTCGTAATGCGCGGTGCGGCGCAGGCTCGCTTCAATGCCGCCGAGGATAACCGGCACGTCGCGCCAGGCTTCTTTACAGCGCTGGGTATACACCAGCGTGGCGCGGTCCGGGCGCTTGCCCGCTTCGTTATCCGGGGTATAGGCGTCGTCGTGGCGCAGCTTGCGGTCAGCGGTGTAGCGGTTGATCATCGAGTCCATGTTGCCCGCGGTTACGCCGAAGAACAGGTTCGGTTTGCCAAGACGCATAAAGTCTTCTTTGCCCGACCAGTCCGGCTGGGCGATGATGCCCACACGGAAGCCCTGCGCTTCCAGCATGCGTCCGCAAATCGCCATGCCGAAGCTCGGATGGTCAACGTAGGCGTCGCCCGTCACCAGGATAATGTCGCAGCTGTCCCAGCCAAGTTGATCCATCTCTTCACGTGACATGGGTAAAAACGGCGCCGGGCCAAAACAGGCGGCCCAGTACTGCGGCCACGAAAAGAGATCGCGGTCGGGCTGGATAAGGCTAAGGGAACTCATAGTGCTTCCGGAAAGTGGTTAAAAAGTAGCAAAGGGCGGGGATTATACGTCCGGAAGCGTTAAAAAAAGAAGGGGTATTGGCGGGAAAAAGCGTACGGCTTTTCCCCGCTGTGAGATCAGTCGTTTTTGCTGTGCCAGTAGGCCTGCGCGCGCAGCAGTTGGGCGTCCACTTTGCCTTCAAACGGCTCGCACAGGCGTTTTACCACCTTGCCTTCGCCGGTTATCCAGAGGAAGTAATCCTGCTGCGGCACGTTCAGGGCCGCCAGCCGCTGCGCCACCGCCTGCTCATCGTGGCCGATAACCCAGTCGATATCAAACTGCGTCAGGTGCGCCAGGTAGCTTTTCAACGCTGGGTCGCTGAGGGTAACGATGGCTTTCACCTTCACCGCGTTGTTCAGCGCGCTTAAGGTTTCCAGGCGACGGCGCAGGGCCGGCATGCCGGATTCATCGCAGACGTAAAGCTGCCAGCCGTAATCTTCCGGCACCACCAGCGAGCCGCGCGGGCCGCCGATACAGAGTTTATCGCCAGGCTTCGCCTTCACCGCCCAGTCGCTCGCCGCGCCCGCGTCATGCACGTAAAAATCGATGGTGAGTTCCTGGCGCTCTGCGTTAAAGAGCGGCGTGTAGTCACGCGAAGGCGGACGCACATCGCCAGACCAGACAATTCCTTCGTCAGTGACCTGCGGCGGCACAAATTCTGTACCCGGCTGCGGGAAAAAGAGTTTGATGTGGTCGTCGAAGCCGCGAGAGGTAAAGCCCGCCAGCGACTCGCCGCCAAAAACAATGCGCTGAAAACCGCTTACGCGCTCCGTGCTAAGTACGGTTATTTCACGAAAACGCAGTTCGTTGCGTACGCGCTGCGGATAAGGAGTAACCTGGTTCATGTCTGACCTGCCAGTGTGAAGGTAAAGAGATTACGATATATCTAAAATTGTCGTAAATGATAATGGTTGCTATTAAGCAGCATTGCAAGTTTTTTTTAGATAGCATGCTGGCTTCACGGCACAGAATGACAACCCACAAATAAAAGTAGTTTAAAATCAATAAACTAACAGAATATCCATACTTTTCACCTTTGTGTAATTTGCAAAAGCCTTACTATTCGATATAAATAGATATATCTAAATTACATGAGAAACAGACATGCGACACTTTCATCACTATCACGCTCATCACAACGACGCGCACGGCCTGCGCCGTGGCCGCCACGGGCATGGAGGCCATGAAGAGAGCCACTCTCGCCGCCCGCGCTTCTTTGGTCACGGCGAGCTGCGCCTGGTCATGCTGGATATTTTGACCCGCGGCGCCAGCCACGGTTATGAATTGATTAAAGAGATAGAAGCGTTAACGGGCGGCAACTATACCCCCAGCCCCGGCGTCATTTACCCGACGCTGGATTTTTTGCAGGATCAGCAGCTTATTTCACTGAGTGAAGAGGAAGGCGGGCGCAAAAAAATTGTGATAACAGAAACAGGCCGAGCCTGGCTTGCAGAGAACAGCGATCACCTTGAGCATATCCATGCGCGCGTAAAGGCCCGCATAATTGGTCACGAACTGCGTAAGAACCCGGAGATGAAACGGGCGCTGGAAAACCTGAAAGCGGTGCTGGATTTAAAAGTAAACCAGGCGCCCATCGAACCCGCCACGCTGAAAAAGATTGTTGGCCTGCTCGACAAAACCGCGCTGGAAATTTCACAACTCGATTAAGGGCTTCCTGAAGAAGCCCTGCATTAACGTGCAGCTATACGTTAACGCCCGATTAACGCGCTGCTGGCGTCACCGGGCAGTAACCCGTAGCGATAATGCCCCGCGGGTTGCCAGGCGCAGTCGCGGCGCGCGCCATCAAAGCGCATCTTGTCGGCCGGATTAGTACGCCGCAGGTTGGCTGGCGCGCCATCAACGCGGCCACGCTTATGTGGCCGCGCCTTCAGAGCGCCCCGGTCAGGCGGCGCGCAGACGGAACACCTTCACCAGCGCTTTTAACTGATGCGCCTGGTCGTTTAGCGACGCGGCGGCGGCGACCGACTCTTCCACCAGGCTGGAGTTTTGCTGCGTGGTGGTGTCAATCATGCCGATGGCGGTATTGATTTGGGTAATGCCGTCGCTCTGCTCGCGGCTCGCCTGGGCGATTTCATGCAGGATATGGTTCATCTCCTCCACGTTTGTCACCATGCCGTTTAGCAGCCCGCTCGCCTGCTCAACCAGCCCCATGCCTTCGCGTGTCTGGCTGGTGGAGTTCTCAATCAGCGTACGGATTTCGCTCGCCGAAGAGGCGCTTTTTTGCGCCAGCTGGCGCACTTCGCCTGCTACCACGGCAAAGCCGCGCCCGTGTTCTCCTGCTCGCGCGGCTTCTACGGCGGCGTTAAGCGCGAGGATGTTGGTCTGGAAAGCGATGGCGTCGATAAGATTAATGATTTCCGACATCCGGTTTGAGGTCTCGTTAATCAGGCGCATTTTATCCGTCACCTGGCGCATCATCTGACCATTGTTTTTCACCGTGCTGGCCGCCTCGGTTGAGAGTTTTGTCGCAACACTGGTGTTGTCGTAGGTATTTTTGATGGTGGAAGTCATCTGCTCCATGGACGCCGCCGTCTCTTCTACCGAGCTTGCCTGTTCTTCAGTGCGCGCGGCCAAATCCTGGTTGCCGGCGACAATCTGCGAAGCGGCGGATGAAATGGTTTCTGCGCCGTTTTGCACCTCTTCGACAATCGCCTGTAGCCGCGATTTCATCTCCATCAGCGCGTTTAGCAGCAGGCCGGTTTCATCGCGGCGCTGCGTCTCTACGCTGCGGGTTAAATCCCCTTCGGCAATCGCTTCGGCAAAACGCACCGCCTCGCCGAGCGGCGCGGTAATGGCGCGAATAATCAGCGCCGCGATAGCCGTGCCGAGCACGATAGAGAGCAGCGCAAGGCCAATCAGCATAGCGCGGTTGTTACGGTAACTTTTCGCCACATGCCCGCCCGCTTCAACCATCTGGTGGTTCTGGATAGCTATCAGCGACTGCACTTTCTCTTTGTAGCTGAGCTGTAAGGCAAGCGTGGTGGACATCATCTCCTCCAGCGCCGCGTCGCGGTTATTGTTTTGCACCGCAGTGAGAATGCGCATACGGGAGTCAATGTACTGCTGGCGAATCTCGCGGATTTGCGCCAGGGCGCGCTGCGACTCTTCATCCGGCAGGCTCTTTTGCAGGTCGGCAAGCAGTGCGGTAATGCGGGCGCTCAATGCGTTAAGCTGCTTTTCCGAATCCTGCGCCCAACGGCGATTTTCATCCAGCAGCATCAGCTGTTGCGTGCTGACAAAAGTCTGAAAGGTTTCTATTAGCTGGTTAGCTTTTACCGTGGCGGGATAATCCTTATTCACAATGCCCTGAATATTGTTATTCGCCTGACTGAGGCTCAGCAGTGAAAGAGAAGCGCTCACAATCAGCAGAATAATTAAGAAAGCGAAGGCAAGAATTAATTTAGTGCTTATTTTTACATCGCGGAAAGACATATTTTCTCCGTTAAGCGGGTTAATTAAGCTGACGGAACGGGAATGCCGCGCAAGACAATGCGGTCAGATAAGCGGCAATTCACCGAACAGGGGAGCGACAGAAGGTTTATCGGTAACATTCCGCCCGGCTTTACGTTTTTGATCGTTTTTTTCTTGCTTACCGCTTCGCTTTGATAGCTGGAATCTATTAATTTTTGGCTATTGATCGACCAGTTTATTTATTTCCCTAATCATTTTAAGGTTTCTCAAATAATAATTAGCCATACTTAAATAAGGTATATTATTTACCGGGCCAGGGCTGACGCGCCTGTTGAGTAAAGCGGGCTTTTTTATTTAAAGATTTATTAACAACTTTAAAATAATAAATTCACAATATGGCGGGCGGTTATTTAAAACCGTGGTGAAGAAGAAAAAAGCACAAAAGGAAAATAAGGGCGGCGGCGCGCCGCCCGAAGGGATTAATGCAAAACGGTGACCGCGTCTTCCAGACGGGCGGCGCGGTGTTTCACCATCGCAGAGACCTGAGCGCTCTCCTCCACCAGTCCTGCGTTTTTCTGGGTAATGGCATCCAGCTCCGTGACGGCGCGGGTAAGATCGGCCAGGCCGCCAGCCTGTTCCGACGTCGCCTGGCTTATCTGGCTGATAAGCTGCGTCACGTTTTGTACCTGGTTGACAATATCCTGCATCGTGCGGCCAGCCGCATGCACCTGAACCGCGCCGGACTCCACCTTGCTGGAGCTTGCTTCTATCAGCTTGCGAATATCATTCGCCGCGTTAGCGCTGCGGCTCGCCAGATGGCGCACTTCGCCTGCCACTACAGCAAAGCCTTTGCCCTGCTCGCCGGCTCTGGCGGCTTCCACTGCCGCGTTGAGCGCCAGAATGTTGGTCTGGAAAGCGATGTCGTTAATCAGTGAGGTGATGGAGCCGATACGCTGGGTGCTGTCGGCAATCTCATCCATGGTATTCACCACCGTTTCCATCGCCTGCCCGCCGTGCATGGCTGCTTCGCTCGCCGCGCTGGAAAGCTTATTCGCGGCGACCGCTGTTTCGGAGTTGCTCTGTACCGAAGCCGCCATCTGGTTCATGGTAGCGACGGTCTGCTGCACGTTCACCACCGTCTGGCGGGTACGCTCATTTAAATCGTCATTGCCGCGGGCCAGCGTTTCGCTGCCGCTGCGCACGTTGACCACCTGGCTTGACACGTCGTTAATCAACCAGCGGCACATCAGGCCAAGCTGGCCTACGGCGCGCAGCGTTACGCCAATCTCATCGGCGCGGTTGAGCTGATCAATGCTCTGGCGCTCGCCGGTCGCCACGCTCAGCGCCTGCCGCGCCACGTTGCTTACCGGGCGGACTATCTGCCATTCAAACGCGGCGCAGCCCAGCGCCATCAGCACGGCGCTAACGATAGCGGAAACCAGCAGCGAACCGCCGCTCTGCCCGGTAAGCAGCATGGCGGCGAACCAGACAAGAAAAATGGCGCTCATCACGCCGCGCACGCGCCAGCGCAGCGGCAGCGTCGGCAGCGTGCCGAGCCACCCTTTACGCAGCACCAACCCTTTATAGAGCCGACGGTTCGCTTTGCCTTCGCGTAATGCCTTATAAAGCGGCGTGACGGCTTCAATCTCCTGGGCAGTGGCTTTGGTGCGTATCGACATATAGCCGGTGGTTTTACCGTTGCGCACAACCGGAATGGCATTTGCCCGCACCCAGTAGTGGTCGCCGTTTTTACAGCGGTTTTTTACGATGCCGGTCCAGGGTTCGCCCTGCTTCAGCGTGTACCACATGTCGGCGAACGCCGCTTTAGGCATATCAGGATGACGCACCAGGTTATGGGGGCTGCCGGTCAGTTCTCGCAGCGTGTAGCCGCTCACCTGCACAAAAGTATCGTTGGCGTGGGTAACGTAGCTTTGCAAATCGGTGGTAGACATGAGGGTGGTATTGTCATCCAGCGTCAGCTCGCGCTGGGTGACGGGGGGCTGTGAAGACATAGCAGCTTCCTTAGGCAGGTTATCCAATTGTTAATATTTTTTCTGCCTTGTTATTTCGGCGCTGCGTGAATTTACTTTAACGATAAAGTCCGGCAAAGCGCGTAATTTGTGCTATCAGCCGCATTTTTTCTGCGGATTTAGCCAATTGTTCCGCGTCGACACTATTTACTTGCGTAATTATTACGTTAATTGCGCCGGGTTACGTTTACTTTAGCTGCTGTATATCGCCGTTCTGGTGGATCATCACGCACTGGTTGCGTCCATTATTTTTGCCAAAATACATCGCTTTATCGGCGCGCCCGATGGCCTGATGCAACGTCTCATTACCACCGACCCGCGTTAATCCGCCGGTCACGGTGACGGTGATAATATCCTCTTTAATACCCGCCGGGTGGCGCGCCAGATAACGACAAATACGGGAACCCGCCTGCTGCGCTTCATTTTCTCCCGCCACTTCCAGCAGCATAATAAATTCTTCGCCGCCAAAACGGTAAATACGCTCATTTTTGCGGGCGCACTTTTTTAATGTCGCCGCCACGCTGCGTAATACATCGTCGCCGGCATTGTGTCCCCAGGTGTCATTAATGGATTTAAAACGATCGATATCCATGATTAATAGCCACAGCGCCTGTTGGCTTCGTTCACAGCGGGCGCGAATAAAATCAAAATCCTGATAGAGCAAATGGCGTAACGGCAGGCCGGTCAGGGTATCGTGCATATTGCGGAACAGCAGTAAGCATTCACGATATTTATCAATGCAGCCAATAAACGCCTGCTGGCTCTGGTAAAAATGGCGCAACACAGGCGCGTTAACCGACCTGAGGCTGATTGCGTACATCAGTTCCCGGGCGTTATCGTGCATGGTTTTATGCGCGGTTTCGATGTCGTTGATATAGCCGCTGTGCTGGGCGTGCTGGTTCTGGTGGTTGCGCAGCCAGCGACTGAAGTGACACAGATGATGGGCGCGGGGATGAATGATATCCGCATCCGGCTCGCCGCCCAGCAGGCTTAGCTCCAGCAGTTTGCTCAGCCATGCAAAATGCGCTTTTTGCGCGGCGCTTAATTCAATTAACGCGAGATCCAGATCGGCAATATTCATAGCGTAATAACGTAAGCCAACGTTAGCGTTACGTTGGCTTTATGGATTAATAAAAAAGAGAGGCAGCGATAATAACGCAATTAACGGCCGGGCGGGATAAAAATATAAACTTTAATTTTGCGAATAATTAAATTTATCAAAACTGAAAAAAGCACATTTATATTCAATATATGAATGTAAATTGCCGCGCCGCAGGGTAACGCACCATGCTGGCGCAAAACGCGCCGTTATCGCGCACCCGCTGCGTTATTACCTGCCGCGTCGTTAGCGGGCGCGCAGCATTAAAGTTTGTTCCTTTCTGCGCAAAGCGATTAAGTTTCGCGCGATCGCGAGGTTACCTTGCGTTTATCCCGATTTTTGTTAACGGCCCTGATGTGGCGTAAAGACTGCAATACTTAAATCGGTATCATGTGATACGCGATCGCCAGGAGCATATTTTGAACAGGTTACCTAACAGCGCTTCGGCCCTTGCCTGTACCGCGCACGCACTGAATCTCATCGAAAAGCAAACGCTGTCGCATGAGGAGATGAAAACACTCAACCGCGAGGTTCATGATTACTTTCAGCAGCACGTCAATCCAGGATTCTTAGAATATCGCAAATCTGTAACCGCCGGCGGGGATTACGGAGCCGTAGAGTGGCAAGCGGGAGGGTTAAATACGCTTGTCGATACCCAGGGACAGGAGTTCCTCGATTGCCTGGGTGGATTCGGCATCTTTAACGTGGGGCACCGTAATCCAACAGTGGTTTCCGCCGTACAAGCTCAACTCGCTAAACAACCCCTGCACAGCCAGGAGCTGCTTGATCCTTTACGTGCAATGCTGGCGAAAACGCTCGCCACGCTGACGCCCGGTAAACTGAAGTATAGCTTTTTCTGCAACAGCGGCACCGAATCGGTAGAAGCAGCGCTGAAGCTTGCAAAAGCCTACCAGGCCCCGCGCGGTAAGTTTACGTTCGTGGCGGCCAGCGGCGCGTTCCATGGCAAGTCTCTCGGCGCCCTTTCCGCTACAGCCAAAGCGGCGTTCCGCAAGCCGTTTATGCCGCTGCTGCCCGGCTTCCGCCATGTGCCGTATGGCAATATTGACGCTATGCGCGAGCTCTTTACGGAATGCCGTAAGACCGGAGACGATATCGCAGGCGTGATCCTGGAGCCAATCCAGGGCGAAGGCGGCGTTATTCTGCCGCCTGCGGGTTATTTGCCCGCGGTACGCCAGCTTTGCGACGAATTCGGCGCGCTGTTAATCCTTGATGAAGTACAAACCGGCATGGGCCGCACCGGTAAGATGTTCGCTTGTGAACATGAGAATGTGCAGCCCGATATCCTCTGCCTTGCCAAAGCGCTCGGCGGCGGCGTTATGCCGATTGGCGCAACGGTCGCCACCGAAGAGGTGTTCTCCGTTCTCTTCGACAACCCTTTCCTGCATACCACCACCTTTGGCGGCAACCCGCTGGCCTGCGCCGCGGCGCTCGCTACCATTCATGTACTGCTGGAAGAGAACCTGCCGCAACAGGCGGAGCAAAAAGGCAACATGCTGCTCGACGGTTTCCGCCAGCTGGCGCTGGAGTTCCCGGCGCTGATCGTGGAGGCGCGCGGTCAGGGAATGCTGATGGCGATTGAATTTAGTGACAACGAGACAGGCTATACCTTCGCCAGCGAAATGTTCCGCCAGCGCGTGCTGGTGGCGGGCACCTTAAACAACGCGAAAACCATTCGCATTGAACCGCCGCTCACGCTGACCATCGAGCAGTGCGAGCAGGTGCTGGCCGCCGCCCGTAAGGCGATGGAAAGCTTACGCGCAGCCCAGACCAAAGCGGCTATCGCCGAAGAAAGTTAATCCCTCTGCGTCATCTCCATGTTAAAGCCCCCGTTATGGGGGCTTTGTTTTTAAGCGGCGCCAGCCATGGTTTTCTTGCGCGCCCCGGTGGAGAGGGTAGCCGTTCTTACTTCACTTCCGGCAACAGCCCGATAAAACTGCGCTTTTTACGCGGCTGGGACATCAGCTCTTCCAGCTTTTCCACGCAGGCCAGATAGTGCGGCGTCTCTTTATGCGCCAGCACCGCCGCGTCGTCTTTATAAGCTTCATAAATAAAAAACCGCGTTGGCGTGTCCGGGTCCTGTAGCACGTCAAACCGTAAATTGCCCGGCTCCTTCAGCGCCCCTTCATGGTTGGCGCGAAAGGCGTCGAGAAACTCATCCACCCGCTCGGGCTTGATGTTGATTTCCACCAGCGTTACGTTCATGCCCTGCCCCCCTGCGCTTTCTCCTCCTGCCAGAACTGGTACGCCTCACGGGCGCTCAGGTTCTCATGCACCACTTTTTTCACCGCCTTCAGCATGGCGAGCGGCGCTTCGGACTGAAAAATATTGCGCCCCATATCCACACCTGACGCACCCTGGTCAATCGCCCGCCAGCACATCTCCAGCGCCTCGTGCTCCGGCAGCTTTTTACCGCCTGCTATCACAATCGGCACCGGGCAGCTCGCCGTCACCTTCTCAAACCCCTCTTCCACAAAGTAGGTTTTCACAAACTGCGCCCCCATCTCGGCGGCGATGCGGCTCGCCAGCGAGAAATAGCGGGCGTCGCGGGTCATCTCTTTGCCAACGCCAGTCACGGCGAGCGTTGGCATGCCAAAGCGCGTCCCCTCGTCCACCAGTTTGATGATGTTGTTGATGGACTGATGTTCATACTCAGAACCGATATAAACCTGCGCCGCCACCGCGCAGACGTTCAGGCGCAGCGCATCTTCCATCGCCACCGCCACGCTCTCGCGGGAAAGCTCGCTTAATATCGAGTTGCCGCCGGAGGCGCGCAGCACCACGGGCCGGTTAGCGGCGGGCGGCACCTGGCTTCGCAAAATACCGCGCGTACACATCAGCACGTCGGTCTCCTCAAACAGCGGCGCAATGGAGAGATCGATGCGCTCAAGCCCGGTCGTCGGCCCCTGAAAGTAGCCGTGATCGAAGGCGAGCATCACGGTGCGTCCGCTTTTCGGGTTAAAGATACGCGAAAGGCGCGACTGCATGCCCCAGTCGAGCGCGCCGCAGCCTTTTAATGTATAAGGCGTGTTCTGTTGCGGCTGCCCGAGGCCAAAATCTTTACCGTCTTTGATATCGTCTAAATCCGCCATGCTCCCTCCTCAGAAATCGTATTTGCTGATGTTCTCTTTGGTGAAAACCACGCGCTCCGGCAGCAATACAATGCCGTTGCCTTTCGCCTCATACTGGTAGCCCTGTACCTTGTTCGGCTCCACTTTTAGCGTGCCGATCTCTTTCACCTCGATGCTGTCGCCCACGTTCAGGTCGCCTTTTTTCAGCAGCGTATCCGCCACGTTGACGGCGATTTTCCCCTGCTCCACCACGTCCCACAGGCCAAAGGCTTTTACCGTGCCGCGCTCCACGTAGGGGCGCATCACGTTCGGCGTGCTGAAGCCGACAATGGCGACGTTGGTGCGCTTGAGGTTTTCGGCAGCCTGGGCGGCAGCGGGCAGCGCGTTGGCGTCGGGCGCGATAATAGCGTCGAGATCCGGGTAGGCTTTCAGGATGCCCTCGGCGGTTTGCAGCGATTTCGTCGCGTCGTTATAGCCAAACTGGGTCGTGACGATTTGCCACTGCGGATGGTCTTTGGCGATTTTCGCTTTTGCCTCTTTTACCCACTGGTTCTGGTCGGTCACCGTGGGGCTTGAGTAAAAGAACGCCACTTTGGCATCTGGTTTCGTGACCTGCTGCTGCGCCATCTCCACCAGCATGCCGCCAAGCTGGGCTGGCGTGCCCTGGTTAATGTAAATGCTGCGGCACTCCGGTTTGGTGTCGGAATCCCAGGTCAGCACTTTCACGCCGCGCTGCATGGCGCGCTTAAGCGCCGGGCAGAGACCGTCCGGCGACACGGCGGAGACGATAATCGCGTTATAGCCCTGGTTGACGAAGTTGTTGATAAGCTGCACCTGGCCGGAAACGCTCGGCTCCGTCGGCCCGTCGTAGGTCACCGGCACGCCAAGCGCTTTGCCCGCTTCCATCGCGCCGTTGCCGCCGCTGGTGAAAAAGCCCACCCCCACCAGCTTTGGAATAAAGGCGATGCGGTCGGCGGCCTGCGCCGAGGCGACGCCCAGCGCCAGCACGATGGCGCTCAGTTGCAGGGCACGTTTTGCTGTTTTCATCATTAAGCTCCTGATTGGTTAACCGCACCGCGTCGCGCCAGCCAGCGGCGCCAGGCCGCACGCAGCGTTTCACGGTGCAAACTCGCCGAACGGCCAATCACCACCACAATCAACAACGCGCCGGAAAGCGCACTCGACACCTGACTGGCGATGCCTACCATTTGCAGCCCCTGTTGCAGATACCCCACCAGCAGCGCCGCAACCGCCGTGCCGATGACGGAGCCGGAGCCGCCGTAAATATTCGCCCCGCCCAGCACCGCCGCCGTCAGCGCAGGCATCAGCAGATCGCGCCCTAAATCCGAGCGCGCCGAGCCGAAATAAGAGACCAGCACCAGCGCGGCGACGGCGCAGGCAAGCCCCACCAGGCCATAAACGCCGTAAAGCATGCCGTTTACCGGCATCGCCGCGTAGCGCGCCGCGCGCGGGTTCTGCCCCAGCAAAAAGAGATGGCGGCCAAAGCGCGCCTTGTGCGCCAGCACCCAGAAAAGCAGCGTGATAACCAGAAACAGCGCCAGCGGCACCGGCAGACCGAAAACCGTCAGGTTGGCGAAGGCGGTGAAGGCGTCCGGGAAGCCGCCAATGCCCTCAAAGCCAGTCGCCCCGGCGAAGCCTGAAAGCAGCAGCGCGCCGCCGCCGTAGAGGTAGAGCGTGCCGAGCGTGATCACCAGCGGGCTAATGCCGGTGTAGTGAATAAGCGCGGCGTTCAGCAGCCCGCAAAGCAGGCCGAGCGCAAGCGTGAGCGGCACCGCCGCCGCCATCGGCAGCCCCGCCTGCATCATCACCCCCAGCGCAATAGCGCACAGGCCGATGGTGGAACCGAGGGAAATATCGATGCCGCCGCTGATAATGACCAGCGTCAACGGCAGCGCCACGATGCCGATGCAGATAAAATCGCTGGTGCTGAAGAGCAGCATGTTGATATCAAGCATGCGCGGGTTGAACGCGCCGAACAGCAGGATCTCCACCACCAGCAGGGCGAGCAGCGCCCCTTCCCAGTTAAGCTTCATTTACGCCACCTCCTTTTTGCTTTTGCGACCGGGAAAAGGGGTGACGTTTTTCGCCCCCGTGTTGCCTGGCACAAAACGGCTGTACTTCAGCGCCCGCTGATGACGCGCCAGCGCCTGGCGCAGGCGTCCGTCGAGCACCAGCACGCCAAGCAGCACCAGGCCCGCGATAAAATCATTCCACCAGGCGGGCAGCTTAAAGAGCACCAGCACGGTGTCGATTTGCGTGAGGAAAAAGGCGCCGAGAAACGCGCCAATCAGCGTGCCGGTGCCGCCCAGCAGCGAAATGCCGCCGAGCACGCAGGCGGCGATGGCTTTCATCTCCAGCCCGCTGCCGGTCTGGTTAGGCACAAAGCCAATCTGCGAGGCGAAGATAATGCCGCCAAGCGCCGCCAGCATGCCGTTGAAGGTGAACGCCAGCAGCCGGGTGCGGTTCACCGCCACGCCAAGCTGACGCGCCGCGGCCAGGTTATCGCCTACCGCGTAAAAATCGCGCCCGAAAGCGGTTTTCGACAGTATCCAGGCGCCCAGCGCGAGCAGCGCCAGCACCATCAGCCCCAGCGGCGAAATGCCGAATGCGAGCGGTTCGGAAAGCGCTTTCAGGCTGGCGGGCAGCCCCTCAATCCATTTGCCGCCCGTCCACAGCAGCATGCCGCCGCGGTAAAGCCCGAGCGTGCCGAGGGTGGCGACAATCGCCGGGATCCGCAGCCCCACCACCAGCACGCCGTTGAACAAGCCGCACAGCGCGCCGATGCCCAGCGCAAAGAGCATGGCCAGCGGCAGGCTGTAGCCGTTATTAAGCGCCACCCCGACGGCGATGGCGCATAGCCCAAGCGTGGAGCCGACGGAAACGTCGATATTGCGCGTCAGCATGACCAGCGCCGCCCCCATCGCCAGCAGGATGAGGATTTGCGCGCTGCTGAAAATCATCGACAGCGTTTGCAGACTGAAGTAGCTGTGGTTAAGCGCCACCAGCACCACAAACAGGGCGAGAATAGCCAGAAAGGCGCTCAGCTCGCGGTTACGCAGCAAAGTCTTCATACGTGAGTTCCTCCGAAAGCGAGCTTCATCATTCTCTCAACCGAGACGGTCGATTTGGCAAGTTCGCCGCTGAGCGCCCCCTGATGCATCACCAGCACCCGATCCGCCAGCCCCGGAAACTCGTCGAGGTCGCTTGAAATCATCAACACCGCCACGTTTTGCGCGGCGACGCTTTTTATCAGCTGGTAGATATCGGCGCGGGCCGAGACATCCACGCCGCGCGTTGGCTCATCCACAATCAGCAACAGCGGGTTCGCCTCCAGACAGCGGGCCAGCAGCACCTTTTGCTGATTGCCGCCGGAGAGCGTGCGTACCGGCTGGTCAGCATGGTTAAGCCGGATGCCGAGGGCGCGGTGATAGCGCTCCACCACCGCCGCCTCGCGCTGGTGCTGCTGCCAGGGGGAAGGTTCGTTAAGCGCCACCGTGTTCCAGCGCACCGGCGCATCCAGAAACAGCCCGGAAACCTGCCTGTCTTCCGGCAGATAAACCAGCCCGCGCGCAAGCCGCGCTTTGGTGGTGTCGCGGCCAAGTTCGCGGTTCTCAAGCCAGACGCGTCCGGCGCGGGCGGGCCGCAGGCCATAAAGGGTTTCGGCAAGCTCGGTGCGCCCGGAGCCAACCAGCCCCGCAAGCCCGACTATCTCGCCTGCGTAAATTTCAAAGTTCAGGTCGAGAAAGCCCTCACCGGTAAGCGACTCCACGCGCAGCACCGGGAAATCCTGCGGCTGGGTGCGGCGGTTGCCGGGCAGCGCCAGCCAGAGCTTCTGCGTATCGCTAAGCTGACGTTCCCGGCTGACCGGGGTCATGGCGTTAATTAACTGTTCGTTAGTCAAAATTGCGGTTTCGCCTTCAAGCACCACGGCGCCGTCGCGCATAACGGAGATATGGTTTGCCAGCGCGCGGATTTCGGGAAGCTTATGGGAGATAAACACAATGCCGACGCCAAGCGCCTGCAACGCGCGGATCTGCCGGAACAGCCGTTCGGTTTCGCCTGGGGTGAGCGAGGCGGTCGGTTCATCAAGGATCAGGATTTTCGCCTCGCGCATCAGCCCGCGCAGGATCTCCACCATCTGCTGGTCCGCCACCTCCAGCGTGCTGGCGCTGGCCTGTAAGTTAAGGTGGCAGTCGAGCTGCGCGAGCTTTTCGTTCAGCCGCGCTATCGCGTCGGGCTTTTGCGAAAGGCGAAACAAAATGTTCTCTTTCACGCTGAGATTAGGAAACAGCATCGGCTCCTGGGGCACCAGATAAATGCCTTGCTCATGCGCCTGTGAAGGCTTCAGGCGCGCCCAGGCTTTGCCGTTAATCACCAGTTCGCCGCTGTCCGGCGTCTCTACGCCTGCGATGATCTTCATCAGGGTTGATTTCCCGGCCCCGTTGCCGCCGAGCAGCGCATGCACCTGGCCTGGCAGCAGCGTAAAATCGATGCCTTTTAATACCGGAACGCCCGAGAATTGCTTACTGATAGCGCGCGCTTCAAGCAGAGGGTGTGGGTTAATCATCTTCGCTCCGGATTTGAACAAAAGATTTTTGAATTTAATAATGTTCAAAAGCGTAGTCGGTGAACTATATTTACAACCGTGCAGGGATCACACTTTCACGCATTAGATCAGCTCCTTGGGAAAGCACAGGCAAAATGATCTTTTTGTCGGGCGCTTCACAAATTCTCACCGGGCAGGGTCGAACATATGATCTAAATTTTGATAAGAGTTCAGTTATGAGCGAGAAAAAAGCAGAAGAAGGACGGTTCGCCGGGCTGGCGATGGCGGAAGAAGAGTTGCTGGCGCGGGTCGCCTGGTCTTATTACCACGACGGGCTTACGCAAAACGATATTGGCGAGCGGCTCGGCTTGCCGCGACTTAAGATCTCCCGCCTGCTGGAGAAAGGGCGGCAGTCCGGGGTGATCCGCGTGCAGATCAATTCGCGCTATGAAGGCTGCCTGGCGCTGGAAACGGCGCTGGCGGAGCGCTTCGGGCTGAAGCTTGCCCGCGTGCTGCCCGCGCAGAACACGCCGTCGATGACCACGCGTCTTGGCATCGGCGCGGCGCAGTCCTTAATGGGCGTATTGCAGCCAGGCCAGCTACTGGCGGTGGGGTTTGGCGAAACCACCATGAGCTGCCTGCAACATTTAAGCGGTTTTATCGGCTCGCAGCAGATCCGCCTGGTGACGCTATCCGGCGGCGTAGGGCCTTATATGACCGGCATCGGCCAGCTCGACGCCGCCTGTAGTGTCAGCATGATCCCGGCGCCGCTGCGGGTCTCCTCTGCCGATGTCGCCGGGATCCTCAAGCGCGAATCCAGCGTGCGCGATGTGATCCTCGCGGCAACGGCCGCAGACGTAGCGGTCGTCGGCATCGGCTCGGTCAACCAGAAGCGCGACGCCACTATTTTGCGCTCGGGCTATATCAGCGAAGGCGAACAGCTGATGTTCGCCCGTAAAGGAGCGGTGGGCGACATCCTTGGCTACTTCCTTCAGGCTGACGGCCAGAAAGTGGAAGCGCTTGAGATCCACCGCGAACTGCTCGGCGTCACGCTCGACGAGCTGGCGCAACTGCCCACTATCATCGGCGTGGCGGGCGGCGAAGAGAAAGCGGATGCGATTTATGCCGCACTATTGGGCCAGCGGATCAACGGCCTGGTGACGGAAGAAGCGACAGCGCGCGCTGTGCTTGCCCTGGCGGGGTAAACGCCACGGCTTGCCGCGCCGCCACAACAGCGAGGCAAGTCGATGAGTTATCTTTTAGCGTTAGACGCCGGAACAGGGAGCATCCGCGCCGTGATTTTCGACCTTTCCGGCCGCCAGATAGCGGTCGGCCAGGCGGAGTGGAAGCACCTGAGCGTGGCGGACGTGCCAGGCTCCATGGAATTCGACCTCGACACCAACTGGCAGCTCGCCTGCCGCTGCATTCACCAGGCGCTACAGCAGGCCAACCTTAACGCCAGCGATATCGCTTCCATCGCTTGTTGTTCCATGCGCGAAGGCATTGTGCTGTACGACCGCAACGGCGACCCCATCTGGGCCTGCGCCAACGTGGATGCCCGCGCAAGCGTGGAGGTGGCGGAGCTAAAAGAAATTCATGACAACCAGTTTGAGTCGGAGGTTTATCAGGTTTCCGGCCAGACGCTGGCTTTAAGCGCCATGCCGCGCCTGCTCTGGCTTGCTCATCACCGCCCCGACATTTACCGCCGGGCCGCGACCGTCACCATGATAAGCGACTGGCTGGCGGCGAAGCTTTCCGGCGAACTGGCGGTAGATCCGTCGAACGCAGGCACCACCGGCATGCTCGACCTCAACACCCGCGACTGGCGGCCCGCCCTGCTGGATATGGCGGGGCTGCGCGCGGATATGCTCTCACCGGTAAAAGAGACCGGTACGCTTTTAGGCAGCGTAACGGCGCAGGCGGCGGCGCAAAGCGGCCTGCGTGAAGGCACGCCGGTGGTGATGGGCGGCGGCGACGTGCAGCTTGGCTGTCTTGGCCTGGGCGTGGTGCGCGCCGGGCAAACGGCGATTCTCGGCGGCACCTTCTGGCAGCAGGTGGTCAACCTGCCCGCCATTCGCACCGACCCGGAGATGAACATTCGCATTAACCCGCACGTGATCCACGGCATGGTGCAGGCGGAATCCATCAGTTTCTTCACCGGGCTGACCATGCGCTGGTTCCGCGACGCTTTTTGCGCCGAAGAGAAACTGATTGCCGAACGGCTCGGCACCGACACCTATGCCCTGCTTGAAGAGATGGCGAGCCGTGTGCCGGCAGGCTCGCACGGCGTAATGCCGATTTTCTCCGACGCCATGCATTTTAAAGAGTGGTATCACGCCGCGCCGTCGTTTATTAACCTCTCCATCGATCCGGAGAAATGCAACAAAGCCACGCTATTCCGTGCGCTTGAAGAGAACGCGGCGATAGTCTCCGCCTGCAACCTGGCGCAGATTTCCGGCTTTTCCGGCGTGACGTTTGATTCGCTGGTTTTTGCTGGCGGCGGCGCGAAAGGGGCGCTCTGGAGCCAGATTTTAAGCGACGTAACCGGCCTGCCGGTGCGGGTGCCGGTGGTGAAAGAGGCGACCGCGCTCGGCTGCGCCATCGCCGCGGGCGTGGGAGCCGGGCTTTATGACGACCTTGCCGCCACCGGCGAGCGGCTGGTGCAGTGGAGCCGCGAATTTACGCCCAACCCGGCGCATCGCGAGCTTTACGACCAGATGATGCAAAAGTGGCAGGCGGTCTATGCCGACCAGCTGGGGCTGGTGGACAGCGGGCTGACCACCTCTCTGTGGCGCGCGCCAGGGCTTGCGCCGAAGCAGGCGGCAGCGCGGATTTAATCTTGTACGCAGAGGCGGGTGGCGCTGCGCTAACCCGCCTTTGGCTTTGCGTATTCACATTCCCGCGCTGTGAAGTTTGAATCCCATCACAATCATTCGCTCCCCCTTTTCCCTTTTATCAGCCGATAGATTATTCATTAACTCATCCGACCACATAACAATTATTTTACATTAGTGAGCGTAATGATGAGCTACCCTTCGCTGTTCGCCCCGCTGGATCTTGGTTTTACGCAGCTAAAAAACCGCGTGCTGATGGGTTCCATGCATACCGGCCTTGAAGAACGCCCCGACGGCGCCGAACGGCTGGCGGCTTTTTACGCCGAGCGCGCGCGACACGGCGTGGCGTTGATTGTGACTGGCGGCATAGCGCCTTCCGCTTCCGGCGTGGCGCTGGAAGGCGGCGCAACGCTCAATAGCGCAAGCCAGCTTGCGCCGCATCAGGCGGTGACCCATGCCGTGCATCGCGAAGGGGGAAAAATCGCCCTGCAAATTCTGCACACTGGCCGCTACAGCTACCAGCCGCATCCGGTCGCCCCTTCCGCCTTACAAGCGCCCATCAACCGCTTCAAGCCTCATGCCCTGACCCATGATGAAATCCTGGCGCTGATAAACGATTTCGCGCAATGCGCGGCGCTTGCCCGCGAAGCGGGGTACGACGGCGTGGAGATTATGGGGTCGGAAGGCTATCTGATTAATCAGTTCCTCACGGCGCGCACGAACCAGCGCGAAGATGAATGGGGCGGCGATTACCCCCGCAGAATGCGTTTTGCAACTGACGTGGTGCGAGCGGTGCGCGAACGCGTGGGCGAAGCGTTTATCATTATTTATCGTCTTTCCATGCTCGACCTGGTGGAAGGCGGCTCGACATTTGACGAGACGGTGCAGCTGGCGCAGGCCATCGAAGCGGCAGGCGCGACGCTTATCAACACCGGCATTGGCTGGCACGAAGCGCGTATTCCCACTATCGCCACCCCTGTGCCGCGCGGCGCCTTCAGTTGGGTGACCCGGAAATTGCGCGGCCATGTGAAGATCCCGCTCGTCACCACTAACCGTATTAACGACCCGGCGGTAGCAGAGCAAATCCTGGCGGCGGGCGACGCCGATATGGTATCGATGGCGCGCCCTTTCCTGGCGGACGCCGAACTTCTCAGCAAGGCGGCACAGGGCCGCGAGCAAGAAATTAACACCTGCATTGGCTGCAACCAGGCCTGCCTCGACCAGATTTTTGCCGGCAAAGTGACCTCATGCCTTGTTAACCCGCGCGCCTGCCATGAAACCCTGATGGCAATAATGCCCGCGGTGCAGCGAAAACGCCTCGCGGTCGTGGGCGCAGGCCCGGCGGGGCTGGCGTTTGCCGTGAACGCCGCACAGCGCGGCCATGCCGTCACGCTGTTTGATAAAGCGGCCGAAATCGGCGGGCAATTCAATATTGCGAAGCAAATTCCTGGCAAAGAAGAGTTTTATGAAACGCTGCGCTATTACCGCCGCATGCTGGAGGTGACGGGCGTCGAATTGCGGCTTAACCAGCAGGCAACCGGCGCGACGCTTGCGGATTACGACGAGGTGGTTCTGGCCTGCGGCATTGCGCCGCGCGTGCCGCTGATTGAAGGAATTGATCACCCGAGCGTGCTGACTTATCTCGATGTGTTACGCGACAAGCAGCCGGTTGGCGAACGTGTAGCGATTATCGGCTGCGGCGGTATCGGTTTTGATACGGCGATGTATCTGAGCCAGCCGGGCGAGCCCACCAGCCAGAACCTGGCGGCGTTTTGCGTGGAATGGGGCATCGACACCAGCCTGCGCGCGCCAGGCGGTCTGCGCGCCGAAGGGCCGCAATTGCCGAAAAGCCCGCGCCAGATAGTGATGCTGCAACGCAAGGCGAGCAAACCGGGCGACGGGCTTGGCAAAACCACCGGCTGGATCCACCGCGCCACGCTGCTTTCCCGCGGCGTGAAAATGGTGCCTGGCGTGAGCTACGAGCGTATCGATGACCAAGGGCTGCATATTCGGGTCAACGGCGAGCCGCAGGTGCTAGCGGTGGACAACGTGGTGATTTGCGCAGGCCAGGAACCGCAGCGCGAACTGGCGGAGCCGCTGCGTGCGGCAGGTAAAACGGTGCATTTGATTGGCGGCTGCGACGTGGCGATGGAGCTTGACGCCCGCCGGGCTATCGCCCAGGGAACGCGGCTGGCGCTGGAGATTTAAGGTAATAGCAGCCCCAACAGGCCGCGCGTCAGACCGGAGAAATAGCCCGCCCCGGCATGGTTAACGAAATCGAATCCCATATGCCCGGCGCTGCGCATATCCACTCTGCCTGAACGGAAAGGCTAAATCACATGGGTGTGCTGATTCGCCCGGGCGAGCGTCACCCAGACGCCGCTGACGAGAGTGTTTTTTCTGCGGCCGCCCTTCTGCCGCGAGCCGGTCACCCAGACGCCGCTGATGGAGAGTGGCTTTTCTGCGGCTGCCCTTCTGCCGCGAGCCGGGATTGTTAAGGGGGCGGCGGCGAGCCCCCTTAACACGTTCGCGTGATGAACGCTGGCAGAGGCATGCAACGCTCCGGCGAACGGAACCCTTCACTGCCCCGGCATGGTTAAC